>Ga0209504_1000032_pt1 | contig 163294 bp, 141 predicted proteins | sample COGITO_mtgs_1005_FD_184791 | JGI IMG/M metagenome (GOLD analysis project Ga0209504, IMG submission 184791) | Pelagic marine microbial communities from North Sea - COGITO_mtgs_100511 (SPAdes) (version 2) | ecosystem: Environmental > Aquatic > Marine > Epipelagic ... | reverse complement strand
TCTGGCCGATAAAACGGCTGAAACAAAAAACGGCGTACGCCAGGCCACCTCAAGGAGGGGACCTGACGGACGCCGTTGTCCGTGATCCGCGGCTCACCGCCATTGGTGGGCTGCGCAGGAATCTTGTAAGGACAATTGCAAGGGGCTTGCCAGTTTTGCTGAAGCACAGCGGCTTACAGCTGCCGAGTGCTGTCGGAGGCGGCTCGAACGAGCCTTAGGTTTTCAGGCTTAAACGCTATAAATCATAGGCTTAAGCGCAGTATTGAATGTTGGCTAGAGCAGGGGACCCTTGCCGTCGCGGTGCGCCATGTCGTAGACGAGCAGCGCTTTCAGCAGGCTTATTGAGCCAATGCTGTGCATGGCTGAGCCGCTGTCGAGCGCTTTTGCTTCGCCTTGGTGCTGCGAGCCCAGGTGTTGATCGCGTTCCACAGCCTCAGCGCGACAGCGTTTTGCCCTGGGCTTCCTCGACAAACTCCTTGAGCCAGCGCAGCACCTCCACCGCCTCCCAGCGCGAGGGGTCGAACATGGCATAGGCCAGACCTTGATAGCCGACCACATCCAGCTGACGGTGATAACCGGCACGCTGCAGCAAGGCTTCGATCTCGGCAAAGCAGGTGTTGAAGTGCACCCGGGAAAACGGCGTCTTGCCCTCGGTGACGATGCCTTCAAGCTGCAATTCATTGACGGTGGCCCGGACTTTCTCCAGGGGCATGCGGTTTACGCTGTGTTTCAGCTGCAGTACGTCGAGCATCTGGGTACTCCTGTTAATGCCTTGTATGGGCCCGTTTGCTGGGCGGCACGGTTGGCTGGATGGCATGACCAAGGGTAATCGAAAAATACTGTACAAATAAACAGTATTCGATAATAGTAAGCCCAAGGCCTTAACCGGCACCTACTCGATCACTCGCGCCATCTGCCCGCAAAGCCAATGGCCACAGGCACTGCAGAGGAGTCCCTAACAATGCAACAGATGCTGATGACAATTGTGCTATTGGGTCTTTTGGCCGGTTGTGCGCAACCGCAGCTTGATCAACCGAGGGCCAATGGCACCTACCTGGTGATCGAGAACGGGCAGGCTTGGGCGGTGCTGGTATCTGACGGCAAACGCGTGGAAGAGCAAGGTACGGTGGTGGATGTGATCAGACTGCCGAGCGAGAACTCTGCCGTGGCGGCCAGTTATGTGATCGAAACGGCCAATTGCGGCCGCGTGCAGTGGCTGAGCGAGCGCTCGGATGCGGCAGATGGCATGACCAACCTGATGTCGCTGCACAGCAACAATCAACTGGGGCAGAGCGGCTGCGTCATTACTAGTGGTCTGAGCAAGGTTTGGACGGTGCTGGATTATTCCGGCTGAAACCAAAGAGGGCACCCTAAGGTGCCCTCTGTTTGTTTACTCGTCGGCCTTGGCCTTCTTACCGGGTAACAGGCCATCGGCGCGGAACATCGTCTTGATCCCGCGAATCGCCTGACGAATGCGGTCCTGGTTTTCGATCAGGGCAAAACGCACATGGTCATCGCCGTAATCACCAAAGCCTATGCCCGGGGAGACGCAGACCTTGGCCTCCAGCAGCAGCTTCTTGGCGAACTCCAGCGAACCGAGCTGGGCGTACTGCTCGGGAATCTTCGCCCAGACATACATCGAGGCTTTCGGGTTTTCGACCATCCAGCCTAGCTCGTGCAGGCCTTTAACGAGCAGGTTGCGGCGCTGGCGGTATTGCTCGGCGATATCACGCACGCATTGCTGATCACCTTCCAGTGCGGCAATCGCCGCCACCTGCAGCGGGGTGAAGGTGCCGTAGTCGTGGTAGCTCTTGATTCGCGCCAGGGCGCTGACCAGCTCTTTGTTGCCGACCATAAAGCCGATGCGCCAGCCGGCCATGTTGTAGCTCTTCGACAGGGTGAAGAACTCCACGGCAATGTCCTTCGCGCCCGGCACCTGCATGATCGACGGGGCTTTCCAGCCGTCGTAGACGATATCGGCGTAGGCCAGGTCGTGAATCACCAGCACGTCATATTGCTTGGCCAGGGCTACCACGCGCTCGAAGAAGTCCAGCTCCACACACTGCGCGGTGGGGTTGGAGGGGAAGCCGAGGATCATCATCTTCGGCTTGGGGATCGATTCGCGAATCGCCCGCTCCAGCTCGGCGAAAAAGTCCACGCCGGGAATCAACGGCACCGAACGCACCTGGGCGCCGGCGATTACCGCGCCGTAGATATGAATCGGGTAGCTGGGGTTGGGCACCAGCACGGTGTCGCCATGGTCCAGAGTGGCCAGCATCAGGTGCGCCAGGCCTTCCTTGGAGCCGATGGTGACGATGGCTTCGCTTTCCGGGTCTATCTCGACTTCGTAGCGGTCCTTGTACCAGCGCGAAATGGCCCGGCGCAGGCGCGGAATGCCGCGTGAGGTGGAGTAGCCGTGGGTGTCTTCACGCTGAGCGACCTGCACCAGCTTTTCGACGATATGCGGCGGCGTGGGGCCATCGGGGTTGCCCATGCTGAAGTCGATGATGTCTTCGCCACGGCGACGCGCGGCCATCTTCAGTTCGGCGGTGATATTGAAAACGTAGGGGGGGAGTCGATCAATGCGCGCAAAGCGGCGCGAAGCTTGGTCAGCCATGCTTTCCTCGGAGACGTAAGCGCCCGGAACCGTCCGAGCGACGTTGGCCAGTGCGCTGGCCAGGCGGCGAAGATAAGCGGGGCGCAGTGGTCCTGTCTAGAGCAGTTGCCGTGAAACTCGGCAGTACAGCCGTAGGTTGGTAGGTCGTAGCCCGGATGCAATCTGGGGGGCGCAATCCCCGGATTGCATCCGGGCTACAGGCGCGGCGGTTAGCCGCCGAGCATGTCGTGCATGGCGATGATCTGTTCAGCCACCTGCGCCAGCTTCTGCTGGCGGCTCATGGCCTGGCGGCGCATCAGGGTGTAGGCCTGTTCTTCGTCGCAGCTTTTCATCTTCATCAGCAGGCCTTTGGCCAGTTCGATGCGTTTGCGTTCGGCCAGTTGGGCATCGCGGGCCTGTAGCTGTGCACGCAGCGCCTGGTCGCTCTCGAAGCGGGCCATGGCCACGTCGAGAATTGGCTGCAGACGCTGGACGTGGATGCCTTCGACGATATAGGCGCTGACGCCGCTCTGAATCGCCTGGCGCATCACGCCGGGGTCGTGCTCGTCGGTGAACATGACAATCGGCCGTGGCTGATCGCGGCTGACCAGCACCACCTGCTCCATCACGTCGCGGCTGGGCGATTCGGTGTCGATCAGGATCACGTCAGGACGCACCGCCTCGACCCGCTCCGGCAGGTCGATGGTCAGGCCGGATTCGTCGATGACTTCGAAACCGGCCTCGGTCAGGGCAGTTTTCAGGCGGCCGACCTTCTTTGCGGTGTCGTTGATCAGCAGGATGCGCAGCATGTTAGCGACTCTCCTGTTGGGCGCCGATGGATGCATCGGCCAGGGCGTGCAGGGCAAAACTGCGCGCGTAACCGGCCGGGTCGCTGCCATCCCAGACCTGGCCGTCGAGCAACTGGCTGCTACGCATGTCGCTTGGTATGTCGATGCCGAGCGCTTCGGCAGCTTGGCGGTAGAGGTCGAGTTGCTGCACCTGGCGGGCAATAGCCAGGTAGTCCGGATCTTCGCGCAGCAGGCCCCAGCGGCGGAACTGGGTCATAAACCACATGCCGTCGGACAGGTAGGGCTGGTTGACTGCGCCGCCAGCGTGGAAGCGCAGCGGGTGGGCGTCTTGCCAGGCGTGGCCGAGGCCGTCCTGGTACTGGCCGAGGAAACGCGGCTGGATCGCCGACAGCGGCGCGTCGACATACTCGCTGCCGCTGAGCAGTTGCGCCGTGCTGCGTTGGTTTTCCTCGCTCTCATCGATAAACCGGCTGGCCTCCAGCACCGCCATAATTAGGGCGCGGGCGCTGTTGGGGTGCTGTTCGGCAAATTCGCGGGTGCAACCCAGGACTTTTTCCGGGTGGTCGGGCCAGATCGCCTGGCTGGTGGTCAGGGTGCAGCCCATCTGTTCATCCACCGCCTGAGCGCTCCAGGGCTCGCCGACGCAGAAGCCATCGATACGCCGGGCCTTTAGATGGGCGAGCATCTGCGGTGGCGGTACGACAACGCTGTCGACATCGCTGAGCGGGTGAATGCCCTGGCTGGCCAGCCAGTAATTCAGCCACATGGCGTGGGTGCCGGTGGGGAAGGTCTGGGCAAAGGTCAGTTTTGCGCCAGACTGGTGCGCGCGTTGCACCAATGCGCTGCCAGTGCTCACGCCGGCGGCTTGCAAGGCGGGCGACAGGTTGATGCTCTGACCGTTCTGGTTCAGGCCCATCAGCACGGCCATGTCGGTGGCTGGCGCACCGCCCAGGCCGAGCTGCACGCCATAAATCAGCCCGTAGAGGCTATGGGCGGCGTCCAGTTCTCCGCTCAGCAGTTTGTCGCGCAGAGTGGCCCAGGAGGCCTGGCGCTGCAGGTTGAGGGTCAGCCCATGCTTCTCGGCGAAGCCCTGGGTGGCGGCCACGATGACCGATGCGGCGTCTGTGAGGGCCATAAAGCCGATATTCAGTACCGGTTTTTCCGGCGTATCGCTGCGGTTGGTGTCGTGCTCATTCATGGTGCGTTTCCTGTGCCCACACAAAAAAGTGCCGTACCAAACGCCGACTTCAGTCTGCGATCAGAACGACACCATTGTCTATTTCAGCCGTTTCCGCCGTTGGAAAGGCCTGATGGCTTAAGCCAGAGCAAGGTATATGCCATCTGTCTGTGGGCTAATACGGCGGAAAATAAAAAGCCCCGCACTAGGCGGGGCTTTCTTGTTGCGGGTAACGCTTAGACCTGAACAGCAGGGATCTGGGCGTTTGCAGCAGCTTCACGGAACTCGGCGATCTGGTCGAAACTCAGGTAGCGGTAAACGTCCGCTGCCATGGTGTCAATTTTCTTCGCGTAGACCATGTATTCCTCAACAGTCGGCAGCTTACCGGTGATGGCTGCAACAGCCGCCAACTCGGCCGAGGCCAGGTAGACGTTGGCACCATCGCCCAGACGGTTGGGGAAGTTACGGGTGGAGGTCGACACCACGGTGGAGTTCGCCTCAACGCGTGCCTGGTTACCCATGCATAGCGAGCAGCCCGGCATTTCCATGCGCGCGCCAGCTTTGCCGTAGATGCCGTAGTAGCCTTCTTCGGTCAGCTGATGCTGGTCCATCTTGGTTGGCGGCGACAGCCACAGACGAGTCGGCAGGGTGCCTTCGACTTTTTCCAGCAACTTACCGGCAGCGCGGAAGTGACCGATGTTGGTCATGCACGAACCGATAAACACTTCGTCGATCTTCTCGCCCTGAACGGAGGACAGCAGACGAGCATCGTCCGGGTCGTTCGGTGCGCAGAGAACCGGCTCGTTGATGTCGGCCAGGTCGATTTCGATGATTTCGGCGTACTCGGCGTCCTTGTCGGCTTCCATCAGCTTCGGATCGGCCAACCAGGCTTCCATCGCTTGAGCGCGACGCTCCATGGTGCGGGCATCGCCGTAGCCTTCGCTGATCATCCAGCGCAGCAGGGTGATGTTCGAGCGCAGGTACTCGGCGATGGCCTTTTCCGGCAACTTGATGGTGCAACCGGCTGCGGAACGCTCGGCCGAGGCGTCGGACAGCTCGAAAGCCTGTTCAACGGTCAGCTCGTCCAGACCTTCGATTTCGAGGATGCGGCCGGAGAAGATGTTCTTCTTGCCTTTCTTCTCGACGGTCAGCAGGCCTTTCTGGATGGCCACGTAAGGGATGGCATGCACCAGGTCACGCAGGGTGATGCCCGGTTGCAGCTTGCCCTTGAAGCGCACCAGTACCGACTCCGGCATGTCCAGCGGCATTACGCCAGTGGCTGCGGCGAAGGCAACCAGGCCGGAACCGGCCGGGAAGGAGATGCCGATTGGGAAGCGGGTGTGCGAGTCACCACCAGTACCGACGGTATCCGGCAGCAGCATGCGGTTCAGCCAGCTGTGGATGATGCCGTCGCCAGGACGCAGGGACACGCCGCCACGGGTGCGGATGAAATCCGGCAGGGTGTGGTGGGTGGTGACGTCGATTGGCTTCGGATAGGCCGCGGTGTGGCAGAACGACTGCATCACCAGATCTGCGGAGAAGCCCAGGCAAGCCAGGTCTTTCAGCTCGTCGCGGGTCATCGGGCCAGTGGTGTCCTGGGAGCCGACGGTGGTCATCTTCGGTTCGCAGTAGGTGCCAGGACGCACGCCTTTGCCTTCCGGCAGGCCGCACGCCTTGCCGACCATCTTCTGCGCCAGGGTGAAACCCTTGGTGCTGGCAGCAGGTGGTTCCGGCAGCTTGAACAGGTCGGTTGGGCCCAGGCCCAGTTCGGCGCGCGCTTTCTCGGTCAGACCGCGACCGATGATCAGCGGGATACGGCCGCCAGCGCGGACTTCGTCGAGCAGTACTGGGGTCTTCATTTCGAAGGTGGTCAGTACTTCGTCGGTGCCGTGCTTGCAGACTTTGCCAGCATGCGGGTACAGGTCGATCACATCGCCCATGTGCATGTTGGAAACGTCGAATTCGATTGGCAGAGCGCCGGCATCTTCCATGGTGTTGTAGAAGATCGGAGCAATCTTGCTGCCGAAGCAGAAACCACCAGCGCGCTTGTTCGGCACGTTAGGGATGTCGTCGCCGAAGAACCACAGCACCGAGTTGGTGGCGGATTTACGCGAGGAACCGGTACCGACTACGTCACCGACGTAGGCAATCGGGAAACCTTGGCCGCGCATGGTTTCGATCTGCTTCATCGGGCCGGTTACGCCTTGCTCGTCCGGCACGATGCCGTCGCGGGCCATTTTCAGCATGGCCAGGGCGTGCAGCGGGATATCCGGACGCGACCAGGCGTCTGGAGCCGGGGACAGGTCGTCGGTGTTGGTTTCGCCAGTCACCTTGAACACGCGCAGGCTGATCTTGTCGGCCAGAGTCGGGCGGTTCTTGAACCACTCGCCGTCAGCCCAGGATTGCAGTACGCCTTTGGCGTGAACGTTGCCGTTCTTGGCTTTTTCAGCGACGTCGTGGAAGGCGTCGAACATCAGCAGGGTGTGCTTCAGTTGCTCGGCAGTCACGGCAGCCAGTTCGCTGTCGTCGAGCAGCTCAACCAGCGTGGCAATGTTGTAGCCGCCCTGCATGGTGCCGAGCAGTTCAACAGCGTGTTGCTTGCTGATCAGTGGGGAAGTGACTTCGCCTTTGGCAAGGGCAGAGAGGAAACCGGCCTTAACGTAGGCGGCTTCGTCGACGCCTGGCGGCACGCGGTTGGTGATCAGGTCGAGCAGAAAAGCTTCTTCGCCGGCTGGCGGATTTTTCAGCAGCTCGATCAGGCCTGCGGTTTGTTCGGCGTTCAGCGGCTGGGGCACGATACCCTGAGCGGCACGCTCTGCTACATGTTTGCGATAGGCTTCAAGCACAGTTATTACCCTCATCAGTGGTCCCAAAGGGTTGTCCGGGACGCGATCCAGAAAGCAACAAACCAGGCGCTTCGTGGCTTTATGGGCCGCTCAGCCGAGGTTGCGCTGCTTTCTTGCAGAAGCTGTTTTCAAAGTTTTACGCCGGCAGGACGGGCTGGATGAGGGCTGGTGCAGACACTTGAAGGGTGGCTCAAGGGTCGGCACCAACATCGAACCTGCAGGATTGACTGTGCTCGTGACGCTTTGAAAACAGCTTCCAACGGACGTTGCTGCCTCTAAAAGGCCGGCCGATTCTACTGGAAAGCTTTGAATAAGTTAAGCCAAAGGCCCCGCTTATATAGGGGTGATCTGCCTTAGACAAAGGGCTAAGATGCCAGCCTGTCCGCCAGTACCCATGCCTTTCGTTATGTCCAACCAACGTATCAAAACCCCTTGTGTCGGCCTGTGCTCCACGGTTTACGGCGATTTGGTCTGCCGTGGCTGCAAGCGCTTCCACCATGAGGTGATCAACTGGAACGGCTACAACGACGAGGAAAAACGCGCCGTATGGCTGCGCCTGGAGGTGCTGTTGGTGCAGGTGATGGCGGCTAAGTTGGAAGTTTTCGATGCCGATCGCCTGCGCATGCAGCTGGAACAGCGCAAGATCCGCTTTGTGCCGCAGCAATCGCCGTATTGCTGGGCCTATCAGCTGATTGCCCGTGGCGCGCGGGTGATCAGTCAGCTGAATGCCTATGGCATGGTGCTGTTGCCGGAGTTTCGCGACTGGGGCCTGCCGGAATTGCGCGACGCGATTGATCGCGAGTTCTTTCTGCTGTCCGAGGCGCACTACGAGCGCTATATCGCGCCGCGCTTTCTGCTTGAAGGGCTTGAGATAAGAGCCTGAAGCCATCTTGCAAATGAAAAAGCCGCCTATCCAGGCGGCTTTTTGTTGCGCGGCAGTCGGGTTAGCGCTGGGCGACCAGTTCTTCCAGATGGGCGATGATGTCATCCGGCTTGAGTACCAGAATGTCGCTTTCCAGCGAGTCAAGAATCACCTCGGCGGTATTGCCGATCAGCGCGCCAGAAATCCCGGTGCGCGCCACGGTGCCGATCACCGTCACGCCAGCATTGAGTCGGTGCGCAGCCTGCGGGATCAACACATCGGCCGGGCCTTCGGCGATATGCAGGCGTTCATCGCTGATCTCGTATTCAGCCTGGAACGCCTTGCATTGCTCGCGGTAGCGCGCCTCGATGGTTTCCTTGAGCTGGAAGGTTGGGTCGGCGGCCGAGAGCATCGGCGCCGGGTGAGCGCTGATCACATGCAATTCGGCCTTGGCTAAGGCAGCAATATCAAAGCCATGGCTGACGATACTGGTGTGCAGGGTGCGGTGCTCGCTGTCGGCATTACCCACATCGACCGCCGCGAGGATGGCGGTGCCCGCCCAGGATTTTTCGGTTTTTACCATCAGCACCGGCGCCGGGCAGTAGCGCAGCAGCTTCCAGTCATCGGGGGTGAGCAGGGCTTTTTTCAGTGGGTTGTCGGGGAAGTGCTGCTTGACCACCAGGCCGCAGCCTTCGGCCTGCTGCACATTGATGATGGTCTGGTGTTGATTTTCATCCCAGGCCTGCTGGCTGGAGGTGCTGAACCCTTCGCTGTTGAGCAAACCGGTAAGGTCGCGCAGGTAGCCGGTGTGATCACTTTTCCTGTCGCAGACCAGCAGGTGCAGGTGCGATTGGGTGACGCCGGCAATCAGTTTGGCGCGTTTTAGGGCCAAGTCTTCCGTGTGATTGGGCTCCATCACCACCAGAATGCTGCGAATAGCTTGCATGATCATCTCCATGTGCAGTCGGTTGTACTGTTTATCACTATAGATCGCTGCCACTGGCTTGGTGCTTGACCGGCGTCAATCGAGTGGCTGTTCGCGTGTTCATTCGTATAATGACGGCCCTGCAGCCGCACCACTCAAGCCCGCCCATTTTTGTGAATTTATGTATCTGTTAGCCGAAATCGATCATTTGCTGCGTTGCGCCACTCTTCACTCCGGTTATAGCCCGATGTTGAGTGTGCGCCGATGAACCTGCCGGAAATCCACGAGTTTCTCGGCTGCCGCACGCCGGATGCCTGGATCACTGCGGCCCTGGCTGATCAACAGACCCTGCTGATTGACCATAAGAACTGCGAGTTCAAGGCTGCGAGTACCGCACTGAGCCTGATGGCCAAGTACAGCACCTACGTCGACCTGCTCAACGCTATGTCGCGTCTGGCCCGTGAGGAGCTGGTGCACCATGAGCAGGTGCTGCGCATCATGAAGCGCCGCAAGATCGGCCTGCGCCCGGTATCTGCTGCGCGCTACGCCTCGGGCCTGCGCAAGGTGGTGCGTACCCACGAGCCGCACAAGCTGGTGGATACCCTGGTGGTCGGTGCGTTTATCGAGGCGCGCAGCTGCGAGCGCTTCGAGGCCTTGGTGCCGCATCTGGATGAAGAGCTGGGCAAGTTCTACTTCGGCTTGCTGAAAAGCGAAGCGCGGCATTTTCAGAACTACCTGAAGCTGGCTTATCAGTACGGCGAGGCGCGTGACGTAGACCAGGCCATTGAACGGGTGAGGGCGGCGGAGCGCGAGCTGATCGAGTCGCCGGACACTGAGTTTCGCTTTCACAGCGGTGTGCCGCCGCTCTAAAGCAAAAAAGCGCCCAATCGGGCGCTTTTTTGTAGGCGAGTGTGCGGTGCTTACTGCTGCACTTTCAGATCCAGCGACAGGTCGCGCGCGGCCTTGGTGGCCAGAACACCCATCAGCTGGCTGATTTCGTCCTGGCGGCTGCTGGCGCCATCGCTACCGCCGCCCATCATCACGCTCGGCACCGGCGCCTGGGCGGCGGCTTCGGCCCAGACCTTGTTGATCGCGATCAGCGCATCGAGCTTGGGTTGCAGCGCACCGTCGGCCTTGATCACCGCTTCACGGGCATGGGCTTCGGCATCGGCGGTGATCTTCGTCGCATCGGCGGTGATCGCCGCTTTATCGCGTAGCAGTTCGGCGGTCTGTTTTTCGATCTCAGCGCGGCCTTTCTCACGCTCGGCGTTGATGATCGCCAGCTGCTTCTCGGTTTCCGCCTGGGTGGTGCGTTCGATCTGGTCGCGCAGGGTTTCCTGGCGACGGGCTTCCACTTCCTTTTCACCGCGGGCGGTCACCAGCAGCTTCTCTTCCTCTTCCTTGAGGCGGTTCTGCCGGGCCACGGCCAGTTCGGCCAGGGCCTGCTGCACCTTGACCATACGCTGCTTGTACTGCGGGTTGGGATCGACGTTGGTGATACGCGCTTCGACCACTTCCACACCGTATTTGCGGAACTGCTGCTGCTTGCGTACGGGGATGCCCTTGCTGTCCATGACCTTTTCGGTGATGAACTGGCTGACGTTGTTGTCGCCGAATGCGCCTTGTTCGGTGCCGGCTTGCAGAATCGCGGTCTGGCTCGGTTGATGGCCCCGCGGGCCGCGAATTTCCTTGCGTTTGATCAGGTACAGGCCGTCATTCAGCTGGTTTTCGAACTCGGCGGCGAATTCGCTGCGTGCGCCGGCATAGAAGTCGTCGGCGCTCATCAGCGAGGCGGTGGCCTGCAGAGTTTCCTTGATGGCCGGCACCAGCGCGGTTTTGATGAAGTTCTCCGGGTTGCGGTATTCCTGGGCGATTTTCAGGAACTGCTCGCCCGCCGGTAGGCGGAAGCGCGCCGAGGACTCGACCTTGGCGTCGACGTTGCCGAGAAACACGATGGGGAAGGCTTCGATGGTGGCGCCGAGCGAGTCGTTGTCGCTGCTGTCGTCGATGGCCAGGGCTTCGGTGAGCACCGATTGCACGCTCAGGGCCTTCTTCCACGCGGTGGCGCGGCCGAACCATTTGGTGGCGTAGCCAACGTCGTCGACCACTTTCTCTTCACCGAAGATGGTGCGCACGTGGGTGGCAAAACCGGCTTCGTTATAGAAGAACACGCTGTTGAAGGTGACGAAGCTCACCGCAACCAGTGCGGCCGGTGCGATGGCGTATTTAAGAAGGTGTTCCTTGCTGAGCAGCATGGTCGGTCCCTGATGGCGTTTTGAGGTCGCCGATGCTGATGATCGGCGAATCGTCCGTCAAGTGGGGGCGCTCAGCGCTTTGTGCGCGCCGTCAAAGTTTCACGCAGGATCAAGATCGAAGGCGCTTTGCTGCAAGCCTTGACGGTCTGCCTGCAGTGCCCAGCCCTGTTTGTCCCAGTCGCCTAGCACGATGCGCTGCGCTGGCTGGCCGTTGACCTGCAGTTGATGGGTGGCGGGGCGATGGGTGTGGCCGTGAATCAACGTGCGTACGTCGTGCTCGGCCATGATGTGCGGCACTTCATCCGGGGTGACGTCGACAATCTCGCTGGCTTTCATCCGCGTCTGCGTGCGGCTTTCATTGCGCAGCTTGCGCGCCAGCTTTTGCCGGGTGCTCAGCGGCAGGTTGCGCAGGATAAACAGCGACAGTGGGTTGCGCAGCCAGCGGCGCAGCTTCATATAGCCGATGTCCTGGGTACACAGGCTGTCGCCGTGCATCAGCAGCACGCGCTGGCCATTCAGTTCGATCACGCTAGGGTCGGGGAGCAGGGTACAGCCGGCTTCGCGGCAAAAGGCTTTGCCGAGGAGAAAGTCGCGATTGCCATGCATCAGGTAGATGCGCGTGCCGCGCTCGCTGAGTTGGCGCAGGGCCTGGGCAATCGTGCGCTGAAAAGGGGTGATGGCATCGTCGCCGATCCACACTTCAAAGAAGTCGCCCAGGATATACAGCGCCTGGGCCTGAACCGCGCGGGTTTCGAGGAAATGCAGAAACGCCCGGCTGATGTCCGGGCGCTCCTGTTCAAGATGCAGATCGGAGATCAGTAAGATCACTCAACGATCTCGGCACGCTCGATGATCACGTCATCAACCGGTACATCCTGGTGGCCGGATTTGCTGGTGGTGGCAACGGCCTTGATGGCGTTGACCACGTCCATGCCTTCGACTACTTCACCGAACACCGCATAACCCCAGCCTTGTACGGTTGGTGCGCTGTGGTTAAGGAAGCTGTTGTCACCCACGTTGATAAAGAACTGCGCGGAGGCCGAATGCGGCTCCATGGTACGGGCCATGGCCACGGTGCCGATCTTGTTAGCGACGCCGTTGTTGGCTTCGTTCTTGATCGGGGCGCGGGTGGTTTTCTGCTTCATGCCCGGCTCAAAACCGCCGCCCTGGATCATGAAGTTGCTGATCACGCGGTGGAAAACGGTGTTGTCGTAATGACCTTCTTTAACGTACTGCTTGAAGTTGGCCACGGTTTCCGGGGCTTTGTCTTCGAACAGGTTGAGGGTGATAACGCCGTGGTTGGTGTGCAGCTTGATCATGGAGGTAATCGCTCTGTCGATAAATCCGTGAGCCGCTGAATTTCCAGCAAAGGGCGTTGCAGCGGTTCTTGGGCCTGTCAGGGGGTTGACAGCTTCGGCTATGATAAGCGCTTTGTTTTAGTCGGCCTACCCTGTGCCGCGCACCTGCACGATCAAGGACCCCATGAGCAAGCCAGAAACCGTCGCCGCCGCTAACTTTCTTCGTCCCATCGTCCAGGCCGATCTGGATGCCGGCAAGCACGCGAAGATCATTACCCGTTTTCCGCCGGAGCCTAATGGCTACCTGCACATCGGCCACGCCAAGTCGATTTGCCTGAACTTCGGCCTGGCCAAGGAGTTTGGTGGCGAGTGCAACCTGCGCTTTGACGACACCAACCCGGCCAAGGAAGACCAGGAATACATCGACGCGATCAAGAGCGACGTGCAGTGGCTGGGCTTTCAGTGGGCGGGCGAGGAGCGTTACGCCTCCAACTACTTCGACCAACTGCATGCCTGGGCCATCGAGTTGATCAAGGCTGGCAAAGCCTTTGTCTGCGACCTCAACGCCGAAGAAATGCGCGCTTACCGCGGCAACCTCACCGAACCGGGCAAGAACAGCCCGTTCCGTGAGCGCAGTGTCGAGGAAAACCTCGATCTGTTCGCCCGCATGAAAGCCGGTGAATTCGCCGACGGCGCTCGTTCGCTGCGCGCGAAGATCGACATGACCTCGCCGAACATCAACTTGCGCGACCCGATTCTGTACCGCATTCGCCACGCCCATCACCACCAGACCGGTGACAAGTGGTGCATCTACCCGAGCTATGACTTCACCCATGGTCAGTCGGACGCCATCGAAGGCATCACCCACTCGATCTGCACCCTGGAGTTTGAAGACCACCGTCCGCTGTACGAGTGGTTCCTGGCGCAACTGCCGGTGCCGGCGCAGCCGCGTCAGTATGAATTCGCTCGTCTGAACCTGAACTACACCATCACCAGCAAGCGCAAGCTCAAGCAGTTGGTCGACGAAAACCACGTCAATGGTTGGGACGACCCGCGTATGTCGACCCTGTCCGGCTTCCGTCGCCGTGGCTACACGCCGGCGTCGATCCGTACCTTCTGCGACATGATCGGCGTCAACCGCGCCGGCGGCGTGGTCGATGTCGGCATGCTTGAGTTCGCCATCCGTGATGACCTGGACGCTAACGCGGGCCGCGCCATGTGCGTGCTCAAGCCGCTCAAGGTGGTGATTACCAATTACCCGGAAGGCCAGACCGAGAATCTCGAACTGCCGCGCCACCCCAAGCAGGACATGGGCGTGCGTGTATTGCCGTTCAGCCGCGAGATCTATATCGACGCCGGTGACTTTGAAGAAACCCCGCCGGACGGCTTCAAGCGCCTGATCCCTGGCGGCGAAGCGCGTTTGCGCGGCAGCTACGTGATTCGCGCCGACGAAGCGATCAAGGATGCCGACGGCAATATCGTTGAACTGCGCTGCAGCTACGACGAAAACACCCTGGGCAAGAATCCTGAAGGCCGTAAGGTCAAAGGCGTGATTCACTGGGTGCCGGCCGCTGAAAGCGTTGAGTGCGAAGTGCGCCTGTACGACCGCCTGTTCCGCTCCGCCAACCCGGAGAAGGACGAAGAGGGCGGCAGCTTCCTCGACAATATCAACCCGGATTCGCTGGTCGTGCTCAAGGGTTGTCGCGCCGAGCCATCCTTGGCCGAAGCCGCACCGGAAGAACGCTTCCAGTTCGAGCGCGAAGGCTACTTCTGCGCCGACATCAAGGACAGCAAGCCGGGTGCGCCCGTCTTCAACCGTACAGTAACGCTGCGCGATTCCTGGGCTTAATTAATCAAGCCGAACGCGTTATAGACCGGGCCAGCGCTCTGGCCCGTGGTTTTCCAAGGAACCCCGATGCTCTCGATCTACAACACGCTGACCAAAAGCAAAGACGTCTTCAAACCGCTGGTGGGTAACCAGGTGCGCATGTATGTGTGCGGCATGACGGTTTACGACTTCTGTCATATCGGTCATGCGCGGGTGATGGTGGCGTTCGATGTGGTGACTCGCTGGCTGCGCCATCGCGGTTATGACGTAACCTACGTGCGCAATATCACCGACATCGACGACAAGATCATCAAGCGTGCCAATGACAACGGTGAGCCGTTTGAAGCGCTGGTCGAGCGCATGATTGCGGCCATGCACGAAGACGAAGCGCGCCTTAACGTGCTGCGCCCGGATCAGGAACCACGTGCCACCGGGCATATCGCTGGCATGCATCAGATGATCCAGACTCTGATCGACAAGGGCTTTGCCTACGCCCCCGGCAATGGTGACGTGTATTACCGCGTCGGCAAGTTCGTCGGTTACGGCAAGCTGTCGCGCAAGAAGATCGAAGACCTGAAAATTGGCGCGCGCATCGAAGTTGATGAAGCCAAGCAGGACCCGCTGGATTTCGTCCTGTGGAAGGGCGTCAAGCCGGGCGAGCCGAGCTGGGAGTCGCCGTGGGGCGCAGGCCGTCCAGGCTGGCATATCGAGTGCTCGGTGATGTCCACCTGCTGCCTGGGTGAGACCTTCGACATTCATGGCGGCGGCCCGGATCTGGTGTTCCCCCACCACGAAAACGAAATCGCGCAGAGCGAGGCGGCCACCGGCAAGCTCTACGCCAACGCCTGGATGCACGCCGGTGCGGTGCGCGTGGACGGCGAGAAGATGTCCAAGTCCCTGGGCAACTTCTTCACCATCCGCGAAGTACTGGAGAAGTACCACCCGGAAGTGGTGCGCTACCTGCTGGTGTCCAGCCACTACCGCAGCCCGATCAACTACTCCGAAGACAGCCTGCGCGAAGCCAAAGGCGCGCTGGAGCGCTTCTATAACGCGCTCAAAGGCCTGCCCGATGCGGCACCGGCTGGCGGTGACGCCTTTGTCGAGCGCTTTGCGGCAGCCATGGATGACGACTTCAACTCGCCGGAAGCCTGCGCCGTGCTGTTCGAGCTGGCCCGCGAGATCAACCGCCTGCGTGACAGCGATCTGCAGGCTGCTGCCGGTCTGGCGGCGCGTCTGAAGGAACTGGCCGGGGTGCTGGGTGTGTTGCAGCTTGAGCCTGAGGCGTTCCTCCAGGCCGGTGCTGCCGGCAAGGTTGATGCTGCCGAGGTTGAAGCCTTGATCGCCGCACGCCTGCAGGCTCGCGCCGAGAAGAACTGGGGCGAGTCCGACCGCATCCGCGATCAGATCACCGCCATGGGGGTGGTGCTGGAAGATGGCAAGGGTGGCACTACCTGGCGTTTGGCTGACTAGCTGTGTTGCTGGAATGAAAAGGCCGCTTTCGAGCGTAATGCTGTTCACATAAGAAAAATGCCGCTTCGCCCTTGCCAGGGAAGCGGCATTTCTTTGTGCTCACCACCGTAGGATGGGTGCTAACCCATCAATTGGCTGATGGGTTAGCACCCATCCTACGGACTGAACCACTGCCAAAGACTTAGAGCGAGGAAGATTTCAAAGCCCGCCGCTCTATAGGGCGTAAAGCGGCCCCACTTAACTGAACCGCATTGCGCTTCGAGCGGCCTTTTTTATTGCGTGCGGTCTGCTAGTTCCACAACCAGTTCCACAGCCCCGGCAGGCGGGCGTACTGCAGTGGGTCGCCGATCGCGCGTCGTAGTGCGGCACGTTGCAGGGCGTCGCGCTGGCCATAGAACGGCTGTTTATCGGTGGCCAGGCCAACATCTTCGGCCACATCCATCAGAATCTCTAAGTATTCCTGCATATGCCGCGCAGTGTAGGGATTGAGGTCGTGGAAGGTCACCACGACCGGGATAACCCCATCGACTGCTGGCAAGGCGCCAACGCTGATCTGCTGCGCCGCGCGGGCGAGTTGATCACGCAGGTTACTGCGTCGGCGCAGGCTGCCATTGATGCCCCAGGTCTTGCCATCGTTGGCGCTCAAATCGGTCAGCAGCAAGCGCAGGCCATGTGCCTGGTAGGCGGCGAAGGTGCGTTCGTCGTAGTTCCAGAAGGGTGGCCGTACCAGGCGCGGCGCGGCGTCGCTGATGGCGGTCAGGTCGGCAACGCCGTCTGTTAGCGATTGATCGAGTGCTGCAGGGCTAAGAAAGCGGTGATTGGAGTGCCCTGGGGTGGCGGTGTGAAAACCCAGCAGATGGCCCTCGCGTTGTTGGCGGCGCAGCAGCGCTTGCCCTTGCACGCTGCCACCGGCTCCGGCGGCGCGGGTCTGGACAAAGAACAGTGCCTTGATTCCTGGCTGGATCGGGTTGTCTGCCAATGTGTTGAGGATCTGCTCAGTTGGGTTATCGCGGGTGCTGGCGCTGGGGCCGTCATCGAAACTCAGGAGAAAGCGTATCGGCTCAATCGCGGGGTTGGGTTGGGGCGGCGCAAGGCTGCTGCAGGCGCTCAACAGCAGCATGCTGACCAAGGCGCAGGCCAATGGCGTGATTCGCGAAAAAGTGTGTGTGGGAGTTGCGGGGTAACGCATTAGGCTTTGACTCGCGAGGGAAAAGGGCGGGCGCAGTGGAGGCGCAGGATAGAAGGCGGGGCGCGGAGTCTATGCGGCGCTGGTCGCAGTGGGAATCTGTAATGGCGATCTAAGGGGTTCGACCCTATTAGGGCCATATAAGTCCATGGCTGGCTAAGACGGCTGAATCAGGCTAAGGCTTACAGCTGCGACAGCCTGTGCTAGCGCGCCGCCAAGCCCACTTCCCGTAGCCGTTTGTACAGCGTGTTGCGGCTGACCCCGAGGCTGCGTGCCAGGTGCGATATATTGCCGCCGCAGGCCTGGTACTGGCCGGCCAGATCATCCGCGCTGGTGCTGGCCAGCGGTTGCGGCTGGGTGGCGGCTGTTGGCTCAGCCGCTGGCTGCAAGTCGGCAAAGAAATCATCGGGCAGGTGTTCGACGCGGATCTGCTGGTCCTCGGCCATGGCCAGGGCAATCTGCAGGACGCTGCTCAGTTGGCGCAGGTTGCCGGGCCAGGGGTGACGCTCAAACAGGCTCAGCACTTCCTGGCTTAGCCCAGCCCATTGCTGCGGTTCGCGGTGATACTCCCAGATACGCTGGACCATGGCGGCCTTGTCGGTGCGTTCGCGCAGCGGCGGCAGTTCCAGATTGAGGCCGCTGATGCGGTAGTAGAGGTCCTGGCGAAACAGCCTGCTTTCCACATCCTGGCGCAGTGGGCGGTTAGTGGCGGAAATCAGGCGGATATCCACCGGGTACAGTTCACTGCTGCCCAGCGGTTGTACGCAGCGCTCCTGCAATACCCGCAGCAGGCGGGCCTGCACGCGCAGTGGCATATCGCCGACTTCGTCGAGAAACAGCGTGCCTTTGTCGGCCTTGCGGATCAGGCCAATGCTGCCTTTCTGGTTGGCCCCGGTAAACGCGCCCTTTTCATAGCCAAACAGCTCGGACTCCACCAGTTCGGCGGGAATGGCCGCGCAGTTGACCGCGATAAACGCCTGGCTGGCGCGCGAGCTGGCGTGATGCAGGGCTTTAACGAAGACCTCCTTGCCGACACCGGTTTCACCATGCACCAGGATCGGGATGTTCTTTTCCAGCAGGCGTTCGGCCTGGCGCACGGCTTTGTCGACTCGTGGATCGCCGAGGTTAAGCGAGGCGAGGGTGAATGGGGTGCGAGTGGCGTTGGCAGGCGGCTGCTGGGTTTGGCGAAAGTCGCGTGCCTGGATCGGCGCGGGCTGCTGTGGGCGTTTGATCTGCGCGTGAAAACGAAAGCGGCCGCTGGCGCGCAGGTTAAATGGCAGCGCCTCGGGCTGGTTGAGCAGTTGCTGCAGCGGCACGTCGAACAGGCTTTCGATATTCACCCGGGCCAGGCCCACGCCCAACAAACTGTCGGCACGCCGATTGGCGGAAACCACCTGACCTTGCTCATCGAAAATCAACAGTCCGGCCCAGGGGCTGCTGAGGTTATCCAGGCTGGTGTTGAAGCTCAGTTGGAAATAGCGCTGTTGAAACAGGTTGAGGATTAGCCGGTTTTCCACTGACTGGCTCATCATCTTGACCATGCCCAGGGTGTGCGAAGGCGGCAGGTAGCTGTCGCTGGACACATCCAGCACCGCGATCATCTGCCGCTGCTCATCAAATATCGGCGAGGCCGAGCCGGTCATAAAACGGTTGGCTTTGAGGAAGTGCTCATCGTGCTGAATGTGGACGGCCTGGGCGCAGCTCAGGGCGGTGCCGATGGCATTGGTGCCGGTATAACGCTCCAGCCAGGTGGCTCCGGCGACAAAGCCGGCGGCGCGGCTCGGTTCGATAAAGCGTTGGTCGCCCCAGGATTGCAGCACCTGGCCCTGATGGTCGGCCAGCATGATCAGGCAATTGGAGTTGGCCAGGATGGTGCCGTAGTAAGGCAGCACTTCCTTGTGGGTGGTGTGCACCAGGGCGTGCTGGCTTTCCAGCAGGGCGCTGACTTCGCCGCGCTCGGGCTGGTTGAAGATCGGGGTGCTCTGGTGGGTTAGGCCGTAGTCGCGGCAGCGGGTCCAGGAGTCCTGGATGATGGTCTCGTGGGGCAGGGCAGTGACAGCGTCAGCCATGACAGGTCTCTCGCGCGGGTTCTTGTTGTTATGGGCCACGGTCTGCGCCGGGTCTGTGCAGTGTCGCCGAAGGCTGTTCAATGTCAACGCTGTGACTGTTCAGTTGTTCACGTTGCACTGTTCAAAAGTGTTCAGTGCTGTCTCTGCGTGTTGTTTATGTTTAGCGGTAGTTGTTTTAAATCAATGGCTTGGATGGTCCGTAAAGGATTGGCACGGAACTCGCCTTGTAGCTGGGCAGATAACAAGAAAAAGGACGGCCCATGTCACTTACCCTGGAGCATGTCACGCGGATCGTTGATCACCAGCTGTATATCGACGATGCCTGCCTGAGCTTCGAACCCGGCTCCTTCAATGTGCTGCTGGGGCGCACGTTGTCTGGCAAGACCAGCCTTATGCGCCTGATGGCGGGCCTGGATAAGCCCAGCAGCGGACGCATCCTGATGAATGGCGCGGACATGACCAATGTCTCGGTGCGCCAGCGCAACGTGTCGATGGTTTATCAGCAGTTCATCAATTACCCGACCCTGACGGTGTTCGAGAACATCGCCTCGCCGCTGCGTCAGGCCGGCGTGAGCAAGGCCGAGATTCTGGAAAAGGTCCATGCCACGGCGAAAATGCTGCGTATCGAGGGCTTGCTTAAGCGCTACCCGCTGGAGCTGTCCGGCGGCCAGCAGCAGCGCACAGCCATGGCGCGGGCGCTGGTCAAGGACGCGTCCTTGATTCTGTTCGATGAGCCGCTGGTCAACCTCGACTACAAGCTGCGTGAAGAGCTGCGCCAGGAAATGCGCGAGCTGTTCCAGGCTCGCCACACCATCGCTATCTACGCCACCACCGAGCCCAACGAGGCCCTGGCCCTGGGCGGCACCACCACCATCCTGCATGAGGGGCGGGTGGTGCAGAGCGGCAAGACCGCCGAGGTCTATCACCGTCCGCAGCAGGTGCTGGCTGCCGAGCTGTTCTCGGAGCCGGCGATCAACCTGATGCCGGGGCGCGTCAGCGGCACCGAAGTAAGTTTTGCCGATACGGTGCATTTCCCGCTCAATCCGGACCTGCAAGGCATTGCCGAGGGTGAATACCGCTTCGGCGTGCGCCCCAGCCATATTGGCCTGGTGCCGTCCAACGATGACGACCTGGAGTTGGCGGTAACGGTTGAACTGGCCGAGATCAGCGGTTCGGAAACCTTTCTGCATGTGCGCAATGAGCAGTTCGTGCTGGTGCTGCATCTGCCGGGGGTGCATGAGTACGACGTGGACACGCCGATCCTCATCTATATCCCCACCCACAAGCTGTTTGTCTTCGCCGCTGATGGGCAGTTGATTCAGGCGCCCAGCCGCCGTTTGGGGAGGGTTGCCTGATGGCCGAGATCCGTTTGCATAACCTGGCCCACAGTTACAGCCGTGCGCCGACAGAATCAGCCGATTACGCCATCCGCGAGATGAACCATGTGTGGGAGCAGGGCGGTGCCTATGCGCTGCTGGGGCCGTCCGGCTGCGGCAAGTCGACCCTGCTGAATATCATTTCCGGGTTGCTCAGCCCGTCTCATGGTGAAGTGCAGTTCGATGGCAAGGTGGTCAACGCGTTGCCGCCGGAGCTGCGCAATATCGCCCAGGTTTTCCAGTTTCCGGTGGTCTACGACACCATGACGGTGTTCGATAACCTGGCCTTTCCCTTGCGCAATCAGGGCATGAACGAGGCGAAGATCCTCACCAAGGTCAACGAAATCGCCGAGGTTCTGGAGCTGCACCCCTTGCTGCACAAGCGCGCCCGCAACCTCACCGCCGATGAGAAGCAGAAGGTCTCCATGGGCCGCGGCCTGGTGCGCGATGATGTGTCGGCGATCCTCTTCGATGAGCCGCTGACGGTGATCGACCCGCACCTGAAATGGAAACTGCGGCGCAAGCTCAAGCAGATTCACGAGCAGTTCAATATCACCATGGTTTACGTCACCCACGACCAGCTCGAAGCCTCGACCTTCGCCGACAAAATTGCGGTGATGTACGGTGGGCAGATCGTCCAGTTCGGCACGCCGCGTGAGTTGTTTGAGCGCCCCAGTCATACCTTTGTTGGCTATTTTATTGGCAGCCCGGGGATGAATCTGATCGATGTGCTGCCTTATGCCGGCGGCGTGCGCTTCAACAACACCGTGTTGCCGTTATCGGCGGCGCTCAATCGGCGCCTGGCTGAGCGGCCTGGGGCCAAGCTGAAAATCGGCATCCGCCCGGAGTTCGTGCACGTCTGGGATGGTCCCAACGAGGACGCACTGTGTGGCGAGGTGGTGCATGTCGAAGACCTCGGCACCTACAAGATTCTCACCCTCATGCTCGATGGCCAGTCGCTCAAGGTGCGCCTGCAGGAAGACCAGCCCGTGCCGCAGCAGCAGGTCTACCTGAGCTTTCCGGCGCAGTGGCTGATGCTCTACGCCGATGACTTTCTGGTTGAGGCGCAAACGCCGGAGGTGCAGCCATGAAGGTGCAGAACAACAAGGCCTGGTGGCTGGTACTGCCGGTATTTCTGCTGGTGGCGTTCAGCGCCATCGTGCCGATGATGACGGTGGTCAACTACTCGGTGCAGGACATCTTCGACCATTCCACGCGCTATTTCGTCGGCGTCGACTGGTACAAGCAGGTGTTGCAGGACACTCGCCTGCATGACTCGCTGCTGCGCCAGTTCATCTTCTCCGCCTGCGTGCTGCTGATCGAAATTCCCTTGGGTATCGCCATCGCCCTGTGCATGCCGACCAAGGGGCGCATGGCCTCGCTGGTGCTGATTGTGTTGGCGATTCCGCTGCTGATTCCGTGGAACGTGGTTGGCACCATCTGGCAGATATTCGGCCGCGCCGACATCGGTTTGCTCGGCTGGAGCCTGAACAGCCTGGGCATCAGCTACAACTATGCCTCCAACACCAGCGACGCCTGGGTCACGGTGCTGATCATGGACGTCTGGCACTGGACCTCGCTGGTGGCGCTGCTCTGCTATTCGGGCCTGCGCGCCATTCCCGATGTGTACTACCAGGCCGCACGTATCGACCGTGCATCCGACTGGGCGGTGTTCCGCCATATCCAGCTGCCCAAGTTGAAGAGCGTGCTGCTGATCGCGGTGATGCTGCGCTTTATGGACAGTTTCATGATCTACACCGAGCCCTTCGTGCTCACCGGCGGCGGGCCGGGTAACGCCACCACCTTCCTTAGCCAAACCCTGACGCAAATGGCCATCGGCCAGTTCGACCTGGGCCCGGCGGCGGCGTTCTCCTTGGTGTACTTCCTGATCATCCTGTTGGTGTCCTGGCTGTTCTACACCGCCATGACCCACAACGATAAGACTCGCTGAGGCCGACCATGACCCTACGTAAAAAAGTAGTGCTGGGGCTGTATATCCTGTTCCTGTTGGTGCCGATTTACTGGCTGCTGAACATGTCATTCAAGAGCAACACCGAGATCCTCGGAGGCCTGACGCTGTGGCCGCATGGCTTCACCCTGGATAACTACAAGGTGATCTTCACCGACCCGAGCTGGTACGAGGGTTATCTCAACTCGCTGTACTACGTGTGCCTGAACACGGTGATCTCGCTGACGGTGGCGCTGCCGGCAGCCTATGCGTTTTCGCGCTACCGTTTTCTCGGCGACAAGCACCTGTTCTTCTGGTTGCTGACCAACCGCATGGCGCCACCGGCGGTGTTTCTGCTGCCGTTTTTCCAGCTGTATTCGTCGATCGGCCTGTTCGATACGCATATCGCCGTGGCGCTGGCGCATTGCCTGTTCAACGTGCCGCTGGCGGTGTGGATTCTTGAAGGTTTTATGTCCGGGGTGCCGAAGGAGATTGATGAAACCGCCTATATCGATGGCTACAGCTTCCCGAAATTCTTCGTGAAGATATTTATCCCGCTGATTGGCTCGGGCATCGGCGTCACCGCGTTCTTCTGCTTCATGTTTTCCTGGGTCGAGCTGCTGCTGGCGCGCACCTTGACCTCGGTGGACGCCAAGCCGATTGCTGCGGTGATGACCCGCACGGTGTCGGCATCGGGGATCGATTGGGGCGTGCTGGCGGCGGCGGGTGTGTTGACCATTCTGCCGGGCATGCTGGTGATCTGGTTTGTCCGTAACCATGTGGCCAAGGGCTTTGCCCTGGGCCGGGTATAGGAGCCACGACTATGGATTGGATGGCCTGGACTCTGCCGACGGCGTTGTTTTTTGGCTTTATCGGCATGCTGCTGGTCGGCATGACGATCTGGGAGTTGCGTTCGCCCTGTATCGAACGCAAAGGCTTGTTGCCGATCAGCACCACTCGTGGTGATCGGCTGTTTATCGGTCTGCTTGGAAGTGCCTACCTGCACCTGCTGGTGGTGGGCGCGACCGATTGGAGTGTCTGGATAGCCTCGGTGCTGTCCCTGTTCTGGTTGTTTGCAGTGATGCGTTGGGGTTAAGCCGGGCTGCCTTGGCCGCGCCCGCTGGTTGGGCGCGGCCATGACCCGCTTGCCTCATTCCAAACCCTGAGATGGAGGTCTCTATGTTCGACAATAACAACAAAACTCGACATAGCATGGCGCTGGTGGCCCTGCTGACGTTGTCCGGCTTGAGCGGCGCAGCCTGGGCTGATGCCTACGAAGAAGCGGCAAAGAAGTGGATCAGCGAAGAGTTCAATCCCTCGACCCTGACGCCCGAGCAGCAGCTGGCTGAGTTGCAGTGGTTTATCAAGGCTGCCGAGCCGTTTCGCGGCATGAGCATCAGCGTGGCCTCGGAAACCATCGCCACCCACGAGTATGAGTCCAAGGTGCTGGCCAAGGCCTTTAGCGAAATCACCGGGATCAAGCTCAAACACGATCTGATGCAGGAGGGCGACGTCGTCGAGAAACTGCAAACCCAGATGCAGTCGGACAAGAACATCTACGACGGCTATATCAACGACTCGGACCTGATCGGTACGCACTTCCGTTATGGTAAGGCCGTGGCCATCAGCGACATGATGGAAGGCGAAGGCAAGGCGGTGACCTCGCCGACCCTGGATCTGCAGGACTTTATCGGCATTTCCTTCACTACCGGGCCCGACGGCAAGCTCTATCAGCTGCCGGACCAGCAGTTCGCCAACCTGTACTGGTTCCGCGCCGACTGGTTCGAGCGTCCGGAGCTGAAGGCCAAGTTCAAGGAAATCTACGGCTACGAGCTGGGTGTGCCGGTCAACTGGTCGGCCTATGAAGACATCGCCGAGTTCTTCTCCGAGAAGGTCAAGGAGATCGATGGCCAGCGCATCTACGGCCATATGGATTACGGCAAGAAAGACCCCTCCCTCGGCTGGCGCTTCACCGATGCCTGGTTCTCCATGGCGGGCGGCGGCGACAAGGGCCTGCCTAACGGTTTGCCAGTGGACGAGTGGGGTATTCGTGTAGACGGTTGCCGTCCGGTGGGTTCCAGCGTTGCCCGTGGCGGCGATACCAACGGCCCGGCGGCGGTGTATGCCACCAGCAAGTATGTCGACTGGATGCGCAAGTACGCGCCGCCGGAAGCGCAGGGCATGACCTTCTCCGAGTCCGGCCCGGTGCCGGCGCAGGGCAGCATCGCTCAGCAGATATTCTGGTACACCGCCTTTACCGCTGATATGACCAAGCCAGGCTTGCCGGTGGTTAATGAAGACGGCACGCCGAAGTGGCGGATGGCGCCTTCACCAAAAGGTCCGTACTGGGAAGAGGGCATGAAGCTGGGTTATCAGGACACCGGCTCCTGGACCTTCCTCAAGTCCACCCCGGAGAAACAGCGCCTGGCCGCTTGGCTGTATGCGCAGTTCGTTACCTCGAAAACCGTATCGCTGAAGAAGACCCTGGTTGGCCTGACGCCGATTCGTGAGTCGGATATCAACTCGCAAGCCATGACCGACGTTGCGCCGAAACTCGGCGGCCTGGTGGAGTTCTATCGCAGCCCGGCGCGGGTACAGTGGACCCCAACCGGTACCAACGTGCCTGACTACCCACGACTGGCTCAGCTGTGGTGGCAGTTCATTGCCGAAGCAGCCAGCGGTGACAAGTCGCCACAAGAGGCGCTGGACGGCCTGGCAGCGGCGCAGGACACCATGTTGGGTCGTCTTGAGCGTTCCGGCGTGCTCGGTGAGTGCGGGCCCAAGCTCAACGAGCCGAAAGATCCGCAGTACTGGCTGGATCAGCCGGGCGCACCTAAGCCCAAACTGGCCAACGAGAAGCCCAAGGGTGAAACCATCAACTACAACGAGCTGCTGAAATCCTGGGAACAAGCCCGCGACTGACGCTGTGGGTTGGACTCAAGCAAAAAAAACGGCACCTAAGGTGCCGTTTTCTATATCTGCCAATGCAGGACTTAGTCGTGCAGATGCTCGGCGGCATGCAGGGTGTTTTCCAGCAGGCAGGCACGGGTCATCGGACCAACGCCGCCCGGTACCGGGGTGATCCAGCCGGCGCGGGGCAGGGCGGTTTCATACACCACATCGCCAATCAGCTTGCCGTCGGTCTGACGGTTGATGCCCACGTCGATAACGATGGCGCCAGGCTTGATCCATTCGCCATGCACCAGACCAGGCTTGCCAGCTGCGACTACGACGATATCGGCCTGGCCGACATGCATAGGCAGGTCTTTGGTAAAACGGTGGGTCACGGTGACGGTGCAACCGGCCAGCAGCAGCTCCATCGCCATCGGTCGGCCGACAATATTCGAGGCGCCAACCACCACCGCGTGCATGCCATACAGGTCGACGCCGGTGCTTTGCAGCAGGGTCATGATGCCTTTCGGGGTGCAAGGGCGCAGCAGCGGCATGCGCTGGGCCAGGCGGCCAATGTTGTAAGGGTGGAAACCATCAACGTCTTTATCCGGGCGAATGCGCTCCAGTAATAAAGAAGCGTCGAGGTGTTCTGGCAGTGGCAGCTGCACCAGAATGCCGTCGATGCTCGGCTCGTCATTCAGGCGGTCGATCAATGCCATCAGCTCGTCCTGGCCGGTGCTGGCTGGCAGGTCATAGGCTTGGGAAACGAAACCGACTTCTTCGCAGTCTTTGCGTTTGTGCGAAACGTAGACCTGGGACGCAGGGTCGCTACCGACGAGAATCACCGCCAGCCCGGGTGCGCGCAGGCCTTGCTGACGTCGTTCGGCGACACGTTGGGCGATCTGCTGGCGCAGGCTGGCGGCAATTGCTTTGCCATCGATCAGTTGTGCGGTCATTGCGCTTGGTTAACCATAAAGAAAGGATGGAAAAAGGACGCGCATTCTCGCATGACCATGCTGTGGGGCAAAGGCGCACGCCGCGGTTTTCGCGTAACTCCTTTAAATGGCTGAATTTTTTTAACTTTTCCTGTTGACGACCTGAAACTGCCTCTATAACATTCGCCCCGCTTGTCGAGCACAGCCAGTCGCTGGGTAAGACGGCAAAGGTCGAAGCTGCAAAGTTTTTTCCGAAGCCGAAAGCTTTAAGTCTGCATCTGCAGATGGATAGGCGCCCGTAGCTCAGCTGGATAGAGCATCCGCCTTCTAAGCGGATGGTCGCAGGTTCGAGTCCTGCCGGGCGTGCCATTTGGCGGTCTTGGCTCAAGCAAAATGCAATATGGTGGGCGTAGCTCAGTTGGTAGAGCGCAGGATTGTGACTCCTGTTGTCGTGGGTTCGATCCCCATCGTCCACCCCATATTCCAAGGCGCCAGGTTAATTCCTGGCGTTTTTGTATAAAGCTTTACCACGCGGACGTGGTGGAATTGGTAGACACACTGGATTTAGGTTCCAGCGCCGCAAGGCGTGAGAGTTCGAGTCTCTCCGTCCGCACCATCTTTTAACTCCCTCCCGTTTGCCGCCTGCATCTAGGGTGACTTCTGCAAATCGACCCTCTAGAATGCATGCCCTTGATTAGGGGCCGGCAAGCGGCCGGCTTATGTCTGTGCAACGAGGATTATCCATGCAAGTTTCTGTTGAAAGTACCTCTGCTCTCGAGCGCCGTATGACCGTTGGCGTCTCTGTTGAGCGCATCGAGACTGAAGTCAACAAGCGTCTGCAGCAGACTGCCCGTCGTGCCAAGGTCCCTGGTTTCCGTCCTGGCAAAGTGCCAATGAGCGTGATCCGTCAGCGTTATGAAGATGCTGCGCGTCAGGAAGCGCTGGGTGATCTGATCCAATCCACTTTCTACGAAGCCGTTGTTGAGCAGAAGCTCAATCCAGCTGGCGCTCCGGCCGTTGAGCCGAAGTCGTTCGAGAAAGGCAAGGATCTGGAATACGTTGCGACCTTCGAAGTATTCCCGGAATTCACCGTTGGCGGCTTCGAGTCCATCGCCATCGAGCGCCTGCAGGCTGACGTGGCTGACGCCGACGTCGACAACATGCTGGAAATTCTGCGCAAGCAGAACACCCGTTTCGAAGCCGCCGAGCGTGCTGCCGAGAATGGCGACCAGCTGAACATCGATTTCGTTGGCAAAATCGACGGCGAGGCTTTCGCGGGCGGTTCGGCCAAGGGCACTCAGCTGGTTCTCGGCTCCGGCCGCATGATCCCTGGCTTTGAAGATGCCCTGGTAGGTGCCAAGGCCGGCGAAGAGCGTGTAATCAACCCGACTTTCCCGGCTGATTACCAGAATCTGGATCTGGCTGGCAAAACTGCCGAGTTCACTGTCACCGTCAACAGCATTGCGGCCCCTCAGCTGCCTGAACTGAATGATGACTTCTTCGCCCTGTTCGGCGTGAAAGAAGGCGGCCTGGAAGGCTTCCGCGCTGAAGTGCGCAAGAACATGGAGCGCGAGCTGCGCCAGGCCATCAAATCCAAGGTTAAAAACCAGGTGATGGACGGTCTGCTGGCTGCCAACCCGATCGAAGTGCCGAAGGCACTGATCAGCAACGAAGTGAACCGTCTGCGCGTGCAGGCCGTTCAGCAGTTCGGTGGCAACCTCAAGCCCGAGCAGCTGCCAGCTGAGCTGTTCGAAGAGCAAGCCAAGCGCCGCGTTGTGCTGGGCCTGGTTGTCGCTGAAGTGGTCAAACAGTGTGAGCTGAAGCCTGATGACGCCCGCGTTCGCGAAATGATTCAGGAAATGGCTTCTGCTTACCAAGAGCCTGAGCAGGTTGTGGCTTGGTACTACAAAAACGACCAGCAAATGAACGAAGTGCGTTCGGTTGTACTGGAAGAGCAAGTTGTAGATACTGTTTTGCAGAAGGCCAACGTGACCGATAAAGCGGTCTCGTACGAAGAAGCTGTCAAGCCGGTAGAAGCACCACAAGCCGCCTGATTTCTTTACCTCGTTCGAACACGCCATAAGCCAGCCTCCGTGCTGGCTTATGCGTATTTGTGACATGACTATTTAGGGAGCGAGTGCACGCATGTCCCGCAATCCTTTTATGCAGCAAATGCCTGATATCCAAGCCGCTGGCGGCCTGGTACCTATGGTTGTCGAGCAGACGGCTCGCGGTGAGCGCGCCTACGACATCTATTCGCGCCTGCTCAAGGAGCGAGTGATCTTTCTTGTTGGCCCTGTAGAGGACTACATGGCTAACCTGATCTGTGCGCAACTGTTGTTCCTTGAGGCGGAAAATCCGGACAAGGACATTCATCTGTACATCAACTCCCCGGGTGGTTCGGTGACAGCGGGTATGTCGATCTACGACACCATGCAGTTCATCAAGCCTAACGTGTCCACTACCTGTATTGGCCAGGCGTGCAGCATGGGCGCATTCCTGCTGACCGCTGGCGCCGAGGGCAAGCGTTACTGCCTGCCGAACTCGCGCGTGATGATTCACCAGCCTCTGGGTGGTTTCCAAGGGCAGGCGTCGGACATCGAAATTCACGCCAAGGAAATCCTCTTCATCCGTGAGCGCCTCAACATGCTGATGGCCAAGCACAGTGGACGCACCTTGGAAGAAATCGAGCGCGATACCAACCGTGATAATTTCATGAGCGCCGAAGCCGCTCGTGAGTACGGGTTGATCGACGCAGTGATTGAAAAGCGCCCCGCTTAATATAAGCAACTCAAAATAGGGCGGGTCGGCGTGTCCGGCCTCTGGCGGGCTTGAAAAAGCCCGCATAAGCCTTCATCTTGTGTTGCAAGCCTATCGGATTTGGATCGAACGAATGACTGACACCCGCAACGGCGAGGACAACGGCAAGCTGCTTTATTGCTCCTTCTGCGGCAAAAGCCAGCATGAAGTGCGCAAATTGATTGCCGGCCCCTCGGTCTTTATCTGCGACGAGTGCGTCGACCTGTGCAATGACATCATCCGTGAGGAGGTGCAGGAAGCCCAGGCCGAGAGCAGCGCGCATAAATTGCCTGCTCCCAAGGAAATCAGCACCATCCTCGATCAGTATGTGATCGGTCAGGAGCGTGCGAAAAAGGTTCTGGCGGTAGCGGTGTACAACCACTACAAACGCCTCAACCAGCGCGACAAGAAAGACGATGTCGAACTGGGCAAAAGCAACATCCTGCTGATTGGTCCGACTGGCTCGGGTAAAACCCTGCTGGCCGAAACCCTGGCACGCTTGCTTAACGTACCATTCACCATCGCCGACGCCACCACCCTGACCGAAGCCGGTTATGTCGGTGAGGACGTCGAGAACATTATTCAGAAGCTGCTGCAGAAGTGCGATTACGATGTGGAAAAAGCCCAGATGGGCATCGTCTACATCGACGAAATCGACAAGATTTCGCGCAAGTCGGATAACCCGTCGATTACCCGCGACGTATCGGGCGAGGGCGTGCAGCAGGCACTGCTCAAGCTGATCGAGGGTACGGTTGCCTCGGTGCCGCCGCAGGGTGGTCGCAAGCATCCGCAGCAGGAGTTCCTGCAGGTTGATACGCGCAATATCCTGTTTATCTGCGGTGGCGCGTTCTCCGGTCTGGAGAAAGTTATCCAGGGCCGCTCGACCAAGGGTGGTATCGGTTTCAACGCCGAAGTACGCAGCAAGGAAGAGGGCAAAAAAATCGGCGAGTCATTGCGCGCCGTTGAGCCTGATGACCTGGTCAAGTTTGGTCTGATCCCCGAGTTCGTTGGCCGCTTGCCGGTTATCGCCACGCTGGATGAGTTGGACGAAGCGGCTCTGGTGCAGATTCTGACTGAGCCGAAGAATGCCTTGACCAAGCAATACGCCAAGCTGTTCGAGATGGAAGGGGTAGAGCTGGAATTCCGTCCGGATGCGCTGAAATCGGTTGCGCACAAGGCGCTTGAGCGTAAAACCGGTGCCCGCGGCCTGCGTTCGATTCTCGAAGGTGTTCTGCTCGACACCATGTACGAGATTCCTTCGCAGTCCGACGTCAGCAAGGTGGTCATCGATGAAAGTGTTATCGATGGCACCTCCAAACCGTTGCTTATTTATGAGAACAACGAGCTGCCAGCTAAGGCTGCGCCTGACGCGTAACAGCGTTGTAACATGTTGAAAGCAAGGGGCCTGCGGGCCCCTTTGCTTTTGCTGCGCCAGCGCTTGTTTTTTGTTGGGGCTGCCCCCATCTTAGGGCTAAGGGTCATCCCATCTGTTTACGGCCGTATGGCCGCCGTAGAGCCGAAATCATGAAGACAACCATCGAATTGCCTCTCCTGCCGTTGCGCGATGTTGTGGTCTATCCGCACATGGTCATTCCGTTATTCGTCGGGCGTGAAAAATCCATTGAAGCCCTTGAGGCTGCGATGACGGGCGAGAAGCAGATTTTGCTCCTCGCGCAGAGGAATCCTGCTGACGACGACCCAGATGAGGCGGGCCTCTATCGCGTCGGTACCGTAGCCACTGTGTTGCAGTTGCTGAAACTGCCGGACGGCACCGTCAAGGTGTTGGTTGAAGGCGAGCAGCGCGGTGAGATCGAGCGCTTTATCGAGGTCGACGGCCATTGTCGGGCTGAAGTGCAACTGATTGACGACGTTGATGCCGCCGAACGTGAGTCCGAGGTTTTCACCCGTAGCCTGCTCAGCCAGTTCGAACAGTACGTGCAACTCGGCAAGAAGGTGCCTGCCGAAGTGCTGGCGTCACTCAATGGTATCGATGAGCCGAGCCGTCTGGTCGACACCATGGCTGCGCATATGGTGCTGAAGATCGAGCAGAAGCAGGAAATTCTGGAAATCACCGATCTGGCTGCGCGGGTTGAGCATGTCCTGGCGCTGCTCGATGCGGAAATCGACCTGTTGCAGGTCGAGAAGCGCATCCGTGGTCGGGTCAAGAAACAAATGGAGCGTAGCCAGCGCGAGTACTACCTGAATGAGCAGATGAAGGCCATTCAGAAGGAGCTCGGCGACAGCGAAGAAGGCCATAACGAGCTTGATGAGCTGAAAAAGCGCATCGAAAATGCCGGCCTAACCGCCGAGGCGCATACCAAAGCCAATGCCGAGCTGAACAAGCTCAAGCAGATGTCGCCGATGTCGGCCGAAGCCACCGTGGTGCGCTCCTACATCGATTGGCTGGTCAATGTGCCGTGGAAGGCGCAGAGCAAGGTGCGGCTAGATCTGGCGCGTGCCGAAGCGATCCTCGATGCTGACCACTATGGCCTGGATGAGGTCAAGGAACGCATCCTTGAATACCTCGCCGTGCAAAAGCGCGTGAAGAAAATCAAAGGTCCGGTGCTTTGCCTGGTCGGCCCGCCTGGTGTGGGTAAAACCTCGCTGGCTGAGTCGATTGCCAGCGCCACCAACCGCAAGTTCGTACGTATGGCCCTTGGCGGCGTACGTGATGAGGCGGAAATCCGTGGTCATCGCCGCACTTACATCGGTTCCATGCCAGGTCGTCTGATTCAGAAGATGACCAAGGTTGGCGTGCGCAACCCGCTGTTCCTGCTCGATGAAATCGACAAGATGGGCCAGGACATGCGCGGCGACCCCGCATCTGCGCTGCTTGAGGTGCTGGACCCAGAGCAGAACCACAACTTCAACGACCACTATCTGGAGGTCGACTACGACCTGTCTGATGTGATGTTCCTCTGCACGGCCAACTCGATGAACATTCCGGGGCCGTTGCTGGACCGTATGGAGGTGATTCGTCTACCGGGCTACACCGAAGCCGAGAAGATCAACATCGCGATCAAATACCTGGCGCCCAAGCAGGTTCAGGCCAATGGTCTGAAGAAGGTTGAGCTGGTGTTTGAGGACGCAGCGATCCGCGACATCATTCGCTATTACACTCGCGAGGCGGGTGTTCGCGGTTTGGAGCGGCAGATTGCCAAGGTGTGCCGCAAGGTGGTCAAGGAGCACTCCACCGAGAAGCGCTTCCAGGTCACCGTCACGGCCGATTCTCTTGAGCATTTCCTCGGCGTGCGTAAGCACCGCTATGGTTTGGCCGAGCAGCAGGATCAAATTGGTCAGGTCACTGGCCTTGCCTGGACCCAGGTTGGCGGTGAGCTGCTGACCATCGAGGCGGTTGTGGTGCCTGGTAAAGGTCAGCTGATCAAAACCGGCTCGCTTGGTGATGTGATGCTGGAATCCATCACTGCTGCGCAGACTGTTGTACGCAGTCGAGCCAAGAGTCTGGGCGTGCCTGTGGACTTCTATGAGAAGCAGGACATCCATATCCATATGCCAGAAGGGGCGACGCCCAAAGATGGCCCCAGCGCAGGCGTTGGCATGTGTACGGCGCTGGTTTCAGCCCTGACGCAGATACCGGTGCGTGCGGACGTGGCAATGACCGGTGAAATTACCCTGCGTGGTCAAGTATTGGCCATTGGTGGTTTGAAAGAAAAACTGCTGGCCGCTCACCGTGGTGGAATCAAGACCGTGATCATTCCGGAAGAGAATGTGCGCGATTTGAAAGAGATTCCGGAGAATATTAAGCAAGACCTGCAGATTAAACCGGTTAAATGGATTGACGAGGTCCTGCAAATTGCGCTGCAATACGCCCCGGAGCCCTTGCCTGATGCGGCTCCCATGGTTGCAAAGGATGAAAAACGCGAGACTGATTCCAAGGAGCGAATTAGCACGCATTAGCCGGAGGGGTTTCTTGACACATTTTTAGAGCCCTTGTTATAAAGCGGCTCTTATCGTGTCGGCAGGCTCTCCGCACCAGCTTCGCTTACATTTAAAAGCAAGAAATAAACTCAACAGAAATTAAGGGGACTTAAGAGTGAACAAGTCGGAACTGATCGATGCCATCGCTGCATCTGCTGATATCCCAAAAGCTGTTGCCGGCCGTGCGCTGGACGCAGTAATTGAATCCGTTACTGGCGCTCTGAAGGCTGGTGACTCCGTAGTACTGGTTGGCTTCGGCACTTTCGCTGTTAAAGAGCGTGCTGCTCGCACTGGCCGTAACCCACAAACTGGTAACCCGATCAGCATCGCTGCTGCCAAGATTCCAGGCTTCAAAGCCGGTAAAGCTCTGAAAGACGCTGTCAACTAAGCCTCTTTCGGTTTTGCCCAGCAGATCAGTTGAATGGCTGATCTGACGCGAGGCGGGATGTTCAGTCAGTCATAACTCGCTGAACACGACGAATCAGCTGCTTGAGTTCGATCCGCTTCGCCAGTTACGAGAAGGCGCATCCACTGATGCGCCTTTCTTCTATCCGGATTTTACCCACACTGCGCGACTGCTTTATTTGTACAGTCGTTCTGGGGGACGCATGCTGCAAAACATCAGGGACAATTCACAGGGTTGGATTGCCAAAACCATCATCGGCATCATTGTCGCGCTGCTCGCGCTGACGGGCGTGGATGCCATTTTTACCAGCACCAGTAATAGCCAGAATGCCGCTGAAGTGAATGGCGAGAAGATCACTTCTGCCGAGCTCAGCCAGGCTGTCGAGATGCAGCGTCGTCAATTGCTGCAACAGTTGGGGCGCGATTTCGATGCCTCCCTGCTGGACGAGAAGCTGCTGCGTGAAGCCGCCCTGAATGGCCTGGTTGAGCGCACCTTGTTGCTCGATAGCGCCAAAAACGCCAAGTTCGCCTTTTCGCAACAAGCGTTGGATCAGCTGATCCTGAAAACACCTGAGTTTCTTGTCGATGGCCAGTTCAACGCTGAGCGTTTCGATCAGGTTATCCGTCAGCTGGGTTACAGCCGTTTGCAGTTCCGCCAGATGCTTGAGCAGGAAATGCTCATCGGTCAGTTGCGCGCTGGTTTGGCCAACAGCGGTTTCGTAACGGATGCCCAGGTGCAAGCCTTTGCCGCCCTGGAAAAGCAGACCCGCGACTTCGCCACGCTGACCCTCAAAGCTGATCTGGATGCAGTCACGCTCAGCGATGACGACATCAAGGCGTATTACGACGCCCAGGCCAGCGAGTTCATGAGTCCTGAGCAGGTTGTGCTGGAATACGTCGAGCTGAAGAAGGATGCCTTCTTCGATCAGGTTGAAGTCACCGATGAGGCGCTGCAAAGCGCTTATCAGAGCGAAATCGCCAACCTCGCCGAGCAGCGCCGTGCCGCGCACATTCTGGTTGAGGTCAACGATAAGCTGAATGACGAACAAGCCCAGGCCAAGCTGGTCGCGGTGCAGAAGCGTCTTGAGCAGGGCGAGGATTTCGCCGCGCTGGCCAAAGAAGTCTCCGATGATTCGGGTTCGGCAGGTGAGGGCGGTGATCTGGGCTTTGCCGGCCCTGGCGTATATGACCCTGCCTTTGAAGAGGCGCTGTATGCGCTGGACGAGAATGCTGTATCGGCTCCCGTACGCAGTGAGTTCGGCTGGCACCTGATCAAGCTGTTGGGCGTTCAGGCGCCGGAAGTACCGAGCTTCGCCAGCCTGGAAGAGAAACTGCAGCGCGACCTCAAGGCGCGTCAGGTTGAGCAGCGCTTTGTCGAAGTTTCCAAAGACCTTGAAGATGCTGCGTTTGAAGCCTCTGACCTGGCTCAGCCGGCTCAGGAGCTGGGCCTGCAGGTCAAGACCACTGAGGCCTTTGGTCGTCAGGGTGGTACTGAAGGCCTGACTGCCAATCGTCAGGTAATTCAAGCGGCATTCAGCGATGAAGTGCTGGAAGACGGCAGCAACAGCAGTGTGATTGAGCTTGATCCGAACACTGTGGTGGTGGTGCGCGTTAAAGAGCACAACAAGCCTGAGCAACTGCCGCTTGAGCAGGTTGCCGATAGCATCCGCGCTCAGTTGACCAAGGTTCGTGCAAGCGAAGCTGTCAAAGCCCAGGCCGAGGAGCAGCTGGCTGCTCTGCGCGCAGGTCAGACGCCGGTTACCCAGGCCGATGCCAAGCAAGGCTGGAATGTGGTCGAAGCGGCTACTCGCAGCCAGGAAGGCGTTGAGCCGGTGGTGCTGCAGGCGCTGTTCCGCATGCCCAAGCCTGAAGCGACCGACAAACCGACTTTCGCCGGTATCAGTCTGAGCAATGGCGATTTCGTGATCATTCGTCTCAACGGCGTAAGCCAGCCTGAGCAAGCGCTGTCGGATGAGGATAAGGCCATGTACAGCCGCTTCCTCGCTTCGCGCGTTGGTCAGCAGGACTTCGCCGCGTTCCGCAAGCTATTGGAGGAGAAGGCTGATATCGAGCGCTTCTGATCGATATCGCTGACGTATAAAAAAGGCCGCTTAATTAAGCGGCCTTTTTCATTGCTGCGGTTTAACCACTTACTCTTCCATGGCGCCCATGGCGGTGGTGTTGAAGCCGCCGTCGACGTACATGATCTCGCCGCTGACGCCTGAGGCCAGGTCCGAGCAGAGGAAGGCGCCGGCATTGCCGACTTCATCAATGGTTACGTTGCGGCGCAGCGGGGTCTGCTTCTCGTTGGCGGCGAGCATCTTGCGGAAGCTCTTGATACCGGAGGCCGCCAGGGTGCGGATCGGGCCAGCAGAGATGGCGTTGACGCGAGTACCTTCTGGACCAAGGCTGCCGGCCAGGTAACGGACGCCGGCTTCCAGGCTGGCTTTGGCCATGCCCATGACGTTGTAGTTCGGCATGGTGCGTTCTGCGCCCAGGTAGGACAGGGTCAGCAGGCTGCCATTACGGCCTTTCATCATTTCGCGGCCAGCTTTGGCCAGGGCAACGAAGCTGTAGGCGCTGATGTCGTGAGCAATGCGGAAGCCTTCACGGGTGGTGACCTCGGTGAAGTCGCCATCCAGCTGATCGCCCGGGGCGAAACCAACGGAGTGAACGATGCAATCCAGACCGTCCCACTTCTTTCTTAGGGCTTCGAATACCGAGGCGATTTCTTCATCGTTGGCTACATCGCAAGGGAAGCACAGCTCAGGACCTGAGCCCCAATCAGCGGCAAAGCCTTCGACGCGGCCTTTGAGCTTTTCGTTCTGGTAGGTGAATGCCAGTTCGGCGCCTTCACGGTGCATGGCTGCCGCGATGCCGGAGGCGATGGACAGTTTGCTGGCGACGCCAACGATCAGTACGCGCTTGCCGCTTAGAAAACCCATGGGTGTTGTTCCTCTTCCTGTCTACAAGGATTGGCAGGCAGTTGAAAAGCTACCTGCGTTGCCATCACTGCGTTAAAAACAGACGAAAAATGCTCATTTACAGCGCGTAAACTCCGCTTTTTCGCCTGCTTTTGCCTTGCGCTGGCTGCCTCGCCAACGCTTTTCAATAGCCTGTTAGTCAGCTGGGACCATAAAGGCCGCTTCCAGCAACTGCTGTGTATAGATGTCCTGTGGCGCGGCAAAGACACGTGCCGCCGGGCCTTGCTCGACCACTTTGCCCTGTTTGACCACCATCACCTGATGACTCAAGGCCCTGACTACCGCAAGGTCGTGGCTGATAAACAGGTAGGTCAGGTTGTATTTGGCCTGCAGCGAGCGTAGCAGTTCGACCACCTGGCGCTGCACGGTGCGGTCGAGGGCCGAGGTTGGCTCATCCAGCAGGATCAGCGCGGGTTTCAGCACCAGGGCGCGGGCGATGGCGATACGTTGGCGCTGGCCACCAGAGAACTCGTGGGGATAACGGTGGCGAGTTTCCGGGTCCAGCCCCACTTCCACCAAGGCGTCGATAATCGCCTGTTCCTGCTCGGCCTCGCTGCCCATGCGGTGAATCTGCAAACCTTCGCCGACAATCTGGCCAACGCACATGCGCGGGCTGAGACTACCGAAGGGGTCCTGAAACACCACCTGCATCTGCCGTCGTAGCGGGCGCACGTCGTGTTGCGACAGACTGTCGATGGCCTGGCCCTGGAAGCGAATGCCGCCCTGACTGCCGAGCAGACGCAGAATCGCCAGACCCAAGGTGGATTTACCCGAGCCGCTTTCGCCGACGATGCCCAGGGTATGCCCCTGCGGCAGGCTGAAGTTGATGCCGTCCACGGCTTTGACATGGTCGACCGTGCGGCGCAGCAGGCCCTTTTTGATCGGGAACCAGACGCGCAGGTTGTCGATTTCCAGCATAGTTTTGCCCGGCGGCTGATCGACCGGGTCGCCAGTGGGTTCGGCGCCCAGCAGCTCGCGGGTGTAGGGGTGTTGTGGGTCTTTAAACAGCGTTTCGCAGGCCGCCTGTTCGACGATATGCCCGCGCTGCATCACGCACACACGGTGTGCAATGCGCCGCACCAGGTTGAGGTCGTGGCTGATCAGCAGAATCGCCATACCCAGGCGCGCCTGCAGGTCCTTGAGCAGTTCTAGGATCTTCAGCTGCACGGTGACGTCCAGCGCGGTGGTTGGCTCGTCGGCGATCAGCAGTTCCGGCTCATTGGCCAGGGCCATGGCGATCACCACGCGCTGGCGTTGTCCGCCTGACAGCTCGTGCGGATAGGCCTTGAGGCGCTTGTGCGGTTCAGGAATACCGACCAGCTCCAGCAACTCCAGGGTACGTGCTGTGGCGGCCTTGCCGCGTAGACCTTTGTGCAGCCCCAGCACTTCGTTGATCTGCTTCTCAATGCTGTGCAGCGGATTCAGCGAAGTCATGGGCTCCTGAAAGACCATGGCGATGCGGTTGCCGCGAATGCCGCGCAACTTGTTCTCGTTCAGTTTGAGCAGGTCTTGCCCTGCGTAGTGAATGCTGCCGCTGGGGTGTTGAGCCAGGGGGTAGGGCAGTAGACGCAGGATGGAGTGTGCGGTGACCGATTTGCCCGAGCCGCTTTCGCCAACCAGGGCCAGGGTTTCGCCGCGCTTGATGTCGAAGCTGACGCCTTCCAGCACACGCTGTTTCAGGCTGCCGGTGACGAATTCGACAGCCAGGTCGCGGACTTCGATGAGGGTGTTGGAGTCGGTCATGTCATTTCCTCGGGTCGAAGGCATCACGTGCCGCTTCGCCGATAAACACCAGCAGGCTGAGCATCAGGGCCAGTACGGCAAAGGCGCTGATACCGAGCCAGGGCGCCTGCAGGTTGGATTTGCCCTGGGCCACCAGCTCGCCGAGTGACGGCGCGCCCGGCGGCAGGCCGAAGCCGAGGAAATCCAGCGCGGTGAGGGTGCCGATCGCGCCAGTGAGGATGAACGGCATAAAGGTCATGGTGGAAATCATCGCGTTGGGCAGGATATGGCGGAACATGATCGAGCCGTTCTGCATGCCCAAGGCGCGGGCTGCGCGTACATATTCTAGGTTGCGTCCGCGGAGGAACTCGGCGCGCACCACATCCACCAGGCTCATCCAGGAGAACAGCAGCATGATGCCCAGCAGCCACCAGAAGTTCGGCTGCACGAAGCTGGCGAGGATGATCAGCAGGTACAGCACTGGCAGGCCTGACCAGATTTCCAGAAAGCGCTGCCCAGCCAGATCGACCCAGCCGCCGTAGAAGCCCTGCAGGGCGCCGGCAAACACGCCGATTACTGAACTGGCCAGGGTCAGGATCAGGGCAAACAGCACGGAAATGCGGAAGCCGTAGATCACCCGCGCCAGTACATCGCGGCCCTGGTCATCGGTGCCCAGTAGGTTTTCCGCCGAAGGCGGCGCGGGGGCGGGCACTTGCAGGTCGTAATTGATGCTGGAGTAGCTGTAGCGGATCGGCGGCCAGATCATCCAGCCGTCCTTTTCCTTGATCAGCTCCTGGATATATGGGCTTTTGTAGTTGGCCTGCAGTGGGAATTCGCCGCCGAAGGTGGTTTCCGGGTAGCGCTTGAATACCGGGAAATACAGTTCGCTGTCGTAACTCACCACCAGCGGCTTGTCGTTGGCGATCATTTCGGCGCCGAGGGTGACGAAGAACAGCGCGAGGAAGATCCACAGTGACCACCAGCCGCGTTTGTGTGCCTTGAACAGCTGGAAGCGGCGTTGATTGATTGGCGACAGTTTCATCTCAACCCTCCCGGCTTTCGAAGTCGATACGCGGATCGACCAGGGTGTAAGTGATGTCGCCGATCAATTTCACCACCAGGCCCAGCAACGTGAAGATAAACAGGGTGCCGAACACCACCGGGTAATCGCGGTTGATCGCGGCCTCGAAGCTCATCAGGCCCAAGCCGTCGAGGGAGAAGATCACCTCGATCAGCAGCGAGCCGGTAAAGAAGATGCCGATAAAGGCCGCCGGGAAGCCGGCGATGATGATCAGCATGGCGTTGCGAAACACATGGCCGTAGAGCACGCGGTTATTGCTCAGGCCCTTGGCGCGGGCGGTGACCACGTACTGCTTGTTGATCTCATCGAGAAAGCTGTTTTTGGTCAGCAGCGTCAGGGTGGCAAAGTTGCCGATCACCAGCGCCGTGACGGGCAGCGCCAGGTGCCAGAAGTAGTCGAGCAGCTTGCCGGTAAAGCTCAGCTCGTCGAAGTTGTTCGAGGTCAGCCCGCGCAGCGGGAACCAGTCCCAGTAACTGCCGCCGGCAAACAGCACGATCAGCAGGATGGCGAAGAGGAAGGCCGGGATGGCGTAGCCGACGATGATCAGTGAGCTGGTCCAGACGTCAAAGGCGCTGCCATGGCGGGTGGCCTTGGCGATGCCCAGGGGGATCGACACCAGGTACATGATCAGCGTGCTCCACAGCCCCAGGGAGATCGACACCGGCATCTTCTCGATGATCAGGTCGATGACCTCGGCATCGCGAAAGAAACTTGAGCCAAAGTCCAGCTGTGCATAGCTCTTGAGCATCAGCCAGAAGCGTTCCGGGGCGGATTTATCGAAGCCGTACATGCGTTCAATTTCCGCCACCAGCTCCGGGTCCAGGCCCTGGGCGCCGCGGTAATTGGAGCCGGCCACCGAGACTTCAGCACCGCCGCCGGCAATCCGGCTGGTGGCGCCGTCAAAGCCTTCGAGCTTGGCGATCATCTGCTCGACCGGGCCACCGGGGGCGGCCTGGATGATGATGAAGTTGATCAGCAGAATGCCGAACAGCGTGGGGATGATCAGCAGCAGCCGACGAAAGATATACGCCAGCATGTTATTGCTCCACGTCTGTGGTGGGCTGGGCGGCCGCTTCGTCAGCCGCTGCTTCTGGTGATTTGCCACGGGCCCACCAGGTGTGCAGGCCTATGTCGTATTTCGGGCTGACCTTGGGATGCTCGAAGCGGTTCCAGTAGGCCACGCGCCAGGTCTTGATATGCCAGTTGGGCACCACGTAGTGGCCCCACAGCAACACGCGGTCAAGGGCGCGGGTGTGGGCGATCAGGCTTTGGCGCGAGTCGGCATTGATCAGGCCTTCGACCAGACTGTCCACGGCAGGGTCTTTCAGACCGATAAAGTTGCGGCTGCCGGGGTTGTCGGCGCTGCTGGAGTGCCAGTATTCGCGCTGCTCGTTGCCGGGGGAGTTGGACTGGCCAAAGCCGCCGACGATCAGATCAAAGTCACGCGAACGCAGGCGGTTGATGTACTGGGATACGTCAACGCGGCGGATCACTAAATCGATGCCCAGATCGGCCAGGTTGCGTTTGAACGGCAGCAGGATGCGTTCGAATTCGGTTTGCGCCAGGAGGAACTCGAAGCTCACCGGTTTACCCGTGCTGTCGAGCATCTTGTCGCCATCCACGCGCCAGCCGGCTTCCTGCAGCAGCTGATAAGCGCGGCGCTGCTGCTCACGGATGATGCCGCTGCCATCGGTGAGCGAAGGTTGGTATTCGTCGGTAAATACCTGGGGCGGAATCTGCGCGCGCAAAGGCTCAAGCAGTTTCAATTCGTCGGCGGAGGGCAGGCCGACGGAGGCCAGTTCAGAGTTGTCGAAGTAGCTGCGCGTGCGGGTGTAGGCGCCATTGAATAGCTGGCGATTGGCCCATTCGAAATCAAACAGCAGGCCCAGGGCTTCACGCACGCGGCGGTCGTTGAACAGCGGGCGGCGGGTATTGAAGATAAAACCCTGCATGCCGGTGGGGTTGTGGTTGGCAATCTCTTCCTTGATCAGCTGGCCGTTGGCCACGGCGGTGTTGTTGTAGGCGGTGGCCCAGTTTTTTGCGCTGATTTCCAGCCAGTAGTCGAACTGCCCGGCCTTGAGTGCTTCGAGGGCGACGGTGTTGTCGCGGTAGTAGTCGATTTCTAGGGTGTCGAAGTTGTAGAAGCCGCGGTTGACCGGCAGGTCTTTGCCCCACCAGTCCTTGACCCGCTCATAGCGGATCGAACGGCCGGCTTGCACATTCGCCACCTTGTAGGGGCCGCTGCCCAGCGGGATTTCCAGGTTGCCTTTGCTGAAGTCGCGTTCAGCCCACCAGTGTTTTGGCAGTACCGGCAACTGGCCGACAATCAGCGGCAGTTCGCGATTGCCGGCCTGCTTGAAGATAAAGCGCACGCGGTGGGTGCTTTCAACTTCAACCTTGTCGACGTCGGCGTAATAGCCGCGGTACATCGGTGCGCCTTTGCTCATCAGCGTATCGAAGGTGAATTTGACGTCTTCGGCGGTGACTGGCTGGCCGTCATGAAAGCGCGCTTCGGGGCGCAGGTAGAAGCGTACCCAGGCATTGTCCGGGGCTTTCTCGATTTTCTCGGCAAGCAGGCCGTATTCGGTAAAGGGTTCGTCCAGACCGTGGCGGGTCAGGGTGTCGTAGATCATGCCGATATCTTCGGCGGCGACACCTTTGTTGATAAAGGGATTGAGGCTATCGAAGCCGCCAAAGCCGGCTTGGCGCAAGCTGCCGCCTTTGGGCGCATCCGGGTTTACGTAGTCGAAGTGCTTGAAATTGGCCGGGTACTTGGGTGGCTCGTCATACAGGGTTTGCGCGTGCTTGGGACCGGCTAGGGCCAGGCTGGCAACGCCAAGCAGGGCAATGCTGCTGACGTGGATAAACAGGGCGCGCAATGCATGGGTCATTCAGCGTTCTCCATGGATTTCAGCCACCAGGTACGCAGGCCCAGGGTGTAGGGCGGCGTGGTGACGAAGGCAAATCGGTTGCGGTAAGCCAGGCGGTGGTAATCGATATACCAGTTTGGAATGCTGTAGTGCTGCCACAACAGTACCCGGTCGAGGGCGCGGGTGGCGGCGACCTGCTCGTCACGGCTTTGTGCCGACAGCAGTTTTTCGATCATGGCGTCGACGACCGGGTGGGTCACGCCGGCGTAATTCCTGCCGCCTTTGATCTTGGCCTGGGAGGAATGGAAATACAGCGACTGTTCCAGGCCGGGGCTAAGGGTTTGCGGCAGAGTCAGCAAAATCATGTCGAAGTCGTATTGATCGAGGCGCTGCTTGTACTGCGCGCGGTCGACGGTGCGCAGGTTGGCCTGGATGCCAATGCTGGCGAGGTTCTCGGTAAAGGGCTGGAGAATACGTTCAAGGTTCGGGTTGACCAGCAATATTTCAAAGCGCAGCGGTTGCCCGTCACTGTTGAGCAGGCGTTGGCCGGAGGGCTTCCAGCCGGCTTCGGCCAATAGACCGAGGGCGCGACGCAAGGTTTCCCGTGGAATGCCCCGGCCATCGGTCTGCGGCATGCTGAACGGCTCGCTGAACAGGCGCGCCTGCAACTGTTTGCGATAGGGCGAGAGCAACAGCCACTCGGCGCCTTCCGGTTTGCCAGTGGCGGCAAACTCGCTGTTGGGGTAGTAGCTCTGGGCGCGGGTGTAGGAGCTGTTGAACAGCGCACGGTTGGCCCATTCGAAATCGAACATCAGGCCCAGGGCTTCGCGCACCTGGCGGTCGGCAAATACCGCGCGGCGGGTGTTCATAAACAGCGCCTGGGTTTGGGTCGGGATCTGGTGGGGGATCTCGGCGCGGATCACTTCGCCCCGACTCAATGCCGGGAAGCGATAGCCGTTGGCCCAGTTCTTCGCTTGCTGTTCGATATAGACGTCGAATTCGCCGGCCTTGAATGCCTCGAAGGCCACATGGCTGTCGCGGTAGAACTCCACATCGACCCGGTCGAAATTGTATTTGCCGCGATTGACCGGCAGCTTGGCGCCCCACCAGTCCTTGACCCGTTCAAACCTCAGGCTGCGCCCGGGGCTGACTTGGGTAATACGGTAGGGCCCGCTGCCCAGCGGCGGTTCATAGGTGGTGGCCTTGAAGTCGCGGTCTTTCCAGTAGTGCTGCGGCAGCACCGGCAATTCGCCCAAACGCAGGATCAGCAGGGAATTGCCGGCACGCTTGAGCACAAAGCGGATGCTGTGGCGATTGAGGATGTCGACCCGTTTTACTTCCTGCAGGTTGGTGCGGTACTGCGGGTGACCCTCCTTGAGCAGCAGGCGGTAGGAGAAGGCCACGTCATAGGCGGTAATCGGTTTGCCGTCGTGAAAGCGCGCCTCGGGACGCAGGTTGAACACCACCCAGCTGCGATCATCGCTGTATTCCACCGACTCGGCGATAAGGCCGTAGCTGGAAGCCGGCTCATCACCGGAAGGGTCATAGGCGCCGGTGCCGACCATCAGCGGCGCATTCAGCTCGTTGACCCCGTACTGCAGAAAGTTGGCGGTGCTGATCGGGCTGCTGCCCTTGAGGGTGTAGGGGTTGAGCGTGTCGAATGTGCCGTTGGCCATCATTCGCAGCGTGCCGCCCTTGGGGGCTTCTGGGTTGACCCAGGCGAAATGGGTAAAGCTGGCGGGATACATCAGCTCGCCAAACTGGGCGTAACCGTGGCTTTTATACAGAGTGGCCCAGGCAGATGAACTGATGGCCATGCAGAGAAGTAACGAGAGGAGGGGACGTATCAAGTGAAATATCCGATCCGTGGCGTCTTGTGGGCTGCTGGTCAGGCACATTAACAGCTTGTATCGGCTGGAAAAAGGGTAGGCTCGCGGCCAAGCAATAGCGGCACTTTGACTACACTCAAGCTATCCACTGCGAGGGCATCATTTTGGTAACAGCCTGCCATGGTTTGCAGTCATGGATCGATCGCTTCAACCAAGCCGAATTACCCGCCCTGGCCGCAGTGGTGCAGGATCTGCATCGGTTGACCCTGGGCGACAAATCCTCTGTGCAGCAACTGGCAGACGTTCTGCTACGCGACGCGGCCTTGACCACCAAGGTGCTGCGTATCGGCAATAGTGTGTATTACAACCCCTCTCAAGAACCTATTCGCACCATTTCCCGGGCCATCGTGCTGATCGGCTTCGACAACGTACGGCAGATCGGCCTGTCGGTCAGCCTGATCGACGGCCTGCTGGCACGCAGCTCCCGCGATCAGCTTGCCGAACTGTTGGCACGCTCGTTTCATGCCGCCGTGCAGGCGCGCAATATCGCCGGCTACGTGCTGACGAAAAATGATGAGGAAGTGTTTATCGCCGCCTTGTTACATAACGTCGGTGAGCTGGCGTTCTGGGGCTGCGCCGGCGATGCGGCGGATGATCTGGCCAGCGCCCTGGCTCAGCCGGGTGTCGATGAGGATGAGGTGGTCATGCAACTGCTGGGCACCAGTTTTCGCCAACTGAGTTTGGCGTTGGTGAAAAGCTGGAACCTGGGCGACACCGTCAGCCTGGCGCATCAGTCGACCAGCCAGAATGACCCGGCCGTCAAAGCCGTGACCCTAGGGGCGAAGATCAGTCAGGCCGCGCTGGATGGCTGGGATACCCCGGCCATGGAGGCGCTGGTCGGCCAGCTGGCCAGCTTTATCGGGGTGACTCCGCAGGAAGCCATGCAACAGGTGCTGGCCAGCGCCGAGGAAACCGTGAAGATGGCGGCGACCTTCGGCGCCAGCCAGCTGTGCAAACTGATCCCCAATACCGACCCGGAACAGATCCGTCTGCAGCAGGAGCAGCGCAAGGCGCGCTTGTTACAGCCCAATCTGCTGATATTGCAGCAGGCTTTGCAGGACCTCGGCCTGATGGTTTCGCGCCGTGCCGATCTCGGTCTGGTGCTCGATACGCTGTTCAAGGGCCTGCACCAGGGCGCAGGGCTGGAACGCATCATGCTGGTGGTGCTGGCCGATGGGCAGAGCTGTTTCCGTGCCAAACGGGTGATTGGTGAAGGCACCGAGGGCTGGAGCCATGACTTCGTCTTGCCCGTGGCGCAGCAAGAGCAGCCGCATATCTTCAGTTACGCGTTGCGTAATAAAGAAGCGCTCTGGATGGGTGTGCCCGCCAGTTACAACCTTAATGAGCTGGTCACCCAGCCGATTCGCCAGCGCCTGGGGCAGGGCATGTTCTTTATTGCACCGCTATTGGCTGGCACCCGCGAAATTGGCCTGCTATATGCCGACAGTCGGGTGTCTGGGCGGGCGTTGAAGCATGAGCAGTTTGTCGCCTTTCAACGCTTTACCCAGTTGACCGGGCGCTGCCTGGAGGCGATGAGCAAGAAGGCCTGATCAGTTGAGGCTGTACAGGGTCAGGGTCTGCCCTGGCTTGAGCGCTTTGCCGGCTTTCGGGTTCCAGCTTTGCAGGCTTTTCATTGGCACCTTGAAGCGCTTGGCGATCAGGTACAGCGAATCGCCCTGGCGCACCTTGTAATAAGTCGCACTCTGCCGGGGGGCACCGCCACTGCTACCGCTCGCACCACGGCTGGGTGCGCTGGCTTGCAAGGTGAGCACCTGGCCGACCCGCAGGCTGTTGCCGGACAGCTTGTTCCAGCGCTGCACATCCTTAACGGCAACATTGTGGTTCTTGGCGATCAGCCAGAGGTTGTCGCCGTTTTTCACCCGGTAGGTACGGCTTGGCGCGCTGTGTGCGACGCTGCGCTGGAACACGGGCTCGCGCGCCGGCACACCGGGCTGCGCGGGAATACTGAGCATCTGGCCAATGCGCAAGTTGTTGCCGGAGAGCTTGTTGATGTCCTTGAGGGTGTTCACCGTCAGCTGATGGCGGTTGGCGATGCTGTGCAGGCTGTCGCCTGAGCGCACCCGGTACTGCTGCCAGTCGACCCGCTCCTGCGGTTTCATCAGCGACAGGTTGGCGGTCAGCAGTTCGGCCTTGTCGGTTGGCACCAGCAGGTGCTGCGGGCCATCCAGGGTTATGCCTTTCTTGAACGCAGGGTTGAGCAGGTACAGCTCGTCTTCATCCAGGTCGGCCATGGCGGCGACGCGCGAAAGGTCCATGCGCTGGTTGAATGCAACTTTCTCGAAATACGGTTCGTTGGCAATCGGCGCGAGGCTGACGCCATAGGCTTGCGGCGTCATTACCACTTGCGAGAGGGCCAGCAGCTTGGGCACGTAATTCTGGGTTTCCACCGGCAGCGAGAGGTTCCAGTAATCGGTCGGCAGGCCGAGTTTCTGGTTGCGTTCAATCGCCCGGCTGACGCGGCCTTCACCGGCATTGTAGGCCGCTAGGGCCAGGAGCCAGTCACCGTTGAACATTTCCTTGAGGCGCGTCAGGTAGCTGATCGCCGCATCGGTCGAGGCCATCACATCGCGGCGGCCGTCGTACCAGTTGGTCTGGCGCAGGTTGAAGTTGCGCCCGGTGGACGGGATGAACTGCCACAGCCCGACAGCATGGGCATGGGAGTAGGCCAGCGGGTTGTACGAGCTTTCGATCATCGGCAGTAGCGCCAGCTCCATCGGCATATTGCGCTGTTCCAGGCGCTCAACGATAAAGTGGATATAGGGGCTGCTGCGCTCGCCGGCTTTCTCGATAAACGAGGGGTTGCTGACGAACCACAGGCGTTGCTGCTCGATGCGCGGGTTGAGGGTGATGGTGTCCTGCAGCTGGTAGCCGTTGCGCACCCGTTCCCAGATGTCTTTGGGTTCTTCGGGGGCTGGTGCCACGCTGCTGTTGAGCCATTCCGGCTCTTGCTCAAGACCGACCGCGCGGTCGGTGTCGCGGCCGCTGTCAGGGCGGTATTGGTTGCTGGTCTGGCAACCGGCCAGGGTTACGCACATGATCACCACAAGCGTCTGAGCGCTTTGTGCCAATGCCTTTAAATTCAAGGTCTTGCGTGGTGATAGAGGCATTGGCGGCGATGTACTTCCCGGCGAAAAGGTCGGGCGATTCTAGGAACCAGCCTGCCCTTGGTCAAGTTTTAACCAGTCTTTTGTGTGGTTGTCGAGGTTTAGAAATGGTCCTTCCAGGCGCGTAACGCGGCGAACACCTGCGCTGGCGAGCGGCTTGCAGGCCCTTCGCGCTCGCTGATACGGGCGCCGACCGACGGTTGCGCGCTGCGCAAAAAGGGATTGGTGGCACGCTCCAGGCCAATTGATGACGGCAGGCTGATTTGTCCGGCCTCGCGCCATTGGCTGACCTGCGCCAAGCGTTGTTGGATTTCCGCGTTGTCCGGCTCAACGGCGGCGGCAAAGCGCAGGTTGCTCAGGGTGTATTCATGGGTGCAGAACACCTGAGTCTGTTCGGGGAGGGCGGCCAGGCGGCTGAGCGAGTTGTGCATCTGCTCGGGGCTGCCTTCGAACAAGCGACCACAGCCGCCGGCAAACAGCGTGTCGCCACAGAACAGCCAGTGCTGCTCGGGCTGGATATAGGCGATATGCCCCAGGGTATGTCCGGGCACTTCATAGATATCGAAACGCTGGCCCAGCACGTCGGCATGGTCGCCATCGCGCAGCGCCAGATCCCGGCCCGGGATCTTTTCGCTGGTCGGGCCCAATACCCGAGCGCCGGTGGCTGCCTTTAGCCGCTCAATACCGCCGACATGATCGAAATGATGGTGGGTGATCAAGATATCGCTCAGCTGCCAGCCGGGGTTGGCCGCCAGCCAGGCTTCTACCGGGGCGGCGTCGCCCGGGTCGACAACTGCGCAGCGGCGCTGTTCGGCGTCTTGCAGCAGCCATATATAGTTGTCGGAGAATGCAGGCAGGGCGTCGATTTTAATCATCAGTGGGTCGCTAAGCAGGGCACAAAGGTGCATCTTAGGACGCAATGGCGGTGCTGGCTATGCAGGTATTTCTTATGTCCGATCACCCTTTTGCCCTCGCAGACAGTGAATGGCTCGACCTTATCGCCGCCGCGCGCAGTTGGCTGAGCGGCCCGCTCGGGCAGTTGCTGCTGGAGCAGGAGCGGCAATTGCTGGAAGAAGAGCTGGCGCGTTTCTTTGGTGGCTATTTAGTGCATTACGGTCCAGCCGCCGACACGCCGCCGGATGCTCAGCAAATTCAGCGCAGTGTGCGCCTGGGGGCGCCGTTCAAGGGCGTGGAGATCGTCTGTGAGGAGCAGTCCTGGCCGTTGACCGAACACGCCGCCGATGTGGTGGTGTTGCAGCATGGCCTGGATTTCAGCCTGTCGCCCCATGGTCTGCTGCGTGAAGCGGCGCGCAGCGTGCGCCCGGGTGGTCATTTGTTGATCGTCGGGATCAATCCGATGAGTAGCTGGGGCATGCGCCATCTGTTTACCCGCGACGCGCTGCGCCAGGCCCGCTGTATTGCGCCCAGCCGGGTCAGCGACTGGTTGCACCTGCTGGGCTTCGCGCTGGAGAAACGCCGCTTCGGGTGCTATCGTCCGCCGCTTTCTGCGCCGGCCTGGCAGGCGCGGCTGGCTGGGCTGGAGCGGTTGGGCGCGGCCTGGCAACCACCCGGTGGCGGTTTTTACGTGCTGGTAGCCCGCAAGCTGGTGGTGGGGCTGCGTCCGTTGCGCCAACCCAGCCGGCAACCGGTGGGCAAGCTGCTGCCGATGCCCGTGGCCAAGGTCAGCCGCCGCGAAACACCTGAGAAGTAGCTGGCGGAAACACAACCGGCCAGATTAATTGAGCGAGAGATTGCAGATACATGAGTGAACAGGTCGAGATCTACACCGACGGCGCCTGCAAGGGCAATCCTGGCGTTGGTGGCTGGGGCGCGTTGTTGGTTTGCAAAGGTGTGGAGAAGGAACTGTGGGGCGGTGAGCCCAACACCACCAATAACCGCATGGAGCTGATGGCGGCGATTTGTGCCTTGATTGCGCTGACTCGGCCTTGCTCGGTACGCCTGGTGACCGACTCGCAGTATGTGATGAAAGGCATCCAGGAGTGGATGCCGAACTGGAAGAAGCGTGGCTGGAAGACCGCCGCCAAGGAACCCGTGAAAAACGCCGACCTTTGGCAGGCGCTGGACGAACAGGTCAATCGGCATGACGTTACCTGGCAGTGGGTGCGCGGTCATACCGGCCATCCGGGTAACGAGAAGGCCGATCAACTGGCCAACCGCGGTGTAGATGAAGTGAGGGCAAAGAAGCATGCGTAGCGTCGTACTCGATACCGAAACAACCGGTATGCCGGTGGCCGATGGCCATCGGATCATCGAAATCGGCTGTGTCGAACTGATCGGCAGACGCCTGACCGGGCGGCATTTCCATGTGTACCTGCAGCCTGATCGCGAGATCGACGAAGGCGCCATCGCCGTTCACGGCATCACTAATGACTTTGTTAAAGACAAGCCGCGCTTCAAGGAAGTCGCCGATGAATTCTTCGAATTCATCAAGGGCGCGCAGCTGATCATCCACAACGCGGCGTTCGACGTTGGCTTTATCAACAACGAATTTGCCCTGATCAAGCAGGACGACCGCGCCGATATCAGCGAGCACTGCTCGATTCTCGACACCCTGATGATGGCCCGCGAGCGTCACCCAGGGCAGCGCAACAACCTCGATGCCCTGTGCAAACGCTATGGTGTCGACAACTCCGGCCGTGACCTGCACGGCGCCTTGCTCGACGCCGAGATTCTTGCCGACGTCTACCTGACCATGACCGGCGGGCAGACCAATCTGTCCCTGGCAGGCGATGGCTCGGAAGGCGACAGCAATGGCCGTCAACAGCCCAGTGCGATCCGCCGCCTGCCCGCCGAACGCGCACGTACGCGGGTGATCCAGGCCAGCGCTGCAGAGCTTGCCGAGCATGCCGCGCGTTTGGCGATTATCGAAAAATCTGCTGGCGCACCGCCGCTCTGGGTGCAGATGGAGCAGCCCAAGGCTGAGGTGTAGGAACGTCGCGAGTTATCCACTCGCGACCTTTTCGTACAGCGTCACGCAGAGGGGGTTCCGCCTGGCGGAGCCAGCCTCTACCCTGAGGCGATAGGCAGGCCAGTACTTGCCACTCTTCAGGGACGCCACAATGTATAAAGACCTTAAGTTCCCCGTCCTGATCGTGCACCGTGACATCAAGGCCGATACCGTGGCCGGTGACCGGGTTCGCGCCATCGCCCAAGAACTGGAGCAGGACGGCTTCAGCATTCTTTCCACCGCCAGCTCCGCCGAGGGGCGCATCGTTGCCTCCACCCACCATGGCCTGGCCTGCATTCTGGTCGCCGCCGAAGGTGCGGGTGAAAACAAGAACCTGCTGCAGGACATGGTCGAGCTGATCCGTATCGCTCGCCGTCGTGCGCCGCAGTTGCCGATTTTCGCCCTCGGTGAACAGGTGACCATCGAGAACGCGCCGGCCGAAGCCATGGTGGATCTCAACCAGTTGCGCGGCATTCTCTATCTGTTCGAAGACACCGTGCCGTTCCTCGCCCGTCAGGTGGCCCGCGCCGCGCGCAATTATCTGGATTGCCTGCTGCCGCCATTCTTCAAGGCGCTGGTGCAGCACACTGCGCAGTCCAATTATTCCTGGCACACGCCTGGTCATGGCGGCGGCGTGGCGTATCGCAAAAGTCCGGTGGGGCAGGCATTTCACCAGTTCTTCGGCGAGAACACCCTGCGTTCTGACCTCTCGGTATCGGTGCCGGAGCTGGGCTCGCTGCTTGATCACACCGGCCCACTGGCCGAAGCCGAGGCCCGCGCGGCGCGTAACTTCGGCGCTGATCACACCTATTTCGTGATCAACGGCACCTCGACGGCGAACAAGATCGTCTGGCACAGCATGGTCGGCCGCGATGACCTGGTGCTGGTGGATCGCAACTGCCATAAATCGATCCTGCATTCGATCATCATGACCGGCGCGATCCCGCTGTACCTGTGCCCGGAACGCAACGAGCTGGGGATTATCGGGCCGATTCCGCTGAGCGAATTCAGCCGTGAGTCGATTCAGGCCAAGATCGATGCCAGCCCGCTGGCGCGCGGCCGTTTACCGAACAGCAGCGGGGCGATGGTCAAGCTGGTGGTGGTGACCAATTCGACTTACGACGGCCTGTGCTACAACGCCGAACTGATCAAGCAGACCCTGGGCAATAGCGTCGAAGTGCTGCATTTCGACGAGGCCTGGTACGCCTATGCGGCGTTTCACGAGTTCTATGCCGGGCGTTACGGCATGGGCACCGCGCGCACCGAGAAGGCGCCGCTGGTGTTCACTACTCACTCCACCCACAAGTTGCTGGCGGCCTTTAGCCAGGCCTCGATGATCCATGTACAGGATGGCGGTGTGCGCCAACTGGATCGGGATCGCTTCAACGAAGCCTTTATGATGCACATCTCCACTTCGCCGCAGTACGGCATCATCGCCTCGCTGGATGTGGCTTCGGCGATGATGGAAGGGCCGGCAGGGCGCTCGCTGATTCAGGAAACCTTCGATGAGGCCCTGAGTTTCCGCCGCGCCCTGGCCAACCTGCGGCAGAACCTCAGCAGCGACGACTGGTGGTTCAGCATCTGGCAGCCAGCCAAGGCCGAAGGCACCGATGATGTGGTGACCCAGGATTGGCTGTTACAGCCGCAAGCCGACTGGCACGGCTTTGGCGATGTTGCCGAAGATTACGTGCTGCTCGACCCGATCAAAGTAACCCTGGTGACGCCGGGGCTGACCGCCGATGGCAAGCTGGACGCGCGCGGCATTCCGGCCGCAGTGGTTAGCAAGTTCCTCTGGGAGCGTGGCCTGGTAGTAGAGAAGACCGGGTTGTATTCCTTCCTGGTGCTGTTCTCCATGGGCATTACCAAGGGCAAGTGGAGCACGCTGTTGACCGAGCTGCTGGAGTTCAAACGCAGCTACGATGCCAACCTGCCGTTAAGCGATGTGTTGCCCTCGATTGCCCAGGCTGGCAAGACCTTCTATCAAGGGATGGGCCTGCGTGACCTGTGCGATGCCTTGCATGCCTGCTACCGCGAGAACGCCACGGCCAAGGCGCTCAAGCGTATGTACACGGTGCTGCCGGAAGTAGCGATCAAGCCTGCCGATGCCTATAACCAGCTGGTGCGTGGTGAAGTCGAGGCGGTGCCGATTGAGCAACTGGAAGGCCGCATTGCCGCGGTGATGCTGGTGCCATATCCGCCAGGTATTCCGCTGATCATGCCGGGCGAGCGCTTTACTGCGCAGACCCGCTCGATCATCGATTATCTGGACTTTGCCCGCACCTTTGACCGCAGCTTCCCCGGTTTCGATGCCGATGTGCATGGCCTGCAGCGTGAGGAAGGTGTCTACACCGTGGACTGCATCAAGGCCTGACCCTGCTCTGGCTTGCAGCGTTGCTAGGCGGCACCGGTGTTATTCATCGGTTGCCGCCAGTCTTTCTCAGTAGATCAAGCGCTTATCGCCGATAAGTAAAAATTGAGCTTAACTTTGATGACGTGGTCTGCGTCACAGTGGCCAGCATCGACATTTGTCGGTTGGTTGTTATAGTTGCTCGATTTTTAGCATAAGAAGATTTTCATTGTGCGCTTGCGCCCCAGCTGAGGATGACTGCCGTGTCCGACTACAAAGCCTTTAATGTCGTGTTGGCAGATAAGGTCGCCCATGTGGTGATCAATCGCCCGGAAAAAGTCAACGCGATGAACGCGGACTTCTGGAGCGAGATCATCGAGATTTTCCGCTGGATCGACGCCACCGATGAAGTGCGCGCAGTGGTGATCTCCGGTGCGGGCAAGCATTTCTCTTCGGGCATCGATCTGATGATGCTGGCCTCCGTCGGCAGCCAGCTGGGCCCTGACGTTGGCCGTAATGCCGAAAAACTGCGACGCAAGATTCTCGAACTGCAAGCCTCGTTCAATGCCGTGGACAATTGCCGCAAGCCGGTGCTTGCAGCCATTCAAGGCTATTGCCTGGGTGGCGCGATTGATCTGATCTCGGCCTGTGACATGCGTTACTCGACCGTTGACGCGCAGTTCTCGATCAAGGAAATCGACATCGGCATGGCCGCCGACGTTGGCACCCTGCAGCGTCTGCCGCGCATTATCGGTGACGGCATGATGCGCGAACTGGCCTTTACCGGCCGCACCATCGATGGTGAAGAGGCGCGCAGCATTGGCCTGGTCAACCGCACTTACGCCGATGCCGATGCACTGCTTGATGGCGTGATGGGCATTGCCCGCGAGATTGCCAGCAAGTCGCCTGTCGCCATCCGTGGCACCAAGGAAATGATTCGCTACATGCGTGATCACCGGGTCGATGACGGCCTGGAATATATCGCCACCTGGAACGCCGCCATGCTGCAATCGGCGGATCTGCGGGTGGCCATGACGGCTCATATGAGCAAGCAGAAACCGGAGTTCGCTGACTGATGCTGTCCTTCCACCTGTTTTTATCACCGACGCGGGAGGCGCAATAGCTCATGGTTTCTGGAGCCACGTCGCTTAATCTGGTGCGCGATGAACTGTTCACCACCATGGAAGAGGCAGAATCGAGCCTCGAACACTTCATCGCCGACCGTCACAACGGCAGCCTGCTGCAGCAGGCCGTGGAGAACCTGCATCAGGTACGCGGCACACTTAATCTGATCGAACTGGCCGGTGCCGAGCTGCTGGCCCAGGAAGTGCTGGACCAGGCCACCGACATTCCCGCCGGTGCCGGCGAAGAGCGTGATGTACAGCTTTCCGCGCTGAGCAACGCGCTGCACGTACTGCGCCGCTATCTGGAAAACGTTGAGGCGCATCGCCAGGAAATGCCGGAACTGCTGCTGCCGGCGATCAACGATCTACGTCTGGCCGGCGGTCAGCCCGCCTTGCCGGAAAGCTTCTTTTTCAGCGTGCGCCTTGATCACGCTCGCCCGCGTACCTCGCCGCCATCGGTCGATGGTGCGGCGCGTGAAAGTGAAGGGCGCCGTCTGCGGCATATGTATCAGGTGGGTTTGCTGGGCTTTATCCGTGAGCAGAACCCGCATGCCAGCCTCAAACTGATGGGCCGCGCGCTGACGCGGCTCGATAACCTGTTTGCCAACGAGCCGCGCGGTCGCCTGTGCTGGGTCGGCGCGGCGGCCGTTGAGGCGCAGGTTGAGGGGCAGTTGCTGGCGCGCAAATCGCGTAAACAGCTGTTTTCGCGGATTGATCGCGAACTCAAGCAGATGCTGGTCAATGGGCAGTACGAAGCGCCCCGTGGTCTGCTCAAGGAATTGCTCTATCTGGTGGCCCTGGCGGATAGCCGTGGGCCGCTGGCAACAGCCCTCAGTGAAGTATTCGGCCTGACGCCGCTGCCCTTTACCGATCACCTGCTGGAAGAGGAATACCAGCGTCTGGCAGGGCCTGGGCAGGCGGTCATGCGTTCGCTGAGCTCGGCGATCCGTGAAGAACTCAACAGCGTCAAGGACATGCTCGACTTGATCGAGCGCGGCACCCTGCAAAGTGACAGCCTCAATAGCCTGCATGCCTTGCTCGGCAAACTGAGCAAGACCCTCGGCATGGTCGGCCTTAGTTCGGCTGGCAACTCCCTTAACGCTCAGCTGCAAATCGTTGCCAGCTGGAGTGAGGAGAGTGCACCAGCGCCTCAGGAGCTGCACAAACTGGCCGATGCCGTGCTGTACGTTGAAGGCATGGTTGCCAGCCTGGAGCGCGGCGAGCGCCGTGAAACGCGTCCTGCCCAGGCGCAGCCAGGCGAAGAGGCTGACTCCTTTGCCCTGCATCAGCTTAATGAAGCACGCATCGTCGTCGTCGATGAGGCTCAGGCTGGCCTGGCCCTGGCTAAGCGAGCGATTACCGCGTACCTGGAGTCGGGTGGCGAGCGCATGCAGCTGTCCAACGTACCGTTCAGCCTGCAAGCCGTGCGCGGCGGGTTGTGGTTCCTCGGTCAGGAGCGCGCTGCGTTGTTGGTCGGTGCCTGCGCCGATTACATCCAGCAGCATATGTTCGATGCGCCGCAAATGCCGTCTGAACAGATGTTGGAAACCCTCGCCGATGCTTTGAGCAGTCTTGAGTACTACCTCGAAGCCGGTGCGGTGATGCGTCCTGAAACCCAGCCAAGCGTGCTTGATCTTGCCGCAGAAAGCGTGCGGGCCCTGGGCATGCCGCTGTGGGCTTGAGCATGCAACGCTGGCAGCCCACTCTGCTTGATAGTCAGCAACCTGGTGGTTGGGTGGTCGCGCACTGCAAGCAGCACTTTCTCGCGGACAGCAACGGTGTGCTGTTTCCCCGTGAATGGCTGAAAAAGCAGGACTTGCCGATTATCGCCGAGCATGGCCTCGGCCATTTTGATGGTGATGCGGTCTACCTGCTGGAGCTGAGCAAGCCCTTCGACATGCCTGGTTGTACCTGGCAGAGCCTGCGCCAATTTATGCTGCAGGGCGATGCCGATACCTTCAAGTTGCTCAGCTATGCCACGCAGATTGGCACCTGGGCCAGCCAGCATCGCTTCTGTGGCAGCTGCGGGGGAGCGATGCAGCATGTGCCGGGCGAACGCGCGATGCACTGCGTACGCTGCGAGCTGCAGCATTACCCGCGGCTTTCACCGAGCATGATTGTACTGGTTACTCGCGGCGATGAGATTCTACTGGCGCGCTCGCCGCGCTTTGTTGCTGGGGTCTACAGCACCTTGGCCGGCTTCGTTGAAGCGGGTGAATCAGTCGAGCACTGTGTCGCCCGTGAAGTGCGCGAAGAGGTCGGGGTCGAGATCAGCAACCTGCAGTACCTCGGCAGCCAGGGCTGGCCGTTTCCACATTCACTGATGCTGGGCTTCCATGCCGAATACGCCGGTGGCGATATCGTTATGCAGGTCGATGAAATCGAGGATGCGCAGTGGTTCAGCGTACATGACCTGCCGCCATTGCCGGCTTCGCGTTCGATCGCGCGTTACCTGATTGATGTCTACGTTGCGCGTCGTCTAGGCCAGCCCGAACCAGTGCTGCCAGGCTAGGCGCACGGTTAATGCCAGTACCACCAGGATAAATACTGGGCGGATAAACTTCGAGCCGCCCTTGATCGCCGTGCGCGCGCCGAGAAACGCGCCGATCATCAACGCCAAGCCCATGCAGATGCCCAGCAGCCAGGCCACTTGCCCGCTGATGATAAACACCGTCAGCGCGCAGATATTGCTGACGAAGTTCATGCTGCGCGCCACGCCGCTGGCCTTGACCAAATCGAGCGGGTAGAGCAGCAGGCTGCTGACCGTCCAGAAGGCGCCAGTACCCGGGCCTGCAACCCCATCATAGAAACCCAGGCTGAGGCTTTGTGGCCACTGCCGGCCTTTGGCAATCGGCGCCTCGGCGAGCAGCGGCGCATCCGGAGTTTTGCCAAACAGCAGGTACAGGCCGCAGCCAAACACCACTGCAGGCAACAACTGGTTCAACCACTCCGACGGCAGCCATTGCGCCATCGCGGCGCCCAGCAGGGCGCCGACCGCCGTACCTATCAGCGCATTGCGCCATTGGCTGGGGTCAAACAGTTTGCGCCGGTAAAAGGTGTAGCTGGCGGCGGCCGAGCCAAAGGTCGAGCTGAGTTTATTGGTGCCCAGGGCCAGGTGCGGCGGCAGGCCGGCAGTCAGCAACGCGGGAATGGTCAGCAAGCCGCCACCGCCGGCAATTGCATCGATAAAGCCTGCAATAAACGCGACCAGGGCGAGAATTGCCAGGGTGGTCAGGTCAACACTGAGTTCAAACGGGAAAGCCATTTAAAAACACGTCCTGTGTCTAATTGTGGTGTTCTCTTGCTGTTCTACAGCCAGGTAGCTGCGCATAATGCCGGCAATTTCAAGCATAAGGAATGCACGGCGATGCAATACGGCGGACTGGCATGGGCAACGGCATTGCTGGGGTTATTGGCGGCGTTTATTGCGGCGCGCATCCTGTTCAATCGGCAGTGGTTTCTCGGTTGGTTGCGTGGCACCTGTGGCCTGGCATTTCTCGCCTTGGCGGCGCTGATTGGTCTGTTGGCCAATGATTTGCGCAGCTACGCAGCCATTCCTGAAGGTAAGCCGCTGGCCACGCTTAGCTTCAAGGCAGACGGCCCGCTGTATCGCGTCAGTGTGCTGGAGGGCGGTCGTGAGCGCACGCTGACCATGGAAGGCGATCTCTGGCAGCTGGATGCGCGTTTTCTGCAATGGAAGGGGCTGGCGGCATTGATTGGTTTGCAGCCGGGTTATCGCCTGGAAAAGCTCTCGGGGCGTTTTCTCTCCATCGAGCAGCAGAGCCTGGCGCAGCACACCCGTGTCGAACTGGCGCGCAGCCCTTACGGCATCGATCTGTGGCGCTGGCTGCGGCTGGGCCAGCATGACCTGTTTATCTTCGATCCGCAGGCGCGTCGGGTGACTTACCTGCCGCTGGCTGACGAAGCGGTTTACAGCATCAACTTGACGCCCGCCGGTTTGCTTGCTGAACCGATGAACCCGGCGGCCAAGCAGGCGCTCAAAGACTGGCAGTAACTGCCAGTGGATGTAAAAAGGCGACCCTTGGGTCGCCTTTTTTAGTGGACGGTTTTTCTCAGGAGAGAAAGCCGCCATCCACATTCAGCGCTACGCCGGTGGTGTAGCTGGAGGCATCGCTGGCCAGGTACAGCACGGTGCCGGCCATTTCACTCGGATCAGCCACACGCTTGAGCGGGATGCGCTGCAAGGCGATTTTGAGGATGGCATCGTTCTTGGTCAGTGCCGAGGCGAACTTGGTGTCGGTCAGGCCTGGCAGCAGGGCGTTGCAGCGAATGCCGAACTGCGCGCATTCCTTGGCGAAGACCTTGGTCATGCTGATCACGGCCGCTTTGGTTACCGAGTAGATGCCCTGGAACTCGCCCGGCGAAACGCCATTGATCGAGGCCACGTTGATGATGCTGCCACCGCCATTGGCCTTCATCAGCTTGCCGCCTTCGATGGACATAAAGTAGTAGCCACGAATGTTCACATCGACAGTTTTCTGGAACGCGCCCAGGTCGGTGTCGAGCACGTTACAGAACTGCGGGTTGGTGGCGGCGTTGTTGACCAGGATGTCGAGGCGGCCGAACTGCTCTTTGATCTGCGCGAAGACGTTGCTGATCTGCTCCATTTCGCCGATATGGCAAGCCACTGCGGTGGCTTTGCCGCCGTCGGCGATGATCGCGTCGGCAACTTTCTGGCAATCATCGATCTTGCGGCTCGAGACGATCACATGTGCGCCTTGCTGGGCCAGCAGTTTGGCAATGGCCTCGCCGATGCCACGGCTGGCGCCGGAAACGAAAGCGATCTTGCCGTCGAGGTCGAACAGTTGGGTCTTGGACATAGGATTTTCCTTTCTTATTGAGAACGTATCCAAAGTCTGCTGCGCATCGGCCCTGCTGCGTTAAAAACAGGCTCGGAATGCTCATGTACAAAAGTACACTCCGCTTCCTCGCCGTTTTGACCAGCCGGAGGCTGTTACTACGTAGCGCCTTGCATGGCTCTAGCTCGCAAGCCTTTGAATGGGTTCTATGAGGCCTGTTCGGCCGTTTACAGCTGCGATTTATTAATGACCTGCAGGCTCATCTGCTCCAGCAGCTTGTTCATCTGAATGAACTGCGCGAAGCGTTTGTCTTGGGTCTGGCCATGGAAATAGCGGTAGTAGATCTGCTGCACGATGCCGGCCAGGCGGAACAGGCCGTAGGTGTAGTAGAAATCGATGCTCTTGATTTCGATGCCCGAGCGTTCGGCGTAATAGTCGGCGAACTGCTGACGAGTGAGCATGCCTGGGGCATTGCTCGGCTGGCGGCGCATCAGCTGGATCGGCGCCGAGTCGCCAGCTTCAATCCAGTAGGCGAGGGTGTTGCCCAGGTCCATCAGCGGATCGCCAATGGTGGTCAGCTCCCAGTCCAGCACACCGATGATCTGGCTTGGATTCTGCGGGTTGAGAATCACGTTATCGAAGCGGTAATCGTTGTGCACGATCCCAGGCTTGTGGTGATCGGCCGGCATCTTGTCCTTGAGCCAGGCTTTGACCGGATCCCACAGCGGCGCGTCGGGGGTCAGGGCTTTGTCGTAGCGATCACTCCAGCCGCCGATCTGCCGCTGTACATAACCTTCGGGCTTGCCCAGGTCGCCCAGGCCGCAGGCTTGATAGTCGACGTTGTGCAGTTCGACCATCTTGTCGATAAAGCTCTTGCACAGCTCGCGGGTCTGCTCGGCGCTGAAGTTCAGCTCGGCTGGCATGTCCGAGCGCAGGATGATGCCGTTGACCCGCTCCATCACATAGAACTCGGCACCGATCACCGACTCGTCGGTGCAGTGCACGTAGGCTTTCGGGCAGTAGGGAAAGCCGGCGTTGAGCTGGTTGAGGATGCGGTACTCGCGGCCCATGTCGTGGGCGGATTTGGCCTTATGGCCAAAGGGCGGGCGGCGCAGGACGAATTCTTTGTCTGGGTATTCCAGCAGGTAGGTCAGGTTCGAGGCGCCGCCGGGGAACTGGCTGATGCGTGGCTCGCCCGTCAGACCGGGGATATGCGCCTTGAGGTACTGGTCGATGACCGCGGCGTCGAGTTCTTCGCCTTCGCGGATTCGGGTGGACTGGTCAGTAAGCGCCATGTTTATCCCTTCTGCTTATGATGGGTGCCTAAGATAATTAGCTAATCTAATGCTGCAGCCTGCGGCTCACAAGGATTACCCGCCGTTATAGGCGCGCGTGTTGCTACCCAATCAAGCTGCCTGATTGGCTGTTCTGGTGCGTGTTGCAAGACATAAAACAATGGCCGGGAGCCAGTGTTAACGTCGCGTAGCGACGGCCCGTAGGGTGGCCGCCATGGATGGCAGACCACAAAAACGCCAGGAGCATTTTTGCGCGTAAGCCCCAAAGGGGAGAAGCACATGGATGTGCTGAACATAAAAAAACCGGAGTCGAGGACTCCGGTTTGTTTTGTATCTTCGTTGCCTTGCCGCTTAAACCGGGAACAGCTCGCCCAGTTTCATGGCCAGCATCATGTCGCCTTCGGCGCGCAGTTTGCCGGACATGAACGCTTGCATACCGTCGGTTTCGCCGCTGGTGATGCCTTTCAGGGTTTCGGTGTCCATGATCAGGGTCACGTTGGCGTTGGCATTGTCGCCTTTCTCAACGGCGCAGGTGCCGTCCTTGACGATCAGCGCGTAGTTTTCGCCGTCTTCGATGTTGAATTGGAACACCAGGTCCAGGCCTGCAGCGGCACCGGCGTTGAATTTGGACTGCATGGTATTGACGATGTCTGCAACGCTCATGGTTTCTTCCTTTTTCTCAGGTTTTTCTAGCGCCCGTGATGGGTGCAGTGGGCCGCAGCTCAGCGATAAGTGATGAGCTCCGGCGCCTTCAACAGCTGCAAATGCACATGGCTGTTGAAGGAAGCCAGGCTCACTTGGCTGCCGCGAAACTTCAGGCAGCTTAGTGAGGTGTTAACAATTTGCCAGTTCAGCTCGAACGCCTGCGCAGGCGCGATACCGGTAATCAGGTGCAGCAGAGCGGTAATAGTGCCGCCCGAGGTGAAAACGGCAATGTTCTGTTTGCTGTCGGCCTGTTCCAGAAGACGGCTGAGACCGCCCTGGACCTGCTCGACGAAGCCTTGCCAGCTTTGCAGGTCCGGCGTGTCGTGCTCGCCGGAAATCCAGCGGCCAATCAGTTTGGCAAACAGACGTTGAAACTCAGCGCGGTTCTGCGCGCCATTGCGCAGGATGTGCAGGGCTTCAGGTTCTTCGCCAAGCATGCCCGGCAGCAGGCTGCGGATCACCGCGTCGGCATCGAACTCATTAAAGGCAGAGTCAATCTCCAATTGTGGTATGCCAATGCCGGCCTCGTGCAGCTGCTGCAAGGTGCTGTTGGCCGTGTGCTGCTGGCGGCGCAGATCACCGCTGACGCTGCGATCAATGCGCGTGCCGAGTTGCGCGAGGTGCGCGCCCAGCACTTCGGCCTGGCGAATTCCAATGGGCGATAGCACATCGTAATCGTCTGCACCGAAGGAGGCTTGGCCATGTCGAATCAGGTAGATGCTGCCCACGTCCGCTCGATTCCGGTACGTTGAAAGTTTCGCGAGGGTATGAGGAAGCTCAGGAGCTGTCAACGTAAAAACATACGCTTGTTTGAATTGCATGGATGCGCTGAATGTCTAGACCTTGCTTGCTGGCCGCCAACCCATGGCCTCGGTATGCTTGGGCACTATTACGCGCGGTCGATGAGCGCGCGCTGCCATTGGGACAAGGGGGAATACGTGGAGTTTTTTGCAGAGTACATCGGCTTTCTGGCCAAGACAGTGACCCTGGTTGTGGCCATTCTGGTGGTGCTGGTGACGATTGCCGCACTGCGCAGCAAAGGCCGGCAGAGCACGGGCCAGCTGCAGGTGAACAAACTCAATGATTTCTTCAAGCAGCTGCATCAACGCATGGAGCACGCGGTGCTCGACAAGGAGCAACTGAAAGCCGCGAGCAAAGCCGAAGCCAAGGCCGCCAAGCAGGAGAAGAAGGCCGGCATCCACAAACCGCGCGTCTACGTGCTGGATTTCGATGGCGATATCAAAGCCTCGGCCACCGATAGCCTGCGCCACGAAATCACTGCTTTACTGACTATGGCAACGCCGCAGGATGAAGTGGTGCTGCGGTTGGAAAGCGGCGGCGGCATGGTGCATAGCTATGGTTTGGCCTCATCACAACTGGCGCGCATTCGTCAGGCGGGCGTGCCGCTGACCATCTGCATCGACAAGGTCGCGGCCAGCGGCGGCTATATGATGGCCTGCATTGGCGAGAAGATAATCTCCGCACCGTTTGCCATCCTCGGCTCGATTGGCGTGGTGGCGCAGCTACCCAACGTGCATCGCTTGCTGAAGAAGCATGACATCGATTTCGAGGTGCTTACCGCTGGTGAGTACAAACGCACCCTGACCGTGTTCGGTGAGAACACCGAGAAGGGCCGGGAGAAGTTCCAGGAAGACCTGGAAACCACCCATGAGTTGTTCAAAGGTTTTGTTGCCCGCTACCGCCCGCAGCTGGACATTGACCAGATTGCTACCGGCGAAGTCTGGCTGGGTCTGGCGGCGCTGGAGAAGCAACTGGTTGATGAACTCAAGACCAGTGACGAATACCTGGCAGAGCGAGCGAAGAGCGCCGAGCTGTTTCATTTGCACTATGCCGAGAAGAAAACCCTGCAGGAGCGCGTTGGGCTGGCGGGCAGCGTGGCGTTGGATCGCTTCGTTCTGAGCTGGCTGAGTCGTTTGAATCAGCAGCGCTTCTGGTAATCGGTTTGCCATATAGAGGAAGAACATGAGCAAGTTCAATGCATTGCAAGCCCGTGAAAGCGCAGCGGGCGGTTTCGAACAGGTAATTGTGCAGCGCGAGATCGACGACTTGCCGGCTGGCGAGCTGCTGATTCGGGTCAAGTATTCTTCGCTCAACTACAAGGACGCCTTGTCCGCCAGTGGCAATCGCGGCGTGACCAAGAGCTTTCCGCATACCCCGGGCATCGACGCTGCGGGTGTGGTGGAAGCGTCCAGCGTGGCCGAGTTCAGCGTGGGTGATGAGGTGATCGTCACCGGCTATGACCTGGGCATGAACACCTCAGGCGGCTTTGCCCAGTACATTCGCATTCCCGCCAGCTGGGCGCTGAAACGCCCCCAGGGCTTGTCACTGCGCGAGGCTATGGTGCTCGGCACTGCTGGCCTGACTGCCGCGTTGTGCGTGGACAAGCTGGAGCAAAGCGGGCTGACTCCGGATGCTGGCAGCGTGCTGGTGACCGGTGCCACCGGTGGTGTTGGCAGTGTCGCAGTGGCGTTGCTGACCACCCTGGGTTACCGCGTGGCGGCATCGACCGGCAAGGTGGAGCAGGGTGATTATCTCAAGGCACTGGGCGCGCAGCAGATAGTGCTGCGTTCCGAACTGCTGGACGGCACCGACAAAGCGATGCTCAAGGAGCAGTGGGCTGGCGCGGTGGATTGCGTAGGCGGGGATATCCTGTTCAACGTGGTCAAGTCGCTGCGCTACGGCGCCAGCGCCGCCTGCTGCGGGCTGACCGCTGGTGTCGGCTTCAAGGGCAGTGTGCTGCCGTTTATCCTGCGTGGGGTGAACCTGCTTGGGGTCGACTCGGTCGAGCTGCCGTTGGTGGTCAAGGCGTCGATGTGGGACAAGCTGTCGCTGCAGTGGAAGGTCAAGCTCGATGCGCTGGTCACTGAAGTGACGCTTGAGCAGTTGCCGGAGGCGATTGCGCAGATCCTCGCGGGCAAACAGGTCGGTCGCGTGCTGGTCAATCTGGGCTAAGCCGCGAGAAACTAAAAAGGCCACCCCGTGGGGTGGCCTTTTGCGTTGCCGGCAGGATCAGGCGCGGCGGCGGAACAGCGGCAGTGGCTGATCCGTGGAGGCCTGATACACCTCGCTGAACTCCTCGAAGGCTTTCAAGGCGTCCAGTGGGTCTTTGTCCTCACGCAGGGCGAAGGCATCAAAGCCCACGCGTAGGTAGGAAAACAGCTGATCGCGCAGCACATCGCCAATGGCGCGCACTTCGCCTTTATAGCCGTAGCGGTTGCGCAGCAGGTAGGCGGTGGAGCAGTGGCGGCCATCGGTAAAAGCAGGGAAGTTCAGCGCGATGACCTGGAAGTTATCCAGCTGATCGGCGATTTCCTCGATTTCCTCACCGGCATCCAGCCACACGCCCAGGCCGCCATCGCGAGCCTTGAGCGCGGTGCTGTGCTCAACCCACAGGCCCAGCGGCACGATCAGGTCGTCGCAGTTGGGAATGCCGTCCAGCGTGGCGTCCTTGGGCAGCAGGTGCCAGCTTTCGTCGATCAGCTGACCGTTCTTAATGATTCGCTGCATATACGCGCTCCTTGAACGGGTCTACGCCGATACGGCGGAAGGTGTCGAGGAAACTTTCTTCTTCGGTGCGGCGCTCGACATAAACCTTGACGATCTTGTCGATCACGTCAGCCATGTCCGCTTCGGCGAAGGAGGGGCCGAGGATCTGCGCCAGGCTGGCGTCACGACCGGCGCTGCCGCCGAGGGACACCTGATAGAACTCCTGACCTTTCTTGTCCACCCCGAGGATGCCGATATGGCCGACGTGGTGGTGGCCACAGGCGTTCATGCAACCGGAGATATTCAGGTCGATATTGCCGATGTCGAACAGGTAATCCAGGTCGTCGAAACGGCGTTGGATGGCTTCGGCAATCGGGATCGACTTGGCGTTGGCCAGCGAGCAGAAGTCGCCGCCCGGGCAGCAGATGATATCGGTCAGCAGGCCGACGTTCGGCGTGGCGAAACCGTTTTCACGCAGCTCGCCCCACAGGGTGAACAGCTGCGCCTGCTCGACATCCGCCAGAATAATGTTCTGGTTGTGGCTGTTACGCACCTCGCCAAAGCTGTAGCGGTCGGCCAGGTCGGCAATCGCATCAAACTGCTTGTCGGTGACATCGCCTGGCGCCACACCGGTCGGTTTCAGAGACAGGGTGACAGCAACGTAGCCAGGCTTCTTGTGGGCGAAGGTGTTGCGCTGACGCCAGCGGGCAAAGCCTGGGTGTTCGGCATCCAGGGCAGCCAGCGCGGCATCCTGATCGTCGAGGGCTTTGTAAGTTGGGTCGATAAAGTGCGCGGCAACGCGAGCTACTTCGGCTTCGGTCAGGGTAGTCGGGCCGTCTTTCAGGTGAGCCCACTCAGCATTCACCCGCTCGGCGAACACTTCAGGGGTCAACGCCTTGACCAGAATCTTGATGCGCGCCTTGTACTTGTTATCGCGACGGCCATAGCGGTTATACACACGCAGGATGGCGTCGAGGTAACTGATCAGGTGCTGCCACGGCAGGAATTCGTTGATAAAGCTGCCAACGATCGGGGTACGGCCCAGGCCGCCACCGACGGATACGCGGAAGCCCAGCTCACCGGCGTCGTTCTGCACCGCTTCCAGGCCGATGTCGTGCACTTCAATCGCGGCACGGTCGCTCACTGCACCGTTGACGGCAATCTTGAACTTGCGCGGCAGGTGGGTGAACTCAGGGTGGAAGGTCGACCACTGACGGATGATTTCGCACCACGGACGCGGATCGATGATTTCATCCTTGGCCACACCAGCGAACTGGTCGGTGGTGGTGTTGCGGATGCAGTTGCCGCTGGTCTGGATGGCGTGCATCTGCACGGTAGCCAGCTCGGCGAGAATGTCAGGCACATCTTCTAGATCCGGCCAGTTGAACTGGACGTTCTGACGGGTGCTGATGTGTGCGTAGCCCTTGTCGTAGTCGCGGGCAATCTTGGCCATCATGCGCACTTGGGCGGACGACATCAGACCGTACGGCACGGCAACGCGCAGCATGGGCGCAAAGCGCTGGATGTACAGGCCATTCTGCAGGCGCAGCGGGCGAAATTCTTCACCGCTCAGTTCACCGGCGAGGTAACGGCGGGTTTGATCGCGGTACTGCTTGACGCGGTCTTCGACGATTTTTTGGTCGTACTGGTCGTATACGTACATGGGGTGTCCTGTTATCAGGCTTTTAGAACCCGTTTCCGATCTGCTGCGCGTCGGCCCTGCTGCGTTAAAAACAGGTTCGGAATGCTCATGTACAGCTCGTACACTGCGCTTCCTCGCCCGTTTGTGCCTGGCATGGCTCTAGCTCGCTATATCGTAAACCGGTTCTCACAGCTAATCAGCGCGCACGGCCGCGCACTCCCTGCGGAGCCGGAGGAAGATACCAGCTCAGGGTTATGCGCAAAAGTGATGTTTGAGTATATGGAAAGAACTTAAAGGGATAAGACGGCCGTTGAACATAGCCCCACGGCTTGAGTAAGCGGGCAGGCTGGTCTTAACTGCACAAGACGATTCACCCATAAACACAACAAGAGGGGTAGTCCATGAGCGAACACAGTGAACCGGATAATGCTGACAGCGTGGTCGATGCCAAGGCTATTTTCGCCTTGATTGTGATTTTCGTTGTCACCGCAGTGTTCTGGGTCAGTCAGCAATAAGACCTAGCAGCGGCTAAAGCACACAGCGGGCACTCGTTAACGAGTACCCGCTTTTTATTGTCCGCAAGGTAGGGCTGCTATTTATTGGCAGCTGAGGCTGTCGGCCTGGCGATAGAGCATAAGCAGCTTGCGGGTAATGGACTGCTGAATATCGTCACGCTCGAAGGTCGATAGTCGCGTCAGGCGGCCGACCTGCAGACGATGCAAGTGAATGTAGGGCATCTGTTGATCGAACTCGCGCAGGTCGCCCTTCATCATGATCGGCAGAAAGATATCGCCGGCCTTCTTCTGGTTGCTGATGATCTGCGCCAACGCCGGTTTGAACGGCATGGTTTTCGGTGCCGGGCCGCCTTCCTTGATCATCGTCGTCAGCAGCAAGCCTGGTTTGCGCAGAACCACACCGGGCAGCACGCACAATCCGGTTTTGCGCACAGCATGCGCTTCGATGCCATGCAGGGTGTCGTGGAAGGCGTAGGGATTGGGCAACACCACCATCTTGCGGCCCATATCGCTGGGGAAGTGCAGGTCGTAGTTGGTGTACAACTGGCGCGTTGACTCCGAGTAGACGCACAGGCGGTTCTCGAACAGTTTGATAAAGCGTTCCGCCAGCTCGCGGCGGGCGATGCTGTCCAGATCCCAGATCAGGTCCTGGTTCTGTGGTTTGCTCAGGTCGACTTCCTGGTGTTCCATATCGCTCATTGCGTTTTCATACCCTGAACTGCCCAAGCAGCCGGTTTAGCTGCTCGGCCAACTGACCTAGGTGTTGCCCGGCATCACTGGATTGTTGCGCCGCCAGGGCGTTGTTATGGGCCAGGCTGGCTGCCTGGGTGACGTTCTGGTTGATGTCTTCGACCACGTGCGATTGTTGCAGTGTCGCGCTGGCGATGGAAGCGTTCAAACCGGTGAGATTGCGCAGCCCGCTGGCGATCAGCGTCAGGCTGGCGCCGGCCTGGCTGGCTTGCTCGATGGTCAGCTGCGAGGCCTTGCTGCTGTCGTTGATAACCTTGACCGCGGCTTCCGAGTTGCCTTGCAGGCGCTCGATCATGACCTGGATTTCCGCCGTGGATTTTTGCGTACGCTGCGCCAGCAGGCGCACCTCATCGGCTACCACGGCAAAGCCACGGCCTTGCTCGCCGGCACGGGCGGCTTCGATGGCGGCATTGAGTGCCAGCAGGTTGGTCTGTTCGGCAATCGAGCGGATCACCTCCAATACGCTGCCGATCTGCGTGCTTTCCTGGGCCAAGGCCTGAATTACCGTCACGGCCTGGTCGATGGTGCCGGACAGTTCGTTGATCTGCCGCAGGCTCGCTTCAATGCTTTGGTGGCCTTGCAGGGCCTGTTCTTCGGCCGAGTGCACTTCGGATGAGGCATGCTCGGCGTTCTTCGCCACATCCTGCACGCCGTACGTCACTTGATTGATCGCGGTGGCGACCAACTCCATTTGCTGCGACTGCTGTTCACTGTGCTGCTGGGCCTGGCCGGAAACCTCGCCGAGGTTGCGCGCGGCGGCATCGAGCTGGCCGGCAGAGTCGAGGGACTGCTTGATCACCAGGCGCAGCTTGTCGGTAAAGGCATTGAAGTGGCGGGACAGGGCAGACAACTCATCGTTGCCGTGGGTATCGAGGTTGCGTGTCAGGTCGCCATCGCCGCTGGCGATATTGGCCATGGCGCTGACTGCTTGCTGCAGGGGTTGAGTGATGCTGCGTACGATCAACACGATCAGCAGGGCCACCAACGCCGCAATCACCAGGCCGATCAGCATGGCTTTCAGCGCTTGGGCCTGAAACTCGGCCTGCACATCATCGACGTAGACGCCCGAGCCGATGATCCAGCCCCAAGGCTGGAACAGTTGCACATAAGACACCTTAGGCACGGGGTCGCTGGCGCCCGGTTTGGGCCAGCGATAGTCGACCTGGCCGGCGCCCTGGCTTTTGCTGATGGCAACCATTTCATTGAACAGCGCTTTACCATCAGGGTCCTTGAAGCCCGAGAGGTTCTGGCCCTCCAGTTTGGGGTTGGTCGGGTGCATGACCATCACTGGGGTCTGGTCATTAATCCAGAAGTACTCCTGGCCGGCGTAGCGCAGGCCGCGGATGGTTTCCATCGCCTGCTTCTGTGCATCCTCGCGGGGCAGGCTGCCGGCAGCTTCCAGGGCGTGATAGTGCTGCAGAATGCCGGCGGCGCTCTGTACTACGTGCTGAGTTTTCTCGGCTTTGGCGGCGTACAGATCAGCATGGATCTGCTGGAGCAACAGTGCGCCCTGAATAATCAGCATGACGATGGCAACGACCAGAATCAGCCAGAGGCGACGGTTAATGGGCAGGCTGCGCAGGCTATTCATGGGTATTCTCCCTTGTTGTTTTACGCCTCTTATAGGTCAAGAGCGTTTATTGGCTACGTTAGACCTTAGGCTAATTGGCAGATATGCAAAGTGTAGGTGAGCTGTGCCATGGGGCTCTCTGTGCTGTGAATAGGGGGCGGAGCGCCGCGGCATGCGCTAAATGCGCAGGTTCTCTGCTAGGATTTGCGCTGTAGCGAGTTAAGTGCGTGATTTGCTTATTTATTCTGTCCGACAGGAACCTTTTCTAAACAAATCGGTCGGACGCCCTCACACGTTCATCATCATATTTTTTGCGGTTCGTGCTGGATAACGCACGTATTTAGGAGTGGGGATGGATCTTTGGGTTGCTGTTCAGGCGCTGATTCTGGGCATTGTGGAAGGCGTTACTGAGTTTCTGCCGATCTCCAGCACTGGGCACCAGATTATCGTCGCCGACCTGATTGGTTTCGGCGGCGAGCGGGCGATGGCCTTCAATATCATCATCCAGTTGGGGGCAATTCTTGCGGTGGTGTGGGAGTACCGCCGCAAGATTCTCGACATTGTTGTCGGCCTACCCAAAGAGCCGCAGGCGCAACGTTTTACCGCTAATCTGCTGATCGCCTTTCTGCCGGCCGTGGCGCTGGGCGTGCTGTTTGCCGACCTTATTCATCATTACCTGTTCAACCCGATTACCGTAGCCCTGGCGCTGGTGGTGGGCGGGGTGATCATGCTTTGGGCTGAACGGCGTACGCACCTGGTACACGCCGAGAGCGTGGATGACATGACCTGGAAGGATGCACTGAAGATCGGTTTCGCCCAGTGCCTGGCGATGATTCCGGGTACTTCACGTTCTGGCGCGACAATCATCGGCGGCCTGCTGTTTGGCCTGTCGCGCAAGGCGGCCACCGAGTTTTCCTTCTTCCTTGCCATGCCAACCATGGTCGGTGCTGCGGTGTACTCCGGCTACAAGTACCGCGATCTGTTCCAGGCCAGTGACCTGCCGGTGTTTGCCATCGGCTTTGTCACCTCGTTTATCTTCGCCATGATTGCGGTGCGGGCGCTGCTCAGCTTTATCGGCAAGCACAGTTATGCCGCCTTTGCCTGGTACCGCATCGGTTTCGGTTTGCTGATTCTGGCGACCTGGCAGCTGCAGTGGATCGACTGGAGCACGGCGCAGCCGTGATTGCTGGCGCTGTATTCGGCGGATAAATAAAGGCGCACCTCAGGGTGCGCCTTTGTCATAGTGGCCTCGGTTAAATGGAGGCGCCTATGCATCAGCTTGAACAGCAAATCCTTCAGGTCAACGGTATCGACCTCAGCCTGTACAGCGCCGGCCCCGCCACGGGGCGGCCGGTTTGGCTGCTGCACGGCTTTCCCGAGTGCTGGCATTCCTGGCGCCAGCAGATTGCGCCGCTGACAGCTGCCGGTTACCGCGTGTTGATCCCGGAAATGCGCGGCTATGGCCAGAGCAGTGCGCCGCTTGATCCAGCCGCCTATGACCTGCTGACCATCTGCGCCGATATCCAGGCGGCCATGGATCAGCTCGGTCAGCAGCAGGTGTGTGTGGTCGGCCACGACTGGGGCGCACCGATTGCCTGGCATTTAGCCCTGCTTGAACCTGAGCGGGTGCAGGCGGTGGTCGGGATGGCGGTGCCGTTTGGTGGACGGCCCAGGCAGCCGGCCATCGAGATCATGCGCCAGCTGTATGCCGGGCGTTTCCATTACATCCTGCATTTCCAGGAGCCTGGCGTGGCCGAGGCGGAGATGGATGCCGATATCCCACGCACCCTGCGCATGATGATGCACAACACCTCGGCGGCCGTGCCCAGGGATCACTTTCTGCAGGAGAAACCTGCTGGCGCTGGGCTGTTTGATGGTATGCAGGACCCCGGTACGCTGCCGGCCTGGTGTGACAGCGCAGCATTCGATCACTACCTGAAAACCTTCGAGGGCCGCGGCTTTTATGGCGCTCTGAACTGGTACCGCAATTTCGAGCGCAACTGGCAGCGCACTGAGGCTCTGGCTGAGCGGCAGATTGAACAGCCGGCGCTGTTTCTGCTCGGTGATAAGGACCCAGTTGGCACCTTGGAGGCCTACACCCTCAAGCAGATGCCCAAACGCGTGCCCAAGCTGGAGCAGCATGTGCTGCAAGACTGCGGGCACTGGATTCAGAACGAGCAGGCCGAGCAGGTCAATCAGTTGCTGCTGGCGTTTCTTGCTCGGCATTTTTCCCGTTAAACCACAGGCACCACTCGTGCCGCATGGCTAGACCGGCTGATCCCAACGGCTAAAGGCCTCACTGATATGTTCGATCCACGCGCGCACGGCCGGCAGCATGCCGCGTCTGTGGGTGTACACCGCTTGTAGATTAGCGGCGGGCAGCGCCCAGTCAGGCAGCAGGCGGATCAGGCGGCCATCGGCCAGTTCATCCAGGCACAGGGGCGCGGGCAGCATGGTAAAGCCCAGGCCGCTCATGGCGGCGTGTTTGCGTACGTTGAAATCCTCGATGGCCAGGCGCGCTTCCAACACCACTTCCTGCACGCGCCCGCTGTCGTGCTGCAAGCGCAGGTGAATCCTGCGGTCCGCCTCCAGAGCGCCTAGTGCTGGCAGTGCAGCCAGATCATCTGGCGTGTTGATTCGCGCTTGCTGCAGCAAGGCCGGTGCGGCGACCATAAAAGCTTGTGCCGGACGCAGGCGCCGGGTGATCAGCGTTGGGTCTTCATCCTCGGCGCTGCGCACGCGCAAGGCGACGTCCACCCCCTCGTTGAGCAGGTCGATACGCCGATTGGTCTGGATCAGCTCCAGCTGCACCTTGGGGTAGGCCGCGAGAAAGCTCACTACCAGTTCCGAGAGCAGGGCGATCCCGCCCGGCGCGCTGACCCGCAGGCGGCCGCGCGGCTCGCTGGTCAGGCTGGCCACGGTTTCCTCGGCTTGCTCGGCTTCCTGCAGCATGGCCTGACAATGGCGCAGGTAACGCTCGCCAATATCGGTCAGCGCCAGTTTGCGTGTGGTGCGTTGCAGCAGGCGCGCGCCGAGGCGGTTTTCCAGCTCGGCAACCCGCCGCGACAGGCGTGATTTGGGAATGCCGAGGATGCGCCCGGCTGCGGCAAAGCCGCCGGCTTCCACCACTTTGGCGAAGTAGAACAGGTCATTGAGGTCGTGCATGGCTTTATCGTCCTATCAGTAGGACGAACTATCGCATTTGTGCTGACTAATCGGCTATTGCTTTCATCGATAGTATCTCCAGCATCTTGATCGCCGTGGGGCGATCTCAATTTGGAGATTGTCATGAAACTACTGCACCTCGATTCCAGCATCCTCGGCGATTCGTCCGCTTCCCGCCAACTCAGCCGCGCCGTGGTCGACGCCTGGCTGGTTGCTGAGCCTGAAGCGCAGGTGAGCTATCGCGACCTGGCCAGCGATGCGCTGAGTCATCTGTCCGCCGCCAGCCTGGTGGCCGGCGGCACTCCCGCCGAACTGCGCAATGCGGCGCAGCAGCACGAAGTTGAGCTGGCTGAAACTACCCTCAATGAGTTTCTCGCCGCCGATGCCATCGTGATTGGCGCGCCGATGTACAACTTCACCGTGCCGACTCAGCTCAAGGCCTGGATCGACCGCGTGGCTGTCGCCGGCAAAACCTTCGCCTACGACGAGAACGGCCCCAAGGGCCTGGCGGGCGGCAAGAAGGTGGTGATCGTCTCCACCGCAGGCGGCATTCACGCTGGCCAGCCAAGCGGTCAGGCCCATGAAGAGTATCTGCAGCTGGTGCTGCGCTTCCTCGGTATTACCGATATCGAGATCGTCCGCGCCGAAGGCCTGGCTTACGGTGAAGAGCCACGCGCCAATGCCTTCACGGCAGCGCAGGCGAAAGTCGCTGAGCTGTTCGCCACCGCCTGATAGCGCGGCATAAAACAAAAAGCCCGCTCAATTGAGCGGGCTTTTTCTTGGCGACGCGTTACTGCGGAATTAGACGATCACGCCCTGGCTGCGCAGGTAGTCGTCGTAGGTGCCGCTGAAGTCGGTGATGCCGTTAGGCGACAACTCGATGATGCGCGTGGCCAGGGAACCGACGAACTCACGGTCATGGCTGACGAAGATCAGCGTGCCCGGATAGTTCTCCAGCGCCAGATTGAGCGATTCGATCGATTCCATGTCCAGGTGGTTGGTCGGTTCGTCCATCACCAGCACGTTGGGCTTCTGCACAATCAGCTTGCCGAACAGCATGCGGCCTTGTTCACCACCGGAGATGACCTTGACCGACTTGAGGATCTCGTCGTTGGAGAACAGCATGCGGCCGAGGGTGCCACGCACCATCTGCTCGCCCTGGGTCCATTGGCTCATCCAGTCGAACAGGGTGACGTCGTCTTCGAAGTCGTGGGCGTGATCCTGGGCGTAGTAGCCCAGCTCGGCGCTGTCGGTCCATTTAACGCTACCGGCATCCGGGGTCAGCTCACCGACCAGGGTGCGCAGCAGGGTGGTCTTGCCGATGCCGTTAGGGCCGATGATCGCCACGCGCTCGCCGGCTTCAACCTGGAAGCTGAAGTTCTTGAACAGCGGCTTGCCGTCGAAGCCCTTGGCCATTTTCTCGACCATTACGGCCTGGCGGTGCAGCTTCTTGTTCTGCTCGAAGCGGATAAACGGGCTGACGCGGCTGGACGGCTTGACCTCGGCCAGCTGGATCTTGTCGATCTGCTTGGCGCGCGAGGTGGCCTGCTTGGCTTTCGAGGCGTTGGCCGAGAAGCGGCTGACGAAGCTCTGCAGCTCGGAAATCTGCGCCTTCTTCTTGGCGTTATCCGACAGCAGCTGCTCACGCGATTGGGTCGCAGCTGTCATGTACTCGTCGTAGTTGCCGGGGAACAGGCGCAGCTCGCCGTAATCCAGGTCGGCCATGTGGGTGCAGACCGAGTTGAGGAAGTGACGGTCGTGGGAAATGATGATCATGGTGCTGTTACGCACGGTCAGAATCGTTTCCAGCCAGCGGATGGTGTTGATATCCAGGTGGTTGGTTGGCTCGTCGAGCAGCAGCACGTCCGGATCGGAGAACAGCGCCTGCGCCAACAATACGCGCAGCTTCCAGCCTGGAGCGACTTCGCTCATCGGGCCGAAGTGCTGCTCCAGTGGAATGCCCAGGCCGAGCAGCAGTTCGCCAGCGCGGGATTCGGCGGTGTAGCCGTCCATCTCGGCAAACTCACCTTCCAGCTCGCCGACCTTCATGCCGTCTTCTTCGCTCATCTCCGCCAGGGAGTAGATGCGGTCGCGCTCGGCCTTGACCTTCCACAGCTCTTCGTGACCCATGATCACGGTGTCGATCACGCTGAATTCTTCGTAAGCGAACTGATCCTGGCGCAGCTTACCCAGACGCACGTTCGGCTCCAGCATCACCTGGCCGCCGCTCGGTTCCAGGTCGCCGCCAAGAATCTTCATAAAGGTCGACTTACCGCAGCCGTTGGCCCCGATCAGGCCGTAACGGTTGCCGTTGTTGAACTTCACGGAAACGTTCTCGAACAGGGGCTTGGCCCCGAATTGCATGGTGATATTGGCGGTGGAGATCACGAATCTTGGTCCAGATAAACGGGCGCACGGGCGCGAAAGGGGCGCGATTGTAGCGGTTTACGGGCGCAAAGGGCAGGGCATGGGACAGGCGGGAAGCCAACTCCGCTTAGTTTGTGCCTCGCTTGGGTGTTGCCAGGCGACTCACTAACGGCATTAGCACTAGCGCAAGGCCGGCCACGGCCGCCGCTACATAGCCGACGCTGGCGATACCTATGGTCTGGATCGCCAAACCGCCGACAATTGCGCCGATGCCGATTCCGGCGTTGGCCGCAGAAACGTTGGTTGTCCCTGCAAGTGCCTGGGAATGGCTCACCGAGTTCATCACCCGCACCTGGCAGATGGGATACAGCGCGGTATTAGCGATGCCCCAGAGCGCGAGTGCGACGCAGACGAGTAGGCCTGCTCCGGCCAGCGGGGTGACTGCCGCCATACCCAGCGCAAGCAGCCCGACGAACAAGGCCGTGGCCTTGAGTGGCGAGTGATCCACTGCTTTGCCGCCGATCCAGTTGCCAATCAGGCCTATGGCGCCGAAGCCCATCATCCACCAGCCGACATGAGCAGGAGCCACGCCAGCCACCCGTTCAAGCAGGTCGGCCAGGTAGGTGTAGGCAACGAACATGGCGCTGAAGATGATGATCGACAGCGCGATGTTGGCCAGAAACAGCGGCTCTTTGAAGATGCGTGCTTGTTTGCGGAAATCGACCCGCGCGGTGCGCGCGATTTTGGGCATATAGATTGCCATGGCAACGGCCATCACCAGTGACAGGCCCGCCAGCAGCCAGAAGGCGCCCCGCCAGCCGATACCGTTGGCCGCCACTGTACCCAGGGGAATGCCCAGCAAGAGTGCGGCGGTAATACCCAGATAGACCCTCGCAATCGCCTGTCCCGACTTTGCCGGGCCGGCCAGTTGCGCTGCCGTTTCACTGGCGGTGCCCCAGAAGACCGGCAGCATCAGCGCCGGAATAAAGCGTGCGGTTGCCAGTACCCAGATGTTTGATGACAGCGCCGCCAAGCCGTTGGCGCAGGCGAAGACCAGCAGGATCGCGATAAACAGCTTCTTCCTGTCCAAGTGGGCGAGGGCGGCGGTCAGCGGTGGGCCAGAGAGCATGACGGTGAAGGCGAACAGCGTGACTAACTGACCGGCTGCAGCAATTGAAATGCCAAGGTCACGGGTCAAGGCCGGCAGCAGGCCGATAATCAGAAACTCCGTGGTCACGATCAGAAAGGCCGAGATGGCCAGGATGGTGATGCTCAGCGTGGAGCCAGCAGCAGATATAACCAGTGGTCGGGGTGATTCGATAGCACTCATGACGCCGCTCTTCGTTAAGGAGGGCATCATGGTATTGATTCTTTAGATGGCGATTACTGGCGTTTTTTCTGGCTATTGCTGAGCTGAATTCACTTATCTGTTAGCGCGGGCAAGGAGTGACCTGCGGGAGACAGGCAGGCCGCGAGGGCTTCCAGCAAGGCGCTGACCTTGGGCAGCGCTTCGCGCTTCTTTAGCCAGACCAGGTTCATTGGCAGGCCGTCGGTGGCCAGCTGCGGCAACACCTCGACTAATGCGCCGCTATCCAGATGTTCTTGCACCAGCCAGGTGGGCAATTGCGCAATACCGTACCCAGCCAGAACGGCCAGCACCTCACCTTCGCCATCACCGACAGCGATTCGCGCCGGCATGATTTGCCGCTTCTTGTCGCTAGGCTCAGGGCCTTCTCGATACCAGGGGCTGACCTGGCCATCGCTATGGCCATAGAGCACGCAGTCGTGCTGCTCAAGCTCTGCTTCGCTTGCCGGCGTGCCACGCTTGGACAGGTACTCGGCAGCAGCGCAGTAGATCAGCCGTTCAGCGCCCAGGTAGCGGTGGCCCAAGCTAGCTGGCCAAACATCCGTACCGCCAATCCGCACCAGGATGTCGATGCCCTGATCGGCCGGGTCGACAAAGCTATCGGTAAAGGAAATATGCGGCATCAGCAGCGGATGCTGTTTTACGAATTGCAGAATCACCGGCAGCACGTGCATGCGCCCGTAGGAGGCTGGTAGATCAATACGAATACGTCCGCGCGGTTCGAAGAACTCGGCATGCAGTGCCAGCTCCGACTCTTCCAGGTCGGCGAGCACCCGGGTGCAGGTTTGGTAGAAGGCCGTGCCCGCATCCGTCAACGCCAGCCGGCGCGTGGTGCGTTCGAAAAGGCGTATGCCCAGGCGGGCTTCCAGGCGCGCGACGCCTTTGCTCACCGCAGAGCTGGTCAGGCTCAGGCGTTCGGCCGCCGCAGTAAAGCTGCCGAGTTCGGCGACGCAGACGAATACATCGATGCCTTTCAAACGCTCAGAGGAGAACACGGTATGGCCTTGAATAGCTGTGGGGCGGGGCAGGCAAACCTGGCCCTCGCCAATGGTCGTTGATCAAGGCTGCCAGGTACAGCCTTTGCGCAGGGCTACCCCGCGTGGCAGCCGTTTTGCCACAGCCTGTTGATCGGGACTCTGCGCCTTTCAACCTCAGCAGTAACGGCGCCGTTTGAATAACCGCAGGCTTACTGCGTGCAGAGGTCATTCGGCGGCATATGCCCCCTAGCGGGCGATTTGATCTTAGCCTTGGTTTCGTATACGTTACATTCATCAATAAAGGTCTCGTATACGTAACATGGACTATCTACTTCTTACTCAGCGTTTAGGCCAGCAGATCCGCGCGCGGAGGCTTAACCGTGGGCTGACTCAAGCCGGGCTTGCGGATATTGCCGGGCTTACGCGGCAAAAAGTCATTGCCGTGGAAAAGGGCAGCATTTCTGTGGGTATGACGGCCTATGCCCGCGTGCTGGGTGCCCTCGGCTGTGAGCTGTCGGTTGTGCCCGCCAGCATGCCGACGTTGGAAGAAGTGCAGGGGGTGTTTGAGTGAGCACGCCATTGCAGGTCAGCACGCCGGCAGGGGATAGCGGGCGAATCTTCACCAGTGCGGAAGACTACATTTTCCGCTATGCCGACCAAGCGACTGCCCGTGCCGCGATCAGCCTGCTGATGCCTGTGCGCATGGATGAGTATCGCCGCCGCGAGCTGCACCCGATTTTCCAGATGAATCTTCCCGAAGGCTATGTGCTGGAACAGCTGCGTAACCGTCTGGCCAAGACCGTTAATGTCGACCCGATGCTGTTGCTGGCGCTTTCAGGCAGCAGCGCCTCTATTGGTCGGGTCTTCGTAAGTTCTCAGGCCGTCGATGCGTTATTGCTGCGCCAGCAGTTTCCCGGTGAACGCCTGGAGGAAATTCTCACCTGGGACGGTGCTGAGGATATTTTTATCGATTTGGTCGACCGCTACATTCTGCGCGCCGGCATTTCTGGCGTTCAGCCCAAGGTTCTGGTGCCGGAACATGCGGCGTCTGTGCCGCATAAATTCACAAGCAAAACCTCTGACTTGATCATCAAGAGTGGCCGCGATGAGTTTCCCGGCCTGGCGATCAATGAGTTTCTCTGCATGTCGATTGCCAAAGAAGCCGGCATTCCCACCCCGGAGTTCTACCTGTCAGATAACGCCAGGCTGTTTGTCATGCGCCGCTTTGACCGTGATGAGCAGCAGAAACCGATTGGTTTTGAAGATATGGCGGCACTGATGGGGCTTTCTGCCGAGCAGAAATACAGCAAAAGCTACGCCGCCATCGCCAAAGCCATCCGCCTGTATTGCCCGACTGAGCACCTGCGCAGTTCGCTTGATCAGCTGTTCGACAGCGTGGCCCTGAGTTGCATCGTCGGCAATGGTGATGCGCACCTGAAGAACTTTGGCTTGCTCTATTGCGACCCGACGCAGCGTGATGCGCGCTTGGCCCCGGCCTATGACATCGTCAATACCACCGCCTATATCCCGGACGATGTGCTGGCGTTGGATCTGCTCGGTAACAAGTCGCTGTTCGCTTCACGGCAAGGGCTGTTGGAGTTCGCAAAAACCTGTGATGTCGACCAGCCCAAGGCACGCATTCTGCGTTTGTTAGCCGCTCATGAAAGGGTGCTCGCGCGCTTTCCCGAGCTCTGCGAGCAAGCTCCCCAGGTGGCCGCAGCCATCCGGGCAAGCGCTCAGCCGTTTAGCCAGAGTTTTGGCTGAAACGCTCAGAGCAGATGACGGGGCGTGGGGTGCATCGGAGATGCCCCCAGGCTGCCAAACAGGCCCCGTCACGAACGGCGGCTTATTACTGCCGCCTTCTTGCCTATCAGTAGTGCAGTTTGCTGCTCCAGTCCGGGTAGTGCGCCGGGCGTTTGAGGTGCACGCGGAACTGTTCGGCATTGGCCGCTGAGCTGCTCCACAGGTACAGGTGCTCTTTCCAGCTGCCGGACGCCCAGTTCTGCAGGTAGTAGTCAGTGCCGCGCACCGTGTCGCGGTCGCGCAGGCGGATGTTGTCACCATCCTTGAGGCAGCCGCTGTTGTTGGGCAGTTCGATGCGCAGTTGGTTGGATGAGTCGCCTGCCTTCATGTAGTAGGCGTAGTTACCGCCGCCACCGCCCAGCCACCAATTGAGCCAATAGCCCGGGTGGCGGCGCGATTCGACTTCAATGTAGTCGCCACTGCGGATGCAGAAACTCTCCGGGTGATACCAGTTGCGCAGGCTGAACAGGCTTTCTGGCTCCAGCCCGTTGCCGTTGATCTTCACCCAGTCGTTGGCCTTGCTGCTGCCGGCGCGCAGGGTTTTGCCGGTGGTGGTGCTTTGCAAGACCACTTCGCCGTAGAGGTTTTGCTGCGGCTTGCTGGCGCGGGTTGGCGTCGTGCTGTCGGCGCGGGTAAAGCCGGCTACCGGGGAATGATCGGAGTAGTCCTGAAATTGCCAGGTCGCGCCCGCCAGGTTGACCGTCCAGCGCGGTGCCGGGGTATCCAGGGCCTGGTTGTGCCAGAACGGCAGTTGCCGGTGGTTACGCGAAAGGAAGATGTAATCCAGGTATTCCGGGGCATGGTTGGGGTATTGGTAGTTGGCGATGCCGTTGCGTTTGGTGTCAAAGGTGGTGTCGCTGCCGGCATAGCTATCCGGCGCGTTGACCTGCAGGCGGGCGAGCATGTCGTGGTACTCGCTGCTGTCCTTGATGACGTTGAAGTCGCCGCCAATAAACACCAGCTGATCAAGGCTAATGCCGCGGGCGCTGATGAAGTTCTGCAGCTCATCAAACTGGCTGGCCCGTACCGCTGCGCCTTTGCCATCCGGGCAGCCGGTATCTGCCGCCTGTGCATGGGTGCCGATGATATGCACGGCCTGGCCATTGCGATTGAGTTTGACGTAGACGAAGCCCTTGTTGGACAGGTAATCCGCCCCGCAACCCTGGCTGTAGACATATTGCACGCGTTGCTCGATTGGCCAGCGGCTGACGATGGCCACGCCGCCGTCTTCCGGGGTGGTGTCCGAATAGGCGCCCAGAGTGGCATCCCAGCCCGTGCGGCTACGACCGAGCACGGGTGTCTGAAACGGGTACTGGCTCTGCAAACCATTGAGCAGAATGGCCGACGCTGGGTTGTCGAACAGCTCGTTGAGAATCACTGCATCCTGGCCCTTGATATACGCCGCCTCAGCGATCAACGCCGCGCGCTGCTGTTGGCCCCAACCCGGCTTTATCGTGCTGGGCAGCAGAAATACGTTATGTGCCAGCAGTTTGAACTGCTCATCCGGGCTTGCCTGGGCAAAGGTCGGGGCGGATAGGGCAAGCGTACTGAAACACAGCAGTGGCAACAGGCAGCGATGCATAGGGTGGCCTCCGGGTAGGGGAATGGCCAGTCTTCCAGTCACCGTTGAACGCGAAAATGATCGAAAGGTGGGTGGGCTAGACCAGCGCCAGCGCAGTCTGCGTTGAGCGGGTTACATCGGCATGACGTGGCTGTTACGAATCCGCTGCTGGTGGGTCGAGCAGCAGGGCCAGCTTGAGGCGTTTGGGTAGTTTGCCTACCACCAGTTGATGGGAGCGGGTCAGCAGTGCTTGCAGCTCGCCATCACTTAGCGGGTAGGGCGCGGCCATGCTGATCCAGTGAGCGCGCGCCAGATAAGGCGCAGGGCGGATGCCGGGGCGGTCGCAGTAGCCGAGAAACAGGTCGGCATCGACTTTAAAAGCGAGACCGTCGCGGCTGTCCAGGTGGAACAAGGCGAACATCTTGCTCTCGGCCACCGAGAAAACCCGCACGCCGCCCCATTTGATGTCCTCACGGGCACCCGGCAGGCTCAGGCAAAAAGCAGCAACGTGTTCGGGCGTCATAACAGGGTCACTCGCGGTAGAAAACCTGCACCAGATGGTAGCCAAACTGGCTTTTAACCGGGCCGTGGACTTCACGCACCGGCTTTTTGAAGATCACCTGATCGATGGCGCGCACCATCTGTCCCGGACGCACCTCACCCAGGTCGCCGCCTTTCTTGCCGGAGGGGCAGGTCGAGTATTTGCGCGCCAGCACGTCAAACGCCTCGCCGGCGGCAATACGTTTTTTCAGCGCGGCGGCTTCTGCTTCGGTTTTCACCAGAATATGGCGGGCCATTGCCTTTGGCATGACGGGCTCCTCGGATTTGGATGAACGTATTGTGCCAGTATTATCAGCCGCTTAGCGCTTGAACCTGGCACGCTCTGATTTTCCCAGGAGCGATGCGTAATCTTGGCCTAACGTAATAAATCCAACTCGCGGGAAATCTCGTTATGGACCTCAACGCCATGCTGAAAATCCTGTCCAGCCAGGACGGGTCCGACCTTTATCTTTCCACTGGTGCGCCGCCCTGCGCCAAGTTCAATGGCGTGCTCAAGGCGCTCAGCGCCGAGCCGCTCAAGGCCGGCGAGGTGGCAGCCATTGCTGATTCGGTGATGGATAGCGCGCAGCGTGAGGAATTCGAGCGTGAGCTGGAGATGAACCTGGCGATTTCCATTCCCAGCGTCGGGCGTTTTCGCATCAATATCTTTAAGCAGCGCAATGAGGTGTCGATTGTTGCGCGCAATATCAAGATGGAAATTCCCAAATTCGAAGACCTCAAGCTGCCGGAAGTGCTGCTCAAGACGGTGATGGAGAAGCGCGGCCTGGTGCTGTTTGTCGGCGGCACCGGTTCGGGTAAATCAACCTCGCTGGCTGCGCTGATCGACTACCGCAACCGCAACAGCGGCGGCCATATCATCACCATCGAGGACCCGGTGGAGTACGTGCATAAGCACAAGAAGTCGATCATCAATCAGCGTGAGGTGGGGGTGGATACCCGCAGCTTCCACGCCGCACTGAAGAACACCCTGCGTCAGGCGCCGGACGTAATCCTGATCGGCGAAATCCGCGATCGCGAAACCATGGAGCATGCCTTGGCCTTTGCCGACACCGGCCACCTGGCAATCTCCACGCTGCATGCCAACAACGCCAACCAGGCGCTGGACCGCATCATCAACTTCTTCCCGGAAGACCGCCGCCCGCAGTTGCTCAATGACCTGGGCAACAACCTTAAGGCGTTCGTCTCCCAGCGCCTGGTCAAGACCATCGACGGCAAGCGCCGGGCGGCGGTGGAGGTGCTGCTGGGCACGCCGACCATTCGTGATTTGATCAAGCGCAACGAGTTTTCCGAGATCAAGGAAATCATGGAAAAGTCGAAAAACCTCGGCATGCAAACCTTCGATCAGGCGCTGATCGACCTGGTCAACGATGGCTCGATTGATGAAGAAGAAGCGGTGAAAAACGCTGACTCGGCGAACAACGTACGCCTCAAGCTCAAACTCTATCGCGACAACCCAGGCACCTCAGCACCTACCGCTGCGCCCGCGCCAGCGGCCGCCGCACCGACGCCTGCTGCACCTGCGGCGCCCGCTGCTTCGGCGGGTGAATGGGGGCTGGAGCTGAAGCTGGAGGATATCGAAGAGGAGCAGCTGCCTGAGGACCCTGGGCGCAAAGGTATTTGAACACCGGCGCCGATAGAGCGGCTTGCCGCTAGCGTTGTTCGGGGCGGTAGGCGTCCTGAATACGTTGGATCATGCCTTCGGCGCGTAGCGCTTCAACGGCCTTGCGCAGATCTTCCTGCAACTGCGCATCGCAGTCTTTCGAGCAGGCCAGGTACATATCGGTACTGGCCAGCACGGGGCTCATCTGCAGTTTGTTGTTGCTTTGCGGCCATAGATACAACCCTTCCGGCACGCCGGTAAACCAGGCATCTACGCGGCCCAGCTCGAGCATGCGCGCAGGGTTATCGCCAAGCTTAAGGCTGACAATCTGCGTTTCGCTAAAGCCTTCGCGCTTGAGGATTTCCATCTGTGCTGTGCCATGACCGACGGCAATACGCCGATAACGCTGACGCGCCTCGGCAAAGTCGGCCACCGGTGCATCGAGGCTGAAAAAGGCGCGTTCAAGTGGCGAAATGGCTGCAATCCAGGTGTACAGCGCTTCGCGCTCTGGAGTACGCGAGAGCGGGATGATCAGCAGATTCTGCCCGCGACTGACCCGCTGCTGCGCGCGGGCCCAGGGGGTTACATGGATATGGCTGAGGTAGCCCGCGCGGGCAATCGCGGCCAATGCCACATCGCCGACCATGCCGTAGCCGCCCTGAAAACTGACAAAGGTCAGCGGCGGCGCGTCCGGCATATGCAGCTCCAGCGGTTCCTGTGCTGTTGCGCTTAGGCTCAGCGAGGTCAGCAGTACAGCGAGACAGATCCAGCGCACAGCCACGGCAGCACTCCAACAACGACTGGCTTGGAGTATAAGCACTGCGCGCCGGGCTCGGCTGGAGTTTTTGGTACTTCAGTCCCGTAGTTCTGCCAGGTCGCGGTACAGCTCCAGCGCCTGCGGGTTGGCCAGGGCGTCGGTGTTTTTCACCGGTTTGCCGTGCACCACGTTGCGCACCGCCAGTTCGACGATTTTGCCGCTGATGGTGCGCGGGATATCCGCCACGGCGATGATCTTAGCCGGCACATGGCGCGGTGTGGTGTTGGCGCGGATCACCTGACGAATTTGCGTTTGAAGCGCGTCGGTTAGTTCGACGCCCTCGCGCAGACGCACAAACAGCACCACGCGCACGTCGTCGTCCCATTCCTGGCCGATGGCGATGGACTCCAGCACGGCTTCGACCTTTTCCACCTGGCGATAGATTTCCGCGGTGCCGATGCGCACGCCGCCGGGGTTAAGCACCGCGTCACTGCGGCCATGAATCACCAGGCCGCCGTGGGCGGTGATTTCCGCGTAATCACCGTGGGCCCAGATACCGGGGAAGGTGTCGAAATAGGCTGCCTGGAACTTGCTGCCATCGGAATCTTTCCAGAAGCCAATCGGCATCGAGGGGAAATGCTGCGCGCAGACCAGCTCGCCTTTTCCGCCGGTCACTGGTTGGCCGGCGTCGTTCCACACCTGCACGTCCATGCCCAAGCCCTTACATTGCAGCTCGCCACGCCACACCGGCAGCACCGGGTTACCGAGGGCAAAGCAGGAAACGATATCGGTGCCGCCGGAGATGGATGACAGGCAGAGATCGGCTTTGATCTCGCGGTAGACGTACTCGAAGCTTTCATGAGACAGCGGCGAGCCGGTCGACAGAATCGCCTTGAGCCGTTGCAGCTTGTGCGTGCTGCCTGGCTTGGCCCCGGCTTTTTCCAGGGCCGCGAGGAATTTGGCGCTGGTGCCGAAGATGCTGATGTTTTCCGCATCGATCAGGTCGATCAGTCGCTCGGCACCGGGGTGGAAGGGTGAGCCGTCAAACAACACCAGCGTTGCGCCCAAGGCCAGGCCCGAGACCAGCCAGTTCCACATCATCCAGCCGCAGGTGGTGTAGTAGAACAACGTGTCGTCGGCATGCAGGTCGGTATGCAGGCCGAGTTCCTTCACATGCTGCAGCAGGGTGCCGCCAGTGCCATGGACGATGCACTTGGGCACGCCGGTGGTGCCGCTGGAGTAGAGGATATACAGCGGGTGATCGAACGGTACCTGGGTGAATTCCGGCTCGCCGCCAGCCTGGTAGAAGTCCTGCCATAGCGCGACCTTGGCCGCTGAGTGAAAGTCGGCGGCGTTGGCCTGGGCATTGGAGTAGGGCACCACAATCAGCTGCGCAAGCGAGGGCAGGCGTTCGAGGATTTCGTTGAGCTTGGCGGTCAAATCCAGGTTCTTACCGGCGTAACGGTAACCGGCGGCGGCGATCAGCACCTTGGGCTCGATCTGGCCGAAGCGGTCGATCACGCCCTGGGTGCCGAAGTCCGGCGAACAGCTCGACCAGGTCGCGCCCAGGCTACTGGCCGCCAGCATGCCGACCAGGGTTTGCCAGGTGTTGGGCATAAAGGCGGCAACGCGGTCGCCACTAACGACGCCGGCAGCGCGCAGGCTACGTTGCAAGCCTGCGACATGAGCGGCCAGCTCGGCGTAATTCAGTTGTTCGCGGGAGCCGTCCTCGCCAATGGCGACCAGGGCAGGGTGATTATCGCGGCGGCGCAGTAGGTGTTCGGCAAAGTTCAGCGTCGCGCCAGGAAACCAGTGGGCGCTGGGCATGGCGCTGCCTTCTTGCAGAACTGCCTCGGGCTGACTGCTCAAGCGCACGTCAAAGAACTCGACAATCGCCTGCCAGAAGGTCTCACGCTGTTCCACGCTCCAGGCGTGCAGGGCCGGGTAGTCGGCCAGTTGCAGGCTGTGGCGCTGATTGACGAAGCGGCGGAAGCTGTCCATCCGCGTCGCCGCGATACGTTCGGCAGAAGGCGTCCACAAAGGCTGTTGCATGTTGGTTCCTCGAACTCTTGTTATGCCTGCGCAATGCGGGCTTATTGCTGCAAGCCTACTGGCTGGCGGATGGCTTGCGTCGAGCTGCGCGGGGCTGATCCTGATCGGCAGCCGCCGCGCCTGTAGCCACTGTGCAACGCTCCCAGGCAACCTGCAGCGAACCTGATGGGGGCGCTTTACAGTACGTAAATAAAACCTTACAGCCGACGTAGCCCGGATAAGCCCTGGCGCAATCCGGGGCTTATCCGGAGATGCTTCCCGGATTGCGCCGCGTGCCGCGGCTTATCCGGGCTACGCCGTCTACCAATCAGGCGTTGGCCAGTTTGGCCCGCGCTACCCGCGAGCCATTGGGTTTATCCAGTACTGTGCAAATCCGCTGACCGGCTGCGATCAGCTTGTTCATATCAATGCCGGTTTTGATACCCAGCCCCTCAAGCAGGTACAGCACATCTTCACTGGCGACATTGCCGGTGGCGCCTTTGGCGTAAGGGCAGCCACCCAGACCCGCGACTGAACTGTCGAATACGCTGATGCCTTCCAAGAGGCTCGCGTAGATATTGGCCAAAGCTTGGCCGTAGGTATCGTGGAAGTGCCCGGCCAACAGATTGCGTGGCACCTCGCGGCCGACCACGTTGAACAGGTGACGGGTTGCTCCGGCAGTGCCGGCCCCGATGGTGTCGCCCAGGGAAACCTCATAGCAGCCCATGGCATATAGCTCACGGGCCACGCTGGCGACTTGCTCGGGTGGCACGCTGCCGTCATACGGGCAGCCCAGCACGCAGGACACATAACCGCGCACGCGAATGCCATGCTGCTTGGCGGCGTCCATTACCGGGACAAAACGCTCAAGGCTTTCGCTGATCGAGCAGTTGATATTTTTCTGCGAGAAGGCTTCCGAAGCCGCAGCAAATACCGCAACTTCTTTGACTCCTGCTTCTAGCGCACCCTCGAAACCTTTCAGGTTGGGTGCCAGCGCCGCGTAGACGGTGCCTGGCAACTGCTGAATCTGCGCAAACACCTCGGCGCTGCCCGCCATCTGCGGCACCCACTTGGGCGAAACGAAGCTGCCCACCTCGATATAGCCCAGGCCTGCTGCAGACAGGTCATCGACCAGGCGCACCTTGTCGGCCACGCTGATAGGCTGTTTCTCATTCTGCAAACCGTCGCGCGGGCCGACTTCGACCAGGCGGACTTGTTTGGGTAGGTTCATGCATCTTCTCCGTAGGGTGGATCGGGGCGCGCAGCTGACGCTGTTTCGATTCACCGTTGCCTGGTGGAAAACGCTACGCGGTTTTCCACCCTACACATCATTGCGCGGATGCTGAGGCTCGGGTGGTTGTAGGGTGGATGTCGTTTTATACATCCGCCATGGCCATCGGCTGTGAATGCCTTGGTGGACATAAAAAGCGATGTCCACCCTACGCGCTACAAAAGGTTATGCGCTGATTTCTTCAAGCTCCACCAGCACGGCGCCCTCACTGACCATCTCGCCTTCATTGCAATACAGCGCCTTGACCGTACCGGCATGCGGCGCGCGGATGCTGTGTTCCATCTTCATCGCTTCCAGCACCACCAGCGCAGCGCCCGCTTCGACTTGCTGGCCGGCCTCGACCAGTACGCGCACGATACTGCCGTTCATAGGAGCGGTCAGGCCGCCGTGATGGCTGTGGCTGGCTTCCACTTCGGCAATCGGGTCGACGCGCTGGATGCTGCGTAGCTCACCGGCATAGTGCAGATACAGGGTATCGCCGCGACAAATTGCCAGATGCTGCTGGCGCAGGCCATCGCGCTCTACCTGCAGGACTTCGCCCTGTAATTGCACAGTGGAAGCCGAGGCATGGCGCAGGCGTACCACCTGGCGCTCGCCCTGGCAGCTCAGGTGCAAGTCGGTTTCTGCCGGCAGGCCCAGACGCAGGCCGTTGTTGCGTGACCAGGGCGAATGGAAATCGTCATGGCGCTGCACTGGCGCGTCGCTCTGCACAAAGGCTTCGGCAGCCAGTTGCCAGAATTCGGCGGGTAGTTCGCTCACTGGCGGCAGTAACTGCGCTTCATGGCGCGGGATAAAGCCGGTATCCAGCTCCGCATTGGCAAAGGCCGGATGGGCCAGCACGCGGGTGAGAAAGGCCAGGTTGGTTCTGACGCCGCCCACGCAGGTTTCTTTAAGCATGGCCAGCAGGCGCAGCCGTGCTTCCTCGCGGTTTTCGCCCCAGGCGATCAGTTTGCCGAGCATGGGGTCATAGAAGGGCGAGACTTCATCGCCTTCGCTGACCCCGCTGTCTACCCGGCGACCTGGGCCAGCATTGGCTTCGCGGTACAGCGCGAGGGTGCCAGTGGCAGGCAGAAAATCGTTATCCGGGTCTTCGGCGTACAGCCGCACCTCGATGGCGTGGCCAATAAGCGGCACCTGATCCTGGCTGATCGGCAGCACCTCGCCACGGGCCACGCGAATCTGCCAGGCGACCAGATCCAGGCCGGTGATCAGCTCGGTCACCGGGTGCTCGACCTGTAGGCGGGTGTTCATCTCCATAAAGAAGAAGTCGCCGCGCTCATCCAGCAGAAATTCCACGGTACCGGCGCCGACATAACCGATGGCTTGTGCCGCCTTGACTGCCGCTTCGCCTATGGCGCGGCGCAGCTCTGGTGACAGGCCGGGAGCAGGGGCTTCTTCGACCACTTTCTGGTGACGGCGCTGGATCGAGCAATCGCGTTCATTCAGGTACAGGCAGTTGCCATGCGAGTCGGCAAAGACCTGGATCTCCACATGGCGCGGCTTGAATACGTATTTTTCCACCAGCATGCGCGAGTCGCCGAACGACGACTGCGCTTCGCGCTGGGCACTGGCCAGGGCTTCGGCCAGTTCGCTCTCAACCTCGACCACCTTCATGCCTTTGCCACCACCACCGGCTGCGGCCTTAAGCAGCACCGGGTAGCCGATTGCGTTCGAGGCTGCGCGGAAGGTTTCCACATCCTGCGCTTCGCCGTGATAACCCGGCACCAGCGGCACTCCGGCGGCGTCCATCAGGGCCTTGGCGGCCGATTTGCTGCCCATGGCGTCGATGGCCGAGGCGGGCGGGCCGAGGAAGATCAGCCCGGCTGCTTCGATGGCGCGAGCAAAGCCGGCGTTTTCCGAAAGAAAGCCATAACCGGGATGAATCGCCTGGGCACCACTGGCCTTGGCTGCAGCGATCAATGCGTCGATTCGCAGGTAGCTGTCCGCCGGCTTGGCGCCGCCCAGATTGACCGCCAGATCGGCTTCGCGCACATGGCAGGCGCTGGCGTCGATGGCGCTGTGTACCGCCACGGTCTGAATGCCCATGGCTTTGGCCGTGCGCATCACCCGGCAGGCGATTTCGCCACGGTTGGCCACCAGCAGGGTGTCGATAGGCTTAAGGCTCATGCTTGTGGCTCCTGCCATGCGGGTTTGCGCTTATCCAGAAAGGCGCGCAGACCTTCCTGACCTTCGGGGCTGACGCGGATACGGGCAATCGCGTTCTCGGTATAACGGCGCAGCGCCGGGGTCAGCACGCCGCTGCCGACTTCGCGCAGCAAATCCTTGCTGGCGAGCATCGCTTGCGGGCTATTGAGCAGCAGCGTGTCGACCCACTCGACCACGGCCTGCTCCAGGGCATCGGCGGCATAGCATTCGGCAAACAGCCCCAGCTCCTGTGCCCGTTGGCCGCTAAAGCGCTCGGCAGTCAGGGCGTAGCGCCGTGCTGCACGTTCGCCAATCGCCTGTACGACAAAGGGGCTGATCACCGCTGGCGCCAGGCCGATGCGCACTTCGGACAGGCACAGCTGGGCGTCAACGGTGCCGATGGCCATGTCGCAGCAACTGATCAAACCGAGCGCACCGCCAAAGGCCGCGCCCTGCACCACGGCCAGGGTGGGGATCTTCAGCTGATACAGGTTGTGCATCAGTTCGGCCAGTTCGCGCGAATCGGCCAGGTTGGCGGTGTAGTCCAGGGTCGCCGCGTGCTGCATCCAGGCCAGGTCGGCGCCGGCGGAGAAGTGCTTGCCCCGGCCGCGCAGCAGCAGGAAACGCAGGCTTTTGTCGGCCATCACCGCGTCGAGGGCGAGAATCAGCTCGCGGATCATCTCGGCGTTAAAGGCGTTGTTCTTGTCCGCACGGTTGAGCCAGAGGGTGGCAAAGCCGCGTGGGTCTGTTTGCAGTTCGAGGGTGTTGAAGTCGGTCATGGTGTTCGACTCGAAAAATGAGTTAGCTCTGTGGGAGGGGCTTTAGCCGCGATAAGGCGAAAAGCATCGCGGCTAAAGCCCCTCCCACGAATCACATGCGGAACACACCAAAGGTGGTCGGCTCAATCGGCGCGTTAAGGCTGGCGGACAGCGCCAGGCCCAATATCTCGCGGGTTTGCGCCGGGTCGATCACGCCGTCATCCCATAGCCGCGCGCTGGAGTAGTAGGGATGGCCCTGGCGCTCGTACTGTTCGAGGATCGGCTGCTTGAGCTTGGCTTCATCTTCGGCGGAGAAGCTTTGCCCGGCGCGGGCGGCTTGTTCATGTTTGACCTGAACCAACACGCCAGCGGCTTGTTCGGCACCCATTACGCCAATGCGCGCATTCGGCCACATCCACAGAAAACGCGGGTCATAGGCGCGGCCGCACATGCCGTAGTTACCGGCGCCGAAGCTGCCGCCGATGATCACGGTGAATTTCGGCACCTTGGCGCAAGCCACTGCGTTGACCAGCTTGGCGCCGTGTTTGGCGATGCCGCCGGCCTCGTACTTCTGCCCGACCATAAAGCCGGTGATGTTCTGCAGGAATAGCAAAGGAATGCCACGCTGGCAGGCCAGCTCAATAAAATGCGCACCTTTTTGTGCGGATTCGGCAAACAAGATCCCGTTATTGGCGAGGATCGCCACTGGATAGCCGTGGATATGCGCAAAACCGCACACCAGGGTTGTGCCGAACAGCGCTTTGAATTCATCAAATACGCTGCCATCGACGGTGCGGGCGATTACTTCACGCACATCGAACGGCTGCTTGGCGTCTGCCGGAATCACCCCGTACAGCTCTTCGCCGCTGTACAGCGGATTGATCGGTGCGCGGTTGTTAAGCACGCCGAGCTTGCGCCAGTTCAGGTTGCTGATGCTGCGCCGGGCCAGGGCCAGAGCGTGTTCGTCGTTGTCGGCGTAATGGTCGGCCACGCCGCTGGTTTTGCAGTGCACATCGGCACCGCCGAGGTCTTCGGCGCTGACTACTTCACCGGTGGCGGCTTTTACCAGCGGCGGGCCGGCGAGGAAGATGGTCGCCTGGTTGCGCACCATGATCGCTTCATCGGCCATGGCTGGCACATAGGCCCCGCCAGCGGTGCAGGAACCCATGACCACGGCGATCTGCGGGATGCCCATGGCCGACATATTGGCCTGGTTGAAGAAGATCCGCCCGAAGTGCTCGCGGTCCGGGAACACTTCATCCTGACGCGGCAGGTTGGCACCACCGGAGTCCACCAGATAGATGCATGGCAGGCGATTCTGCTGGGCAATGGTCTGCGCGCGCAGGTGTTTTTTCACCGTCAGCGGGTAGTAGCTACCGCCTTTGACCGTGGCGTCGTTGGCCACAATCATGCATTCCACGCCCTCGACCCGGCCGATACCGGCCACTACGCCTGCCGCAGGTACTTCTTCGCCATACACCTCATAGGCAGCCAGCTGGCCGATTTCGAGGAACGGTGAGCCGATGTCCAGCAGGCGGTTGATCCGTTCCCGTGGCAGCAACTTGCCGCGCGAGGTGTGGCGTTCCTGGGCCTTGGCGCCGCCGCCTTCGTGAACGCGGGCGAGCAGGGCGCGCAGGTCGTTAACCTGGGCGAGCATCGCCGCGCTATTGGCAGCGAACTCCGGTGAGCGGGTATTGATCTGGGTGTGCAGGATGGCCATTCGGCTCACTCCATTGGTGGCCCGGATGCAATCCGGGGACTCTGTGTCGCGCCAACTGCTCCCGGATTGCGCCAAGGCTTATCCGGGCTACGGTTATTGCGGCGTAGGGTTATTTCGTTTCGTTAAACAGCTCGCGGCCGATCAGCATGCGGCGGATTTCGCTGGTTCCCGCGCCGATCTCATAGAGCTTGGCGTCGCGCAGCAAACGGCCGGCCGGATACTCGTTGGTGTAGCCGTTACCGCCGAGCAGCTGGATGGTGTCGAGTGCCATCTTGGTGGCCATTTCGGCGGTGTAGAGGATCACTGCGGCGGCGTCTTTGCGCGATTCCTCGCCACGGTCACAGGCCTTGGCGACGTTGTACAGGTAAGACTTGGAGGCGTTCATGCCGGCGTACATGTCGGCCAGCTTGCCCTGCACCAGTTGGAACTCGCCGATCGACTGTTTGAACTGCTGGCGTTCGTGCACGTAGGGCAGCACCACATCCATGCAGGCAGTCATGATCCCGGTCGGGCCGCCGGAGAGCACGGTGCGCTCGTAGTCCAGCCCGCTCATCAGCACGCGCACGCCGCCGCCCTCGCTGCCTAAGATGTTTTCTTCCGGCACTTCGCAATCCTCGAACACCAGTTCGCAGGTGTTTGAGCCGCGCATGCCCAGCTTGTCCAGCTTCTGATGGCGGGAGAAACCCTTGTAGTCGCGCTCGACGATAAACGCGGTCATGCCGCGCGAGCCGGCGTTGATGTCGGTTTTGGCGTAGATCACATAGGTGTGGGCGTCGGGGCCGTTGGTGATCCACATCTTGTTGCCGTTGAGCACGTAGCGGTCGCCGCGCTTCTCTGCGCGCAGCTTCATCGACACCACGTCAGAGCCGGCATTCGGCTCGCTCATGGCCAGGGCGCCGACGTGTTCGCCGGAGCAGAGCTTGGGCAGGTACTTGGCCTTCTGCGCGTGGGTGCCGTTCTTGCGGATCTGGTTGAGGCACAGGTTGGAGTGGGCGCCGTAGGACAGGCCGACTGAAGCCGAAGCGCGGCTGATCTCTTCCATGGCTACCACATGGGCCAGGTAACCCATATTAGTGCCGCCGTATTCCTCTTCCACGGTCATACCGAGCAGGCCCATGTCGCCGAACTTGCGCCACATGTCCATGGGGAACTCGTTGTCGCGGTCGATCTGCGCGGCGCGCGGGGCCAGTTCGGCTTGTGAGAACTGATACACCGAGTTGCGCAGCATATCGATGGTCTCGCCTAGACCGAAGTTGAGGGTCGGGTAGCTCATGGTTCCACCTGTAATTGTTCGAATTAAGTTCAGGAGATAACGGGTTGTTTTTTATCGGTTTCAGCCAGGGCTGCCAGGCAACGCTCTTCGGCGGTATCCAGCTCAAGCTGCATCTGTTCGATGTCCAGCAGTTGCTGCTGCAGCTGGGCGCGACGCTCGGCGATCTTGGCCATAAAGGTGTGCAGTTGCTTGTGATTGCCATGCACCGGGTCGTACAGCTCGATCAGCTCTTTGCACTCAGCCAGGGAAAAACCGATGCGCTTGCCGCGCAGGATCAGCTTGAGGGTGACTTTGTCTTTGGCCGTGTAGATGCGCTCCTGGCCACGGCGCTCGGGGCTGAGCATCTGCTGTTCTTCATAGAAACGAATGGCGCGGGTGGTGATGTCCAGCTCGCGGGCCAGTTCGGAAATAGAGTAGGTGGTGGCGGACATACGGCAGCGCTCTTGTTTACCTTTACGTTAACGTAAAGCTGTGCCGTTATTTAGTCAATCACCTTTAGTGGGGGCCTAGTTGATGTGTTTTATAGGTTCGTCGGATAACTTTTAAAACAAAGGCTTAGGGCGGATAGCTAAAGATGCCATGAGGAATTTTTGCCACTTCGAAGACGCGAGCGGATGGATGCGCGCGTCTTCGGCTAAGCGGCGAGGTAGATCAGGGGATTTAGCGTGGCGGCAAAAAGCGCTGCACCTTGGTGTTTAGCAGTGCTATCAGGGCGGGGTCCATAAACTCGTAGTCGTCCGGGATATCCAGACAAACCACGCGTTTGTTGGTCAGGTGGGCTTTGAATTTGCTGGCCAGTTTGCTGCGATGCACCCGCTGCATCACCAGAATCAGATCCGCCCAGGCCAACAGCTCGGGGCAGACCGGCGTGTCGGCGTCGTGGTTGACGCCGGCCGATGCGGTTTCTACGCCAGGCCAGTCAGCGAACAGTTGTTCGGCGGTAGGGCTGCGTAGGCGATTTTTGGCGCAGATAAACAGCAACTTGAGAGGCAAGAACGTTTTCCACAATCGGCGCGGGGTTAAGTTATTTCAGCGCAGCTCAGGGCTTTCTGCCGGCGAAGCCGAACAGTAGGCCGCCCGCGAGGATGGCACCGATGCCCGCCCAAACTGGCACGTTGACTCTTTCCTTCTCCTGCACCGAGAGCTCGATCGGGCCGAGCTTCACTGCGGTGGTGTCCTTGGTATAGCTGAAACCGCCATACAGCAGCCCCAACAGGCCTGCCACGACCAGTGCGATAGAGATAATCCGGATTGAATTCATGCTGTGATCCTCGTGCAGCGCCTGAGCTAATCGCCAGCGGTTTCATAGGCAGGGCCGTCCAGGTCATTGAAACACAGTGCTGGCGTTTTGCAGGCGATTTCCTTGATCACACATAGCGCGGCCTATTCGCCGTCAGGCTTTCTTTTCCTGGGCCGTGGCCTGCTGGGAAATTTCGATGATCTGCTCGCGCATCCAACGGTTGGCCGGGTCCTGGTCGGTGCTTTCGTGCCAGTAGAGGTGAGTTTCCAGCGGCGTCATGTCCTTGATCGGCAGCTCGACAAAGTGCAGGTCATTACGCCGGGCGAAGCGCTCGGGCACGGTCATGGCCATGTCGGTGCCTTGCAGTACGGTGGTGGCCATCAGGTAATGCTGCGAGCGCAGGGCGATCTTGCGCTGGATGCCCATGCGGCCCAGGGCCAGGTCGACGTGGCCCAGACCGCTGCGGCGGCTGGAAATATGGATATGGGTCATGCCCATGTATTCGTCCAGGCTGATTTTCTCTTTGGCCAGCGGATGGCCACGGCGCATGGCGCACACGTAGCGGTCTTCCATCAGCTTGACGTGGCGCACCTGCGGGTCGGTGTTGAGCGGCGCGTCCACGGCAAAATCCAGACGGCCAGCGGCCAGCTCTTTAGTGGTTTCGCGGCGCCGGGCCAGCATGCTCTCGATATTCACGTTCGGCGCCAGGCGGCGCAGGCGCTGAAACAGCGGCGGCAGGACGATGGCCTCGGTGAGATCGGTCATGCTGATGCGGAAGGTCTTGTTGGCCTGCGCCGGGTTGAAGATGCGGCTTTCCTGCACGGAGATGCGCAGTTGCTGCAGCGCGTTGCGCACCGGGCCGATGATGTTCTGTGCCATAGGCGTGGGCACCATGCCCTGGGCGGTGCGCACAAACAGCGGGTCATTGAAGGTTTCACGCAGGCGAGCGAGGGCGTTGGAGACTGCGGGCTGGGTAATGCCGACGATCTGCCCAGCACGGGTCAAATTGGCCTCGGTGTAGATGGCATCGAAGACGACAAAGAGGTTGAGGTCGACCTTGTTCAGATTCATTACACGCTCGCTCCGCAGGTTGTCGGTATCAGTGAATCATATATCGGTGATGAATGTTTATACACGGTGAGAATAGATTAGATAAATCCTAAGCCCTGTTCTAGCATCATTTCCACTTCACCGAACTCCCCAAAAATCAGCGTCAGAAGGTAGCCACCATGGATTTCGCCTACTCCCCCAAGGTTCAGCAGCTGCGTGAACGCGTCACCGCGTTTATGGAGAGCCATGTCTATCCAGCCGAGGCCGTGTTCGAGCAGCAGGTCAATGAAGGCGACCGCTGGCAGCCCACCGCGATCATGGAAGAGTTGAAAGCCAAGGCTAAAGCCGAAGGTCTGTGGAACCTGTTTCTGCCGGAGTCCGAGCTCGGTGCCGGGCTGACCAACACCGAATACGCGCCACTGGCGGAAATCATGGGCAGCTCGTTGATCGGTGCCGAGCCGTTCAACTGCGCCGCGCCGGACACCGGCAATATGGAAGTGCTGGTGCGCTACGCCAACGAAGCGCAGAAAGAGCAATGGCTCAAGCCGCTGCTGGACGGCACCATCCGTTCCGCCTTCGCCATGACCGAGCCGGGCGTAGCGTCCTCCGATGCCACCAATATGCAGGCTAGCGCCGTGCGCCAGGGCGATGAGTGGGTGATCAACGGGCGCAAGTGGTGGACCTCCGGTGCTTGTGATCCGCGCTGCAAGATCATGATCTTTATGGGCCTGACCAACCCGGATGGCCCGCGTCACGCCCAGCATTCGATGATTCTGGTGCCGATGGACGCCCCAGGCGTGAAAGTGCTGCGCCCGCTGCCGGTATTTGGTTACGACGACGCGCCACACGGCCACGCCGAAGTACTGTTCGAAAACGTCCGCGTACCGTATGAGAACGTGCTGCTGGGTGAGGGCCGTGGCTTCGAGATTGCCCAGGGTCGCCTTGGCCCAGGCCGTATTCACCACTGCATGCGCTCCATCGGCATGGCCGAGCGCGCGCTGAAACTGATGTGCGAGCGCTCGATCAACCGTACTGCCTTCGGCAAGCCGCTGGCCCGCCTGGGCGGCAATATCGATCACATCGCCGACTCGCGCATGGAGATCAATATGGCCCGTCTGCTGACGCTGAACGCGGCTTATATGATGGACACCGTGGGCAACAAGATCGCCGCCAGTGAAATCGCCCAGATCAAGGTGGTTGCGCCGAACGTCGCGTTGAAAGTGATCGACCGGGCAATCCAGATCCACGGCGGCGCCGGGGTTTCCAACGACTTCCCGCTGGCCTACTGGTACGCCATGCAGCGCACCCTGCGCCTGGCTGACGGCCCGGACGAAGTGCACCGCGCGGCCATCGGCAAGTTCGAAATCGGCAAGTACGTGTCGAAAGACGTGATGAACGCCAGCCGCTAAAGCGCGTCACTGAAAAACCACAAGGCCCGCATCTGCGGGCCTTGTGCGTTGTGGCTAATGCAGTTTCAGGTTGCAATGCCTGGCTGTGTGGGAGGGGCTTTAGCCGCGATTGATCGTGAATGCGTCGCGGCTAAAGCCCCTCCCACAATAGTGCAGTCTGTTCGTGTGTTTAGCCCGGCGGAGCTTGTTGATCATCTGGACTCGCGTTCTGTTGCAACCAGAGCAGGCGCATATGCAACTGCGCCGCGAAGGCGCGGGCAGCTTGTTCCTGATGGAAGATCAGGCTGCGGCGGCCCATGCGTACTTGCCAGCGCAGCTTGCCGCGCTGCAGTAGCGGTTCAATAACGATGCTCGGTGAACTCAAACGATCAATGCTCCTGCCTGGGGGCACGGGTTTTCAGTAACGACAGTACCACTCCGCCCGCCAGCAAACCGAGGGTCATGCACAGCGAGAGCAGGGCGGGCACCTTGACGATATCGTGGAGAAAGATCTTGCCACCGATAAACATCAGCACCAATGCCAAGGCGTATTTCAGGTAGATAAAACGGTGCATCAGCGCCGCCAGGGCAAAGTACAGCGCGCGCAGGCCGAGAATCGCAAAGATGTTCGAGGTGTAGACGATAAACGGGTCCTGGGAGATGGCCAGCACAGCCGGCACGCTGTCCACGGCAAACACCAGGTCGGCCAGCTCGATCAGTACCAGCGCCAGTAGCAGCGGAGTGGCATGCAGCAGGTGCTTGCCTGTTTTTCTATCCGGCCGGCGAACAAGAAAGCGGCCCTCGTGCATATCCTCGGTTACTCGAATATGCCTGCGCAGAAACTGCAGTAGGCGGTTTTGACTGAGGTCCGGGTGCTGTTCTTCCTTGGCCGAAAGCATGCGTACGCCGGTAAACAGCAGAAACGCGCCGAACAGGTACAGCACCCATTCGAAGTTCTGCACCAGCGCCGTGCCCAGGCCGATCATCGTTGCGCGCAGCACGATCACCCCGAGAATGCCCCAGAACAGCACGCGGTGTTGATAGCGCCTGGGGATGGCGAAGAAGTTGAGAATCACCGCCATGACAAACACGTTGTCCATTGACAGCGATTGCTCGACCAGAAAGCCGGTGTAGAACTCCAGCGCCTTGGTCGCGCCCAGCTGCAACCAGATCCAGCCGCCAAAGGCCAGGCCAACGCTGAAATAGCCGCTGTACAGCAGCAGGCTCTCGCGCATCTCGATTTCATGCTGATCGCGGTGCAGCACGCCGAGGTCGAGTATCAAGAGGCCGAGAATGATCAGCAGAAAGGCCAGCCAGAACCAGCCGGGGGTGCCGAACAGTGGGGTCGTGAGCATGCTTGTCAGGCTATCCATGGAGCCACCTCGAATGTCTGCCTAAGTTGAAAATCAACTCAGTGACTCCGACATCACGGTGAAGGCTCACCGCCAGAGGGGCCCGGTGTCACGCTGATTAAGCAATAGGCCTTGGCGGCGAACTTGGCAAGCGCAGGAGCGGGGGATTTCAGTTGCTGTACTGGTAGATGATCGGGGCAAAAATCCCGGTGTCGTGGCCATTTTTCAGGCACTGATTGAACTGCTCCAGGAACCAGCCCATCTTCAGCGCTTTGGCAATGCCCATGTGCTTGCTGTCGCTCTTGAATGGCACCGGTAAGGTGGTGAAGGCATCCGGATGCAGGCCAGGCCAGCTCTGGGCGAGCCTGCGAATATCGACGCTGGAGCCGATCAGGATCGCATCGATGCGCTCACGCTGCAGCATACCCAGACCGCTGCGGGTGTCGTTGAAGCCGACGATGGTCAGGGTGCCGTTGGCCACGGCTTCGTCATACGCAGTGCCATAGCTGGTGCCTATGGTGGCGCCAATCAGTTTGTCTTTCAGGTCTGTGATGTTCTGGTAGGCAAACTCGCGGCCTTTCTGCACCACCAGCACGATATGTTCGGTAAAGATCGGCTCGGAAAAATCGAACAGCGTCAGGCGTTCATCACTGATCGACAAACCAATTACGCCGCCTTCACTGCGCTCGGCCATGGTGTAGGCGCGTTTCCACGGCAGCAGCTGGATCTGATAAGGCACCTGCATCTGGTTCAGGCAATGTTTGCTGATGTCCACGACAATGCCCTTGGCTTCGCCATCCTCCTCGAAGTACTTGGGGAAGCCATCATGCGCGCCAAACACCCGGAACACCTCTGCCTGGGCGGTTGGCCCGAACAGCATAACCAGCAGCAAAATCAGGTGCAGAGGCTTGCTTGCAGGCATGACAAAACCTCAGAGCGTTGGGTGTGTGTTCAGCTTAGCCACTCGGCGCTGTTAATCACTGCCTGATGTTGCAATACCTGCAAACAACGCCGGGGCTGAGTCAGGTTTAGTAAACCCAGACTTCCACCCTGCGGTTCTTGATTCGCCCGTCATCGCCGCTGTTGGCGGCTACCGGAAGTTCATCGCCCAGGCCGATGATGTCGCGGAAGATCACGCCACCCTTGTTCAGCTCGCGACGTACGGCCATGGCGCGCAGCTTGGACAACAGCTCGGCGCGGGCAGTGTCGGCCTTGGCATCGCCGAAACCGACCAGCACCACCTTGTCGTGCAACTTGTTCTGCTCCTGCAGGTAGGCCATCAGCCGGTTGAGGTCGCGCAGGGCCTTGTTGTCGAGGTTGGCGCTGCCTTCCTGAAAGCGAAAGTTCACCGATAGACGCTGAGCGTTCTTCGCCAGAGCCTGATAGTTCGCCGGCATTTGTGCATTTACGGGGATTTTCACCGCTTGCACGGTCTGCGCGATAAACCCGCTCTGGTCGACAATCGCCTGACCGCGTGTGCTGTGGGCGAACTGCACCAGCGCACGGCCCCAGGGGTTGCTCAGCTCCGGCTGGTTATACAGAAACAGCCGGCGCGACAGCGGGTAATCCTCGGTGGCAATCAGGGTCAGGCTCGGCAGCATCGGTTGCGAGTCCCCGGCGGCAATCGCCACGGCCTTGGCCTGGCGGATATACGGCAGGCCGATAAAGCCGATGCCCTTAGGGTCCTGGCTGACCGAGTCGGAGAGCTTTTCGCTGGATTCAAAACGCTTAGCGCCAGGGGCCAGGGTTTTGCCGTTGGCGCTCAGTACCAGCTCCTTGAAGGTGTCGAAGGTGCCGGACTTGTCATCGCGGGCGTACAGCGTGATGGCGCCGGCTGGAGCGCCGAGTTGCGCCCAGTCAGTAATCTCGCCGGCAAATACCTGCGCCAGTTGCGCGGTATTAAGCGCGGCGAGTGGGTTGCTCGGGTGCAGAATGATAGCCAGGCCGTCGAGGGCGATGATCTGCTCGGCGCTGGCGCTTTTCAGGTCACCCAGGCTGAGCAGGCTGGTGGCTTCACCGTCCTTGATCGGCCGGGACGAGGCGGCCAGTTCGGCGCTGCCGTCGGCCAACGAAGTAAAGCCGGTGCCCGAACCGTGGGCCGCCACTTCAATGCTTACGCTGCGGCCATCGGCGGTCTTACCGATGATCTTCTGCTCGTTTTCCGCCGCGCCCGCTTCGATGCGAATGGCGCTCAGGCCCTGTTCTTCGAATAGGCCTTTGACCAATGCCGGACCAAGCCGCGCGCCGATGGTGTTGGAGCCCTGTATGCGCAGCACGCTGCTGTTGTCACTGGGGATGGGCAGGGCGGCAAATACCGACCAGGGCAGGGCGTAGCAGATGGAGCCGAGCAGCAGAAAGCTGACGGTGCGAATCCAGGTATCACGTTCGAAGGCAGAGCAGGCGCGCAACATGCGGCAAACACCTTATATGGGTGAGTGAAAGTGCCGCGACGATAAGACAAAAAAGTGACTGCAATATGACAGTCACTTTTTCGATTGAGCGCTCTAGTACAGGGTTACTGCGCCAGCTCCAGCCAGATCGGCGCGTGGTCCGATGGCTTTTCCATGCCGCGCAGATCGTAGTCGACGCCGGCGTCCTTGATCCGCGCCTGCAGCGCCAGGGAGGCGAGAATTACGTCGATGCGCAGGCCGCGCTTGGGTTCGTCCTCGAAGCCGCGGCTGCGATAATCGAACCAGCTAAAGCGGTCATTCACCGCTGGGTTGAGGTGGCGGAAGCTGTCGACCAGACCCCAGTTCTTCAGGGTGGCCAACCACTCGCGCTCTTCCGGTAGGAAGCTGCATTTACCGGTTTTCAGCCAGCGCAGGCGATTGGGTTCACCGATGCCGATGTCGCAGTCTTCTGGCGAAATATTGATATCGCCCATCACCACCAGCGCCTGCTCGGGGCTGAATTGGCTCAGCAGCAGTTGCTGCAAGTCGGCATAGAAGCGCTGTTTGGCCGGGAACTTGGTCGGGTGGTCACGGCTTTCGCCCTGCGGGAAGTAGCCATTCATTACCGTGACCGGGTTGCCCTGGGCATCGGCGAAGGTGCCGTAGATAAAGCGCCGCTGCGCGTCTTCGGCATCGCCGGGAAAGCCCTTGTGCAGACTCAACGGTTCCTGACGCGAGAGCAGGGCGACGCCATAGTGGCCTTTCTGGCCGTGGTAATGCACGTGGTAGCCGAGCTGGCGGATATCCGCCTCAGGGAACTGCTCGTCGGCCACCTTGGTTTCCTGCAGGCCGATCACATCCGGCTGGTGTTTCTCGATCAATGCTGCCAGTTGATGGGGGCGTGCACGCAGGCCATTGATATTGAAGGAGACGATCTTCATGGGCGGCAGTCCTGGCTGTGGCTCTGGAAAGCCAGCGATGCTAGCCGATTAGCGGCCCTGCCGGCCAGCCTGTGGCGGTGCTGGGTGCGCGGTGCTAACGTGGCTGCAGGCCCAGTAAATCAAGAACAACAGAGGTCAAGCAGATGCCCAACAGTCTCGCTGAAGTACGCATGCTCGATGGCGGTTACGCCCGCGAAGCACGCTCGTTGCTCTATCACGCTTATCGCCATGATCCGACCTTTGCCTATCTGTTCGAGGCCGAGCGGCCAGGCTATGACCAGCGCGTGCGCGCCACTGTGCGCGAGCTGGTGCAGCAGCACTTTAATGAGGACCTGCCGGCCATTGGCCTGCTGATCGACGACCGCCTGATCGGCATGGCGCTGATTGCACCGCCGCAACGGCGCATGGACATCACCGAAAGCTGGGGCTGGCGCATGCGCATGCTGCTGACCGCCGGTTTTCGCTGCACCAAGCGTTATCTGGAATATCACGACGCGGTGATCGCTTGCCTGCCGCCGGGGCCGTATCACGTACTGCCACTGCTGGGCATTCACCCGGAATACCAGGGCAAGCACCTCGGCGAGCAACTGCTTGAGGCGTTGCACAACTGGTGCGCCGAAGACGCCAGTTCCCAGGGCGTAGTACTGGATACGGGCAATGGACATTACCTGGATTTCTATAAGCGTCAGGGCTACGAGGAAATCGGCGAAGTGGCGATTGGCCCGATTATCGAGCACGTGTTTTTCCATCCCAGCCCGCAAGAAGCAATCAAGGCCAGCGCCTGAGAGTGGCCGACTCGATGTGTTTACCGACACATCGAGTCGCAACTATTTGCCCGCACTGGTGCTCTAAGTCGGCCCTGAGCTCGTGCTAGCATCGCCCTCATGTGTGTTTTTCCCAACCTTCTCGCCGGGCTGTTTCTCCTGCTGCTGAGTGCTACGGCCCTGGCCGAAGCGCAGTTGCGTGTGCGGGTTGAACCGGCCAATAGCGCGCTGAAGAGCAATATCGAGGGCTATATCGGCAGCCTGGGCGAACGCGATGCCGAGGCCCTGCAGCGTTTTCGCCGAGTCGCCGAGAACCAGGCCGAGAAGGCCGCCCAGGCGCTGGGCTATTACCAGGCGCAGATCAGCAGCGAAGTCAGCGAGGGCACGACACCGCGCCTGACCCTGCGCATCCAGCCCGGTGAACCGGTGCGTCTGCGTGATGTGGTGGTGCGTGTCGAAGGGCCTGCCGCACAGCTACGCGCCTTTCGCACGCCCAATGACCCGCAGCTGCGCAGCGGCGCGCAGCTCAATCACGGGCGTTACGATACGGCCAAGCGCGAGATTCAGAATCAGGCCTCGCGCTATGGCTTCTTCGCCGGGCGTTTTAGTCAGCAGCGACTGAGCATCGATCCCGCCGCCGGGGTTGCCGATATCGAGCTGATCTATCTCAGCGGGCCGCGTTATCAACTGGGTGAAGTGAGCTTTGTCGGCGATGCGCCCTTCGATGAGCAGTTGCTGCAGCGCATGGTGCCGTTCCCTGCCGACACACCCTACGACTCGGCGCTGATTGCCGAGCTGTATCAGGCGCTGCGCTCAAGCGGCTATTTCGAGTCGGTGCAGGTGGATGCCAACCCTGGCAGCGCTGCCGCCGAACAGATCCCCGTGCAGGTTCAGTTACAGGCGCGCAAGCCACGCAGCATGGGGCTTGGCTTGGGGTTTTCCACCGACGTTGGCCCGCGTGGCCGGGCCAACTGGACGCGGCACTGGGCCAACCCGCAGGGGCACAGCTACGGCGCGGAGTTCGAGCTGTCGGCGCCGCGGCAGAATGTCGGCCTGTGGTACGACGTGCCGCTCGATCCACCGCTGACCGACAAGCTACGCGTGGCCGGCGGTTACCAGGCCGAAGACCTGGCCAATACCGACAGCAGCAGCCGCCTGCTGACCTTCGGCCCGGAATGGCACAGCAAGCTCGACAGCGGCTGGCAGCGCGTGCTCTCGCTGAAGTGGCGGCACGAACAGTACGACCTCGGTGATGACGCCGGCACCAGCACGCTGTTGATGCCGGGCCTGAGTTATTCCTATCTGCACAGTGACAACCAGATCGACCCCAACCACGGCTATCGCCTGCAGCTCGATCTGTCTGGTGCGGCTAAGGGGCTGTTGTCCGATGCCAATGTGCTGCACGGCAATATCCAGCTCAAGGGTCTGACCACTGTCTTTAACCGCCATCGACTGCTCGGCCGGGTGCAAGTGGGCGGCACTGAATCCGATGGCTTTGCCAAGGTACCGCCGTCCCTGCGCTTCTTCGCCGGGGGCGACCAGAGTGTGCGCGGTTATGACTACCAGAGCCTGTCGCCGGAGAACCGCGCCGGCGACAAGGTCGGCGGGCGTTATCTGTTTACCAGCAGCCTGGAATACCAATACAGCCTGACCGAGCGCTGGCGCCTGGCGAGTTTCTTCGACCAGGGCAATACCTTCGATTCGCTGGAAATTCCCTCGCTAAAAAGCGCGGTAGGCGTTGGCGTGCGCTGGGTGTCGCCGTTGGGGCCGCTGCGCCTCGATCTGGCGCATCCGCTGGATGATCAGGGCGGTGTGCGCCTGCATTTCTCCATGGGGCCGGAACTGTGAAGCGCGGGCTACGCAATGGGCTGTTCAGTCTGCTAGGGCTGCTGCTGGTGTTGGTCATCAGCCTGAGCCTGCTGCTGGGCACCCAGGCTGGCAGCCGCTGGTTATTGACGCAGGTGCCGGGCTTGCAGGTGGACGACTTCAACGGCCGCCTGGGCGGCAGCTGGAGTGCGACACAGCTGCGCTGGCAGCAGGGCGATGACAGCGTGCAGGTGATGGCGCCTCGCCTGGAGTGGTCGCCTGTATGTCTGCTGCGCCTGGCCCTGTGTATCGAGCAGCTGCACAGCGGGCCGATCAGCCTGGTGTTCCCGGATGATCAGCAGCCCAGCAGTGAGCCGTTCAGCCTGCCGGACCTGAACCTGCCACTGACCTTGCAACTGGGGCAGGTGCAGATCGACAGCCTGCAGCTTAATGGCGTCGAGCAGCTGCAAGGCCTGCAGCTGGCCGCACGCTGGACTGCGCAGGGCATTCAGGTCGACAACCTCAGCTTGCACACCGCCGATCTGCAGCTGGCGTTGCAGGGCCGGGTGCAAACCACCGGCAACTGGCCGCTGCAGCTCAGTGGACAGCTGCAATTGCCAGCGCCCGAGCAACAGGCCTGGCCGCTGGCACTGCAGCTCGAAGGTGAACTGCGCGAGCGGGTGCAGATCACGGCCAGCAGCAGCGGTTATCTGACTGGCGAACTGAGCGGTTGGCTGCAACCTTTGGCAGAGCACCTGCCAGCGCAACTGCGTTTGCAGGTCGCCGCCTTCAAGGCCAGCGCCGAGTTGCCGGATACCTTGAATCTTCAGCAGCTTGAGCTAAATGCCCAGGGCGATCTGCAGGACGGCTATCAGGTCGTCGGCAGCGCCAGCCTGCCGGCAAGCGAGGGACCGATTGCCTTGGCCCTGGCGGGGTTGCTCAAGGCCGACGGCGCAGCGATCAGCAACTTGAGCCTGACCGCCAGCCCGGAGCAGCAGGTGCAGCTCAGTGGCGAGCTGAGCTGGCAACAGGGCCTGAGCCTGGACAGCCGCTTTAACTGGCAGAACTTCCCCTGGCAGCGCCTCTATCCGCTGGAAGAGGCGCCGCCTGTAGCGCTGCGGGTGCTCAATGGCGAATTGGCCTTTCAGGATGGCAACTACCTCGGCCATTTTGCTGCCGAGCTGGATGGCCCCGCTGGCGCCTTTAGCCTGCAAAGCCCGCTGAGTGGCGATCTACAGAAGCTGTATTTGCCCGAGCTGCGCCTGCAGGCCGGCCAGGGCCGTGCCGAAGGCCAGGTCAGCCTGGGATTTGCCGAGCAGTTGAGCTGGGATGTGCGCTTGCAGTTGAGTCAGCTTGACCCCGCTTACTGGCTGGCCGAATTGCCCGGCACGCTTGCCGGTCCATTGAACAGCTCCGGCAGCCTGATCAATCAGCAACTGAACCTTAACGCCGATATCGACCTCACTGGCCGTTTGCGCGGGCAGCCAGCCAAGCTGCTGGCGAAGTTTGCCGGCGGCCTGGAGCAAGGCGAGTTGAGTGCCCTGGATATCCGCCTGGGGGATAACCGCATCAGCGGCCAAGCGGCGCTGCGTCAACAGTTGAGCGGTCAATTGCTGCTGGCAATGCCGCGGCTGGGTCAACTGTGGCCGGGTTTGCAGGGCCAACTCAATGGTCAGCTGGATCTTGCCGGCAACCTGCAAACACCCCAGGGGCAGCTGCAGCTGCAAGGCCTGCGGCTGGCCTTTGATGACCAACGCCTGCAACAGCTCAAACTCGATGCCAGCCTGAATAGCGCCCAACGTGGTCGGATCACGCTGGAGGCGCTGGGCATTCAACTGGGTGAAACCGAACTGGGTCGCCTGGATGCCACTGCCGCCGGTGACCAGCAGCAACAAAGTCTGGAGCTGCAACTGCAAGGTCCTTTATTGCAAAGTCAGCTGGCCCTAGCCGGCAAGCTGGATAAGGGCAACTGGCGCGGCAGCCTGAGCCGTGGCGAGGTGCAAAGCGGCGGCCAGGATTGGCGCCTGCAACAGCCGGCCACGCTGGTGCGGCTGGCCAATGGGCAGCTCAGCTTGGGCGCACATTGCTGGCGTTCTGGCGCTGCCAGCCTGTGTGGCGCGGAGCAGCGCCTGCTGCCGCAGCCCAAGCTGAACTACCAGCTAAGCAACTTCCCCATGGACAGTCTGGCGCAGTGGTGGCCCAAGGATTTCGCCTGGCAGGGGCAGCTCAATGGCCGGCTGCAGCTGGATCTGCCGGCCAGCGGGCCGAACGGCAGCCTGGAGCTGGATGCCGGCAGCGGTATCTGGCGTATTCGTGATCAACAACAGTGGCTGGATTTTGCCTACGACAGCCTGCGCCTGAGCGCGCAATTGCGCCCGCAACGCATCGACAGCCTGCTGGAATTGCGTGGCCCGGCTATCGGCGAGCTGTCCCTGCAGGCTCAACTTGATCCGCGCCCGGCGAGCAAGCCGCTGTCCGGCAGCTTCCGCCTCAACGGCCTGGACCTGGCGCTGGCGCGTCCGTTTGTGCCGATGGTCGAGCGTATCGCCGGGCAACTGAATGGCGCGGGCACCTTGTCAGGCGGGCTGCTGGCGCCGCAGATCAACGGCAACCTGCGCGTGTTGAATGGCGAAATCAGCGGTGGCGAGCTGCCGATGAATATCGAGCAGCTGCAACTACAGGCGCGCATCGAGGGTGAGCGGCTGCAGCTGGAGGGCGATTGGCGCAGTGGCGAGCAGGGCCAGGGCAGCCTGAGTGGCGAGCTGAGCTGGGCCGATGGATTGCTCGCGGATATGCAGCTGCGCGGCAGTCGTCTGCCGGTGACGGTGGAGCCCTACGCCGCGCTGGAAGTTGCGCCGGATCTGCGCCTGAGCCTGCGTGGTGAACAGCTGGCGGTGGCCGGCAAGGTGCTGATCCCCAGCGGCAAGATTCAAGTGCGCGAACTGCCGCCCTCAACCGTGCAGGTTTCCAGCGATGCCGTGGTGGTGGGCCGCGACAGCACGCAGCAGCAGGCCACGGCAATCGCCATGGATATCGATGTTGAAGTCGGCCAGCAGCGTCTGACCTTCAGCGGCTTTGGCCTGGAGGCCGAGCTGCTTGGCCGCGTGCATATTGGCAATGACCTGGATACCCGTGGTGAGTTGAGCCTGAACAAGGGCCGCTTCCGCGCCTATGGTCAGCGTTTGAATGTGCGCCGCGCGCGCCTGCTGTTTGCCGGGCCTATCGATCAGCCGTTTCTCGATATCGAGGCGGTGCGTCAGGTCGATGACGTGACTGCCGGTCTGCGCCTCAGTGGCAATGCCGCGCAACCGACCAGTACGGTGTTTTCTGAGCCGGCCATGAGCCAGGAGCAAGCACTGTCTTACCTGGTTATGGGCCGGCCGCTGGGGCAGGGCGGTGGTGACAACAGCATGCTGGCGCAAGCTGCGCTGGCCCTGGGCATGGCCGGCAGTGCACCGCTGGTCAATACCTTGGCGCAGGGCCTGGGCATCAGCGATTTTCAACTCGACACCCAGGGCAGTGGGGTAACCACCAGTGTGGTGGCCAGCGGCAACCTGTCCGAGCGTTTGAGCCTGCGTTACGGCGTGGGGGTATTCGAGCCAGCCAATACCATCGCCTTGCGCTATGAACTGAGCCGACGGCTCTACCTAGAGGCTGCCAGCGGGTTGGCCAGTTCTCTGGATTTGTTCTATCGACGCGATTTCTAGGCCATGTTTCTGCGGGGCAGCGCTGGATTAACCCAGTTAATTCGCGTTTAAATTGCGCCCCTCGCTCAAAACGTCTGAGCGTTGAAATCTAAACAGTGAAAACCACTATCACAGTCTTCATATACTGACCGCCGCTGATCACCGGGCAGTCGTTGCGCTGACTGGTATAGCCCGATCCGTTGTTTGCAGGCGCGCCAACCCGGCTCGCGTTCTGCGTAACAGCCTGGCCTACCCGGCAATCGGACAAGCGAAGGCTACCCACCTCGCGTTCACTACAAGAATAAGGAAATGAGCATGGAATTCGTCAACACCCTGGTCAATCAACTCAATGGCGTGGTCTGGGGCCCGCCCATGCTGGTGCTGATTCTTGGCACTGGTCTGTTCCTCATGTTGCGCCTGAAATTCATGCCGCTGAGCAAGATCGGCGCCGGCTTCAAACTGATGTGGCAAGGCCGCCAGAAAGGCGATGCCGAGAGCGGTGAGATCAGCCCGTTCCAGGCATTGATGACCTGCCTGGCCGCCACTGTGGGTACCGGTAATATCGCCGGTGTGGCCACCGCAATCTTCCTCGGCGGCCCAGGTGCATTGTTCTGGATGTGGTGTACCGCACTGGTCGGCATGGCCACCAAGTACTGCGAAGTGGTGTTGGCGGTGCATTACCGCGAGAAGGATAAGCGCGGCGAACACGTCGGCGGCCCGATGTACGCGATCAAAAACGGCCTGGGCAAAAAGTGGCTGTGGCTGGGCACCGCGTTCGCCATCTTCGGCGGCTTTGCCGGTTTCGGCATCGGCAACATGGTGCAGGTCAACAGCATGGCCGCCGCCTTGCACACCACCTTCAACATTCCGCTGTGGGTCACCGGCGTGGTGACCATGCTGTTTGTCGGCATGGTGATCCTTGGCGGTATCAAGCGTATCGGTAAGGTGGCGGCGACTCTGGTGCCGTTTATGTGTGTCGCCTACATCATCGCCGCGTTGGTGGTGCTGGTGGTCAACGCCTCGGAGATCCCGGCGGCCTTTGAAATGATCTTCACCTACGCCTTTACCCCGATTGCGGCTACCGGTGGTTTTGCCGGTGCAGCGGTAATGGCAGCGATTCGTTTCGGTGTGGCGCGCGGTATCTTCTCCAACGAAGCAGGCCTGGGTACTGCCGGTATCGCTCAGGCGGCCGGCACCACCAATAGCCCGGTACGTTCGGGGATGATCGGCATGCTCGGGACCTTTATCGACACCATCATCATCTGCTCGATGACAGGCCTGGCGATCATCACCTCCGGCGTATGGACCAGCGGTGCCAGCGGTGCGGCACTGTCGGCGGCAGCCTTCGAGCAGGCCATGCCGGGCGTCGGTGGTTATATTCTGACCATCGCCCTGGTGGTGTTTGCCTTTACCACCATCCTCGGCTGGAGCTATTTCGGCGAGAAATGCTGGGAATATATGGTCGGCACCAAGTCGATCCTGCCGTTCCGCATTCTCTGGGTGGTTGCTGTGCCGTTTGGCGCGATTGCCCAGCTGGACTTCGCCTGGCTGGTGGCCGATACCCTCAATGGTCTGATGGCGATCCCCAACCTGCTGTCGCTGCTGTTGCTTAGCCCGATCGTGGTCAAGCTGACCAAGGATCACTTTGCAAAAAATTGATGTGTCGCCTGGGCGGGCAGGGTAGTCTGACTCTTTGGTCAGCTATGCCTGCCCGCCCTGGCAAGCCGTTGAAAAACTACCTGCGTTGGCAATACCGCGTTAAAAACAGGCTCGGAATGCTCATTTACAAACCCGTAAACTCCGCTTCCTCGCCTGTTTTTGCCTTGTCTTGCCTGCCTCGCCTACGTTTTTCAACGGCTTGCTTCAAGAGGGCGCGAGCTTGCCATTTGGCAGGTTCGCGCCCTTACTTGTTTTCCGCCTCTCATTTCCACTGATAAGGATCGTTCCCATGGCACAAGTCACCCTCAAAGGTTCCCCGGTTGAAGTCACCGGTCAACTGCCGCAAGTTGGTCAGCAAGCGCCGGCGTTTAGCCTGGTTGCCAGTGACCTCAGCGATGTGAGCCTGGCCAGCCTGGCCGGCAAGCGCAAAGTCCTGAACATTTTCCCAAGCGTCGACACCCCGACCTGCGCCACCTCCGTGCGTACGTTCAATGCCAGCGCGAGCAAGCTGGCCAACACCGTGGTGCTGTGCATTTCCACCGACCTGCCGTTCGCCCAGGCGCGTTTCTGCGGTACTGAAGGTCTGGAAAACGTGATCAACCTGTCGACCATGCGTGGCGCTGACTTCCTGCAGAACTACGGCGTGGCCATTGCCAGCGGCCCGCTGGTGGGTGTTGCCGCCCGTGCGGTGGTGGTGCTGGATGAAAACGACAAGGTGCTGCACAGCGAGCTGGTTGGCGAAATTGCCGATGAGCCGAACTACGACGCCGCGATTGCTGCGCTCAAGTAACACCCGCTTAATGCGTGTCCAACGGCCTGCTTTGCAGGCCGTTTTTGTTGATGCAGGTTTTTATGACAAGCACTTTTCATTTGTGGATCAGATATTTAGTTACGTAAGGAAAAGGTAAATAGGCGGTAAAGAAGCTTTGCAGGCCGGCTGATACTGCATATCGTTCACGCTCCCCAAGGAAGTGATCGTTGCCATGCCTGATACACAGCTCACCCCCCGTCCTCGCAACCTGTCGCGCCAATGGCTGGTCGGCTCGCTCGCGCTGGCTGTTCTCGCCTTATTGCTGTGGTGGTTCTGGCCCAGCCCGCCGGAAGCGCCCAAGCGTGGCGGCCCTTGGCGCGATGGCGGGCCGGTGCCGGTGCGCGTGGCGACTGTCAGCCAGGGCAACTTCCCGGTTGAACTCAAGGCCCTGGGCACTGTGACCGCCTATAACACGGTGAATGTTCGCGGCCGGGTGGAGGGTGAGCTGATCAAGCTGCTGTTCAAGGATGGCCAGCAGGTCAAGGCCGGCGACCTGCTCGCAGTGATCGATCCGCGCTCTTACGAGATCGCCCTGCAGCAAGCTCAAGGCGCGCTGCAGGAAAGCCAGGCGCAGCTACGTAATGCCGAGCTGGACCTGGCGCGTTACCGCGGTCTGTTCGCCGAAGACTCGATTGCCAAGCAGACCCTCGACACCCAGGAAGCCCTGGTCAACCAATACCGTGGCGGGATCAAAAGCCTGCAGGCGAATGTTGCCACCGCGCGGCTAAATCTGGATTTCACCCAGGTGCGCGCGCCTATTAGCGGCCGCCTGGGTATCCGCCAGGCCGATGTCGGTAACCTGGTTAGCTCCGGCGATGCATTGCCGCTGGTGGTGATTACCCAGACCCTGCCGATTGCCGTGATGTTTACCCTGCCCGAAGCCGAATTGCCGGCGGTGGTGCAGCAGCTGCGTAGCGGCGCAACCCTGGCCGTCGAGGCCTGGGACCGCAGCGAGAAACTCAAGCTAGCCGACGGTGAGCTGGAAAGCGTCGACAACCTGATCGACACCGCCACCGGCACGGTCAAGCTCAAGGCACGCTTCGCCAACGCCGAAGAAATGCTCTTCCCCAATCAGTTCGTCAACGTGCGCCTGCGGGTGAAAACCCTGCAGAACGTCACCCTGATGCCAGCCGCCGCGCTGCAGTTCGGCGCCAGCGGCACCTTCGCCTATGTGGTGGACGCTGAAGACAAGGTGCAGCTGACGCCGATCAGCGTTGGCGCCAGCGACGGCCAGCTCAGCGTGGTCGAGCAGGGCCTCAAAGCCGGTGATCGCCTGGTGCTGGAAGGCACCGACCGCTTGCGTTCGGGCAATCCGGTCGAAGTGATTGGCGATAAACCGGTTGCTGCCCAGAGCGAAGCACTTACGCCTGAGCGCAAAAGAGCGCCGCGCGTCCAATGAACGCCTCCCGCCTGTTTATCCTACGCCCGGTCGCCACCACGCTGATCATGCTGGCGATCTTCCTCAGCGGCCTGATCGCTTACCGGATGCTGCCCGTATCGGCGCTGCCGGAAGTGGATTACCCGACCATCCGGGTGATGACCCTGTATCCCGGCGCCAGCCCGGATGTAATGACCAGCGCAGTCACCGCGCCGCTGGAGCGCCAATTCGGCCAGATGGCCGGGCTGAAACAGATGTCCTCGACCAGCTCGGGCGGCGCCTCAGTGATTACCCTGCGCTTCAACCTGGAGGTGAAACTGGATATCGCCGAGCAGGAAGTGCAGGCGGCGATCAATGGCGCGAGCAACCTGCTGCCCAGCGATTTGCCGGCACCGCCGGTGTACAACAAGGTCAACCCGGCCGATACCCCGATACTGACCCTGGCCATCAGCTCGAAAACCTTGCCGCTGCCGCAGGTGTTTGACCTGGTCGATACTCGCCTGGCGCAAAAACTGGCGCAAACCAGCGGCGTCGGCCTGGTCAGCCTGGCCGGCGGTCAACGCCCGGCTGTGCGTTTGCGGGTCAACCCGGAAGCCCTGGCCTCCTATGGCTTGAACCTCAGCGATGTACGCACGCTGATTACCGCCAGCAACGTCAACCAGCCCAAGGGCAACTTCGACGGCCCGACCCGAGTGTCGCAACTGGATGCCAACGACCAACTGAAATCCGTCGACGAATACCGCGAGCTGATTCTCGGCTACAAGGACGGCGCCACCCTACGCCTGAAAGATGTTGCCAGCATCATCGACGGCGCCGAGAACCAGCGCCTGGCTGCCTGGGCCAACCGCAACGAAGCGGTGCTGGTCAATGTGCAGCGTCAGCCCGGGGCCAACGTCATCGATGTGGTCGACCGTATCCAGACCCTGCTGCCCAACCTGACCCAGGGCTTGCCGGCCAGCGTCGAGGTCAGCGTGCTGACCGACCGCACCGAAACCATCCGCGCGGCGGTCAAGGGTGTGCAGCATGAACTGCTGCTGGCCATCGCCCTGGTGGTGCTGGTGACCTTCCTGTTTCTGCGCAAGGTATCGGCGACCATCATCCCGTCCATCGTCGTGCCGCTGTCCTTGGTTGGCACCTTCGGCGTGATGTACCTGGCCGGCTTTACCATCAACAACCTGACGCTGATGGCCCTGACCATCGCCACCGGCTTTGTGGTGGACGACGCCATCGTCATGCTGGAGAACATCGCCCGCCATCTGGAAGAGGGCGAAACCCCGCTGAATGCAGCGCTGAAAGGCGCGCGGCAGATCGGTTTTACCCTGGTGTCGCTGACCATCTCGCTGATCGCCGTGCTGATTCCGCTGCTGTTTATGGCCGATGTGGTGGGGCGGTTGTTCCGCGAATTTGCCATCACCCTGGCGGTGGCCATTCTGATTTCCCTGGTGGTATCGCTGACCCTGACACCAATGATGTGCGCGCGCTTGCTCAAGGCGGAAAAGCCCGAAGAAGAAGGGCGTTTCTACCGCGCCGCCGGAGCGGTGATCGACGGCATGATCGCCCGTTACGGCGTGTGGCTGACCTGGGTGCTCAAGCATCAGCCGCTGACCCTGCTGGTGGCCATCGGCACCCTGGCGCTGACTGTGCTGCTGTATCTGGCGGTGCCCAAGGGCTTCTTCCCGGTGCAGGACACTGGGGTGATCCAGGGCATTTCCGAGGCGCCGCAGTCGATTTCCTTCCGCGCCATGAGCGAGCGTCAGCAGCGCCTGGCCGAGGTGATTCTGCAGGACCCGGCCGTGGCCAGCCTGTCGTCCTATATCGGCGTGGACGGTGACAACCCGACGCTCAACAGCGGCCGCCTGCTGATCAACCTGACGCCACGGGCCGAGCGCGATGTCAGCGCCAGTCAGATCATCGAGCGTCTGCGCCCAGAACTGGCGCGGATTCCCGGGATTGAGCTGTACCTGCAGCCGGTGCAGGACCTGTCCATCGAGGATCGGGTCAGTCGCACGCAGTTCCAGTTCAGTATGGAGTCGCCGGATATCAGCCTGCTGGAAGAGTGGGTGCCCAAGCTGGTCAGTGCGCTGCGCGAGCAGCCGGAGCTGACTGACGTGGCCAGCGACCTGCAGAACCGCGGCCTGCAGGTGTTTCTGCAGATCGACCGCGACATGGCCGGGCGCCTTGGCGTGAGCATTGCCGATATCGACAACGCGCTATACGACGCCTTCGGCCAGCGGCAGATTTCCACCATCTACACCCAGGCCAGCCAGTACCGCGTGGTGCTGGAGAGTGAGAACGCCGGCAGCATTGGCCCAGCGGCGCTGCGGCAGATTCACGTCAAGGCCGCCGATGGCCAGCAGGTCGCGCTGTCGACCCTGGCCCAGGTCGAAGAGCGGGCCGCCAGCCTGCTGATCAACCATATCGGCCAATTCCCGGCGGCTACCCTGTCATTCAATCTGGCCAGCGGCGTATCCCTGGGCGAGGCGGTGGCGGTGATCGAGCGGGTTGAGCAGGAGATCGGCATTCCGCCGGCGGTGCAGAGCCGCTTCCAGGGTGCGGCCGAAGCCTTCCGCGCCTCCTTGTCGAGCACCTTGCTGCTGATTCTGGCGGCCATCGTCACCATGTATATCGTGCTCGGCGTGCTTTACGAGAGCTATATCCACCCGATCACCATCCTCTCGACTTTGCCGTCGGCCGGGGTTGGCGCGCTGCTGGCGTTGCTGATCAGCGGCAACGAACTGGGGCTGATTGCGATCATCGGCATCATCTTGCTGATCGGCATCGTCAAGAAGAACGCGATCATGATGATCGACTTCGCCCTCGACGCCGAACGCAACCAGGGCATGCAGCCGGAAGCCGCGATCTACCAGGCGGCACTGCTGCGCTTTCGGCCGATTCTGATGACCACCCTGGCCGCGCTGTTTGGCGCGATCCCGCTGATGCTGGCCACTGGCTCCGGAGCCGAGCTGCGCCAACCGTTGGGCCTGGTGATGGTTGGTGGGCTGTTGCTGAGCCAAGTGCTGACGCTGTTTACCACGCCAGTGATCTACCTGTACTTCGACCGCCTGTCGCGGCGCATCAGTGGCCGTAGCGCCGCAGGAGTGGCGGTGTGAGGGTTTTGTGTAGGAGCCAGCTTGCTGCGGCCCAGCGTCCTGGCGATGCTTTAATCGCAAGCAAAGCGCCGAAGCGTAGCCCGGATGCAATCCGGGAGCGGTATCAGCCGTTAAACCTTCTCCCGGATTTCATCCGGGCTACAAAAAAAGGTCACTCACCGGTCTTAAGTAAGCGGTCTTCTACAAGGGCTGCGGCATGAACCTCTCCGCGCCCTTTATCCGCCGGCCGGTGGCAACCCTGCTGCTGAGCCTGGCGATTCTGCTGCTCGGCGGCGTCAGCTTCGGCCTGTTGCCGGTGGCACCGCTGCCGCAGATGGATTTCCCTACGATTACCGTGCAGGCCAGCCTGCCGGGGGCCAGCCCGCAGATCATGGCCTCCAGCGTGGCCACGCCGCTGGAGCGCTCGCTCGGCACCATTGCCGGCATCAGCCAGATGAATAGCCGCAGCAGCCAGGGCAGTACGCGGATCATGCTGCAGTTCGATCTGGACCGAGACATCAACGCCGCCGCCCGCGAGGTGCAGGCGGCGATCAATGCTTCGCGCGAGCTGTTGCCCAGTGGTATGCGCAGCATGCCGACCTACCGCAAGGTCAACCCGTCGCAGGCGCCGATCATGGTGCTGTCGCTGACCAGCGACGTGCTCAACAAGGGTCAGCTGTACGACGTGGCCTCGACCATTCTGGCGCAGAAGCTGGCCCAGGTAACCGGCGTCGGTGAAGTGCAGATTGGCGGCAGCTCCTTGCCAGCGGTGCGCGTGGCACTGGAGCCGCGCTTGCTTGATCAGTACGGCATCGCCCTGGATGAAGTGCGCCAGAGCATCAGCGCAGCCAATGCCAAACGACCGAAAGGCGCAGTGGAAGATGCCGAGCGGCACTGGCAGGTGCAGGCCAGCGATCAGCTGGAAAAAGCCGCCGACTACCTGCCGCTGATTATTCGCTATCAGGATGGCGCAGCGGTGCGCCTCGGTGATGTCGCGAGCGTCACCGATGGCGTTGAGGACCGTTACAACAGCGGCTTCTTCAACGATGAGCAGGCCGTGCTGCTGGTGATCAACCGGCAGACCGGGGCCAATATCATCGAAACCATCGCCGGCATTCGTGAGCAATTGCCGGCCTTGCGCGCGGTGATTCCCGCCAGCATCGAGCTGGAAGTGGCGATGGACCGCTCGCCAGTAATCCGCGCCACCCTGCATGAGGCCGAGCAAACCCTGCTGATCGCCGTGGTGCTGGTAATTCTGGTGGTGTTCGCCTTCCTCGGTCGCTGGCGTGCCGCGCTGATTCCGGCGCTGGCGGTGCCGGTGTCGCTGGTCGGCACCTTTGCGGTGATGTACCTGCTGGATTTCTCCCTGAACAACCTGTCGCTGATGGCGCTGATTATCGCCACCGGTCTGGTGGTGGACGATGCCATAGTCGTTTTGGAAAACATCTCGCGGCATATCGAGGCCGGTGAAACGCCCATGGCGGCGGCGTTCAAGGGCGCGCGCGAGGTGGGCTTCACCTTGCTGGCGATGAACCTGTCGCTGGTCGCGGTGTTTATCTCGATCCTGTTTATGGGCGGCATCGTCGAGCGGCTGTTCCGCGAGTTCTCTATCACCCTGGCGGTGGCCATCGTGATTTCCCTGCTGGTGTCGTTGACCCTGACGCCCATGCTCTGCGCGCGTTGGCTCAAGTCTGAAACCGCCGAGCACCAGCCCAGCGCCATGCAGCGTTGGGGCGGGGCCGTGCAGACGCGCGTGCTGGCGTTTTACGCGCGTGGTCTGGACTGGGCGCTGCGCCATTCGCTGTTGATGTTGTTTAGCCTGCTGGCGACCATCGCCCTGAATATCTTTCTGTTTGTCAGCGTGCCGAAGACCTTTATGCCGCAGCAGGACACCGGTCAGCTGGTGGGCATGATCCGTGGCGACAACGGCCTGTCGTTTCAGGTGATGCAGCCGAAGATGGAAATCTTCCGCCGCGCGGTGCTGGCCGACCCTGCGGTGGACAGTGTGGCCGGGTTTATCGGCGGCAGTGGCGGCATCAACAACGCCTTTATGATCGTGCGCCTCAAGCCGGTCGCCGAGCGCAAGGTCAGCTCCCAGGAGGTGATCAACCGCCTGCGCCATTCGGTGCCGAAAGTGCCCGGTGGGCGGATGTTCCTGATGCCCGACCAGGACCTGCAGATCGGCGGGCGGGAAGGGCGCAGCTCGGAAACTGAATACATGCTGCTGTCGGGTGACCTGGACGAGTTGCGCAAGTGGCTGCCGCCGGTGCGTGAGGCGCTGCGGGCCTTGCCGGAACTGACCGATATCGACGCCAAGGAAGCCGAAGGCACCCAGCAGATCCGCCTGGTGGTTGACCGCGATATGGCCAAACGCCTGGGCGTGGACATGAACATGATCACCGCCGTGCTCAACAACGCCTTTAGCCAGCGCCAGGTGTCGACCATCTACGACAGCCTGAATCAGTACAGCGTGGTGATGGAGATTAACCCGCAGTTCGCCCAGTACCCGGAAACTCTCGATCAGATTCAGTTGATTAGCGCCGAGGGCGCGCGGGTGCCGCTGTCCAGCTTCGCCCGTTGGGAGCGCAGCCTGGAGGAGGATCGCGTGCACCACCAGGGCCAGTTCGCCGCAGAAAACATCGGTTTCTCCCTGGCCGAAGGCGTCAGCCTGGATCAGGCCAGCCAGGCCATCGACAACGCTATTGCCCGGATCGGTTTGCCCACCGAGGTGCAAGGCATGATGGGCGGCACCGGCGGGGCCTTTAAACAAACCCAGCAGAACCAGCCGTGGATGATCCTGCTGGCTCTGGTGGTGGTGTATATCGTGCTCGGCGTGCTCTACGAGAGCTATATCCACCCGCTGACCATTCTCTCCACCTTGCCCTCGGCCGGCGTCGGTGCGCTGCTGGCGTTGCAGCTGATGAGCATCGAGTTCAGCCTGATTTCGTTGCTCGGGCTGTTTCTGCTGATCGGTATCGTCAAGAAGAACGCCATTCTGATGATCGACCTGGCCCTGCAGCTGGAACGCCAGCAGCACCTGAGCCCGCAAGAGTCGATCCGCCAGGCCTGCCTGCTGCGCTTCAGGCCGATCATGATGACCACCCTGGCGGCGATTCTCGGCGCACTGCCGCTGATGCTCAGCAGCGCCGAAGGCTCGGAAATGCGCCAGCCGCTGGGCATCACCATCGTCGGCGGGCTGGTGCTGAGCCAACTGCTGACCCTTTACACCACACCGGTGATCTACCTGTATTTCGACCGCCTGCGCCACCGGGTCAACCGCTGGCGCGGTGTGCGCACTGACGCTGCTCTGGAAACCCCGTTATGACCCTGCTGCCAATACCCGTAGGAGCGAGCCGTGCTCGCGAAACCTTTTCTGTTGCGAAGCCATTCGCGGGCATGGCCCGCGCCTACATGGGGCTGCTTACACTCAGCTTATTGTTAGGCGGCTGCGCCATCGGCCCGGATTATCAGCGCCCACAGCTGCAAACCCCGGCGCAGTTCAAACAGATCGAAGGCTGGACCCAGGCCAAGCCCGGCGATGTACTGGAGCGCGGCAGCTGGTGGCAGCTGTATGGCGATGCTGAGCTGAATGCTCTGGTTGAGCGGTTGAATATCTCTAACCAGAACCTCGCCGCCAGCGAGGCACAGTATCGCCAGGCCCGCGCCCTGGTGCGCGGCGCGCGCGCGGCGTTTTATCCGAGCCTGTCGAGTAGCGCCGGAGCCACCCGTAGCAGTCAGGGCAGCGGTGCCAATAGCAGCAGCACTACGAGCAGTACGGGCGATATCAGCAAGAGCTATAACCTCAGCCTGAATGCCGCCTGGGAGCTGGATATCTGGGGCAAGCTACGCCGCTCGCTGGAATCCAGTCGCGCCGGCTTCGAGGCCAGCGCCGCCGATCTCGCCGCGCTAAAACTCAGCCTGCAGGCCGAACTGGTGCAGAACTACCTGCAACTGCGCGTGCTGGATGATCAGCAGCGCCTGCTCGATGCCACCGTCGCGGCCTATGCGCGTTCGCTGAAACTCACGGAAAACCAGTACAACGCCGGCATTGTGCCGAAATCTGATGTCAGCCAGGCGCTGACCCAGCTGAAAAGCACCCAGGCCCAGGCCATTGACCTGAAGTGGCAGCGCGCTCAGCTGGAACATGCGATTGCCGTATTGGTCGGCGTACCGCCCAGCGAGCTCAGCATCGCGCCTCGTGAACAACTGCCTACGCTGCCGGAAATCCCCGTGGCGCTGCCGTCGCAACTACTGGAACGCCGTCCGGATGTCGCCGCCGCCGAGCGCCGGGTGATCGCCGCCAACGCCGAGATCGGCGTCGCCGAAGCCGCCTGGTATCCAGACCTGACCATCTCCGCCAGCGGTGGTTACCGTGGCAGCAGTTTTGCCGACTGGATCGATCTGCCCAACCGCTTCTGGTCCCTCGGCCCGCAGCTGGCGCTGACCCTGTTCGATGGTGGCGCCCGCAGCGCCGAGCTGGAACGCAGCGAAGCGGCCTACGACCAGACCGTGGCGCAATACCGCCAGTCGGTGCTCGACAGCTTCCGTGAGGTGGAGGACTACCTGGTGCAACTGCGCGTACTGCAGCAGGAAGCCGTGATCCAGCAGGAAGCGCTGGACGCCGCCCGCGAATCCCTGCGCCTGATCGAAAACCAGTACCGCGCCGGCACCGTGGACTTCAACAGCGTGGTCAACGTGCAGGCCACGGCGCTGAACAACGAACGCAGCAATCTCAGCCTGCTGGGCAGCCGTTTGACCGCCAGCGTGCAGTTGATCGCTGCGTTGGGTGGTGGTTGGCAGGGTGATTTAGAGGGGCAAGAGCAAAAGCAAGAAGACCGCTAAACAAGCCAAGCGTCAGTACGGACTACCGCCGTATTGACGCTCAAGGCTCAGGGAGTGCTATTCGCGGTTTTTGCGGTTAACCGTTTGCGCGGCTTTGAGGATGTCTGCACCGATGTCGGCTTCAAACTGCTGCCAAACCGGTTGCATGGCGGCGCGCCAGGCCGCACGTTGTTCGTCGCTGAGGCTGATGATCTGGCTGCTGCCCGACGCCTCGATACGCTGACGATCAGCACGATTGGCGGCCTCGGATTGGCGGTTCACCTCAAAACTCACTTCATCGATGATGGCTTCCAGCTCACTGCGGATATGGTGAGGAATGGAAAACCAGAAACGTTGGTTACTGACCAGCATATAGTCGAGCGCACCGTGGTTGGTCTCGGTGATAAACGGCTGCAGGGTGTGCAACTGCTTGGTGTAGATGTTTGACCAGGCATTCTCGGTGCCCTGCACCTTGCCGCTCTGCAGCGCGTCGAAGACTTCGGCAAAAGGCATGGCCAGTGGCGTCGCACCGATCTGATAGAACTGCGCTTCCAGCACGCTGGAGGGCTGAATACGGAACTTCAAACCCGCCGCATCACTGGGCACGTGCAGCGCTTTGGTTGCCGAGAGCTGCTTCATGCCGTTATGCCAATACGCCAGACCAATGATGTTGTGCGCCTCCATGGAGCGCAGCAATTGGCGGCCCTTGGCGCGTTTCTGGAAGCGCGTTACGGCTTCCAGATCATCGAACAGGAAGGGCAGGTCGAAGACTTGCAGTTGTTTGGTGTATTTCTCGAACTTGGCCAGCGACGGCGCCAGCAATTGCACCTCGTTGTTAGCCAAGGCCTGCAATTCGTTGTCATCGCCAAATAGGCTGGATGTCGGGTAAACCTCGACGTTGACCTTGCCTGCCAGGCGTTGATCGACCAGCTGTTTGAACAGCAGTGCGCCCTGGCCCTTGGGCGTGTGCTCATCGGCGACATGGGCAAACTTGATCAGGATGGGCTCCTGTTCTTGAGCGTTGCAGAGGTTGAATGCACTGAACAGCAGGGTGCCAACAGCTATAACAGCAATCGACTTGAACATAGGTGAGTCCTTGGTTGAGGCAGGCGAGCAGTCTTGAATAGTCGGGGGTTAAACCCAGGTTAAAGCGTAGCGGCTTTTTGCCGGCATCCCTGGTGATCAACCAGGGATGGGCGAGGGGCTAGTTAGAGCGGCGCGCAGGTTACTGCACTTGGTGAGGACGTGGAGTGCGATGGCGCACGTCTTAACGCTTGTTGCGGTTAACCGTTTGCGCGGCCTTCATCACGTCAGCCCCAATCACGCTTTCGAACTGTTGCCACACCGGCTGCATGGCTTTGCGCCAAGCGTCGCGTTGTTCGTCGCTGAGGGCGATCACCTGGGTGCCGCTGGCAGCGGCGATACGGTCGCGGTCGGCCTGGTTGGCGGCTTCGGCCTGGCGGTTCACCTCGTAGGTCACCTCATCGATGATGCCTTCCAGCTCCATACGGATCTGGTGCGGGATGGCGTACCAGAAGCGTGGGTTGCTCACCAGCATGTAGTCGAGCACGCCGTGGTTGGTCTCGGTGATAAACGGCTGCACGCTGTGCAGTTGCTTGCTGTAGATGTTCGACCAGGGGTTTTCCGCGCCCTGCACCTTGCCGCTTTTCAGCGCGTCGAAGACTTCGGCAAATGGCATGACCAAAGGCGTGGCGCCGAGCTGGTTGAACTGCGCTTCAAGCACCGAGGAAGGCTGGATACGGAACTTCAAACCGGCTGCGTCGCCCGGTACCAGTAGCGCCTTGGTGGCCGAAAGCTGCTTCATGCCGTTGTGCCAATAGGCCAGGCCGACGATGTTGTGGTCTTCCATGGAGCGCAGCAGCTGGCGGCCTTTGGCGCGCTTCTGGAAGCGGTTGACAGCATCTAGGTCATCGAACAGAAACGGCAGATCGAACACCTGCAGCTGCTTGGTGTATTTCTCGAACTTGGCCAGCGACGGTGCCAGCAGTTGCACTTCGTTTTTAGCCAACGCGTCGAGTTCGTTGGCATCGCCATACAGCGTGGAGTTGGGGTACACCTCGACTATTACCTTGTTGCCCAGGCGTTCCTCGGCCAGCTTCTTGAACAGCAGTGCGCCTTGGCCTTTGGGGGTGTTGTCTGCAACCACGTGGGCAAACTTGATCACGATTGGCCCCTTGTCGGTTGCCGCGTGAAGCGTGGTAGACGCCAGCAGCAGGCTGCCAGCGGCAATAGCGCAGATCGACTTGAACATAGCGGTGTTCCTATTCTTCTTATGTTGTTGTGTTGACGGCGTGCCAGGGTACGTTTCAGCAGGCTGGCTGGTGCGGGCTGTCAGGTTGGCGCGGCAGCACGCTAGGTTGCCGTGCGCAGTGCACCGGCTATATCGCAATGCCTATGCCAGAGTGGCAAAACGGCTGCAGGGCTTGAGCGGCCACAAAGTGGCCGTGATCGAACGCACAGCCGCTGGCGAGAAATCGCCATTTATGCGCAAAAATCGGCAAAAAACCGCTTATTGATGGCGTGGGTGGCGTTTTACCGCCACCTGCGGGGGAAGTGCTATCGGCGGATCAGCGACGTGCGGCGCGCCAGGCCGTAAACAGACACAAAGCCAAGAGTAGGGCGACGCTGAGCAGGGTCCAGTGGGTAAACGACAGACCGAGGATGCTGTAGTCGTTCTGCCCGCACACGCCGGCGCTCATAAATACGCTGGGCAGCCAGTCATGCAGTGGCAGGTAGAAGGCATAGAAGGGGAAGGGCGAACAACTGGAGCTTTCCAGCACGCCGGTTTCGATCAGCACCAGGTGCGTGTTGTCATACACCGCCATACCCGCAGCGGCCAGTAGTAACGGCCAGAGCGGCAGGGTCAGCCAACGCAGGCCGAGGGCTTCTGCGGCCAGAATCAACAGGCTGACAACGCCACCACAGAGCAGCCACAGGCGAATCTGAATACACAGGGTGCAAGGCTCCCAACCGGCCAGGTGCTGCAGCAGCAAGGCACCGCCGAGCATGGCAAAGCAGGCGAGGGCAATCAGGGCGAGCAGAGGCTTGATTGAGGTGGCGCGGGACATCTGAATCTCCGGTAGGGACGTTCGCATTGGCTGAGGCAGATACTCTGCCGAGGCATCAGATGCTCGGCGCGAATTTAAGTTGCAGGCCTGTTTGAGCGATCCAGATACAGGGCTAGCAGCGCAAGGATGATCGCCAGCGAATAGGCAAACAAGCCCAGATTGATGCCCAGGATCATTTTTTCCGAACCATCGGACAACACCATCGAGCCGCCATAGCTGCCGCGCAAGGCATAGGCCAGGAGAAAGCCGCCGGTGACGAAGAATGTCATCAGGCTGCTCAGCCGCAGGTTGGCCCTAAACCACACCAGCCAGAACGAGAACGCGCCAATCGCGCAATTGGTCGTCAGCTGCCAGACCTCATGCAAACGCGCATGGGCCTCCCAGCTTGGGTTAAACACATGCGAGTCGTTCAGCTCGAAGATCGGCACCACCACGGCATAAAACACGATGCCAAGGGTCACCAGCAGTTTGCCAAGCATGGGTAACGCTCCCTGTAGAAGGCATTGGAATTGCGCGAGCATAACGGCGCATCAGGCGTTGAGCAAAAACCCTGAAGTTTGAAAGCCAGAAGTGCATAGCGGGCAGCATTTCAGCTGGCTAAGGTCTGTCGCACACCCCGGACAAAGGAGCTTGGCGATGAACCCATCCACTGATGCAGCACCCATTGCGTTGCGCGTTCGCGGCATAGCCAGTGCCGAGGCCATGCATATCTGGCAGGGCGGGCTGGATGCCAACGGCCAGTTACCCGTACAACGTCCGGCTGAAGGTCTGGCCAATCCCTGCAGGCACTGCTTGAACCTGATTACCCCCGGCGCGACCAAACTGGTGTTGGCTTACCGGCCCTTTGCGGCGCTGCAACCCTATGCCGAAACTGGACCGATCTTTCTGCATCAGCAACCCTGTGAACGGTATGAACAGGCGACATTACCTGCCTGGTTTGCGTTTCTGGAACCGGCGATTGTGCGTGGCTACGGCAGCGACGACTGGATTCGTTACGACACCGGCCAGGTGGTGCCAGGCAAAGAGCTAACAGCGGTCTGTCAGCAGATTCTTCGCGATCCCAGCGTGGCCTACGTGCATATCCGCTCCAAGTTCAACTGCTTCCAGTGCCGGGTCGAGCGGGCAAGCGAGGGCTAGATCAAACAAGGCGATGCTCGGTGCCGGCGCCGGGTGTGAGGAACAGCAGGGTAGTGTGTTGTGTGGTTCTGGCCGTGTGCCACACACCCTGTGGCACCAGCACGTAGTTGCCAACCATATCCAGCAGTAGTTCGCGCTCGCCGTTTGCTTCTTCAAGCAGTAGCACTGCACTGCCACTTAGTAGCATGACCAGCTCTTCACCAGCCGGGTGGCGTTCCCAACTGGGCCAGTCTGCCGAAAAGCTGAAGGCGGACATCAACCTGCCCTGGTCCAACTCAGGCTTGGCCCCGCCAGCAATATCACTCCAGAACTGTTCGGTGACGGCAACCTGCTGGGTTTTTCCGCCATCTTGAACATGCAGATACGTATGTAGAATTTCCTCGACGCGGCTGGCGGGCATGCTGTGCTCCTTGTCCTGTTCTGGCTCAGCGTTTAAGCAACGAAGAGTCCAACTGATTGAAGCACTGCACGATGCGCTCATGGCTGACATCGGCGAACTCCTTTTGCGTCAGGCTCACCAGCACGCTCGGTTTCACGCGGCCGGAGCGCAGTTGGCGCTGCATATAAGCCAGCACTTCGGCGTCGCTGGCGGCTGCTGTTTGGCGGGTCTCTTCCACAGATTTAGCGCTCATTTGGGGTGATTTAACGCGGTGTTTTCGGCGCGAACAGGGCGCAGACACCTGTCACTTTATCAGCTGTTTTACGGCGATGACTCTATAGTCACTGAGTCATATACCCTGACTACTATAAAGGTCATACCCAAATCCTATTGGCTCGTTCGCAGTCCAGCTACCAAGCTGAGTCCACCCCGTTAGGTAAAAACAACAGGAGAGAGACATGTCAAACGATGCGAAATGCCCGTTCTCGGGCGCTGCCGGAACCAACAGTGTGGCTGGCGGCGCACCGAAGAACGCCGACTGGTGGCCTAACCAACTCAGCCTGAAAATTCTCCATCAACATTCCTCCAAGTCCGACCCCATGGGTGCGGGCTTCAACTACGCCGATGAATTCAAGACCCTTGATCTGCATGCCGTGATCAAAGACCTCACGGCATTGATGACCGACTCGCAAGACTGGTGGCCAGCCGACTGGGGGCATTACGGCGGCCTGATGATTCGTATGGCCTGGCACGCTGCAGGCACTTACCGCATCCACGATGGCCGTGGCGGTGCGAGCACCGGTAACCAGCGCTTTGCGCCGCTCAACAGCTGGCCGGATAACGGCAACCTGGACAAGGCCCGTCGCCTGCTCTGGCCGATCAAGCAGAAGTACGGCCGCAAGCTGTCCTGGGCTGACCTGTTCGTTCTGGCCGGTAACGTTGCCTTGGAGTCCATGGGCTTCAAAACCTTCGGTTTTGCCGGCGGCCGCCCGGACATCTGGGAGCCGGAAGAAGACACCTACTGGGGTTCGGAAACCGAGTGGCTGGCCACCAGCGACAAACCGCACAGCCGTTACACCGGCAACCGCGAGCTGGAAAACCCGCTGGCCGCCGTGCAGATGGGCCTGATTTACGTCAACCCGGAAGGTCCGGACGGCAACCCTGATCCGCTGGCGTCGGGCCGTGATGTGCGCGAAACCTTCGCCCGCATGGCGATGAACGACGAAGAAACCGTGGCCCTGGTAGCCGGCGGTCACACCTTCGGTAAAGCCCACGGTGCGGGTGATCCATCACTGGTCGGCCCTGAGCCGGAAGCCGCACCGCTTGAAGAACAGGGCCTGGGCTGGATCAACAAGTTCGGCACTGGCAAAGGCGTGCACACCACCACCAGTGGTATCGAAGGCGCCTGGAAGCCTAACCCCACCACCTGGGATAACGGCTATTTCGACATGCTGTTCGGCTACGAGTGGGAACTGAGCAAGAGCCCGGCCGGTGCCCACCAGTGGACGCCGAAGAACGTCAAACCTGAGCACTTGATCCCAGATGCTCACGACCCGGCGAAGAAACACCCGCCGATGATGACCACCGCCGATATGTCGCTGCGTATGGACCCGGCCTACGAGAAGATTTCTCGCCATTTCCACCAGAACCCGCAAGCGTTTGCCGATGCATTTGCTCGCGCCTGGTTCAAGCTGACCCACCGTGACATGGGCCCGCGTGCCCGTTACCTCGGCCCGCTGGTACCTGCCGAAGTGCTGATCTGGCAAGACCCGGTTCCGGCCGTCGACCATGCCCTGGTGGATGCGCAGGACATCGCCAGCCTCAAGGCCAAGGTGCTGGCATCCGGCCTGTCGATTGCGCAACTGGTCAACACGGCCTGGGCGTCGGCCTCCACCTACCGTGGCAGCGACAAACGTGGTGGTGCCAACGGCGCGCGTATTCGTCTGGCGCCGCAAAAGGACTGGGAAGTTAACCAGCCGGCCGAACTGGCCAAGGTGCTGGCAGCGTTGGAAGCCATCCAGAAGGACTTCAACGCCTCGGCCGCCGGCGGCAAGAAAATCTCCCTGGCCGACCTGATTGTTCTCGCCGGCTCCGCAGCGGTGGAAGCCGCGGCGAAGAAGGGCGGTGTGGATGCAGTGGTGCCGTTCGCCCCAGGTCGTACCGACGCCTCGCAGGATCAGACCGATGTCGAATCCTTCGCGGTGCTGGAGCCCAAGGCCGATGGCTTCCGTAACTACGCCCGCAAGGGTTACGAAAACGTTGCTGCCGAGTTGCTGGTCGACAAGGCGCAGCTGCTGGAGCTGACCTCGCCGGAGATGACCGTGCTGATTGGCGGTCTGCGCGCGCTGAATGCCAATGCCGGCAAAGCCCAGCATGGCGTGTTCAGCAAGCGGCCGGAAACCCTGAGCAATGACTTCTTCGTCAACCTGCTCGACATGGGTACCAAGTGGCAGAAGTCTGCCAGCGAAGGTGTGCTGGAAGGCCGCGACCGTAAAACTGGCGACCTGAAATGGACCGCCACCCAGGTTGACCTGGTGTTCGGCTCCAACTCGCAGCTGCGCGCTCAGGCTGAGGTTTATGCCACCAGCGATGCACCCGCGAAGTTTGTGCAGGACTTCGTCGCCGCCTGGACCAAGGTGATGAACCTGGATCGCTTCGATCTCAAGTGATCCGCATAGAGGCCTAACCGGCCTCAATTGAAACCACTTCGCCCCGCCATGGTCATTCATGGCGGGGCGAAGTTTTTTATAAGTGTCTGATTAAGCTTGAATTCAGCCAGCGCCGTTAACTTAGCCTGACTTTCTAAATGCTATTGGAGCCACCTGATGTCGAACCTCGCCTGCGTACCGCTCAAACAGGTGCCGACCGCCTTTGCATTCTGCGCCGCACTGTTCGCCACCGGCGCGATGGCCAACCAGCCGCAGATATACGGCCTGCACGAGAAGGTTTCGCTGCATGAACTTGCCCTGGAGTTACCTGCCAAGCTCGATACCGGCGCCGAAACCGCCTCGCTCAGTGCCAAGAATATTGAAATGTTCAAACGTGATGGCGGCGAATGGGTGCGTTTCCAGCTGGGTATGCAAGACGCCAAGCAAGCGCAGATCATCGAAAGGCCGCTGGCGCGTATGAGCTACATCAAACGCCGCGCCGATGACCGCAAACCCGGCGACAAACAGCTGTATACCGCCCGCCCGGTGATCGAGATGGACATTTGCGTGGGTGATGAGCTGAAGAACATTGAGGTCAACCTGACCGACCGCAGCGCCTTTGAATTCCCGCTGCTGATCGGCTCATCGGCCCTGAAAGAATTCAACGCCGCAGTCAGCCCCGGCGTGCGTTACTCGGCCGGGCAGCCAAGTTGCACCCAGACCAGCTGATTGAGCATTGCCAACGCTTCCAGTGGGCTTATGTCGCCCTGAAGCTCCAGACGATTTCCACCACGCGCACAGCCAGAATCAGGTAAAGCAGAAACAGGATGAGCTGCAGCACCACGTGATGGCGCAGTTTGGCCAGGCGCCGCAGGGCGTCGCTGATATTCAGTAGCAGCAGAAGCGCCGATACGATGATCAACCCCCAACCAGCCAGGGTTGAGCCCCAGAGCCCCATAAAGATCTGATGGTTGCCATGCAACGCGTCAGTGCCGGCGGCAAACAGCAGCGCGCAGACCAGCAGGTTTTTGATGTTGTCGAAGATCTTGGCGCTTAAGTCTGCATCCAGCAGCGCCAGGTATTTGCTCCAGAGCTTGCGCATAGACGGCACCTGATTAGCAGCAGTACAGCGATTAATGACTGGCGTTACGCGGCCTGGGCCAGAACAGGCTGGCCATGCACAAGGCATACAGAACCGCGAACAGCACATAGGCAATTCGCGTGGAAAACAGCTCCGGCGTTTCGCCGGGCAATGGCGAAACGCCCAGACCAAAGAGAATTAGAAAGGTCGTCAGCCCGCCGCCAAACACTTTGCCCGTCACGGCGCCCATTACGGCTCGGCCGGCAAACAGCAGGCTCACCGTCAGCAGGATTAGGATGACCCACAAGAGGCTGGGCCGCAGTTCGATCACGGTAAATGCCAGGGATGCGACAACCCCGCCCAGCAGGTTGATGACGATCAGCGCGGCAGCGGTTCGGCTGCTCATCCCCAGCTCGAACTGGCTGAGCAACGAGGCCACGGTAATCGGTATGACCATCGCCGTGGCCAGGCGCGAGTCGATCAAGCACAGTGCAACCATGCCCAACAGGATGGCGCCACTGACCATGGCCTGGTGCGTCACGCTGCCCAGCTCAGCGCGCGGCAAAGGCGCAGGGGCTACCGGCGCTGGGCCGAGATCCGGGAATACGGCGTGAGCGCCCCAGGCAAGCAGCAGGCCGATACTGACCGCCTTGGCCAGAACCAAGACAATCGACTCGCCGAGGTCACGCTGGAGGATGTCGAGCAGCGGCACCACAATCGCAATCACCAGCATCAACGCCGGCCCCGCGCCACCCACCCGGCGACCCTGGGCGAAAAAGCAGCTGAAGTAGCACAGCCAGAGCAACGGCAGCAGCACCAACGGCCGCTCACCGAGCAGGCCAGTGAGGAAGATCAGCAACGCGCCCACGATAAAGATCAGCAATACAGTGCCCAGCCCCTGACGCAAACCGGGCGGGTTGTAGCTGGCCAGCAGAAACTGAGTGGCAAATAGCGGCGCGAGAAAGGGCAGCACACTGCCGTTGACCAGGCCCAGGCTGAATCCCAGCGTTACTGCCAGAGCCACCCGCAAGCCTTGGCGCTTGGCGCGCGCCAGATCGATTGACGGGGAGGGGGCCGCCAAGGCCTCAGTTGACATAGGTCAGCAGCGCTACAAGCCGCGCGGTGATCACGCCAAACATATTCGCCAACGGGTTATCGCCGGTGTAAATCACCACCGTAACCTGTGAGCCATAGCGCAGGCCTTTCGGATAAGGCTCCATCACCACCAGGCGCACGGGGAAGCGTTGCGGGTCACGTACCCAGCCGCTCTGGTTGCGAACCGAGGGTAGGGCAGAAGAGCTGCTGCCTTCTGTTGCAACGCCCCAGCCGACACTCTCGACCCGCGCATTGAAAATACGCCCAGGCAACACGTCGAACACCAGCTCGGCCGTATCATCGGCCTGCACGTGCTCCAGGCTGTTTTCTTTAAAGGCTGCGGAAATCCACACGGTGCCGGTGTCGATAAAGGTCAGCGCGGGCTGGCCGGCGCTGACCACCTGGCCAACGGCGAGCTGCAGATTGGTGATCACCCCGTCGGCCGGCGCGGTAATTTCCGTACGCACCAGATCAAGCCGGGCCTTTTCCAGCTGCGCGAGGGCCTGCTTGAACTGCGGGTTATCCGTACCGGTTGGCCCCAGTTCCTGACGGGCACGCTGCAAATCGGCCTGCGCCTTGACCACGGCAGCTTCGGCGGAGTTCAGCGACGCGGTGGCTTCATCCAGACGCGCCCGCGCATAAACGCCGCGTTCAACCAGCTGCATTACCCGGCGCGCTTGCTCGCGCACATTGTCGCGCTGGGCGCGGGCGGAAACGAGCTGAGCCTGGGCCGCATCCACCGATGCGGTGTTGGCCCCCAACGACTGGCCTGTTTGCTCAAGGCGCGCCTCGGCTTCGGCAATGGCGATCTTGTAAGGCTGCGGATCAATGCGAAACAGCAGCTGCCCAGCCTCCACCCGCGCATTGTCGAGCACCGCGATTTCCACCACGCGGCCACCCACCTCGGATGCCATCTGCACCACATAACCCTGCACCACCGCCTGCGAAGTGGACGGGGTGCTGCGTTCCATCAGGATGGACAGTACAAACAGCGCGGCGGCAACTGACACCACGATCAACGCAATACGTCGCAGCGGGTTGGTTGGCGGCGCGGATTTATCGACGGCCACCGGCGTCTCGGCCGGTGGTGGGCTGTCAGGCTGCTCTAATGCTTCAGACATAAGGGTTCCCGTAAGGCAGATGGAGCAAGCACCAAGGTTGACTCGGCAGTGCGGGGTAAATCACGCAGCGTCGGGGCCGCTAACCCGTGCGGTGCGAATAAACAACGCACGCAGCTTCTCCCAGAAGTTGCCGCCCAAAACAAAGAAGCTGCCAATCAGCATGGCATCGCCGAGCATCTGCAGCGCCCAGTTATTAGGCCGCAGACCGGGCGCGATAGCGTCGATATAGGGTTCAAGAAAGGACGAAATCAGCGGCAGACAGAACATCACCAAGCCAATGCGATGGCGCATCGGGCTGATCTCATCCTCAGTGCTCGGCACCATGGAAGACATATAGCCGTAGATATGCTGCTTCAGCTCCTGGAAACCCGCCTTGCCCATGATGGCGATAACCAGCAGCAAGAGAATCTTGTTAAGGATAAACAGCGCCCCCGAAAGCGCCGCCACCTTGGACCCCGGCACATCCGCCGCCGCTGCCAGCGGCACCAGAAGCCACAAAGCCGGAATCAAACAGATAATCGCGATACCCAACTTAAACCGCCAATGGGCGGACTTGGGCTGGGCTGTGTTCAGCTCTGTACTCATATGCACGTACCGTCCCTTGCGATTATTGTTTTGGGGTTTTAAAAAACGGCAAAACCATCAGCTAAATATCTAGCACAAAACCAGCGTGGCGCAGCTTTATCAGCCCATGCCTGCTCGATGCCCGCACGCTGCTGGTTTGGTGAGCATTTTTTAGGGGGCAGCGCTTGTTTTTAACGTGAAAAACCGAGGCTTGGCATTGGGCTGGCGCTACTGAGGAATTGATCGAGAGCTGCTAGACAGTGCGGCGGCAAAGACGTAGGTTCTTGCTGGTGTTGCGTGGGGGAGGTTTGGCATTTGGAAATTTTTGGATTGCCTAGAGGGATGGTGCTAGGTCGAGACTTTATACGACATCCTATGGGGTGTTATGCGACGGAAATTTCGTCTAATTATAGTTAGGCAAATATGGATATCGAAGAAATCTACAATTTCCTTGAAACAAGCCAGGGAGTAAGCAGGAGCAAACTTTCTCCTAAAGCTGATCTATGTAGCGACCTAGGCATAGATGGAGATGATTTCTTTGAGTTGGCAGAAGACTTTGCGTCAAAATACAATGTTTCCATGAACACCTATTGCTGGTATTTCCATCACAAAGAAGAAGGCTTCAACATCGGCGCTCTATTTTCACCAGCGCCGTACCAGCAGGTAGAGCGCATGCCAATAACCCCGGAAGTGTTATTACTTGCAGCTACAGCGAAAACATGGCCAATCTCTTATCCCGAACACAAAATTAACAGTCGACGCGCCGAAAGCTTAATAAATAAAATATTCATAATCACATTATTTAGCTTTGCTGCCATATGCTAACTGTCAGCATTCGCCTAACAACTGGTTCAAACCGTTCGCTCCGCTCACTGGGACGGGCTAAAGCCCGCCCCTTAACCAAATGTTATGCGCTATGCAAAGTAACTCAAAAAAATGAATGCTAACGAGACACTTGAAATGAGCATCTGGGCGAAGAATAGCGTATTTATATTCCCGCTAATCCTATCTCTTTTTTCAGCCTTAATATTTTGGCTGTTTTTTTCATATATCCCGCAACGTACAAGGCAAAATAAAATCCGCCCATTGGTTGAGATGGATATAAACAACATACGCGGATCACTTTTTTCAATATTTGATCGCATCATGTCTCACGCAGAACATTCCCCCTCATATTTTCAATCTGAAATCAAGTCAGGAAAACTTTCAGACCAAGACATAAATCTTGGCTTGCAAAACAAATGTTTAAACGAGCACTACCTATACAACGAAGCAGTAAATACTAAAATGTTAATAATTGGCGAAGCGATTGGCCGCCACGCAAACACAATTGACCGCCTAGTGGATAAAGCACTGAATTTTAGTCAGTTCGTAAGCTCCGACGAAATAATTCTTCTCGAGCGCATTCGTGAGAATGTGCGAAGGTACGACTTCGGCGCTGAGGAAATAAACAAAAATCCAGCAACTCAAATTGGCGGCCATGTTTATAAACCAGTAGTAACGAATATCTCCTATAGAAGCCAAAATTTTTCCGAGCTGTATCTGCTTTATCTCGAACTACAAAAATTATCGGCAAAGCATTTTAAGCACCTAGACAGAAATATAATTATAAACAACATTCAGTATTTGTACGGCAGAGACCAATACAAAAACTGCATGGCATATATCCGGAAGCATTTAAACCTCCTCCCGGACGACAAAAAATTCATGTGGAATTACATGGCTCTGTGCCTATACAAAAACGGAGCAAAGCAGGCTGCGTACAAAGAGCTTTACTATATTTATAACGACAGGCCATACAGCGGAAGTCTAGTGTCATCCCGCTCATTTCTCGAGCCATTTATCAATGACCAAAGAGCAATCGAAATATTACTAATAAACCATACAAGCCAAGAGTTCGAAGCGCTCAAAAAGATATTGGAAGAAGAGGCGGAAAATCGTACAAATTATTTAAAATTAAATAGTTTGCTGCTGCAGTACTTTGAAGAACTGAAGTCTCGCCCCCAACAACGCGCATAACAACTGGTTCAAACCGTTCGCTTCGCTCACTGGGACGGGCTAAAGCCCGCCCCTTAACCAATCGTTATGCCAGAAAAAGAGATTTCATGAACAAGATATTATTTGCAACACTAATGCTTTCAGGTGGAGCCCTAGCAGGGCAAGATAGCTTTAACCCTGATGACTGGGGTGATGCTAATGCAAATTGCGCAGCTTTTTATATGGCATCTCAGGTTCTCATTAAACAAGAAGTCAAAAATGAATACTCAAAAAAATCCGCTAGCCATCATGCATTATCAACCCAAATGTACTCATCGCCACAGAAGTCAACTGACTCTGTAAATAAACACCTTCGTGAACATGCCATAAAGGCAGCCTCGCTGAAAGAAAATGAAAAAATAACCAGCTATCTATCTGAAAACTCAATCAGCTGTAGCTCAGTTGAAGGGCATTCACTTGCTATAATTAAAAACCATACACCTCCTGAAAGCCGTGAATAGTTATTAACAATTTCCACGCCGAAACTGATCGCTAATCAATTAATTGACGCGTAACAAATAGTTAAAATCGTTCGCTACGCTCACTAGTGACAGACTAGCCTCTCCCTTAGCTTAATCATTATGCATATTCAGAATATTTTCATCCAGCCGCAAATGAAAAAGAAAATAGAAAGATCAAAGTTGCTGAGAGTTTTTAATTCACTTTGTGCGGCATTGTTTATGGGCGCTGCAATTTACATTGTCGTGATGGGCTTCAACTCTGTCGCTATGGCAGCTATCGCTATTTCCGTTGCCGGAGCAGCTGCGCCTATCGTCCAAAGCGATGAAGGAATTTGGGAGATAGTAGTCGGAACTTTCGAGGCCATGATTGATGGAGTGGTGACAGTTGTCGAAGGCATAGCAAGTGCAATGGCTAGCCTGTTTAGTTAAAAGCGTTAATTAAAAGGCGGCTCAAGTTAATGCGGCAAGATCTAAGAGACAAAATTATCAGTGCTTGTACAAAGAGGATACTTGCCAAAGGTGAGGCTGTTGGCGTTTTTTTTACGCGTTCTTCGCAAATAAAAATAATGATCCGCAGCTTCTTATGGAAGCTGCAAGGTGGTGGATAGAAACCCACAAGCTTGATCATTTCGAGAAGGCAACAAAAATTAAGTTAATGATTGAAGCCGGCGTCTGATTAATTCAGGCAGTGGCCAATTTAACCAGGCGCGCATGTTGGGCGGAGTGGCAATGAGCAAAGTCGATGTGACATCCCGATTTGAAGCAAAGCTTCTTCGTCCGGCAATGCCTGGTAGTGATACATCGTGGGCGTTTGTAGTACTGCCGAGAGATGCCAGTGAAAAGCTTCCGAGGCGAGGAAGGACGACAGTTGAGGGCACAATTAATGGACAGCATTTCCAGGCGACTCTTGAACCCGATGGTCAGCTGAGCCATTGGCTGCAGATCAGTAGAGGGTTGTACGAAGGTGCAGGCGCGGTGGTTGGGGATATCGTCACGGTAGAGTTAACCCCGGTGGAGAAGGAGCCAGAGCCTGATATTCCAGCTGATTTTCAGGAGGCGCTGGCAGCCGCACCTGAGGCCCATAAGGTTTGGACCGATACGACGACCATCGCACGATTGGACTGGATACATTGGATTACTTCAGCCAAGCAACTTAAGACGCGCAGCAAACGAATTGGTGATGCCTGCGATATGCTCGCGTCCGGCAAGAAGCATGTTTGCTGTTTCGACCAGTCTGGCTACTACAGCAAGGCCTTCCGTGCGCCCGACGCCGCAGATTTATAAATTGGCCATGGTGTTGAATGCTTAACGCGTTCGCTTTGCTTATTGGGTCATGCTCGTTTCGTTCATTCGCTTAACCACAGTACAAACCGAAGAGAATACAAGCATGCGCGTGCAGCTAGAGCCTCCAAACCAGCCTGAAGTTATTGCGCTTATCGCGGAGTTGGATGCGTATCAGGACACCTTGTACCCGGCCGAAGCGCGCTATGCGCTGGACCTGACCACGCTGGAGCAGGACAACGTGTTGTTTGCGGTGGCCAGAGGCAACGACGGGGCGGCCATTGCTTGCGCTGCGGTGGTGCTTGGCAATGGGGCGGGGGAGCTAAAGCGCATGTTTGTGCGCCCAGCCAACCGCGCGCAAGGTGCGGCTGCGCAGGTGTTGCTACAGCTTGAAGTCGAGTCGATAAAGCGCGGTTGTCGGATGTTGCAACTTGAAACGGGCCCTTACCAAGCAGAGGCGTTGGCGTTTTATCAGAAGCATGGTTTCCAGATATGCGGCGCATTCGGCGACTACCCTGAACATCCGCTGAGCGTGTTTATGCAAAAAAGGCTCAGTGGCGCTCGCGCGGCGGGCTAACTAATCATGCCCATGAACACCCTTACCGCGTGGGCACAAACCAGTGTTTACGGCCTCGGTACAGGCATTAGATATCTGGAGAAACCGTGAACCGTATTCAGCTTTTTTGCTGGCGTTTACTCGTTGCAGCCACCGCAGGGTTGATGTTGTTCGGGCTTGCGCTTGTGCTGATGCCGGGCTTTACCCTGCAAGCATTCAGCCTGCTGGTTTACGCATCGGCGGCACACCTCAATACATTCGGCCCTGAAGCCTTGGCTTATATCAGCCTGGTGCATGCCGTACTGGGCTCGGTGATGTTCGGCTGGGGCGCTGTGCTGATGTTTCTCGCGCTTGGCCCCGTGCGCAGAGGTAGCCAAGACGCATGGTGGATGTTTGTTGTGTCACTGCTCGCCTGGTTTATCCCTGACACAGCCTATTCGCTGCTGTCTGGCTTCTGGCAAAACGCGCTGCTCAATGTCGGTTTTGCATTGCTGTTTGCAAGTGCGCTCGGCGGATTGCGCTCATTCACGATGCAAGAGCGCATATGACGCAGCGCTGAGCGCGTTCAGCATAGTTATCCGGGCGACTAAAGCCCGTAGCAGGAGGCGTTATGGCGCAGTATCTGGTGGCGATCCACCATCCCGATGACTACGACCCGGCCATTGCCGAGGATGAGGCAATGACCCGCGCTATCGACGTGCTGAATGACGAAATGGTGGCGGCCGGTGTCAGGGTTTTCGTCGGCGGTCTGCACCCGGCGCGCTGCGCAAAATCGCTACGAGCGCAGCCCAACGGCGAGGTGCTTGTTAGTGACGGGCCATACCTGCAGACCAAGGAGCACGTGGGCGGTTTCTGGGTGCTGGAAACGGCTGATATGGATGAGGCGCTGGCCTGGGGGCGCAAGGCCGCCATTGCCTGCCGGGCACCGGTTGAGGTGCGGCCGTTTCACTCATAAAAAAGCCCCACGGCAAGGAGCAACTGCCGTGGGGCGGGAAGGGGTTGGCCAAGCCAACCGGGGGAGAGTTTGCAAATAGGTTAAGCGTTAGGCTGCCACCCGCCGCCAAGGGCCTTGTAGATGGCGACGATGCCGCGATACAGCTCGACTTCCGCCTGGGCCTGGGCGTCTTCGGCGCTTAAGCGTTCGCGTTCGGCGTCGAGCAGCACGAGAAAGTCCACTTCACCTTCGCGGTAGCGCACGCGGGCTTGTTCGGCTGCGGCGCGGCTGGCGTCGGATTGGCGCAGCAGGGCGAGCAGGCGCTGCTGACGCTTGCCGTAGTCGCTAAAGGCGTTGGCGGATTCTTCCAGGGCCAGCAGCACTTGTTGCTCATAGTTGGCCAGCGCGCCATCGGCTTCGGCTTCAGCCCCACGCAAGCGTGCACGCACGCTGCCCAGATCAAACGCCGCCCAGCTGATGGTCGGTGCTAGGCCCCAGGCTTGCGCTGCCGACGAGCCCAGCTGCGAGCCACGCCCGGCGGTGAAGCCGAGGAAGCCGGACATGCTCACCCGTGGAAATAGGTCCGCCGTGGCCACGCCGATATTGGCGGTGGCGGCGGCCAATTGCCGTTCGGCGGCACGGATATCCGGTCGGCGGCGCAGCAGCTCGCCGGGGTCGCCAACTGGCAGGGCTTTGGCGATGGCGGGCAGGTCCTGAGCCGAGAGGTCCACACTCAATTGGTCCGGACGTTGGCCGAGCAGGGTGGCGATGCGGTGCTTGGCGCGCTGCTGTTCGGCCTGCAGTTGCGGCAGGCTGGCTTCGGTGCCGGCCAGACGCGCGTCGCTGCGCAGTACATCGAGCTGACTACCGACGCCGGCGACCCGCAACTGCTCGGTGATGGCGCGGGACTCCTGCTGGTTTTTCAGGTTGTCGCGGGCAATACGTTCACGCAGTTGTGCGCCGCGCAGGCTGCCGTAGGCATCCACCAGCTCGGCGATCAGGCTGACCTGCAGTTGCTGGTAATCCGCTTCGGCCACGTCCAGTTCGGCATCGCTGGCTTCCAGTTGACGCTGAATGCGGCCAAACAAGTCCAGCTCCCAGAGCATGTCCAGACCCAGGTCGTAACGTTCGCCGCGCACGCGCTGCTCGGTGACGCCGGGTTGTTGGGCCTTGCCGAATTCACCACTGGCGCGGCTGGTGATGGTCGGCAACTGATCGTTGCCGAGGTCGTCACGGATGGCCTGGGCCGCCAGCAGGCGGGCAAAGGCCACGCGCAGTTGACGGTTTTCCTGCAGCGACTGTTGCACCAACTGGTTGAGGATCGGGTCGTCGAACTGCTGCCACCAGCTGGTTTCGAAACGCGAGCGGTCGTAGCTGTTGCTTTGCGCGCTGCTCAGCTGGGCATCTGCAGTCTGCGGTGCCTGGTAATCCGGGCCGACGGCACAGGCCGTCAGTGCCAGTGCTAACAGGCTAATCGCTAGAGGTTTGGCGGTAATGGTTTTCATGCCTGTACCTCCTGCAAACGCGCGACTTTCTTCGCTTCACGCTTCTCCACAAAGGCGCGGATCAGTACATAGAACAGCGGGGTCAGCAGCAGACCGAAGAAGGTCACACCGAGCATGCCGCTGAACACGGCAACACCCATGGCATGGCGCATTTCTGCGCCGGCGCCGGAGGACAGTACCAGCGGCACCACACCCATGATAAAGGCGAAGCTGGTCATCAGAATCGGCCGCAGACGCAGGCGGCAGGCTTCCAGCACCGCGCTGACGCGGTCCATGCCTTCTTCCTGTTTTTCCTTGGCAAATTCGACGATCAGGATGGCGTTCTTACAGGCCAACCCCACCAGTACGATCAAGCCTATCTGGGTAAAGATGTTGTTATCGCCTCCCGCCAGGATTACCCCGGTAATGGCCGACAGCAGGGTCATTGGCACGATCAGGATCACCGCAAGCGGCAGACTCCAGCTTTCGTACTGGGCGGCCAGCACCAGGAAGGCCAGCAGCACGCAGAGCGGGAAGATAAAGATCGCGCTGTTACCGGCGAGGATCTGCTGGTAGGTCAGGTCGGTCCACTCGAAGCTCATGCCGTTGGGCAGTTCGTCCTTGAGCAGTTTGGCAATCGCCGCCTCGGCCTGGCCGGAGCTGTAGCCGGGGGCTGCCGCGCCGTTGATTTCAGCGGTAAGGAAGCCGTTGTAATGCATCACCCGATCCGGGCCCGAGCTGGCGCTGACTTTGAGAAAGGCTGACAGCGGCACCATTTCGCCACGGTTGTTGCGCACCTTGAGCTGGCCGATCTGCTCCGGCTCCAGGCGGAACTGTTGCTCAGCCTGCACGTTGACCTGATAGGTACGGCCAAAACGGTTGAAGTCGTTGGCGTACAGCGAGCCCAGGTAGATCTGCATGGTGTCGAAGATGTCGCTGATCGCCACGCCGTGGGTCTTGGCCTTTTCGCGGTCGATGGCAGCATCGATCTGCGGCACATTCACCTGGTAACTGGTGAACACCGACATCGGGTCCAACTCCGGCAGTGCGCGGGCCTTGGCGATGACGTTCTGGGTCTGTACGTACAGCTCGTCATAGCCGAGGTTGCCACGGTCCTGCACCTGCAGGCGGAAGCCGCCGATGGTGCCCAGGCCTTGTACCGGTGGTGGCGGGAAGATCGCGATATAGGCGTCCTGAATACCCGCGAATTGGGCGTTCAGCTCGGCCGCGATAGCCGTGGCGCTCATCGATGGGTCGCTGCGCTCATCGAACGGCTTGAGAGGCGTGAAGACGATGCCGCTGTTCGGGCTGTTGGTGAAGCCGTTGATCGACAGGCCAGGGAAGGCCACGGTGTTTTCCACACCGGGGTGCTTACCGGCGATTTCCGACATCTTCTTGATCACGTCTTCGGTGCGATCCAGGGTCGCGGCGTCCGGCAGTTGGGCGAAGGCCACCAGGTACTGCTTGTCTTGCGGCGGCACGAAACCGCTCGGTGTCGTGGCAAAACCCAGGTAGGTCAGGCCCATCAGCCCGGCATAGACGAACAGGGCGATGCCGCTGCCGCGCAGCACGCGCTTTACGGTGCCGACATAGCCATGGCTGGCACGGTCGAATGCGCGGTTGAACGGTTTGAACAACCAGCCGCCGAACAGCCGGTCGAGCAGTTTGGAGAAGCGGTCTTTCGGCGCGTCATGGCTTTTCAGCAATATGGCGGCCAGGGCAGGGGACAGGGTCAGCGAGTTGATCGCCGAGATCACCGTGGAGATGGCAATCGTCAGGGCGAACTGTTGATAGAACTGCCCGCTCAGCCCGGAGATAAAGGCCGTGGGGATAAACACCGCACAGAGCACCAGGGCCGTGGCGACGATGGGCCCGGTCACTTCCTTCATCGCCTGCTTGGTGGCTTCCACCGGGGTTTTGCCCAGGCCGATATTGCGCTCGACGTTTTCCACCACCACGATGGCGTCGTCCACCACGATGCCGATAGCCAGCACCAGACCGAACAGCGACAGCGCGTTAAGCGAGAAGCCGAACATATGCATCACGGCGAAAGTGCCGATCAATGACACCGGCACAGCGGCCAGCGGGATGATCGAAGCGCGCCAGGTTTGCAGGAACAGAATCACCACCAGCACCACCAGGATGATGGCTTCGAGCAGGGTATGTACCACCGCCTCGATGGAGCCACGCACGAAGATGGTCGGGTCATAGACGATTTCGTAGTCCACGCCTTGCGGGAAGCTCTGCTTCAGCTCGGCCATGCGCTCGCGCACCGCATCGGAAATCTCGATGGCGTTGGAGCCGGGGCGCTGGAATACAGGGATGGCGACTGCGGGTTTGTTGTTCAGCAGAGAGCGCAGTGCGTATTGACTGGAGCCCAGTTCGATGCGAGCGATGTCTTTCAGGCGAGTGATTTCGCCGTTTTCACCGGCGCGGATAATGATGTTCTCGAACTCTTCCTCGCTGACCAGACGGCCCTGGGTGTTGATCGACAACTGAAAACTATTGCCCGCATCCGACGGTGGCGCACCGAGGGAACCGGCAGCGACCTGACGGTTCTGCTCGCGAATGGCGTTAACCACGTCGGCGGCAGTCAGGTTGCGCGAGGCGACCTTGTTTGGGTCGAGCCAGACGCGCAGCGAGTAGTTGCCCAAACCAAACAGCTGCACATCACCGATGCCATCCAGACGCGCCAGCTCGTCCTTGATATTCAGCGCGGCGTAGTTGGACAGGTACAGCATGTCGTAACGGTCGTCCGGCGAGGTCAAGTGCACGACCATGGTCAGGTCGGGCGAGGCCTTGTCGACCGTTACGCCGAGACGCTGCACTTCAGTGGGCAGGGTCGGCATGGTGCGGGTGACGCGGTTCTGCACCTGCACCTGGGCTTTGTCCAGATCGGTGCCGAGCGCGAATGTCAGGGTCAGGGTCATCTTGCCGTCGGCAGTACCCTGGGACGACATATAGAGCATGCCTTCCACACCGGTAATCGCCTGCTCCAGCGGCGAGGCGACGGTTTCGCCGATCACCTTGGGGTTGGCGCCGGGGAAGGTGGCGCGCACCACTACGGTAGGCGGCACCACTTCTGGGTATTCGCTGATCGGCAATTGGAACAGTGAGATGGCCCCGCTGATTAGGATCAGCAGCGAGAGCACGGCGGCGAAGATCGGCCGCTGAATAAAAAATTGCGAGAAATTCATCGTCGTCTACCTATTAGCCGCGTGGCGCAGTGTTGGCAGGGCTGTTTTTTGCAGCGACCCGGCGGCTGTTCTGGCGTTCGATGGCCTGACGTTGCTCGGTCAGCAGCGCCTGGGTCTTTTCATCGGCCATGGGCACGCTTTGCGGATCGACCGTGGAACCGGGGAACGCGCGCTGCAGACCGTTGACCACGATCTTCTCGCCCTTGGCCAGGCCGCTGCGCACGATGCGCAGGCCTTCCAGCTTCGGCCCCAGCTCGATGGCGCGGTACTGCACGGCGTTGTCCTTATCGAGCACCAGCACGTACTTCTTACCGAGGTCCGTGCCGACCGCTTCGTCCTTGATCAGCGCCGCGGCGTATTGGCCGCTACCGACCAGCTTGAGACGTGCGTAGAGGCCAGGGGTGAAGCGTCCATCACGGTTGTCGAACACCGCACGGCCACGGATGGTGCCGGTTTGCGGGTTGACCTGATTGTCGAGAAAATCCAGCTCGCCCAGGTGCGGGTGGCCGTCTTCGCTGGACAGCCCCAGGTACACCGGGCTGGCATCACGGGTCTGGCCGCCGGCCTGACGCGCCAGCTCAACGTACTTGAGGAACACGCGCTCATCGGCATCGAAGTAGGCGTAAACCTTGTCGGTGCTGACCAGGGTGGTCAGCAGGCTTTGTCCGGCATTGACCAGGTTGCCTTCGGTGATTTCCGCCCGGCTAACGCGGCCATCAATCGGCGCGGTAACCCGGGTAAAGCTGAGGTTGAGGCGGGCGTTATCCAGCTCTGCCTGGATGCCGGCCACTGCTGCCTTGGCTTCCGCTGCGGCGCTGGCGCGGGCATCGGCCAGCTCGGCGGAGATGGCATTGCTCTGACGCAAGCGCTCGCCGCGATTGGCCTCGCTCTGGGTGCGCGCCTGGCTGGCACGAGCCTGTTGCAGCTGAGCTTCGAAGCGTTTGACTTCGGCCTGGAAGGGGCGCGGATCGATCTGGAACAGCAGGTCGCCTTTCTTCACCAGGCGGCCTTCATTGAAGGCTACGCGGTCGACGAAACCGGATACCCGTGGGCGAATTTCCACCGACTCTGGCGCTTCCAGGCGGCCGGTAAATTCATCCCATTCATTGATCGGTTGTTCAATCACTTCGGCCACGCTGACTTGTGCAGCGGGCATCTGTTGCGCGCTTTCTGGTGCTTTGCCGCAGGCACTCAGCACCAGTACAGCAGCCAGGGCGAGGGGAAAATGCCAGAGGTTTTTATTGGACTGTTCCATGTGTGCTTCCGCCAGAGGGTGTTATGAATGGGCGGAGTCTGCGGCGGCGGGTGCAATGGCGACGAATCGAACGGGGCGAAGATGAGTATCAGTCTTAGTGATGATTCGCTGGCTTGTATCGATAGTGCCGATTGTGAACAAAGGGGCTAGGGCGGGGCGCCCTTTGCCTGGAGACATGGGTAACTCCCCACCAGTTGGCCGATGGGGTGTTCGGCAGAGTTGGCCTTACAGGCTGTCGGGGTCGCCGCAGAACATCTGGATGCGCGAACGCAGCCAGCGTTCCGCCGGGTCGTTGTCCTGGGCGCCACGCCAGGCCATGTGCAGCTCGAAGGTTTGCGACGGAAGCGGCAGCTCTTCGGCGCGCACGCCGCCTGCAGAGGTCAGGGCAGCAGCGGTGTAGTCCGGCACGGTGGCAATAATATCGGTGCCAGAAAGGAGGGTGCCGAGGCCGTTGAACTGGGGCAGGGCGAGGACCACCCGGCGTTTGCGGCCGATTTTCTCCAGTTCGGCATCGATAAAGCCACCGAGGTCACCGGCAAAGGACACCAGCGCATGGGGCCGCGCACAAAAGTCATCCAGGCTCAGTGGCCCCGGCGCCGCATCGGCGCGCAGCAGTTTCGGTTTGCTGCGGCGCAGCACCTTGCGCTTGGCATTGGCCGGCAGTTCATCGGTGTAGGCGACGCCTACGGAAATCTCGCCAGAGGCCAGCAGCGACGGCATCAATAGATAGTTGGTGCGGCGAATCACCAGCACCACGCCCGGCGCTTCAGCACGCAGGCGCTTGATCAGTGGCGGCAACAGGCCGAACTCGACGTCATCCGACAGGCCGATGCGAAACACCGCAGTGCTGGTGGCTGGATGAAAGTCAGCGGCGCGGCTGACGGCAGTGGAGATCGAATCCAGCGCCGGCGAGAGCAGGGCGGCGATCTCCATGGCCCGCGCGGTAGGCTCCATGCTGCGGCCGGTGCGCACGAACAGCGGGTCGTCAAACAGGCTGCGCAAACGGGCGAGGGCGGCGCTGATGGCCGGCTGACCGAGAAACAGTTTTTCCGCCGCACGGGTCACGCTGCGTTCATGCATCAGCGTTTCGAAGACGATCAGTAGGTTGAGATCGACGCGGCGAAGATCGTTACGGTTCATCCGGTGTCCATTCTGGAGTGGCTGCGGTTTTGCGCGCGACTCAGGCTAATGCCGAATGCTGTCGCCAGGCAATATGCACGGCTAAATGATGTGTTTGTGGCTCATCATCATCGACAAGCATGGTGAATATCAGCCCCGAGCGGTGGAATTGCTGGCAAAGCCCGGATAAAGTCCGTGGCCATAAGGGGTCGCCACAGCTGTATAGCGCAGAAATGCCAGACAGTGCCGCGACCTGAATGGGTCAACCGAAGAGGTTTGCGATGTCCCGCATAGTGCGTTTCCATGAGTTTGGTGAGGCTGATGTCCTCAAGATCGAAGAGCGCCAAGCGCCTGCGCCGGCCGCAGGTGAAGTGCTGGTCGGTGTTGAAGCTGTAGGCGTCAGTTGGTACGACGTGCTCTGGCGGCAGAACCTGGCCAATACCCCGACGCAATTGCCGGCAGGCCTGGGCCATGAACTGGCCGGCGTGGTACTGGCAGTCGGCGATGGCGTTACCGATCTGGCCGTGGGCGACAAAGTAGCCAGCTTCCCAGGGCACAGCGCCAATCGTTATCCCAGTTACGCCGAACAGGTGGTATTGCCGCGCAGCTCTCTGGCGCGTTACCCGGACAATCTGACTGCGCAACAGGCCGCCGTGCACTATCTGCCTTCGATGGTCGGCTGGTTCGGCTTTAGCGAGCTGGCCCGTTTGCAGCCGGGGGAAACCGTGCTGGTAACCGCCGCAAGCCGCTGCTGGGGCCCGTATATCGTGCAGATGGGCAAAGCCCTGGGCGCCACAGTAATTGCCGCTACGGCCTTTGCTGAAGACAGTGATTTTCTCAAGCAGCTGGGCGCCGACTACATCATCCTTACCGAAGAGCAGGACTTGGTTAGCCGCGTCAGCAAGCTGACTGATGGCCGTGGCGTGAATGTGGTGATGGACGCACTCGGCGGCCCGCAGATGTGCCTGCTGGGCGACGCCATCGCACCGCGCGGTCGATTGATCCTGTTCGACCTGCAAGGCGGCAATGAAACGCCATTCCCAGCCTGTGCAGCGTTCCAAAAGAACATCCAGTTCTTCGTGCATTGCATCGGTAATTTCACCGGCAAGGAAGAGCTGAACATTCCACAAGACCAGGCTGCAGTAGCCAAGGCCGTGCAAGGCATCAACCAACTGACGGCAGATGGTTTGCTCAAGCCGCTGATCGACAAGGTGTTCAGCTTCGACGATGTAGTTGAAGCGCATCGCTATATGGAAACCTGCCCAAGCCGTGGCCGCGTGCTGCTGGATCTCGGCGCGCGTTAAACATAACTCACATTATGCGAAGCCCGAATTAGGGCGAGAGCAGTGAATCCTGAGTGATCTGGGTTCACCGCTCGCAACATTAAAGTTCGTATAATGTATATTATGTTAAATTACCTATATGGAGCTGGCGGTTAGCTACAGGATTCAATCCCCGCTGCAACCTCCGCCCACTTCTGTTCAGTCACGATCCAGCAAATGGAAACTGGGCAACGCCACATGCCAGCGAATAGCGGCCAGGCGAATCAGCAACACGGTGAGCATGGCCACGCCTGTATCCAGCCAATGTGGCGTGTCCAGCGCGCGCATGCCGATAAAAACCACTGCGCCGGCTATGCATGCGGTGGCGTAAATCTCCTTCTGGAAGATCAGCGGGATCTCGTTGCAGATCACATCGCGCATCACGCCGCCAGCAACCCCGGTCATCACACCCATGATTACCGCCGTGCTGTGCGGCACGTTGTGTTGCATGGCGACCTCGGTGCCGATCACGGTAAACACCGCCAGGCCGAAGGCATCCGCCAATAGCAGGCCTTTCTCATGAATTGGCTGGGTCAGCCGCACCCAGATCACCGTGCCGACTGCCGCCAGCGAGGCCACGACGATATACAGATCGTTGCGAATCCAGCTGACCGGATGGTTGTCCAGAATCACGTCACGCAGCGTGCCGCCGCCCAATGCGGTGACGATGGCAATTACCAGCACGCCGAACAGGTCCATGGACTTGCGCCCGGCCATCAGCGCGCCGGTGATGGCGAATACCGCGACGCCGAACAGGTCGGCCAGATAGAACAGTTGCGCCATGCTGACCTCAGGACGACACAGGAGTACGCATAGTGACAAACTCTTCGGCGGCCGTTGGGTGCACACCGATGGTTTCATCGAATAGCTGCTTGGTCGCGCCAGCTTTAAGCGCCACGGCCAATCCCTGCACGATTTCTCCAGCGTCCGGGCCGACCATATGGCAACCCAGCACGCGGTCTGTGGCAGCATCTACCACCAGTTTCATCAGGGTGCGTTCCTGGCTTTCGGTCATGGTCAGTTTCATCGGCCGGAAGCGGCTTTCGAATATCTGAACGTTGTAGCCCTCCTCCTTCGCCTGCTCTTCACTGAGCCCGACCGTGCCGATATTCGGCAGGCTGAAGACTGCCGTCGGGATCATCCGATAGTCGACTTTGCGGTATTGCTCTGGCTTGAACAGGCGCCTGGCCACGGCCATGCCTTCAGCCAGCGCAACGGGTGTCAGCTGAACGCGGCCGATCACATCGCCAATCGCGAGGATTGACGGCGTGCTGGTCTGATACTGCTCATCGACCTTGATAAAGCCGCGCTCATCAAGCTGTACGTGGGTGTTTTCCAGGCCCAGGTTATCCAACATCGGCCGGCGCCCGGTGGCGTAGAAGATACAGTCGGCCGCAAGCACGCGACCATCCTTGAGGGTAGCCAGTAGGCTGCCATCGGACTGTTTGTCGATGCGGGCGATATCGCTGTTGAATTGCAAATCCACGCCGCGCTTGCTCAATTCTTCCTGCAAGTGTCGGCGCACCGCGCCATCAAAGCCGCGTAGGAACAGCTCGCCGCGGTAGAGCAGCGAGGTCTTTGCCCCCATACCGTTAAAGATTGAGGCGAATTCCACGGCGATATAGCCGCCGCCCACCACGAGCACCCGCTTGGGCAGCTGCTCAAGGAAGAAGACTTCGTTCGAGCCGATGGCATGTTCATGCCCCGGAATTTCAGGAATCTGCGGCCAGCCGCCAGTGGCGATCAGGATGTGCTGGGAGCTGTAGCGTTTACCGCCCAGCTCAACGCTGTGCTCATCAACAATCCGCGCGTGGCCTTCCAGCAAGGTCACCCCGCTGCCCACCAGCAGGTTGCGGTAGATGCCGTTGAGCCGCTCGATTTCACGATTCTTGTTGCTGATCAGGGTCGACCAATCGAAGCTGGCCTCACCCAGCGACCAGCCGAAGCCCTGCGCCTGCTCGAAGTCGTCGGCGAAGTGCGCGCCGTAGACCAGCAGCTTCTTCGGTACGCAACCCACGTTGACGCAGGTGCCGCCGAGGTAGCGGCTTTCGGCAACCGCCACACGGGCACCGTAACCAGCGGCAAAGCGCGCAGCCCGAACACCGCCGGAACCGGCGCCGATCACAAACAGGTCGAAGTCGTAGGTCATTTCAGCCTCCAGAACAGGCCGCCAGCATACCCCAAGGCGCGCCAGTGCCTAAACTTGAAGCATGCGGAACAGGAGAACAATGATGCGCCCTACCCTTACTCATCTGGCCTTGCACGTACCTGACTTGGCTGCGTGTGTAGCCTTTTATGAGCAGTTCTGTGCGATGCGGGTGATTCACCAGCGCGCCGGCAAAGGTTCAAAGATTGTCTGGATGGCCGAGCCCGGCAAGGAACACAGCTTTATCTTCGTGATCATGCCCGGCGGGCAGGATCGTCAACTGGCTGCGGATGACTACAGCCACTTTGGCTTTGCTCTGGAGAGTCGCGAGCAGGTCGATAGCCTTGCCACGCGAGCAAGGATTGCCGGCTGCCTGGTCTGGGAGCCGCGTGATGAGCCCTACCCCGTTGGCTACTACTGCGGCCTGCGTGACCCGGCAGGCAACTATGTGGAGTTCAGCTACGGCCAGCCATTAGGACCTGGCGCCGAGCATATGCCGTTGCCCTGAATGCACACAGCCACCCGAAGGTGGCTGTGTGTTACCGCGCTAGAAGCCGAATCAATAGGCCTTGCCGGTTTTGTAGAGGTTCTCGAAGCAGAAGTTGGTGGCCTCGATATAGCCTTCAGCACCGCCGCAATCGAAGCGCTTGCCCTTGAACTTATAGGCCATCACGCAGCCGTTCTGCGCCTGCTTCATCAGTGCGTCGGTGATCTGGATTTCTCCGCCTTTGCCAGGCTCGGTCTGCTCGATCAGTTCGAAGATATCCGGGGTGAGGATATAGCGACCGATAATCGCCAGGTTCGACGGCGCATCTTCCGGACGTGGCTTCTCGACCATGCTGTTGACCCGGTAGATGTCGTCACGAATCATCTCGCCGGAGATCACGCCATATTTGTGGGTCTCTTCTGGCGGCACTTCCTGGATGGCCACAATCGAGCAGCGGAACTGGTTGTACAGCTTGACCATCTGCGTCAGTACCGCATCGCCGTCTAGGTTCAGGCACAGGTCATCGGCCAGCACTACGGCGAATGGCTCATCACCAATCAGCGGGCGGCCACAGAGAATGGCGTGGCCCAGGCCTTTCATCTCCACCTGACGGGTGTAGGAAAAGGTGCACTCGTCGATCAGGCGGCGGATGCCAACCAGGTATTTTTCCTTGTCGGTGTCGCGGATCTGGTGCTCAAGCTCGTAGCTGATGTCGAAGTGATCTTCCAGGGCGCGTTTGCCGCGGCCAGTGATCATGGCAATTTCCGTCAACCCGGCTTCCAGCGCCTCTTCGACGCCGTATTGGATCAGCGGCTTGTTCACAATCGGCAGCATTTCCTTGGGCATAGCCTTGGTGGCTGGCAGAAAACGGGTGCCGTAACCGGCTGCTGGGAACAAGCATTTCTTGATCATGGGAGACCTTGGGAAGATGGGGGGTGAAAATCGCGTGCGCAGTTTATCAGGCTGCACTGGCCTTACAATGCCCCTGCGCAGGCCGACCAATGCCTCGGTAGAGAAAACCCAGCTCAGCCAACTGCGCGGCATCGTAGATATTACGCCCGTCAAACAGCACAGGCATGCGCATCAAGCCACGAATGCGCGCGAAGTCGGGCTGGCGGAATTGCTTCCATTCAGTGACCAACACCAACGCATCCGCGCCTTCAACAACACTATACGGCGACGTGCTTAAGCGCAGCTGGCCGCTGCTGATCGCCTGGCCATAGCGCTCTGCCAGAGCCGTTGTGGCAACAGGGTCGCACGCCTGAACGCTGACGCCAGCTGCCAACAAGGCATCCAGTAGAACCAGGCTGGGCGCTTCACGCAGGTCATCGGTGCCTGGTTTGAAAGCCAAGCCCCACAGCGCCACCACTCGCCCTTGCCAATAGCCGGAAAAATGCTCACGCAGCGCCTGGAACAACAGGGTTTTCTGCAATGCGTTACGGGCTTCGACTGCGCGCAGGATGCCGGGTTCAATGCCCTCCTGCTCTGCGCAGCGAATCAGCGCCCGTACATCCTTGGGGAAGCACGAGCCGCCATAGCCGCAACCGGCGTAGATAAAGTGAGTGCCAATGCGCTTGTCGCTGCCGATGCCGCGGCGTACATCTTCGATATCAACATCCAGGCGCGCACACAGACTGGCCATTTCGTTGATAAAGGAAATCTTGGTGGCCAGAAAGGCGTTGGCGGCATATTTGCTGAACTCTGCCGCGCGCAGGGCCATGCATAACAAGCGCTCGTGATTGCGCAGAAACGGCGCATACAGGCGGCGTAAAAGCTCATGGCCACGGGGTTCATCGCAGCCGACAATCACTCGATCAGGGCGCATAAAGTCGTCAATCGCCGAACCTTCCTTGAGAAATTCCGGGTTGCTCGCCAGCGTCACCGCAAAGCACTTGCCGCGCTTGCTCAAGCGACTGTTGATGCGCTGGGCCACACGCCCGGCGGTGCCCACCGGCACCGTGGATTTATTCACCACCACGCAGCTCTGCTCAAGCTGATCGCCCAGCTCGTCGGCCACAGCCAGGACATGCGACAAGTCCGCTGAGCCATCCTCCCCGCTCGGCGTGCCGACGGCGATAAAAATGATCTCGGCCTGCTTGATGCCTTCATGCAGGTGCTGGCTGAAACTCAGCTGACCGCTGCTCAAATGCGTTTGCAGCATGGCCTCCAGCCCAGGCTCGTAAATCGGTGACTGGCCACGGGCAAGCCGTGCCACACGCTGCGCATCGCGCTCAACGCAGATCACCCGATTGCCCATCTCGGCAAAACAGGCCGCCGATACCAGCCCTACATAGCCTGCGCCAATCACACAAATCCGCATCGCCTGCACTCCTCACTGAGTTACCGCGATTGCAGCTAAAGCAGATGGCAGGCGTATGACATGCGCAAGACGCTCGGATGACAGCGCCAGATGTACAAATTCCGGGCACAAAAAAACCGGCTACGAAAGCCGGTTTTAGTGGATTTCAGGTTCGCGGGCGAACATCTGAAATCATGTACATGGTGCCCGAAGCCGGGGTCGAACCGGCACGAGGTTACCCTCGAGGGATTTTAAGTCCCTTGCGTCTACCGATTTCGCCATTCGGGCGGTAGCGCTGCATTGCGAGGCTTGGACTATATACAGCCCTTGGATGCCTCGCAAGGTTTCAAGCTTAAATGAAAAAGCCTCGTAAATCAGTGATCTACGAGGCTTTTCTAATTGGAGGCTGAGGTCGGAATCGAACCGGCGTTCACGGATTTGCAATCCGGTGCATAACCACTCTGCTACTCAGCCTTGAAACTAAACGGACCGTGTAAAACGGCCCGTTGAAAATGGAGCGGGAAACGAGACTCGAACTCGCGACCCCGACCTTGGCAAGGTCGTGCTCTACCAACTGAGCTATTCCCGCTTGTCGTGCTGACGGCCGCCATTCTATAGCTTCAGAACGGCCCGTCAACCCCTTGATTCAAAAAAGCTTATTTCTTTTCCGAGGTGATTCGCAGGTGTGGCCATGCGGCTAGCAGGTACTGCACCATGGACCACAGGGTGAGTACCGCCGCAATGATCAACAGCGCATAACCAAACACAACCCAGGCGGTAAAAATCGGTGGATTGGCCAACAAAATCACCAGGGCGACCATCTGAGCGGCGGTTTTCCACTTGGCCAGTTTGGATACGGCAACATGCGCGCGGGCACCCAGCTCTGCCATCCATTCACGCAGCGCCGACACCACGATTTCGCGACCGATGATGATCGCCGCAGACAGGGTCAGCCAGAGATTGGCGTGTTCAGCCACCAGCAATACCAGGGCAACCGCCACCATCAGTTTGTCGGCAACCGGGTCGAGGAAAGCCCCGAAAGGTGTGCTCTGCTCCCAGCGACGGGCCAGGTAACCATCCAGCCAGTCGGTGGCAGCTGCGACTGAAAACACCGCGCTAGCGGCCCAATAGCTCCAACTGAAGGGAAGGTAGAACAGCAGAATAAACACCGGAATCAGCAATACGCGGAGCACGGTCAGCAGGTTGGGGATATTCATCGACACAACTTGGCGGTAAAGAGAGTCGGCATTCTACTCACTGTGCAGGGCCGCATAAATCAACTCGGCGAGTTTTTTACTGATCCCAGGTGCTTTGGCGATTTCTTCGATGCTCGCGCGGGATAATTCTTGCAGCCCACCGAAGTGGTTGAGCAGCTCGCGCCGGCGCTTGGGCCCTACGCCAGCAACCTCCTCCAGGGTCGAGGTGCGGCGGGTTTTGCCACGGCGGGCGCGGTGGCCGGTAATGGCAAAACGGTGCGATTCATCGCGAATCTGCTGAATCAGATGCAAGGCCGGCGAATTACCCGGCAGGGTGAATTCATGGGCTGCATCATTCAGGTACAGGGTTTCCAAACCCGGCTTGCGCGTGGTGCCCTTGGCCACGCCAAGCAGGATCAGGTCAGGCACTGACAGCTCTTCAAGTACTTCACGGGCCATGGCCAGCTGGCCTTTACCACCATCGACCAGAAGGATGTCCGGCAGCTTGCCTTCGCCATCCTTGATCTTGCTGAAGCGCCGGGTCAGCGCCTGATGCATGGCCGCGTAATCGTCGCCAGGCGTAACGCCTTCGATGTTGTAGCGGCGGTAATCGGACTTGAGTGGGCCTTCGGGGCCGAACACCACGCAGGAGGCGACCGTCGCCTCACCACTGGAGTGGCTGATGTCAAAACACTCCAGGCGCTGCGGCACTTCATCCATATCCAGCGCCAGTGCCAGGGCATCAAAGCGTTCGGCAACGTGCTGCCGGTTAGCCAGGCGCGCAGCTAGGGCCTGCTCGGCATTGGTCACGGCCAACTGTTGCCAGCGCGCCCGAGTGCCGCGCACGCGGTAACTGATGCTCAGCTCACGGCCGCGCAGCTCATCAATGGCGGCGATCAGCGTGGGGAAGTCTTCATGTTGCGCATTGACGATCAGCTCGCTCGGCAGGTCGCGCTCCTGACTGCTCAGGTAATACTGCGCGAGGAAGGCCAGCAATACGCCGCTGCCCTCCTCCTCAATCGCCACCTGCGGGAAGAAGTTCTTGCTGCCAAGCACCCGGCCGCCACGCACGCTGATCAAATGCACGCACGCGCCGCCTGGGTTGACCATGGCGGCGACCACGTCCACATCACCGGTGCCGCCTTCCATGCTCTGCTGATCCTGTACCCGGCGCAGCAGCGATATCTGGTCGCGCAACCCGGCCGCCCGCTCGAAGTCGAGGGCCATTGCGGCAGCCTGCATACCGCTGGACAGCTCATCGGTCAGGGCATTGCTGCGCCCCTCAAGAAACATCACCGAGTGGCGTACGTCATCGGCATATTCGGCGGGTTCTACCAGGCCGACACAGGGGCCTTTGCAGCGTTTGATCTGGTACTGCAGGCAGGGGCGAGTGCGGTTTTTGTAGAAACTGTCCTCGCACTGGCGCACCAGAAAGGTCTTCTGCAGCAGGTTGAGGCTTTCGCGAATGGCACCGGCGCTGGGATACGGGCCGAAGTAGCGACCCTTCTGCTTTTTCGCCCCACGGTGAATGCTCAGGCGCGGGAAGTCACCATCGGAAAGAAACACGTAGGGATAGGACTTATCGTCGCGCAGCAGGATGTTGTACGGCGGCCGCCATTCCTTGATCAGCGTCTGTTCAAGCAGCAGGGCTTCGGTTTCGTTGGCGGTAATGGTGGTTTCGATCTGCGCAATGCGGCCCACCAGCGCGGCGGTCTTCGGCGCCAAGCCGCTCTGGCGAAAGTAACTGGCCAGGCGTTTTTTCAGGTTTTTGGCTTTGCCGACGTAGAGCAGCTTGGCGTCCACATCGAACATGCGGTACACGCCAGGGCGACCGCTGCAGGTGGAGAGAAACGCGCTGGAATCGAAGGCGGCGCGGCTGTCGTCAGCTGCTGGCATCAATCATGCCGTGGCGCACGGCCAGCAGGGCCAGCTCGACATCGCTGGTGATCGACAGCTTTTCGAAGATGCGATAGCGGTAGGTATTCACGGTTTTCGGCGACAGGCAGAGCTTGTCGGAGATGGCCTGAACCTTCTGGCAGCCGGCGATCATCAGGGCGATCTGAATTTCACGCTCGGACAGCAAGTCGAAAGGCGAATTGCTGCTCTGCGGCTGGAACGACTTGAGAGCAAGCTGTTGGGCAATCTGCGGGCTGATATAACGCTGACCGCTGAACACCATGCGGATAGCCTGAACCATTTCTTCCAGCGCGGCGCCCTTGGTCAGGTAACCGGCGGCGCCGGCCTGCAGCAGGCGCGTGGGGAATGGGTCTTCTTCGCACACGGTAACCGCGACGACTTTGAGGTCAGGATGGCTACGAATCAGTTTGCGCGTGGCTTCGAGGCCGCCGATGCCCGGCATTTTGATGTCCATCAGAACAACATCGGGCTTCAGCTCGCGGGCTTTCTTCAGGGATTCTTCGCCGGACTCGGCTTGACCCACTACATGCAAGCCGTCGATATCAGCCAGCATACGGGTGATGCCGGTACGTACCAGGTCGTGGTCATCAACAACTAGCACCCTGATCAAGCGACACCCCGTTTGCATCAGTCGCTAAAAGCGGCTGGTTGGGTTGGAAGGCTGGAGATTTGTAAACCCAGCTTGGCGCATAACCGTCAAAATGCAAGCGCCAATAAAACTGTGCGCTAGGGTGACGGCCAGAGGAATTTGGCGGAAGCGGTGAGATTCGAACTCACGGAAGAGTTTCCCCTTCGACGGTTTTCAAGACCGTTGCATTCAACCGCTCTGCCACGCTTCCGGCGATTGCGGGCGGCAATCTTACCCGAACGCAACACGCTGTCAAACTCTGCGTATTGGCTCTTTATCTGCCTCTGCTATGATCGGGCCTGACCTTGGTCACGGAACCATCAGCCATTTCAGGAGTGTCGCCATGAACGAACACAATTATGCACTTGACCACACGCAGGTTGAGCAGCAAGAAGTCAGCCGCGTCCTGCGCAACACCTATGGCCTGCTGGCCATCACCCTGGCCTTCAGTGGCCTGGTGGCGTACATCGCGCAGCGCGCCAATGTGCCTTATCCAAATATCTTCGTGGTGCTGATTGGCTTTTACGGCCTGTTCTTCCTCACCGCCAAACTGCGTAACTCGGCCTGGGGCCTGGTTTCGACCCTCGCCCTGACCGGCTTTATGGGCTACACCCTCGGCCCGATCCTCAATCGCTACATGGGCATGGCCAACGGTGCTGAAGTGGTCAGCTCAGCCTTCGCCATGACGGCACTGGTGTTCTGCGGCCTGTCGGCTTACGTGCTGACCACCCGCAAGGACATGAGCTTCCTCAGTGGTTTTATCACTGCAGGTTTCTTTGTGCTGATCGGTGCGATGGTTGCCGGCTTCTTCTTCCAGATCAGCGGCCTGCAACTGGCGATCAGCGCAGGTTTCGTGCTGTTCTCCTCGGCCTGCATCCTGTTCCAGACCAGCGCGATCATCCATGGCGGCGAGCGCAACTACATCATGGCGACCATCAGCCTGTATGTATCGATCTACAACCTGTTTGTCAGCCTGCTGCAGATTTTCGGCATCATGGGCAGCGACGACTGATTCAACTTGCTGTGCAAAGCCCGCTTCTGCGGGCTTTTTTATGCCTGCCGGCCATAGATGGCGCGCATCTTGGCGGCTCAGGCTTTATCATTCCGGCAAATTGGCTTGCCAGGTTTGCTATGAAGTTCGCCATCGCCCTGTTCTCACCTCCTCATGCGCCCTCCTCGCGCCGCGCGCTGCGTTTTGCCCAGGCGGCATTGGCCGGTGGGCATGAGATTGTGCGGCTGTTCTTCTATCAGGACGGCGTCCACAGCGCCTCGAGCAATGTGGTCTGCGCGCAGGATGAAGTGGATCTGCCGCGTGAATGGCGTGAGTTCGTGCAAACGCAGCAACTGGATGGCGTGGTGTGTATCGCCGCCGCCTTGCGCCGTGGCGTATTGAATGACGACGAAACGCAGCGGTATTCGCGCACTGCCGCCAACCTGGATGCGCCTTGGGAGCTTTCCGGCCTGGGCCAGTTGCACGAAGCGGCGCAGCTGGCGGATCGCCTGGTGTGCTTTGGTGGGCCTTGAGATGAGTAAGTCACTGTTGATCATCAGCCGCCAGGCGCCCTGGTCCGGCCCCAGTGCGCGGGAAGCGCTGGATATCGCATTGGCCGGCGGCGCCTTCGATTTGCCGATTGGCCTACTGTTTCTCGATGACGGTGTATTCCAGCTGAGCAGCGCGCAGCAACCAGGCAACCTGCAGCAGAAAGACCTCGGTGCCAATCTGCAGGCTCTGCCGATGTTTGGCGTCGAGGCGCTGTATGTTGCCCAGCGCAGCCTGGCCGAACGCGGCCTGCAGGATCAGACCAGCAGTCTTGCAGTCGAGCGTCTCGATGACTCCTCGATAAGCGCCTTGATTGACCGTTACGACCAGGTGATTACGCTCTGATGGCTACCTTGCATGTACTCTCACACTCGCCCTTTACCGATAGCCGCCTGAGCAGTTGCCTGCGTCTGCTCGGCAGCCAGGATGCCCTGCTGCTCTGTGGTGATGCGGTGTATGCCTTGCAGGCCGGCAGCGCGCAGCGCCAGGCGCTGGAGCTGATGCCCGAAGCCATTGCGCTGTATGCCCTGGATGAAGATGTCCAGGCCCGCGGCGTTGCGCACCCTACCCGCCTCACACTGGTCGATTACCCCGCTTTCGTGGCCCTGAGCTGCCAATACGACAAGGTAAACACCTGGCTATGACGGCATTGAATGTTGAAGGCCGCAGCCTGGCACTGGACAAGGACGGCTATCTGCTCGACCTCGCCGACTGGTCCGAGGCCGCCGCGCACGCCCTGGCGCAACGTGAGGACATCAACCTGAGTGCCGATCACTGGGAAATACTCTGGCTGGTGCGCAGCTTTTACGACGAGTTTCAGCTGTCGCCGGCCAATCGCCCGCTGATCAAATTTATTGCCAGCAAACTCGGCCCCGAGAAAGGCAATAGCCTGAACCTCAATCGCCTGTTCAATGGCGCTCCCGCCAAACTTGCCGCCAAGCTGGCGGGCCTGCCCAAGCCGACCAATTGCCTATGAACCTTGTGACTCCGCCGGAACATCCCTTCGCGCAATTTGTACGCATTCTGGGCAAGGGCAAGCGTGGCGCGCGCAACCTGACCCGCGAGGAAGCCCGTGAGGCCATGGGCATGCTGCTCGACGGTCAGGCCGAAGAAAGCCAGTTGGGCGCATTCCTGATGCTGCTACGGCACAAGGAAGAAAGCGCCGAGGAAATGGCCGGCTTTGCCGAAGCTGTGCGTGCACGCCTGCAGGCGCCGGCAATTCAGGTGGATCTGGATTGGCCCAGCTATGCCGGGAAGAAGCGCCACCTGCCTTGGTTCCTGCTGGCCGCCAAAGCCCTGGCGAATAGCGGTACTCGCATCCTGCTGCATGGCGGCGGCCCACACACGGCCGGGCGCATGTACAGCGAACAGTTACTCGAGACCCTGCACATTCCACTGTGTCGCAACTGGGGCAGTGTCGAGCAGGCATTGGCGCAACAACAGCTGGCGTTTATCCCGCTGGGTGACTGGATGCCGCAACTGCAGCGGATGATCGACCTGCGCAATATCCTTGGCTTGCGCTCACCAATTCATTCCCTGGCACGCATTCTCAATCCGCTGGGCGCGCGTTGCGGCCTGCAGAGCATCTTTCATCCGGGTTATCAGGCGGTGCACCGCGAAGCCAGCCAGTTGCTCGGTGATAGCGCGGTGGTGATCAAGGGTGAAGGCGGCGAAATCGAGATCAACCCGGACGCCACCAGCCACCTGTATGGCACGGCCAACGGCGATAACTGGGATGAAGAATGGCCGGCGCTGTCGGCGTTGCGCCATGTCAAACCCGAATCATTGCAGCCCGCTCACCTGGCAGCGTTCTGGCGTGGTGAAGTGGCCGATGACTACGGTCAGCTTGCCGTCATCAGCACCATAGCCCTGGCCTTGCGCGCCCTGGGTGAGCCGCGCGAACAGGCTCTGGAGCTCGCCGCACAGCTGTGGGCCGAGCGTAATCAGACGTTGGCCTGAGCCCCTTCGAACCAGGCCAGCTTTTCCCGCAGCTGCACCACTTCGCCGACGATTACCAGGGTCGGCGCATGCACCTCATGCTCCGCCACCAGCTCGGCCAGATTGGCCAGGGTGCCGGTAAACACCCGCTGGTTTTGCGTGGTGCCCTGCTGAATCAATGCCGCTGGGGTTGTTGCGGCGCGGCCATGGGCAATCAGCTGCTGACAGATGATCGGCAAGCCCACCAGGCCCATATAGAACACCAGGGTCTGACTGCTGGCCGTCAGCTCGTTCCAAGGCAGATTGCTGCTGCCATCTTTCAGGTGACCGGTAACAAAGCGCACCGACTGCGCATGGTCGCGGTGGGTCAGCGGAATGCCTGCATAAGCCGCGCAGCCTGAGGCAGCAGTGATGCCCGGCACCACCTGAAACGGAATGCCGTGGGCGGCCAGCTCTTCAATTTCCTCGCCACCGCGACCGAAGATAAACGGATCGCCGCCTTTCAGGCGCAGCACGCGTTTGCCTTGTTTGGCCAGGCTAACCAGGCGTTGGTTGATCTGCTCCTGCGGCACGGCATGCTCGGCGCGTTGTTTACCGACATAGATGCGCTCGGCATCACGACGGCACAGCTCAATGATGGCCGGGGCCACCAGACGGTCATACAGCACTACATCGGCCTGCTGCATCAAGCGCAGGGCGCGGAAGGTCAGCAGGTCAGGATCACCCGGCCCAGCGCCGACCAGATACACCTCACCGAGGGTGCGTGGGGCAATCCCGGCGATCTTCTCTTCCAGCAGACGCTGACCTTCCTGCAGTTTGCCGGCGAATACGCTTTCGGCGACCTGGCCCTGGAACACATCCTCCCAGAACACCCGGCGCTGCTGCACATCGGGAAACAGCGCTTTGACCTGAGCACGAAAACGCTTGGCCAAACCGGCTAGCTGACCATAGGTTGCGGGAATCCAGGTTTCGATCTTGGCGCGAATCAGCCGGGCCAACACCGGTGCATCACCGCCACTGGTGATCGCGACTATTAGCGGTGAGCGGTCGACAATGGCCGGAAAAATTACGCTGCACAGCTTCGGCGCATCCACCACATTGACCGGGATACCCAAGGCCTGGGCCTCGGCCGATATCTGTGCATTCAGCGGCTCGTCATCGGTGGCGGCAATAATCAGCGCCACGCCCTGCAGATCAGCCGATTGATAATCGCGCAGCAGCACTTCGCCATTGCTCGCGCTGGCCATCTTACGCAGCTCATCACGAATCTCCGGCGCTACCACCCGCAGCGTCGCACCGGCATCGCTGAGCAAGCGCGCCTTGCGCACTGCAACTTCACCGCCACCGACCACCAGTACCAGGCGATCCTGCAGTTTGTGGAACAGGGGCAGAAAATCCATGACGCACGCTCTCGATCGGGTAAACAAAACGGGGCAGCACTGGCCGCCCCGTCGCAGGTAACTGAAGCTCGGATTAACCGATCACTTCGATACCGCCCATATAGGGCTTCAGCACGTCTGGCACGCGAATGCTGCCATCAGCCTGTTGATAGTTCTCCAGCACCGCGACCAGGGTGCGACCCACCGCCAGGCCGGAGCCATTGAGGGTGTGCACCAGCTCGGGTTTACCGGTTTCCGGGTTGCGGTAGCGCGCTTGCATACGGCGCGCCTGGAAGTCGCCGCAGTTGGAGCACGAGGAAATTTCGCGGTACTTGTCCTGGCTCGGCACCCAGACTTCCAGGTCGTAGGTCTTCACCGCGCCGAAGCCCATGTCTCCGGTGCATAGCGCCAGTTTGCGGTACGGCAGCTCTAGCAGCTGCAACACGCGCTCGGCGTTGGCGGTGAGACTTTCCAGCGCCTCGAAGGACTTGCTCGGCTCGACGATCTGCACCATCTCAACCTTGTCGAACTGGTGTTGACGGATCATGCCGCGGGTATCACGGCCGGATGCGCCGGCTTCGCTGCGGAAGCATGGGGTGTGGGCGACCAATTTCAGTGGCAGCTGCTTGGCATCGAGAATTTCGCCGGCGACGATATTGGTCAGCGACACTTCAGCGGTCGGGATCAGGTACAGATCGGCTTCGCCTTCGCGGCTGATCTTGAACAGGTCTTCCTCAAACTTCGGAAGCTGGCCGGTGCCTTGCAGCGCCGGAGCCTGCACCAGATACGGCGTGTAGGCTTCTTCGTAGCCATGCTCGCCGGTGTGCAGGTTGATCATAAATTGCGCCAGAGCACGGTGCATGCGGGCGATGGGGCCACGCAGCACGGCAAAGCGCGCGCCGGACAGCTTGGCTGCAGTCTCGAAATCCAGCCAACCGTGCTGCTCGCCCAGGGCAACGTGATCCTGAATCGGGAAATCGAAGCTGCGCGGCGTGCCCCAACGGGAGACCTCGACATTGCCCTCTTCGTCTTCACCGACCGGCACCGATTCATGCGGCAGGTTGGGGATATTCAGCAACAGGTTGTCGAGTTCGCTCTGGATGCTGTCGAGGTCACGCTTGCCCTGCTCCAGATCGCTGCCCATCTGGTCGACTTCGGCCAGCAGCGGCGCAATGTCTTCACCGCGCTGCTTGGCCTGGCCAATCGATTTGGAGCGACTGTTACGCTCGGCCTGCAGCTGCTCTGTGCGGGTCTGCACATCCTTGCGCTGGGCCTCGAGCGCTTCGAAACGCGCAACATCAAGGACAAAACCACGGGCGGCCAGGCGCTCGGCCACTTCATGGAGCTGGGTACGAACGAGTTTGGAATCGAGCATGTTCTGGTCTCAACACATCACAAGGGTTTGCATGGCCATGGCCATGACGCGCAATGCCGCGCAGTTTAAGGCTTTAACAGGCTTGGGTGCCACACCACCCTAGCCAGCCCGGCTAGCAGGCCGTTGAAAAACGTAGGCGAGGCAGCCAGCGCAAGGCAAAAACAGGCGAAAAGCGGAGTTTACGAGCTGTAAATGAGCATTTGAGCCTGTTTTTAACGCCGCGATGGCAACGCAGATAGTTTTTAAACAGCCTGCTACTGGTAGAGGCGTGCCAGGGCAAATCCGCCCCACACCGCAGCCACGCCGACGACCACGCTGCACAGCAGGTAGGCGAAGGCCTCATTGTGGCGGCCACCTTCAAACAGCTTGAGCAACTCAAGACTGAATGAAGAAAAGGTGGTAAAGCCGCCCAGCAGGCCGATGATCAGGCCGCTGCGCAATTCGATGGGCAGGTCGCTACGCAGCAGAAACAGGCCTGACAGCAGGCCAATCAACAGGCAGCCGAGGATATTGACGGTGAAGGTGCCCAGGTAAAAATGCCGTGGCCAGTGCGCAACCACCCAGCTGGCGGTGAGAAAACGCAGTACAGAACCTACGGCACCGCCGAGGGCAACGGCCATTGCTACACGAATCATGGTTTTCTCCGCTGTCTGGGGCTACTACGGTCCTGATTGTGCAAATGCTGCAGCTTGTCGCGAATTTTCAGCTCCAGGCCACGCGGCACCGGCTGGTAGTACTCGCGCGGCTCAAAGGCTTCGGGAAAGTAATCTTCCCCTGCGGCATAGGCATCGGGCTCATCGTGGGCATAGCGGTATTCATCGCCATAACCCAGTTCTTTCATCAGCTTGGTTGGCGCGTTGCGCAGGTGCAGCGGCACCTCCTGCGAGCCGTGCTCGGCAGCATCACGCTTAGCCGCGTTAAAGGCGTTGTAGACCGCGTTGCTTTTCGGCGCGCAGGCCAGGTAGACAATCGCCTGGGCCACCGCCAGCTCACCCTCGGGGCTGCCCAGGCGCTCCTGCACATCCCAGGCATTCAGGCACAGGGTCAAGGCGCGCGGGTCGGCGTTACCAATATCCTCGCTGGCCATACGCACAACGCGCCGGGCGATATACAGGGGATCACAGCCACCATCGAGCATGCGCGCATACCAGTACAGCGCGCCATTCGGGCTGGAGCCGCGTACGGATTTGTGCAGCGCCGATATCTGGTCGTAGAAGGCTTCGCCGCCCTTGTCGAAACGCCGACGGGTATCGCCGAGCAGATTGAGCAGCAGTTCGCTGCCGATCTCGCTGCCGTCCTCGGCCAGGTCCGCGGCGTTTTCCAGAAAATTGAGCAGGCGCCGGCCATCGCCATCGGCGGCTGCCTGGAGGATCTTGAAGCTTTCTTCCGGCAGGCTCAGCTGGCGCTCGCCCAAGCCCTTTGGGTCGCTCAAGGCGCGATCAACCAGCTTGCGCAGCGCGCTTTCATCCAGGCTTTTCAGCACGTACACGCGAGCCCGTGAGAGCAAGGCGTTGTTCAGCTCGAATGAGGGGTTTTCCGTAGTGGCGCCGATAAAGATCAGCGTGCCGTCTTCCACGTAGGGCAAAAAAGCATCCTGCTGCGACTTGTTAAAGCGGTGCACTTCGTCGACAAACAGGATGGTCTGCCGGCCATATTGCGCGGCATGTTGCTGCGCCACCTCCACGGCCTGGCGAATCTCCTTGACCCCGGAGAGCACGGCGGAAATCGTCTCGAAATGCGCATCGGACACCTGCGCCAGCAGTCGCGCCAGGGTGGTCTTGCCGACGCCCGGCGGCCCCCAGAAGATCATCGAGTGCAACGCGCCCTGCTCCAGCGCTTCACGCAAGGGTTTGCCACGGGCCAGCAAATGCTCCTGGCCGACGTACTCATCCAGGCTGGCTGCGCGTAAACGGGCAGCCAGGGGTTGAGCGACGGGAGCCTTGCGAAACAGATCCATGACTGCGGTTTAACGCCTCTTACTTTGAGCTTTTTACTCTTGAATCACGTCCGCGCCGGCCGGGATCTCGAAGGTGAACTGCGCATCGTCCTGCGGCTCATTCATTTTCACGTTGAGGAACAGAATATTGGTGCGCTGGCCGATGCTGTCGATCAACTGCATGTCGTTGAGCACCTTGTTGCGGAACGACAGACGCAGGCTGTCGAACAGGGTGTCCTTGGATTTTGGCTTGAGGATGAAGTCGACCACGTTGCCGCCTTCGTTGTGGCTAATCTCGAAGTTCTCACGAATCTTCGACACATCACCGGACAGCAGCAGCGCCGGGGTGTGGGTCAGGCGCTGATCGAGGGTCTGGATGGTCACCTGTTGCAGGTCCGGGTCGTACAGCCAGACCTTCTCGCCATTGGAAACCAGCAGCTGCTCCATCGGCGCATCGGTGTGCCAGCGGAACAGGCCTGGACGTTTTAGCGCGAGCTGGCCGGCGGTTTCCTGCAGCTGGGTACCGCTGCCATCGAGGGTCAGCTGGGAAAAGCGCGCATTGATAGTCTGCGCCTGGTTGAGCAACTCGGTCAGGCGCTGCACGGCAACTTCATCGTCGGCCATGGCGGCAACGCTGGTAAAACTCAGTACGGTCAGCAACAACATGCGAATCAGGCGCATGGGACTCCTTAAGATCGGGCTAGGCGTTAATCGCGAACGGGGCTTGGTGCTATGACCTCGCGAGAGCCATTAGTGTTCATTGAGGTGACGACGCCGGCCATTTCCATGGCCTCGATCATCCGCGCGGCGCGGTTGTAGCCGATTTTCAGCTTGCGCTGCACGGCGGAGATAGACGCGCGGCGGCTTTCCAGGACGAAGTTGACCGCCTCGTCGTAAAGCGGGTCGGCCTCGCTGCCTTCACTGCCCTCGCCGCTGCCACCCTCGAAACCACTACCGGACTCTTCAGCACCGGCCAGGATGTCATCGATATAGTCAGGCGTTCCGCGCTGCTTCCAGGCCTCGACCACACGGTGTACTTCTTCATCGGAAACAAAGGCGCCGTGTACGCGAATCGGTAAACCTGTACCCGGCGGCATATAGAGCATGTCACCGTGGCCCAGCAGCTGTTCGGCGCCGCCTTGATCGAGGATGGTGCGCGAGTCGATCTTGCTCGATACCTGAAACGCCATACGGGTCGGGATGTTGGCCTTGATCAGGCCGGTGATCACATCCACCGAAGGGCGCTGAGTCGCGAGAATCAGGTGAATCCCCGCCGCACGGGCTTTCTGCGCGATACGTGCAATCAGCTCTTCGACCTTCTTGCCGACGATCATCATCATGTCGGCGAACTCGTCGACCACCACCACGATGGTTGGCAGGGTTTTCAGCAGCGGCGCTTCGTCGTGCATGCTTTCGCGCTTGTACAGCGGATCGCTCAGTGGTTCGCCCGCCTCTTCGGCGTCTTTGACCTTGCGGTTAAAGCCGGCCAGGTTGCGCACGCCCATCTTCGACATCAGCTTGTAGCGACGCTCCATCTCGGCCACCGACCAGCGCAGGGCGTTGGCAGCTTCCTTCATGTCGGTCACGACCGGGCACAGCAGGTGCGGAATGCCCTCGTAAATCGACAGTTCAAGCATTTTCGGGTCGATCATGATCAAGCGCGCCTCTTCCGGCGTGGACTTGAAGAGAATCGACAGGATCATGGCGTTAACCCCGACCGACTTACCCGAGCCGGTGGTACCGGCCACCAGCAGGTGGGGCATCTTCGCCAGGTCGGTGATCACCGGCTTGCCGCCAATGTCATGGCCCAGGGCCAAGGTAACGGGCGATTTGGCTTCGTCATACTCAGGCGACGACAGCACTTCGGAGAAGCGCACGATCTGCCGGTCTTCGTTGGGGATTTCGATACCGACCGTGGTCTTGCCCGGAATCACTTCCACCACGCGCACGCTGATGATCGCCATAGAACGTGCCAGGTCTTTGGCCAGGCCGGAAATGCGGCTGACCTTGACCCCGGCTGCGGGCTGGATCTCGAAGCGGGTGATCACCGGGCCTGGATGGACCGACTCGACGATAACCTCGACGCCAAACTCCTTGAGTTTGATCTCAAGCAGGCGCGACATGGCTTCCAGGTATTCGGGCGAGTATTTCTTCTGAACTTTCTCTGCCACATCGAGGATCGAAATCGGCGGCAAGCTGCCGGCCAGAGCGCTGTCTTCAAACAGGTTGACCTGCTTCTCTTTCAGCACGCGCTTGCTCGGCTCCGGCGCTTTCGGCGCGGCCTGCGGCGTGATAACCGGCGCAGGGCGGTTAACCCGCTCGCTCATGTGTTTATTCAGCGACTCTTCACGCTCGATCAGGCGCTCTTTGACCTTGGCCTGTTCCCGGCGATCCAGCACGATCGGCGCGGATACTTCACTGACGCGCTCATCAACCTCACGCAACTGCGCCACCAGCTGCTTGCGCTCAACTCGCGCACTCCACCAGCGATTGGCCAAGCTCTGGATCAGCTCGACCAGGTCGAGGGTTATCTTGCCGGTCAGGTCCATCACCTTGAACCAGGACAGGTCGGTAAACACCGTCAAACCGAACAGGAACAATGCAATCAGCAGCAGCGTACTGCCCTGCACATTCAGTGCATTGATTGCCAGTTGGCCGAGGCTTTCACCCAACGCACCGCCGGCAGAGGCCGGCATGCTCGAGCTGGCGTCGAAATGGATATAGGCCAGTGCGGCACCGGACAGTACCAGAAAGACCAGGCCAATCAGCCGCCAGGAAAACAGCCAGCCGCTCCACTGCCACGGCTGATGGCGGGCGCGAAACACCTGCAGGGTTTTTACCGCCAACAGCAGCGGGAATAGATAGGCGAAATAGCCCAGGGCCATAAACAGAATGTCGGCAAACCAAGCACCGGCGCGGCCGGCGGCGTTCTGTACCTGCTCAACATTGCTGGTGTGGGTCCAGCCCGGGTCAGCCGCATCGTAGGTCAGCAAGGCCATCCACAGATAAAGGCAAAGGGCGCCCAGGCCAATCAGCGCGCCTTCTTTGAGTCGATAAGGCAGCTGCTGGCGCCAGAGAGGGGCTTGTGCGGTTGGGCTAGATTTCTTCAAAACGCATCTGTTCCTGCGCCAGAGGCGCCGAATAATTGGTTAACGGCAAAATATGCAGCGATTGTACGGGTTTAACCGCACGATACCAGACCGAGCTGTATGCATAAACAGCTACGGCGGTTGACTCCCGCTCCTTGCCTGCTTCGGTGTAGCATATCCGCCAACATCTTCCGTGCGGCTCAATTGGAGCATGCATTCTCTTTTGTGACAAAGGCTTATGAGGTGTTTTTATGAGCGAAGTCAAGCATTCACGCTTGATCATCCTGGGCTCCGGCCCTGCCGGTTATAGCGCTGCCGTTTACGC
>Ga0209504_1000028_pt1 | contig 177504 bp, 149 predicted proteins | sample COGITO_mtgs_1005_FD_184791 | JGI IMG/M metagenome (GOLD analysis project Ga0209504, IMG submission 184791) | Pelagic marine microbial communities from North Sea - COGITO_mtgs_100511 (SPAdes) (version 2) | ecosystem: Environmental > Aquatic > Marine > Epipelagic ... | reverse complement strand
ATAGTTGCCTGTCATCACAGAGTAACGACTCGGCGCACAAAGAGCAGCGGGTGAATGAGCATCGGTAAACCACATACCCTCGTTCCAGAGCGCATCAATCGCCGGAGTCGGAGCCAAAGGGGCATTCCCGGTCCGTTCTAAATGGTGACGGCCGACATCTCCCAAGCCCAAGTCATCCGCTAGAATCACCACCACGTTCGGTTTTTCCATCCCAATCAAAGGACAGGCGAAACACAGTAAGTAACTGAGGCTAATTCTTAAATATTGCAGCGGCGATAGTGGCATAGTCATATATATAATTATTAGTGTCGACTTTCCACGTGTAAAGCTTTTTCACAATAAAACATATTGAACGATCATTTTAAGCTGCCAATAAACCCTTCGAGTTCTTCACAGCGCTCGTCACTTTAAGCTCACCTATACTTAACTTATGCAGACTCATCAAAAAATTGAAGCACATAAAGCGAGTGCCTCGGCTTACGCCAAACTGTTGTTATGCGTGAGCCTGACGCTAACAATACCCGCTTTTGCCGACACCAAATTACTCAACGAGACGACCGACGGTAGTGATTTTAAGCGGCAAGAAATGACTTATTCGCCCGAGCTGATTCAATCTATTGAGCAACTGTATCATGATAAAATCGGCATGTTCATCCATTGGGGGCCCTATGCTCAAATCGGTGGTGTCTGGCAGGAAAGCAAAGGTGCAGAATGGATCATGCGAAATGCAAAAATTCCAGTCGACGAGTATGAAGCGGTTGCGGCTAAGCCGTTTAATCCGACAGCATTCAACGCGGAAGAATGGATCACCCTTTGTAAGGATGCCGGGATGGGGTTTATCGTGATTACATCCAAGCATCATGACGGGTTTGCAATGTTTGACTCCAAGCACCCTTATAACATTACAGATTTTGGAGACTTCGGCCGCGATCCGCTCGCTGAGTTACATACTGAATGCCAACAACAAGGCATCCGTTTTGGCGTCTATTACTCTCAGTCACAGGACTGGCATGAGGAAGGAGGCGGTGGTAATGGCTGGCAAGGATGGCCTAAGTTAAATCAGGAGCGTTTTGAAAACTATTACCACAAAAAGGCCTTGCTACAGGTCGAGGAACTAGTGACCCGCTTTGATCCGCTCTACATGATCTGGTTCGACACCCCAGGGCAGTTTATGTCACCAGAAATCATTGAAACAACGATGGCGCTAGTCAACGCTCACCAACCACACGTTTTGATGAATTCCCGTATTGGTGGCGGGTATGGACATTTTCAATCCGCCGCAGATCACGGCCTCATGCCCTACGTTAATACCAGTGGATGGAGAGACGGGGTTAAAGTACCGTGGCAGACTCATTCCACTGTAGCGGGTTCATGGGGCTATACGTCCCACAAAATGGACTTGCACGACAATCCAAACCGATCCGCTAACAACTATATTTATGAATTGGTCGATATCGTCAGCAAAGGTGGTGTGCTTCTACTAAACGTCGCACCCAATGAACTCGGCGAGATTCCGATTGGTCAGGCAAATGTACTGCGCCGACTGGGGCAATGGTTGAAAGTAAATGGTGAGGCCGTGTATGGGGCAGACCCTAGCCCACTGCGTAACCCTGATCTGCCAATCACTCGTCAGCCCGGAAAGCTCTTTTTCCATGTTAAAGAACAGGTCGAATCAAGCATTCGAATCAAAGGAATTGCCACGACAATTAAGCATTGCTACATGCTGAATGACCCGAAAAAGACTTCACTGCCCTTAAAGCACAATGGCGACGAAATTAGGATCTCGCTGCCGAAAAACGCATTTGATGAGGCACAAGGCCTGGCAGTTATTGCCGCTGAGTACGAAGGCGATCTAACGATCACCGATCAGACACTGACACCAAATAAAGATGATCAGATCAAACTGCCGGTATCTAAAAGTAGATTCAACAAGATGAATATGAGCTACGACCCTAAATTCGGCTGCACTCACAAGATAGCTATGCCTTGGGACCAGGGCGGTAACACCATCATTTGGAATTTACGCATTAACACTCCTGGTGAATATAAAGTAATCAGCCATCAGGCTTTTGCGCCTGGACTGGAGGGTGCTCGCTATCAGATCCGAGTCAACCACCAGCAACTGGAAGCCGCTCCAGTGATTACTCAGCATGGGCGCGACTTCTTTAGTGTAGACATTGGCATGGTCCAGTTTGACCAGCCAGGAGACTATAAGCTAGAACTGATGATGCTCGACGGCGCCCGCGCGATAAAAGGCGCCAGCAAAGACCGCAGCGGCTACCACCGTGAGTTCAGCTTGCAATCAGTCGAGCTTCATCTCGATAAATAGAACCCTACCAATGCTTAAACAGATATGGCTCAGGGTTGAACTCTTCACCAAATTCAACCTTCACTACGTCTGTGACATTCACAGACTTTAGCGAATCAGGAATTGCGAAGCTGAGAGTAGCGCTACTGTAGGTATAATCAATCGAATCGCCGGTGCGCATCAGGGTAACGCTCAGCGGTTTCACAGGACAATCCTTCAGCACCACAGGGTCGCGCTCGGTAGCATGGTTCTGCTTCGCGTGAAAATACCAAGTCCGGTCCTTAACGGTAATCGGAACATTACACTTTTCTGGCCACGGACCACCGCCATTGATGCCGAAAACTGAGGCTTCGTTGGTGGACATCCATTCTGCCATCTCGTCGAAGAGACGCCATACTTCGTCAGGAAAAGTGCCATCGGGGCGCGGACCGATATTAACGAGCAAATTGCCTCCAAGGCAGCGGACTTCGGCAAGTGCCCGTAAGACCGCATCCGTCTGATTGATCTTCTCGCCCTTCGCTTTGTCATAATGCCAAGAGCCACCCTGAATAATAGTACACAGTTCCCACCACCAACCATTCTCCAGAACCGGTTTTCGAATAAAACGAGGATGCGCCATTTGAAAGCCTTCAGGAGTCGCGTGGTCGCCGCTCTGCCCATCACGGTTATTGATCACGATCGGTGGATGCAGTTCTCGGATGTATTCAATACTCGCACCGTGACCACCATCGCCCCACCAGATGTCGGGTTTGAATCGGGTGATGAGTTCTTCCACTTGGCGCCGATTGAATTCCTTAATCGCGGTTGGGCGATCGGCGGGCGGCGCAGGCAGGGCATCCACTATTTCACCTTTATAATTCATCTTTTTTTCACCGCCGAGCGCGAAATTCATGTGACCCCGGTCAAAATACCAGTCCATTCCAGAATAGTAGAATCCAACTTTCACATCATTCTTACGGCACGCCTCTACAAAGGGGGTGACGAGACATCGTCCATTCATATACTGGCGCACCCCGATCAGTGCGGTATCGGAATCCCATAGGGCGTACCCATCGTGATGCTTGGTGGTGAGAACGGAATAACGGAAACCGGCCCGGCGCGCTCCCGCCATCCATTTATCGGGATCGTAGTTCCTCGGATTAAAAGTCTTAGCCGCCTCCCAAATTTCGGACTGCGGATGAAAACGGTCGGCACGTTTCTTGTGCCAGCGCCCCGACCATGCTTCCCCTGATGGCTCAAACTCGCTCACAATGCCCCAGTGCATAAATAACCCTAACCCAGCATGAGCCCACCATTGCGCACCAGAATGAGCGGTACGTTCCCGATGTACCTGCATCTTACGATTCTTAGACTTATCCCAATGCGGCCAAGTGTAGTAGCGCTTGCCGTTCTTAATTTCGACGCTGGGCACATAAATCTGCCCAGTTGCGCTATCAGTGTACGCCGCCGCACTGCCATCAGCATCCTGTTGTTCGTTTGAAATTGCACATTCTCCTATGGTAGGCAGTAAAAAGACAATCTGACTGATGAAGATAGTTTTTATTAAGGACATTGGGCTAGGGGGTTAATTTACTTATATTTAGGAAAGTAACTATATTCGTGTAAAGTTCATATTTACCATTAGACTCAAATCACCATGCGTAAGCACATTCCGTGACACAAATTACTAGATCGGAACATAAATTAACGATTCCACAGCGCGAATGCGCGGGCTTGCGCAGCAAGCGGGATGGGCAACCACAAAAAAGCCCGCCGTAGCGGGCTTTTCAAGTGGTGGCCAGACCCAGAATCGAACTGGGGACACAAGGATTTTCAGTCCTCTGCTCTACCGACTGAGCTATCTGGCCATACTTGAGAAAGGCGGCATTAAGTGTGCGCGCTTAGCCCTCGTCAACCCGTTTTTTAGAATACGATGATGTTTTAATAGAGGAGGCTATTTTTAAGTAATTCTACAATAGGCAACTCCTTGTGAGCACCGCCTCAAATCATCTCAAATACAACGGCAGTCGTGTTATCTTTACCGTCGGTTTGTACCGCTTCAGCGACCAGCTCCTCAGCTGGTGTATCCTCCGTATGCAAACCATGATTTCGAATGATACGCTCTATACCACGATTAAACAATCCTTCCACCAATCCATCTGAGCAAATCAAGAAACGATCACCTGGCTCATAGCCCACCGCACCAAACTGCGGGCTCAAATTCTGATTTTTGCCGCCGAGTACTTGCTGCAACGCATTCCGCCCGGCATGGCTACGTGCTTGCTGCTCAGTCAGCTGTCCATCGCGATATAGCCAACCGACATGCGTATGATCGTGACTAACCTGATTGATACCACCCGCTTTGGGAAGATGATAAATGCGGCTATCTCCAACATGACCGAAATATAGCCAGTCAGGACGCACCCAGCATAAACTCAACGTCGCGCCCATCCCCTGCAGCTCTTCGTAGCAAGACCCCATAAGCGTAAGCTCGGCATGGATCTGCCCGAACAACTCATTTAAAATATCTTGAAAACCGATCTCGATACCAGTCGCTGCAGTGCGAAAAATCTGCGGTAATAAGCGTGTAATCTTATCCACCGTAATACGGCTAGCAAAATCACCGGCATTGGCGCCCCCCATTCCATCGCTGACTGCGAAAATGAAATCACTCGATTGCAGCAACGCATCGCCATATTTCCCGAGACGTTTCACGCCTTCAGCATCTATCGCAAGTGCCAGAAAAGAATCCTGATTATCCTGACGAAATCGTCCCGCATCAGTTTCACCAAACCAACGCACCGATTGGGCAGAGTCTATTGATTGATCTGGCATACTAAGCCTTCCACCCGTCGCGATTAGGATTTGATTGTAACTTTGGCGAAGGCGGATAACCGGGCTCCAGAATCGTCGCAAACTCAAAGTCGATCACACAGAACCGACCTTTATTAGCATCATAGGTAATATTACGTACTTCTGCATCGTCATGGCGCACTCCGTATTGTTCCAGCTCCGCAAAAATGCGTTTCTTTTTATCGTCACTTACATGGTCCACGCGCTTGCCGCAATTACTGGTAACCAGATAGAGGATTTCATCCTCTTTTTCGATAATTTGCGGGACAAAAAGGCAGCCATGCTTTTGCAAGAAATCCAGCACACGGACTTCATTCTCATAGCGTTCACGCGCCTGCGGACCCTTGAACGTCTTGTGTACGCGACCATCATAACCAATGTGTACGACCGCCCGCGCAGTATTTTTAGCTTCATGCATATGTCTATGGCTACAATAGTGAGCAACCTGCCCCACATTTGGCAAGCACTCCTAAAAATTACTACGAGAATTCTAAAATCATGCGCAAAAAAACTTGCGATGCATTCGCTGGCACGCATTTTGCTTAATTTTGTGCATCTTTAAGAGCAGGCAAACCAAGTACGCCCGCGTACAAGATTGCTTCATTTAAACGATACAACAATTCACTCACAAACTATTATGGCTAAAATCAAACTAGAATACCTCTGGCTCGACGGTTACACTCCAGTTGCGAATCTTCGCGGCAAGACATGCGTAAAAGACGGCGATCCAAGCACTTGGTCTCTCGACGACTGCCCACTATGGGGCTTCGACGGTAGCTCGACACTACAAGCTGAAGGCAGCAGCTCTGACTGCATCCTTAAGCCTGTTGCATGCTACCCAGACAGCACTCGTAAGAACGGCTTCCTCGTCATGTGCGAAGTAATGAACCCAGATGGCACACCACACCCATCCAATGCGCGTGCGACCATCGCTGATGATCCAGGTCTCTGGGTCGGCCTCGAGCAAGAATACTTCCTCCTCCAAGACGGCCGTGCACTCGGCTGGCCTCAAGAAGGCTACCCAGCACCACAAGGTGATTACTACTGCGGTGCAGGATACTCTTCGGTTGGCGATATCGCACGTGCGATCGTTGAAGAGCACCTCGACATCTGCCTTGACGCAGGCATCAACCACGAAGGTATCAATGCTGAAGTGGCTAAGGGTCAGTGGGAATTCCAAGTATTCGGCAAGGGTGCACACACTGCATGCGACCAAATTTGGGTAGCTCGCTACATCCTCCAACGCCTCTGCGAAAAGTATGGCGTCGATGTTGAATACCACTGCAAGCCTTACCAAGGCGACTGGAACGGCTCCGGTATGCACTGTAACTTCTCCACTGATTACATGCGTGATACAGGCGGTAAAGACTACTTCCTTAAGGTCATGGACAAGTTCGAAGAGTACAAGGACGAGCACATCGCTGCATATGGTCCAGACAACCACATGCGCCTCACCGGTCTTCACGAAACACAGTCCATCGACAAGTTCTCTTGGGGTGTTGCTGACCGTGGTGCTTCGATTCGTGTCCCACACGGCTTCGTCAAAGACGACGCTTACAAGGGTTACCTCGAAGACCGTCGTCCAAATTCTCAGGGCGACCCTTACCAAATCGTTTCTCGCGTCTCCAAGACAGTCGCAGAAGCTGAAGCGGCATTCAAATAAGCCTACTCGCTTTTTTTATTCAACGCCACTCCTCACGGAGTGGCGTTTTTTTTGCCCTGTATCCCTGACACGCATAGACCGACAAAAGCAGCGCTGCATTGTAGATGGACAAATGTACCGATCCACCTCACATTCCTGACATTGAATACACTCGAGAACATCGCCATTTCAGCGTCTGCTGGATCAGGTAAAACCTATACCCTGACCAACCGTTTCATTTACCTGCTTCATGCCTTCGAACAACCCGAGCGCATCATCGCACTGACCTTCACACGCACCGCCGCAGGCGAGTTCTTCCATAAGATCATCGAAAAACTATGCGATGCCGCAGAGCAGCCCGCCGAGGCGTGTAAACTCTCGCAGGAGCTGGCCATCACGGCCGACTGCGCGCGCTACCACCACCTGCTGCAATTGCTGATCAAGAGTATGCATCGACTCAACCTGCAAACCCTCGACAGCTTCTTCTTCCGCGTTGTTTCTGCCTTTGCACTCGAACTCGGCCTATCCGGCAGCCTCAATCTCCTTGATGAAAGCAGTGAGCCACGACTGCGCAATGAAGTGCGCGACAGCATCGTACATCGCACAGGCGAACTGACCCACGAACTAAATGAGTTCTGGCACGCCTTCAAGCAGGCAACCTATGGTAAAGAGGCGCGCAGCATCGAAAAAATTGTTTCCGACTTCATCGAGCAGCTCTATTCACTTTACCTCAACACACCCGCAGCCAGCCAATGGGGAGAGGCTCATACCATCTGGCCTCAAGGCTGCCAATGGAACACCAAAGGCACGCCAGACTGGAACCAATTGGCCGACAATATGGTCGCAGCGATACCCGAGGATTTTGGCAAAGCGCAGCTTAATGGCTTTACCGCAGCAGCCTCAACTATACGCGACTACCCAACCAACGAAAAGCTCAATACACTTCTCAAAAATGCGCTCGCAGTGGCGCCCGAGGTGTTCGCAGGCAGCGCTGCTTTTAAAGTCAGCAAACAAATAACGGTCAGCGGCCCACTTTGCAGCGCTCTCGCAGATTGCCTAAAAGCAGTCGTCTGGCACCATCTGCAGCGTGCGCTGGAAAATACCAAGGGCGTACACCGTATTTTACAGGCGTACCACGAAAATTACGATCGCATCGTACGCCGCCCTGGGCGACTCGCCTTTGCCGATCTGACACATCTACTGACACCCGACTCCGAAGGCTCTCCAATGGCTGAGCTAGATGATATGGCGCGTCAGCTAATGGACTTCCGTCTCGACGGCCAATTCGACCATTGGCTGTTTGATGAATTCCAAGACACCAGCCGCCCGCAATGGCAAGTCGTCGCAAATCTAATCGATGAAATCGTACAAGACGACTCGGGCCAACGCTCATTCTTCTACGTCGGTGACACCAAGCAATGCCTCTACCTCTGGCGTAACAGCGACGATCGGCTCTTTCACGACATCCAAGCGCACTACAACGCGCACGGTCAGCAGCGTATCGCGCAGCAGCCACTCGCTATGTCATGGCGTTCAGCACCTGCCATCCTCGACGCAGTCAATGAAGTCTTTGCAGACCATGCTCTGATCGCCGAGTGCTTCTCAGATGATGCCGCCGCGCGCTGGTCGCGGGCCTGGCAAACACACGAAGCCTCTCCTGCCACAAAAGAATTCAGCGGCTACAGCTGCTGGCTCGAAGCACAAAAAGGTGACCATCCGACGCGCAACGAGCTCATTCTAAAGCTCATCCAAGATCTCAATCCGATCGAGCGCGGCATCAGTATTGGCGTCTTAGTACGTAAAAATGCTGATGCCAACGAGGTAGCCGACTACCTGCGCAAGCACTCCTCGCTGCCGATTCACACAGGCTCTGCCATCAAACCCGCGACCGACAATTCCGCGGGCACTGCTTTACTCGCACTCCTCAGCCTCGCTGCCCATCCCGGAGATCGCCAAGCACTCGGCTATTTGAAACTGATTGATACCTCAACCGACGGCCCTGCGCTTGCTCAATCTGCGGAGGCCTTGCGGACACGCTTATTCGTAGACAGTCATGAAAGTGCTGTACGCTGGGCTGCCGAACAAATTATCGCTCATCTACCAGCAGCAGATAGACGGCACCCCGAGCGTCTCAACCGCCTGATAGACCAGGCCCGTGCCTTTGATAATGAAGAACGCCGCGACATCGACGGCTTGATTACTTTTTTAAAAAACAGCAGTGGCGGTGAATGCCACGCGGGCGACGCCGTGATCATCGAGACCATTCATAAATCTAAAGGGCTCGAATACGACGTCGTCATCCTAATCAACGAAGACAAAACCGCACGCAGTGAGACACGTATTAGCCCCCTCCTCGACTCTGCTGGCGATGCCGATTGGATTATGGAGCCGATCAAGAAGGACCTCATGCAGGCGGATCCGGCACTGCGGCAACTACTTGATCAAAGTATCAGCCAGCGCGGCTTCGGTAATTTGTGCACGCTCTACGTCGCAATGACGCGGGCTAAACGCGGGCTTTATATGATCAGTGACCTCAAAAGCGCTCATCAAGGCACCACCGTCCACTATTTAAAAGAACGCCTAGGCACAGAAGCGACTGCTACCGAATTATTTCCTGAATCCAGCTACCCAGTCCTATGGAGCACTGGGGACTCCAATTGGCATCAGTCTTTTGAGGCCAGTCCTCAACCCACAACCGCCCACCAACCACAAGCAACACCTACCTTCGAGCCTGCCCACCCACGACTCCAACTGGCGCGCCCATCTGCAGGTAAATCACGCCCCCTTCCGGCAGCGAGGTGCTTCGACCTCGATCAACAGGCCAGTAGCTTTGGCACTGCAGTGCACGCGGCATTTGAACTGATCGAATGGCTGGCGCCGCACTCCGACCTAGAGGCAGCTGGTAAGGATGATCGCCTACTTGACCTCAACGACGTAACAACCACACCTGCCGAGCCACAACCACACGACCCGGCGGTCAGAGACACGCTAACGGCTTGCTTAGCTAAACCTGAAATTCAAGCACTCTTCACCGAGCCTAAGACCCCATGCACCGTATGGCGTGAGCGCGCATTTAGCATTGTCGCCGGCGATCAATTTACCAACGGGGTATTTGACCGCGTAGTCATCTACCAAGATGCAAAGCAACACATCACTCGTGCTGAAATCATCGATTTCAAAACCGACCGTATTCATACAAATAATAGTATCGAGCAAGCCACTGAGCAGCATCGCCCTCAGCTCGAAGCCTACCGTGACTCACTCTCAAAAATCATCGGGCTCGATGCCTCCGCAATCGACTTGAAGCTACTATTTACCGATGTATGCGAGTTGATGACGCTGTAGAAACAATATGATTTCTCTTCGTGGTGGACACGGAGATCCATTAATCCATCCGTTTAAAAAACCGCAATGCAGCTTGTTGCATTGCGGTTTTTTTTAACAGTCGTTGGCAGAAGAACAGCTCGATTGATCCTGTGGGTTCTTTCAGTGCTTAAATACTACTCGGCAGTGGTAGGTCGACTTCCACATCTTCATCATAATCGACCCCTTCAACGCCGAAACCAAACAGGGTAATGAAGTTATGCTGATAGCCAGTGTAATCACCCAAGATATCTAATGTCTCGGATGTAATACTTGGCCAAATTTCAATCACTTTTGCCTGAATGTCGGGCTGCATCTCCCAATCATCAACACGGATGCGGCCAAGCTCGTCGAGTTGTAGGTCTTTACCGTAGAGGCGGTCATCGAAGAGCCGCACCATTTGCTCGATGCAATCTTCATGAGTACCCTTGGCTTTCATCAACTTGATCAAAATAGAGATATACAATGGCACGACTGGAATCGCTGAGCTAGCTTGAGTCACCACTGCCTTGTTGATTGCTACATATGCCTCACAGTCATGAGCGGCTGTGATCGCAGCGGCCGCGCGCTCGACATCTTTCTTTGCCTGACCAATCGTACCGTTGGTATAGACGGGCCAAGTCGCTTCAGGGCCGATGTATGAATAGGCCACACTCTTCGCTCCTGGCGCCAATACACCGGCAGCATCCAGCGCTTTCATCCAAAGCTCCCAATCCTGACCGCCCATCACATTAATGGTATGCTGAATTTCTTCCTCAGTCGCCGGCTCAATTGTGATATCTTTCACCTCATCGCGGTCGGTATCCATGGTGCGATTGGTAAATGGCTCGGTGCCAATTGGCTTGAGCACAGATTTATACACTTCGCCAGTTTCCGGATCGGTCCGTCGCGGCGATGCAAGACTATAGACGACAAGGTCTATTTGTCCGAGATCTTGTTTAATCTGCGCGATCGCCTGCTCCTTAACTTCATTCGAAAATGCGTCGCCATTAATACTTTTAGCATAAAGGCCCGCCTCGTGAGCCGCTTTTTCAAACGCCACAGAGTTATACCAACCCGCGCTGGCAGGCTTACCATTAGAGGAGGGACGTTCAAAGAATACACCGAAAGTCGCGGCATCATAGCCAAACGCAGCTGTAATCCGCGAGGACAGGCCGTAGCCTGTTGATGAACCCAACACCAGTACCTTTTTAGGGCCATCGCTACGCTTGGTTGCTTTAGCAACTTCGATTTCTTCACGAACTCGTGCCTCACAACCTTTCGGGTGGGCAGTGATGCATACATATCCTCGGATGCGCGGTTTAACTATCATGATAATACTTTCAGAATTTCGATTAAATTAATTACGCGCAATCAAAGAGACTACGCTCTTGTACGCAACTGGTAATTTACACCTAAAAAAAGACCTTGCGCACATTTACCACTCAGGTCTGCTTTTAAAAAAGGTTGAACGATTCGCCCCATTCGATGCTACCCACGGCCAATACCAGTGGCTTCGAAACCGATGGAACGCAGCGCGTCCAAGTCCAACAAATTACGACCATCGAAAAGAAAGGCTGGTAAGTTCATTTGATCGTATATCTTCTTGAAGTCGAGCGCTTTAAATTCATCCCACTCGGTCAAAATTAACACCGCATGGGCATTTTTAGTCGCTTCATAGGCGTCGTCGCAAATGGTCACTGCAGTCGCATCTTCTGCTAAGCCGAGATCTCGGCGAATCTGTGCTTCAGGCACCTTTGGGTCGTAGATCGAAACATTCGCCTGCTCCTCGATCAAATCTTTGCAGACATAAATGGCGGCAGATTCACGCGTATCGTTGGTATCCTTCTTAAAGGCAAACCCGAGAACTGCAATCTTCTTATCTGATACGGTGTTAAACATTGTCGAAATGATGCGACGACCAAAGCGGTGCTTCTGGTAATCATTCATCTCGATCACACCATTCCAATACGCAGCAACTTCGGGCAGGCCGAAATGCTCGCAAAGGTAGGCCAAGTTCAAAATATCTTTTTGGAAGCATGAGCCACCGAAGCCGACCGAAGACTTGAGGAATTTCGGCCCGATACGACTGTCGGTACCAATCGCGTGTGCGACTTCGTCAACATTCGCACCCGTCGCCTCACATAGCGCAGAAATCGCATTGATTGAAGAAATACGCTGCGCAAGAAATGCGTTGGCCGTCAGCTTGGACAGCTCTGAAGACCACACATTGGTAGTCAAAATATTCTTCGTGGGTACCCATTGCGCATAGACATCCACCAGCTTTTGAATCGCGGCCAAGCCGTCTGGTGTCTGATCGCCACCGATCAGCACACGGTCCGGATTCTCCAAATCGGCAACTGCAGTGCCCTCCGCAAGGAATTCGGGATTGGATAAGATCTGGAACTTACGCCCCTTGGAGTTGGACTCGAGGATGCGCTTGATCGACTCGGCAGTACGTACCGGCAAGGTGGACTTCTCCACTACGATTTTATCATTTTCGGCAACTTCAGCAATTTTACGCGCACATTTCTCTATATAGCGTAAATCCGCAGCGCGCCCAGCACCGACACCATAGGTCTTGGTCGGCGTATTGACGCTCATGAAAATAATATCTGCCTCGCGGATCGCAGTGTCGATATCGGTCGAGAAAAACAAGCGCTTACCACGGCTGGCTTTAACGATCTCATCCAAACCAGGCTCGTAAATGGGTAATACATCCGAGTTCCACGCGTCGATACGAGACTGATTAATATCCACCACAGTCACTGTGTGCCCCGTGCACTTATGGGCAATCATGGCCATGGTTGGCCCACCGACATAACCAGCTCCAATACAACAAATTTTCATAGCTTAAAGTGCGTATATCATATTATACGCCACACAAGCGAAATTTGAGCGACAGATCGCGAGCTAAACAACTAATTTGTTAAATTGAACTGAGTTTCCCCGATGGCGTGCTGCACATTCACGATCGAAACCAGATAGCTGTAGTTCGCCTGAAGCTCGTTGTTTCGGGCGTCAGTTAGAGCCACCCGTGCTTGCAACGTGTCGAGATACGTTGAGCTACCGACAGTGTAGCGTTCGTTGGCCATACGTAAGGATTCATTCGCTTGGCTGGTCACTTGTTGAGCAGCTACAAGTAGTTCCGCAGCACCTTGCAGCTCGGAAATTGCCCGCCGCACTTCTACCTCTATCTGCAGGCGTGTCTCATTGTATTTAAGTTCGTCTTGCCGCATTTGCGACTTCGCCTGCACCACACGCCCCTTCGTCGCACGGCCATCCCAAATATTCCAGACACTCTCGATCCCCGCAAACCAGCCATTGATAGAATTATCAAAGCGACCATCCGTTGCGAAATAAGATCGGCGAAAATCATAACTTCCGACGAAATCCACCGATGGATAATAATCCGAGCGTGCGATCGCGATATTGTCCTCATGCGCATCGATGATGCGCTTCAGTTGGGCTAATTCCGGACGCTGCTGCAGAGCTAAATGTATCGCCTCGAACAATTCATACTCCTGCACCTCCGCCACGAGTGAATCGGTAAATTGCAGGGCCTCGGCCGCAGGATCGTACGCCACCCTATAGCCGACCGACTGCTTCAGCTCAGCCACTGCGACTCGATAGTTGTTGTTTGCGCGAATGAGTGCTGGCTTGGCATTGGCCAGCGAAACTTGTGCCTGTAGCACATCAAAGTGAGACACTGCGCCAGCCTCAAAGCGACTTCGGATGTTTGCCAACTGCTCATTGAGTAACTCTATATTCTGCGTTTCAACCTCGATCGTATCACGCGCAAGTAGGACGTCGTAATACCGCGTCTTTACCTCTTGAATAGTGGCTTGAATATTGACCTGTAAATCATAGAGCGCGGCGTCTTCCAAGGCCCCTTGGGCACGAATTGAAGCTTTCAAACTACCACCCGAGTACAATGCCTGCCGCACTCTTATGGACACACTCCAATCATCCTCCGCACCCTGAAATCCGACTAATTCTTGATCCTGCTCAGAGTATCTGGAACTGAGCGACAGATTCGGTAAAACTCCTGATTTCACCTCGAGATGAAGCCCATACTGTTCTTGGATCCGCTCTTTAGCCTGCAAAACTGCAAAGCTGTGTTCGATCGCATAATCGATCGCCGCTTGCAAACTGATCGCCTGCGGCAAAGGCGGAGAACCCCGGCCTACGACTCGATCCTCGGCATCGAGAGATCCAGTGGCACACGAGGCCACCATTCCGAGGAACAACAATTTAAATAAGCGTTTCTGCATGATTAGAAAATATTATGCGACAGGCAGATCCTCTGAGGAGATCGGCTTGACGATTTTACCAGTGTGCTCTGCAGCGATCAAAACATAGATCACCGGAATAATGAATAGTGTAAACACAGTCCCAATGCTAAGGCCACCGACCAACACGAGCCCAATGGAATTACGCGCCGCGGCGCCTGCTCCACTAACTAAAGTCAGCGGCAAATGGCCGAGGATCGTGGCTGCGGTGGTCATCAGAATTGGGCGCAACCGCGTGAGCGAGGCTTGGTGCACCGCCTCCAACTTTGACAGGCCCTGCCGCTGTAGTGCATTCGCAAATTCCACAATCAGAATCCCGTTTTTAGCAATCAATCCCACCAAGGTAACCAGCCCTACCTGCGTGTAGATATTAAACGTCGTCGTCCAACCAGTAGTGAGACCTTCCACACCGGGCATCGGAATTTTAAGAAAGGTAAATACCGATGCGCCAAACACCGCTAGCGGCACCGAACCCAACAATAAGATCAATGGATCGCGGAAGGAGTTAAACTGCGCGGCGAGCACTAGAAAGACCATGATCACGGCCAGGCCGAACGTTTGCAGAAAGACCTTATTGCCCCCTTCTTTACGAAGTTGTCGCGATTCGCCAGTATAATCGAATGCAAACCCGGCAGGCAACTGCCTTGTAGCCTCTGCTTCCAAATACGCCAGCGCCGCATCCAAAGTCTGATTAGTAATCCCCGAAATTTTAACTGAATTGAGCTGCTGAAACCGATTCAAGCTGCGCGGCTGGACACTGTCGACAATCGTGGCAATCGAACTCAGCGGAATCAGGCGGCCCCCAGGACCCATGGTATAAATGTCATTCAGCTGATCTGGATTAAGCCGGCTCGTACGCTTGAGTTGGGGAATCACTTTATAGCTACGCCCATCAATACTAAAGCGATTGACGTAAGCACCACCCAGTGCCGCGCCTAAGTCCTGCCCCACTTGCTGTAAGCTAAGGCCCATCGCAGCAATCTTATCGCGATCCAACACGATCTCTGCTTGGGGACTGTCCAACCGCACATCGATCTTTAGGAACATAAACTTACCACTTTGCAGTGCCTTATTCTTAATCTGCTCCGCATAAGCCAAGATTTGCTCGGTTTCCGCCGTCGACGCCAACACGAACTCCACTGGCATCTCACCCCCTCCGGGCAGCGCGGGCGGAGTTAGCATAACGGCATTGATACCAGGGATCACACTTGCTCGTTGCTGAACATCCTGAGTAATTTGCACAGAGCTGCGATCACGCTCCGACCAAGGCACTAGCCCCATGCCGCCCATGCCAAACATCGGGTTAGTAATCTGGAAGGTGAAATCGTACTCAGGCGTCTCGGCATACACATCATACATCTGCTGTGTGTAATGTGACACATGCTCCAGCGTACTATTCGAAGGCGTTTGGACGATACCAAATAAGAAACCCTGATCTTCGGTCGGCGCGAGTTCAGGAGGCGACAGTATGAACATAGGAATCGCCAACACCGTAAGCGCAATCCAAATCGTGTAAATCCATGGTCTTGAGTTGAGCGCGGTAGATAATAGTTTCGAATACCGATGCTTCAGTGCCTCAAACTGCCGAGTAATCCAGCCCGCAAAGCCGCGCTCACTTTCATTAGCTCGCAAAAACTTTGAAGACATCATTGGCGACAGCGTCAACGCCACCACTGTAGAAATCACCACCGCACCAGTCAGCGTGAATGCAAATTCCATGAAATACGCCCCCGTCAAACCTCCCTGCAATGCAATTGGAGTGTACACCGCCACCAGTACCAGAGTCGTGGCAATCACAGGCCCGACGAGCTCGCGTGCTGCGATCAACGCCGCTTCAATACGCCCTTTCCCTTCAGTCAGATGGCGCTCCACATTCTCGACGACAACGATGGCATCATCGACCACCAATCCTACCGACAACACGATTGCTAGCAAGGTAAGCAAGTTGAGACTAAATCCCAGCAGTTGCATTAGAAAGAAACCACCGATCAAGGAAATCGGAATCGCAATCACTGGCACAATCACCGCACGTAGCGAACCAAGGAATAAAAAGATCACGACCAGCACGATCAGCAACGTCTCGCTGAGCGTATGATACACTTCGGAAATCGCATCTTCAATGTATTCAGTCGAGTCATACGCGATCGTCGCTTGCATGCCCTGCGGTAAGCCCTGCTTGATACGATCTAACTCGGCGCGCACACCGGCCATTACATCGAGCGTGTTCGCATTGGGCAGCACCCAAACCCCCATAAAGACCGCTTTCTGTCCAGAAAATCGCACATCCGCATCATAGGTCTCAGCACCGAGCACCACATCCGCAACATCAGACAACCGTACTAACCCGCCGTTACGCTCTGCGATTACCAAGCGCTCAAAATCATCGACCGTGCTTAAATCAGTATTGGCAGTCAGATTCACCGTGATTAATTGCCCCTTGGTCTGACCCACTGCTGAGAGATAGTTGTTCGCCGCAATCGCCTGATTAATTTGCGCGGGACTAATATTTAACCCCGCCAAACGATCCGGCTTGAGCCAGATACGCATCGCAAAATTTTGAGCCCCTAAAATATCCGCTTTTTGCACCCCGACCACAGCACTCAAACGTGGCTGCACAACACGCGTCAAATAATCCGTCACTTCATTGGCTGCCAAAATATTCGAGCGGAAACTCAGGTACGATGCAGCGATTTGAGAATCCGCCGTCTCAATGGTCAGGATCGGGACCTCTGACTCAGGCGGCAAATCACCACGCACCTGATCCACCTTGGTGCTAATCTCACTCAGTGCGGTCTTGCCATCGTAATTGAGTTTCAAGCGAGCCTGGATCGTAGAAACTCCTTGAATACTGGTAGACTCGATATAATCGATCCCATCAGCCGCCGCAATCGCACGCTCAATCGGCGTCGTAATAAAACCCCGCACCAATTTCGCATCCGCACCGATATATGCAGTGGTGATGGTGATCACTGCATTCTCGTTCTTTGGATACTGGCGCACGTTCAAAGTGAAGTAAGCCTGCAAGCCAACGATCACAATTGCCAGATTCACCACGATTGCCAGAATCGGGCGCTTGATAAACAAATCAGTAAAGGATTTTTGCACGCTCATTGAATTGGGTGGTTGATCGATTACAAGGCGTGTTACGCATCGGCAGGCGTCGGCGCTAACTGAGGTACGGGCGCACGATCATCTTGCAGTATTACTGGCGCTCCTGGATAGAGTTTAAAAGCACCATCGGTCACTATGCGGTCCGCCGCATCTAGGCCATCAATCACTTCGACATAATCACCGCGCCGCTCGCCGAGTCGTACAAACTTCTGTGTCACGACCATACCCACTCCCTCTTCATCAGGATTGACCACATAGATCGAATTACCGAACGAAGCATACAACACCGCACTGGCCGGCACCGCCCGAACCGCGCGTGGCTTTTCGCGCTCGATGCGCACATTCACAAACATACCCACACGTAAAATACCATCCGGGTTCGGAAGCTTTGCTTGTACTTCGATCATCCGTGTCGCTTGATCTACCTGCGCCTCTAAGGCCCCGACTTTTCCTGCAATGACTTGCCCCTCAAATGCATCGGATGTCACCTCTACCGGCAGCCCTTTATGTAGATAAGCCAATGCTTTCTGCGGCATAAAAAAGGTCACATTTATCGGGTCCATTGACACCAAACTGACAACGGTGTCGCCAGGGTTCAGATATTGCCCAACATTCACTCGCCGAATGCCTAACAATCCGTCAAAAGGCGCGACGATCTGCTTCTTCTCGATCATTGCTTCGACATTAGCCACGCGGGCAACTGCCTGCTTGTACTCTGCATCGGCCAGATCGAACTCAGCCTGTGAAATCGTCTTGCGCTCCAGTAGCTGGCGCGAGCGATCGACACTCAACCTTGTCAGATCGGCGGCCGCGCGGGCAGACTCCAATTCTGCCTGCTCACTGCGATCATCCAACTGAATCAGCTGCGTGCCTTGCTGCACAGGTTGTCCCGATTTAAAACTCAAGTCTGTAATAATTCCCGGTGATTCCACTGACAGGATCACGCCCTTCAATGCCGAGATCGAGCCAATCGCAGTCGACTCCACTGGCCATTGCATCTCGCTGACATCGGCCGTCGCGACAGATGCCCGTGGCGGCCCCTGCAACTCGCCGGCGGCGATCATCGTCTGGATGTTCGATACAAAAAGTCCAACCAGTACACCTACGATGACTAAGATTACAATTAGAGTCAGCAAAGTCTTTGCTACAAATCCTTGAAAAGTATGTTTCGGCATAGAAAAAATGGTTAATGGTATCGTAAATCACTGCGCTGCCTTACAGTTTCAGCCACCTGATTACTTCGGCGGGCGTATAACAGTAGATGATAATGCATATTTAAAGTGGAGGTTAATTGCACTAGTAAATTCTAGCGCCTATTATTCAAACGATTCTACCTTCGTTTACCCTATGCGATCCGCCTTATAAGCAAGCCCGATTTCCTGGCGCCACCAGTCGAGCGCCTTCATATTACCCAAGGTGTCGTCGAAGCGCATGGCGACTTCGGTGGCGGCAATTGGACGCCCGCGCAATTCATTTGTAAAGCTCTCGATTTCGTAAGCGAATAAATGACGCTGCTTCGGCATCGCGATCTCCTGTGCCGACTGCTGGCCGTCGAGTTCGATCCGAATCGTACCCGGGCAATGCCACGGCAGTTCCACTGTAATTCGACCCTTCTCGCCAAGCACCACTGCCACATTTTCCTTATTCATCCTAAGCGCACAAGTCGCCTGCGCCAAAATATCGCCCTCGAATCGCATGGCTGCCGTTGTCCACATATCAGTCTTCGTTTGTGTATCCAAGTGCCCCACCGCCTTGAGCTCCAATGGCTCGGCAAACAGCCGCCCTTGGGCACGACCAGCAATCAGGCGACAAAACGACATCGTATAGCAGCCGATATCTAAAATCCCACCACCACCGAGGGCCTTTGCTTGCAGGCGCGACTCAGGCTGCTCACCTGAGTTGTAGCAAAAGCTCGCCTCAATCATCCTTACCTTACCAATCACACCCGAAGTGACCAAATCCACCACGCGTTGAGTCTGCGGATGGTGCCGATACATAAAAGCTTCGCGCAACAAGCAGCGATTCTCATCCGCAAGCTTCTTGGCCTGCTTGGCCTCACGCAGATTCATCGTCAATGGCTTCTCACAGAGCACATGCTTACCCGCTTGCACACACTTTGCGATCCATTGCAAATGGAAGGGATGCAGCGTCGCGATATACACCGCGTCCACCTCCGAATCAGCTAGCATCGCCTCATAACTGTCATACACCGCGGCCGCTCCGTGCTCATCGGCAAAGACCTTTGCTCGTTCAAAATCCCGACTCGACACGGCCTGCAGCACACTATCCGGGCAATCCTTCAACGCCGCAGCAAATTGATGGGCAATATTTCCACAGGCAAGAATGCCCCAACGAATCGGTAGCTTTTTAATCATACCCAACTCACCCTAGGAACTCGCAGCATAGATGCGACTCTCTAGTCACTTTTTTTATCACTAATTTAAAGCACAACCCGACACTATCCGACTTTTTAAAGGTGATTTATCCCATCCCTCGAACTTCTCTCTAAAACGCCCGCTTTTCGAGTTGTTCCCCGCGGCATCCGTCGCCAACTTACTCGTTTCCTTTTTTCACTGCTATGCAACCGATCATTCTTCAGGGCCGTCCCGCATTCTCCGATTTCCGTCTCACTGCGCTTCAAGACGCGCTCAACACTGCGGCTCCAGAGCTCGACATCGCCTCGATCGACGCTGTCGAAGTCTATTTCATCGAGTCCGACAACCCGCTCGACGACCAGACCACCGAGCGCACCTTTGCCTTACTCGCAGCCAACCACCATTTCCAACGGGCAGGCGGCTTCTTCGTCACTCCGCGGAAGGGCACCATCTCGCCGTGGTCCTCCAAGGCGACCGATATCTTTCACAACTGCGCCCTCGAAGACATTGCCCGCGTCGAGCGCGGCATTCACTTCCAGCTAGTCGCTGAAGATGGCGTCATACTCAGCCACGAAGACCTTGGTCTCGCCGTGCTCGCGCTACACGATCGTATGACCGAAGCTGTCTACAGCGACGTCTCTGACTTTTTCAACCACTTCGAACCTGCACCGCTGCGCACCGTACCGCTCATGGCCGAAGGCCCCGAAGCCTTTGCCCGCGCAAACATCGACTGGGGCCTCGCAATGTCAGCTCCCGAAATCGACTATTTGGTCAACGCCTACCAGAAAATGGAGCGTGATCCAACGGATGCTGAGCTCGTGATGTTCTCACAGGTTAATTCCGAGCACTGCCGTCACAAGATTTTCAATGCCGACTGGATCGTCGACGGCGAAAAGAGCGAATGCTCACTCTTCAGCATGATCCGTAACACCCACAAGCTGAACTCAGAGGGCACACTCTCCGCCTACTCTGACAACTGCGGCGTGATCCCAGGCTCCCTCGCCGACTGGTGGGAAGTCGATCAAGTGGGTCCAACCAAGACGTATCGTAAAACACCCAGCCAACTCGACATTCTTTGCAAAGTAGAGACCCACAATCACCCGACCGCGATCTCCCCATTTCCAGGCGCCGCAACCGGTGTCGGTGGTGAAATCCGCGACGAAGGTGCCACTGGTATCGGTGGACGCCCCAAGGCAGGCATCTCTGCCTTCATGGTATCCAATCTCGAAGTGCCCGGCTACACTCAAGCGTGGGAAAAGCCCATCGCCGAGCACCCGACCCGCATGGCCTCCCCGCTCGATATCATGCTCGAAGGCCCGATCGGTGGCGCAGCATTTGGCAATGAGTTCGGCCGCCCACAACTCTGCGGCATGTTCCGCACCCTTCAGTTTGAGCACAACGGTCAACACCGAGGCTATCACAAGCCAATCATGGTCGCCGGCGGTATGGGCAACATGAAGCGCGAGCACGTCGACAAAAAGCCCATCCCACCGACCGCACTCATTCTACAACTCGGCGGGCCCGCCATGAAGATCGGCCTCGGCGGCGGCGCAGCCTCCTCCATCGGCGCAGGCTCACAATCCGAAGCCCTCGACTTTGACTCGGTCCAGCGCGGCAACCCGGAGATGGAACGCCGCTGCCAACAAGTAATCGATGGCTGCATCGCCCTCGGCGCGGACAATCCTATGCTCTCCATTCACGACATCGGCGCTGGCGGACTATCCAACGGCCTGCCCGAACTCGTCGAAGCCACCGGTGGACGCTTCCACCTGCGCAACATTCACAACGAAGACTCCTCCATGAGCCCCATGGAGATCTGGTGCAACGAATCCCAAGAGCGCTACGTCATGGCCGTCATGCCAGACCGCATCGAAGCCTTCAAGGCGCTCTGCACACGTGAGCGCTGCCCCGTCGCCATCGTCGGCGAAGCGACCGACGACGGACAACTCGTGCTCGAAGACTCCCACTTCGAGAACAACCCGATCGACATGGAAATGGGCGTCCTCCTCGGCAAGACCCCGAAGATGCTCAAAGACTGCACCCGCCTGGTGGAAGACCACGCCGAACTCGACACCTCCGCGATCGAACTCGCCAACGCGATCGACCGCGTGCTGCGCTTCCCAGCCGTCGCCAGTAAGAATTTCCTCATCACCATTGCTGACCGCAGTATCACTGGCATGGTCGCCCGCGACCAAATGGTCGGCCCGTGGCAAACACCCGTCGCCGACGTCGCCGTGACCGCCACCAGCATGGATGTTTACACCGGTGAAGCCATGGCCATCGGCGAGCGTACACCGATCGCGGTGCTCGACGCCGCCGCATCCGGCCGTATCTCTATCGGCGAGTGCTTGACCAATATCGCCTCTGCCTACGTCGGCAAGATCGGCAACATCAAGCTCTCTGCTAACTGGATGGTCGCCGCAGGCGAAGCAGGCGAAGACGCCAATCTTTACGATACTGTCAAGACCGTCGGGATGGAGCTCTGCCCAGCCTTGGGCATTTGTATCCCCGTTGGTAAGGACTCCATGTCGATGCGCACCAGCTGGCAAGACTCCCAAGGCAAGGACCATAAACAAGTTTCTCCACTCAGCCTCATGGTCACCGGTTTCAGCAGCGTTAAAGACGTGCGCAAGACCGCCACACCCGACCTCAAGTCAACCGACAGCGCCCTACTGTTATTAGATCTAGGCGCAGGCAAAAACCGCCTCGGCGGCAGCACCCTCGCCCAAGTTTACAATCAGATCGGCAACGCCACTCCCGATCTCGACGATCCAGAAAAATTCAAGGGCTTCTTCAACGCAGTTCAAGAACTCCTAGCGAACGAACTTATCCTCTCCTACCACGACAAGGGTGACGGCGGATTGTTGGCAACTGTAGCCGAAATGGCTATTGCCGGTCGCAAGGGGATCAACGTCGTCTTAGACAAAGCTTTGGGAGGGACGAGCTCCGCGTCGTCCGCAGAGCAACAGGCCCTTCCCGCACTCTTTTCCGAAGAACTAGGCGCCGTCATCGAAATCGACAAGACCAAGCTCGCCGAAGTCATGACCGTCCTTTCCAAGAACGGCGTAAGCGACATCACTCACTTGATCGGTAACACATCGCCGGAGCCAATCATCAACATTCAACTAAACAACCAACAACTCTATTCAGAGAGTGTAACGAATCTGAATAGAGCCTGGTCCGAGCTCACCTATCACATACAAGCCAAGCGCGATAACCCAGCCTGCGCGAAGGAGGAATATGATAGTCTCCTAGACGAAAACAACGGCATCCAAATCAAGCCCACTTTCGACGTCGACGCAGTCGACCAACAAAACGTGGCGTCGTCGCTTGCGACGGCCTCGTCAGAGTCAGCCCCACGTCCGAAAGTCGCTATTTTTAGAGAACAAGGCATTAACGGGCAAAATGAGATGGCTTTCGCCTTCGACCGCGCTGGCTTCGAAGTAATCGACGTGCACATGACCGATCTCCTCGGTGGTACCGTTGATCTAGCCGACTTTGTAGGACTCGTCGCTTGTGGCGGCTTCTCTTACGGCGACGTTCTAGGAGCTGGTTCTGGCTGGGCCAAGAGCGTGCTCTACAACGCCACGCTCAAAGATATGTTCCAAGGCTTCTTCGAGCGCGAGAACACATTTACCTTAGGCATTTGCAACGGCTGCCAAATGATCTCCCAACTCAAGGACATCATCCCCGGCGCAGCGCACTGGCCACAGTTCGTCCGCAACAAATCCGAGCAATTCGAAGCCCGCTATGCCAACGTCGAAATAATGGAAAGCCCAAGTATCTTCTTCAAGGGCATGGCAGGCAGCCTGCTGCCGATCCCCGTCGCCCATGGCGAAGGCCGCGCCGACTTCTCCGCCACCGGCGACTTCGAAAAATGCCTGACCGAGAATCAAATCTCAGCGCGCTACATCGACCACAACGGCGAACCAACGGAAAGCTATCCAGCCAATCCGAACGGCTCTCCCGCAGGCGCCACAGGTTTCACCACAACTGACGGCCGCGCCACCATCATGATGCCACATCCAGAACGCTTGTTCCGCGCTGTGCAAATGTCTTATCGTCCCAACGATCAATTCACTGGCGAAGCAGGACCGTGGTTGAAGATGTTCCAGAATGCGCGCAGCTACGTTTCGTAGCGAGCGACGAATCCAACGACCTGAGTCTTCCCACACAGAATCATTTATCACGCTGGCCATTAATGGAACGTGCTTTCTGCCCGTAATAAATACAGGTTATTACTATTGACTAGATCGTTTGCTTTAGACTCGCTCTTCGCGTGAATTCACCGATAAAAGCGCACCCAGGGTTTAAGCGCCTATTTTCAGATTTAAAAAAATATCAGCGCGTGTTAAGCACACAATGGGATGCGCCAGTCTATCGCTGCGTTGAAATCAAATGGGCACAACCGGATTACTTAATCTCAGGCGAAGGTACACGGCATTGGGGCAGTCGCTGGATGCAACCCAACTACTGCAGAGTGGTCCACGCAGCATCTACTGAGGCAATTGCCTTAAAAGAGTCTCGGAGCGCCTACGATTACTACGGCATCCAAAAACCAAAAAACAATCCTCGAGTCAGTGTCGAACTGATTGCGAAGCTCCATCGCCTCGTAGACCTAACTCAGCTTAAAACAATTGTGGATTCACCTACGATTTCAGAAATGCTCGATGAAGACTGGGGAAAACTAAATGACAATTGTATCGAATCAAATGCTCAAGCACTGGGACGTGCCATTTTTGAACTGAATTTTGAAGGCCTAATTGCACCGTCTTCTAAAGATCGCAGAGGACGTAATCTTATTTGGTTTCCAGAGCAGTTAGACTCAAAGAGCCAGATCGAAATTGTTGGGCAAGAAAAACTCAAACAATTTCTTGCATAAGTGCATGCACTTATGCATCCTAAATACATGATTCAAATCAAGAAACAGCCAAGCAGCATCAGTATTCCAGCATTTTGCAAACGCTACCACTTGGTACGTAATGACTTATCCCGTTTGACTCAATACTCACCACGCGCCGTGGCAAAATGGGTCGCTGGTGATACACCCAGTGCAGCCGCACAAAAGCAACTTAAAGAACTCGTCCGCTTGTTTGATGCTCTTTGCAACGTAATGGAAACCAATTACATCGGCGAATGGCTCAAAACTGCCAATCCGGCCTTCGACAATTCCACACCGCTGCAAGTCATTGAACGTGGTGAAGCCGACCGCATCTGGCACATGATTTACCAGCTAGAAACCGGTGAACCGATGTGATCCATCCTGACGTAAACATCCGCAGCAGCGCGAACTGATTACTCCTCGAGGCTTCGCTCGATACGGTCGCCTAGCGAAACTTGCCCCGACGCTACGATCGTGCAAAAAATACCCCGCAAACGAAGCGGCGCATTCTCGGGTGCTCGCACCCATTTTAAAGCGTCGGCCCCGAAGCGCTGGGCAAATTTACCACAGGCGTCATTCACGACATCGCTCACTTCCAATACTGCACTGCCCACTTTTAAACGTGTACCCACGGGGAGTTGTGCTTCAGTGAGATTGAAATCAACATATAAATTGTCACCACAGCCATGGACTGCATTCGGCGCAGGTCCAGTAAAACACCGCATCACTTTGGTGTTCGTCAGGCTCACTTGAATGCGCGGATCCGGCGCACCGTCTGCAAGCGTCTTCCAAGCAGTCGTCGCCCAACGGTCACCGACAATACCAGCCACACGGTCCAACGTCAGCTGTGCCACAGGAACATGCACACCTTCAGAGGGGCGATTGATCAACAAATCAACCTGCCCAAACGCTACAGGAGCACATCTAGCGAACTCAACTGCATCTGCATATGCCTGCTTTTTTGTCATCAACCCTCAAATACATTAACAATAATATCCAACGCTGAACGTTACAATCCCCTAGCCAGACCTTACCGAATTCACTGGAAAATCCCTAAAATTGGCGGCAGTCAGTGAAGTTACCATTCAAAAAATAAAAACTGCTACTGACACACCAAAAAAAACGAGATGACAACTGCTTACCCTAAACCAAACAACACTTGCAACCCAAGATTCTCATCTCTCTGTTTAACAATGAGATTATTAATTGTTAAACACCTGAACATTTCCCTTTGATCCACTACTCTAAGCAATCGTACTCACTCAAAACGCGCCCGAAAAACCATTGCGTTTTCATTCGCACATCAAAAACACGTGCGGTCGACACGGAGGTCGACCCTCCCATACAAAGTAATTTAATTGTTAAGTAAAAAATAAATAAGATTAACAATTGATCTAGATCTGAAAACAGTCTTTGCATCTTTGCATGGACCACAAACTATCTACATCACTCACATGCCTGGGACTCACACTTGGCGGTACAGTAATCGCACAGGAAGTGCCTACATCCACAGAGGAGGATCACGTCGAGCAAGCCTTGAGTCTGCCGACATTGATCGTCAGCGGCCAGGAAACGGCTAATGTACGACCAGTCACGACATATGAATCCCCGGTATCCAACCTTGAGTTCAATCCGCGCATCGACTTCCAGTCACGCAACATGGCCGAAGCGCAAGGCGACGTAACGATCCGCGGCGGTATTTTTGAAAACACCGGCTTCCGCGTGGGTAGTGCGACACTGATCGATCCACAAACTGGTCACTACTCCGCCGAATTGCCGATTGCTCCGGAAATGCTAACCGCACCCGAAGTACTCGTCGCGGGCGACAATGCACTGTATGGATTCAACAGCACTGTCGGCACCATCAGCTACGGCTGGAGCCAAATCCAAGATGGCGGCAGCGCGACCCTCGGTGGCGGCGACCACGACCTCAACTTCCAACGCCTGCACCACGCAGTGACTGGCACCTTCGCCAATGCCGAAGACTGGAGCTGGGGCGCTGAAGTCGAAACCTCCCGCTCCGAAAGCGATGGCACCATCCAATACGGTGACCACAACTTCGACCGCACCACCGGACGCGTGCAGCTCGTCGGACCCAACTCGCAGACTGACTTCTTTGCAGGGTATCAGTCGAAGTTCTTTGGCTGGCCTGGGATGTATACTGCAACACCAACAAACCAGGAAAGCGAAAGTCTTAAGACACGTCTTTTCTCCATTAATCACCAGCAAAACTACGGCACAAAAAGCTACTGGGGATTGAGCAGCTACTACCGCCGGAACAACGATTATTTCGTCCTAAGAAGGAGCAACCCTTCTTACTATAATGCCACTCATGAAACAAAATCAGGCGCAGTGGCATTAGCTGGAAAACATGAACTAAATGAGGCTTTTGCAATAAATCATTCAGTACAACTCACAGCCGATAGCATCGATTCCAAAGCAAAATTTAAGGGCAATCCAACTGCTGCACTCGAAGAAGGTCACTTCACTTCACGATCTTACATCAAGGTCAGCGTTCTGCCCGAATATCGCCTGCCTTTGGAAGAAAATGAAGCACTTAGCTTCCGCGCAGGTGCCAGCTTCGATGACACCAATCGCGATAGTTCAGAAGTTTCTCCGATCGCCGACATCACTTGGGAACAAACCAACACAAACGGACAATCCGAAAAACTTTATCTCTCCTACGCACAAGCCACTCAAGTCAGTGGCTACGGAGCGATCGGCGGCAGCGAGGACAGTGGCACATTTAGGAGTAACCACGACCTCGACCGTGAAATCAGTCAAAACCTAGAACTTGGGATTGCTCTAAATCGTAGCGGATGGAGCTTCGAAGGCGCCCTCTTCTACCGCTGGGATGACGACCTTGTCGACTGGACTTATTCGGAAAACGATACATCCGCAAGATCTGCCAAAGGCGTCGACATCGAAACCTTTGGCATCGAGCTGATCGCTTCCAAACGTTGGAACACAGTTGAAGCCATCGCCAGTTACACCTTCCTCGATAAGGATGAGGATTACGGTGACGACAGCATCGACGCGAGCTTCTACGCGCTCAACTATGCCAAGCACCGCATCACCCTCGGCGCAATTTGGACACCCTGTGAGAGCGTGCAAGTACGGATCGATAACGAATGGCGTAGTCAAGAGGACAACGACCTTCGGGGCAGCGACAACGAGGCACTCTTCACGCACATTGGCGTGAGCGTTTACCCACCACAGATCGACGGCCTTGAGCTCTTTCTAGCGGTGGACAATGCATGGGATGACGACTACGAAGAAGTCCCTGGCACACCTGGCCGCAGCGACCAAGTGTCTTGCGGCGCCACGTACCGCTGGTAAACCCTTTTTGCAAAATCGAATCAGAGCCTTGCCGCACCGCAGCAAGGCTCTTTTTTTTCACATTCTGACAACGCTTTTTCACTTTCCCACTTATCCTCCCCCATGCCCTACCTCGCCACCGTCTCTATCATTTGGGCCTTTTCGTTTGGCCTGATCGGCAGCGCCTTGGCTGGAGTTGATTCTTACTTCGTCGCCACACTGCGACTCAGTTGTGCCACCTTAATTTTCTTGCCGTTTTTGCGGACAAAAGGAATTGGGAAAAGCGACTGCCTGCGCCTTGTCGCCTACGGTGCGATTCAATTTGGGCTGATGTATGTTTGCTACATCAAGGCCTTCAGTTACATTCCTTCCCATCTCGTCGCGCTCTTCGCTGTGCTTACCCCCGTCTATGTCGTGCTTATCTATGACGCGCGGCAACGTCGATTCACCCCCCGCTACTTTCTCGCCGCGCTGCTCTCCATACTCGGCGCTGCAGTGATCAAAGCCAAAGGCGCGCCCTCCGGCGACATCTGGATCGGTTTCGCCCTCATGCAACTCGCCGGCCTTGCCTTTGCTTATGGGCAAGTCGCCTACCGCGACTGGAAACGCCTACACACCCAAATCAATGACCGTGACGGCTTCGCCCTCCTTTACATCGGCGGCACTCTGTGCGCGGGCGTCTTTAGCCTGTCCCTAACCGACTGGAGTGCACTCGAAATCAGCGCCTCTCAATGGCAAGCGCTGCTCTATCTGGGGTGCATCGCCTCCGGACTCGGCTTCTTTCTCTGGAACAAAGGTGCGGCGCGAAGCAACCCCGGCACACTCGCCGCGTTCAACAACGCCGTCGTGCCACTGGCCGTCATTTGCTCTCTCTTCATTTTCGGCGAGATCACCAACAGCGACACTGAAACCTTGATTCGCCTGTTCATCGGCGCAGCACTCATCGGTGCAGCCGTGATGCTCGGGCAAAAGAAAACTGCGTAGCTGCAAGCTTTCCCAAATGCCCAGTTATATGCTGGCTTAATGACACTGGATATTCGCTGAGGCGTCGCGCTATGAAAAACCTGCTTTCTCCCTCACTGCCACTCGCTTGACTCCGCCAGTGAAACCACCGACCTTCCGCGATACGCATGACTACTTTTCAATCACTGGGACTTTCTGGCAATCGGATCGAGGCACTGGCTCGACAAAATATTACCACGCCAACTGAAATTCAGACACAGAGCTATACGACACTCTTCAACGGTCAGGACGCATGGCTCAGCGCCCCGACCGGCAGCGGTAAAACACTGGCCTATTTATTACCGCTCCTCGAGCGCATCGACTCTAGCAGCAAAGACCTGCAATTCGCCATCCTCTCGCCGACACAAGAGCTCGCCGTGCAAATTCACGAGTGCATACGCCTACTGGAAAAAGACTACGCACCCGCCATTCGTAGCCAACTTCTGATCGGCAACGCATCCGTCGTGCGCCAAAAAGAGAAACTAAAAAAGAAGCCCCACGTGATCGTCGGCACGGTGGGCCGTATGCTTGAGCTCAATATACAACGTAAACTCAAGCTCCACTGCTGCCGCATGATCGTAATCGACGAGGCCGACAATATGCTCGCCGATGATCGTATCGACGATATCGAAGCTTTCCTCAAAACCACACCGCGAGATCAGCGCCAAGTCGTCTTTACCTCTGCCACCGAAAAAGGAGGCGCATTCAACACCGCACAATCCATCGGCAAAAACGTGCAATGGCACCAAGCAGTGCAATTATCAATCGCACCCAGCATTGAGCATAGCTACATTGAAGCCCCTTATCACAACAAAGCGCGCGCACTCCACCAGTTAATAAAAAACACTCGCCCCGAGCGCGCGATTGCCTTTGTGCATCGTAACGAAAGTGCCAAAGCACTCGGCGCAGATCTCGAACGCCGCCACCTGCGGGTCCATGTGTTGCATGCTGGCTTGAGTAAATTCGAACGCCAAACTGCACTGGAGCAATTTCGTAGCGGCGAGATTAAACTGCTTATCGCATCCGATGTCGCCGCGAGAGGGCTCGATATTAAAGGAATCAGTCACATCATTAACGTCGACCTCCCCTCCGACTCCAGCGACTACCTACACCGCGCAGGACGCACTGGGCGCATGGGCGAACAGGGCCACGCCATTTCTTTACCAAGCGAAGACGAAATGAAACTCATCCGTCGTTACGAACGAGATCTCAAGATCACTGTACGTGAGATCAATTTATAAAGTGAGTTCTAGATCTGCCGTCTCCCCACGGTGCAAATATTGCCTCGCCACCCATTTATTTTTTTACTGACCCTCGCACACTACACAAGCTGCCTGTATTTCTACGAATCATGCCAAGACCATTAATGATTGTAGCACTCAGATCAACCAGTCAGCTAGTCCCGAAGTAAGCTTGGCCCGAAAAGGCTTGAAGCCAGCGGGCTGCGAGGCAAATTACTCCGCTTTTCCAAAAGTACGCAGATTTTATATGAAAACACTCAAATTCGCAGTTCTCCCCGGTGATGGCATCGGCCCTGAAGTCATGGATGTCGCCCTCGAGGTGCTAAAAGCCACTGGCGAAAAAATTGGCTTCGCGCTCGACTACGCACATGCCGACATCGGCGGGATCGCGATCGACAACCATGGCGTGGCGTTTCCAGACAGCACCAAGCAAGTCTGCGAACAGTCAGAAGCGATTCTGTTCGGTTCGGTCGGCGGCCCTAAGTGGGAATCGCTGCCTCCCAAAGACCAGCCCGAACGCGCGGCACTATTACCGATTCGCAAGGCTTTTTCTCTCTACGCCAATGTCCGCCCAGGATTACTCTACCCGCAACTAACAGAAGCATCGCCCCTAAAGGACAATCGTATCCCCAACGGGATCGACATCGTCTGCATTCGCGAGCTCACCGGCGGCATCTATTTCGGTCAACCCAAAGCCACCACCACACTCGACAACGGTGAGCAACAAGCGATCGACACGATGGTTTACAAGACCAGCGAAATCGAACGCATCGCCCAAGTCGCAATCGATACCGCTAAAGCACGCGGCCATCGCGTCTGCTCGGTCGACAAGGCCAACGTGCTCGAGACTTCTGTCTTGTGGCGTGCTGTTGTCACCGAATACTTCGCCAAGAACGCACCGGAGATCGAGCTTAGCCACATGTATGTCGACAACGCCGCGATGCAGCTTGCCCGCGATCCAAATCAGTTCGATGTGCTCTTTACCGAAAATATGTTTGGCGACATTCTCTCCGACGAAATGGGAGTCATCTGCGGCTCGCTCGGGATGCTCGCGTCCGCCAGCTTGGGTGCAGAAAAGAACAGCCTTGGCTTTCCATTCGGCCTGTATGAACCATCTGGTGGTACTGCTCCAGACATCGCTGGCCAGGGCATTGCCAACCCATGCGCGCAGATCCTCTCAGCAGCGATGATGCTACGCTACAGTTTCGGCGAACTCGAGGCCGCAGCAGCAATCGAAGCCGCGGTCGAAAAAGCCGTCACCAGCGGCACACGCACGGGTGACATCGCCTTCGGCCTCGACTCAGTCGGCACTAAAGAAATGGCTGCTGCGGTGCTCGCGAATCTGTAATTCATACTGGGATTTTTTAAACCACGGATAAACACAGATGAACACGGATGATGGCAGCAAGTTAATGAATGCTGATCTCACGCGCGAGATTATAGGCTGCGCATTTGAAGTAATTAATGAACTCGGGCATGGCTTGCATGAAAAGCCATACGAGAATTCACTTGTTGTAGAGTTTACGTTAAAAAAAATAGCGTATGCTCAACAACAAGAGTTTCCGGTCCTCTACAAAAAAGTCGAAGTCGGTAAATTCATTCCCGACCTAATCGTTTATAATGCTATCGTAGTGGATACGAAAGTCATCGAGCGCATAACCGATCAGGAGCGGGGCCAAATGCTCAATTATCTCAAGATAACAGGTCTCACTGTAGGCCTCATCATCAACTTCAAACGTCCAAAATTAGAATGGGAACGCATTGTTCTCTAATCTAATCCGTGTTTATCTGTGTCCATCCGTGGTTAAATCCCATCATCCTAATTGGTAGGTCCAACCCTTAGCGTTCATCTGCGGTTCAAAAATCAATCTGCCTCACAGCTCTTCCTTTCATCATGACCTCCTCCGAAATCCGCCAGTCCTTTCTGGACTTCTTTGCCTCGAAGCAGCACACCGCGGTGCCTTCTGCTTCGCTGATGCCACAGTCGCCCGGCTTGCTGTTTACCAATGCGGGAATGAATCAATTCGTGCCCTACTTCCTCGGCACCGAAAAAGCGCCGTATTCGCCCGCACGCGCCGCAGATACACAAAAATGCATCCGCGCTGGTGGTAAGCATAATGACTTGGAAGATGTTGGTTACGACACCTACCATCATACCTTTTTCGAGATGTTGGGCAACTGGTCCTTCGGTGATTACTTTAAAAAAGAAGCCATCGCTTGGGGATGGGAACTCATCGTCGATGTCTGGGGAGTCCCTGCCGAGCGCCTTTATGCGACCGTCTATGCTCCCTCCGAAGGTGATCCCTCTTCCTTCGATCAAGCGGCCTACGATTTTTGGGCCGCTCATTTCGAAAGCAAAGGTCTCGACCCGAAAAAGCACATCATCAATGGCAATGTTAAGGACAACTTCTGGATGATGGGCGAAACCGGACCGTGCGGACCGTGCTCGGAGCTACACGTTGACCTCACTCCGAATGGCGACAGCGAAGGCAAACTGGTCAACATGGATTCTGATCTCTGCATCGAGATATGGAATCTAGTCTTCATTCAATACAACGCAGAAGCTGATGGCAGTTTCCGTGACCTACCAGCGAAGCACGTCGACACGGGCATGGGCTTTGAACGCGCCTGCTCACTGATTCAAAACACCAAGGGGTTTACCGATTTCTCGCAGAAACCTACCAATTACGCGACCGACGTCTTTCAGCCGATCTTTCGCACACTCGAAAAACTCAGTGGCAAGATGTATCAAGACATCTATCCAGAGTCGGTAGACAGCGACAAGTCGCTCCTTTCCAACGAAATGAAAGAGGCGATTGCCTTTCGTGTCATCGCCGACCATATCCGTACGCTCTCATTCTCCTTAGCCGACGGAATTCTTCTCGGTAACACGGGGCGCAACTATGTGCTCCGCCGCATCCTTCGCCGCGCGGTGCGCTATGGGCGCACCCTTGGTTTCTCCAGTCAGCAGACTTTTCTGCCCGAACTCGTCGATACACTAGTCGAACAATTCGGCGCAGTCTTCCCAGAATTGAAAAAGCGGTCGGCAGCGATCAAAGAGAATCTACAGCGCGAAGAAGGGAGCTTCAACGAAACCCTCGATCGCGGTCTGGCTATGTTTGAACAAGAAATCGCCGACGGGAAGCAACAACTCTGCGGTGAATTTGCGTTTAAACTGTACGATACTTTCGGCTTCCCGATCGACCTCACTCAATTGCTGTGCGCGGAACGCGGGCTCAAGGTGGATATGGCAACCTTCGAACAGCATATGGAAGCTCAGCGCGAGCGGGCGCGCAGTGCTCGCACGCAACAACTTGTGCGCGCCGCAGATATCGCCACCGAAGCAAGCACTGCATTCACTGGTTTCGACGAAGATGAAGCCAACGCAACCGTGCTTGAAATACACACGCAGGACGATGCACAATTAATCATTACTGACCGCACTCCACTCTACACCGAAATGGGCGGCCAACTTGGCGATCAAGGGACACTCACAGTCAACGGCACTCAATATCCGATCAACGCGGTACAACAACTCAGCGCCGCTCGCGCTCATAGCCTTCCACTGGATGCTCAAATCGCAATCGGCGACGAAGTGACGCTGCGTTTGGATCCGACACGGCGGCGCCCGATCGAAGCACACCATACGGCGACACACCTACTGCACTGGGCGCTGCACGAAATCGTTTCAACGGATGCCGCACAACAAGGCTCGATGGTCAGTCGCACACGCCTGCGCTTCGACTTTAACTCAGGCGCCCTGACACCCGAGCAGATCGATGCCATCGAAAACAAAGTCAACGCCTGCATTGAAGCGGGCGAGCCTGTCAGCTGGCAGGAAGTACCACACGCAGACATTAAAGACCGCAAAGACATCCAACAATTCTTTGGCGACAAATACGGTGAAATAGTACGTGTGGTGCAAATCGGCGGTGTGCCCGGGACACTCGACGGCTACTCAATGGAGCTCTGCGGAGGTACCCATGTGCGCAATACCAAGGACATCGGCATTTTTAAAATCAAGTCCGAAGGGGCAATTGCATCTGGGGTCCGCCGCATCGAAGCTCTATGTGGCACCGCAGCTTATGACTGGGTACGCAGTTCCGTCGAAAACGCCACGACCGAAGAAAAAGAGCTTCGCGTACGGCTGAATGCCAAAAATAAACAACTCGCGGCTTTAGATGCTGCGCCCATTCAATTCCCTGAAATGCCGCACATCATTGTGGGTATGCTCGCCGAAGGTAACTTCGAGCAGAAAAACAAAGTGTTCAAAGAAATACTCGCCCACCTACAAGGGCTTAAAAGTGCTGTCGTCGATGCTGATAAAGTATTGAAGAAAGCTCAAGCTGCGGGAGCAGCAAAAGTCGCCAACGCTTTGCTCACCGAGCAGGACCTGAGCACCCACATCGTACTCTCCGCAGCAGGCCCCGCCGCGCTGCTGCAGGAACTGCTGAACGGGCTCAAGGGTAGACAATTCGCAAATGCCGCCTTCTGTGTCGTTGATGACGGCGAGAAGCTGTATCTCGGCGCATTGTGCGGCAACGTTGCAAAATCGGCAGGACTGATGGCTGGAAGATTAATTCAAACACTCGCACCCATTGCCGGAGGAAAGGGTGGCGGCAAGCCAGACATGGCTCGCGGTGCCGCCTCCGAACGCTCCAAGGTTAGCGAACTCATTGCTGCAGCCAAAGACGCACTGCAGGCTTAAGTAACTCATTGAGGCACAAAAAAGGCTCACCGTAAGGGTGAGCTTTTTTTATAAATCACTGTAACGGGCACTTACATCTAACCAGCTAACATCTTGTAATAGAGCAGCCCCGTGAGTGCCAACGCATGGCCAATTTTACAATCACACGCCCAATCAAAGACTTCTGATTCTGGTACGACACGAATCTCCATCTCCTCATGCTCATCCCAATCAGTACCATCGGCATGTAGCTCAACGTTATCCGCAAACACGATGTAACACTGATTATTCAAGATCGCAGGATTTGGACTGCAATGACCAATCAAACAGCCACTCTCTGCAATATAACCAGTCTCTTCCTTTAACTCCCGCAAGCCGGCAGTTACTGGATCTTCTCCCGCATCAATAATACCGCCTGGAAATTCCCATGACAATGCATCCGTACCCCAGCGAAATTGGCGCACCATGATTAGCTCACGAGCACGTGTGCGAGCAATCACGACCACCCAATCACGGGAATCAATGTAGTAGAACTCACCCTCATTACCCAACTCAGGGTGTCGGTAGCGCCGCGCACGTAAGTCCCAAACACGACAAGCATGGAGCAGCCTATCATCCAACAGGTGCCACCGTGCGGGCGCCTTAGGTTCCTCTTGGTCCGCCATTATTTGGCTGGAATATTAATTGTCTGGCCAATCGATAAGCGCCGCGGATTTGTATCTGGATTCGCATCCAGAATTGCTTGTAAGCTAACACCTGTCTGCTCCGCAATCTTGCCAAAATTATCACCCGCAACAATGACATAGGTTGTCGCAACTCCGGCCGCAGCGGATACTACATCGGCATTGACCAGCGCCCCCGCACTCGAAGTCTCTGCCGCGGCCCTCACTTGCGCGGGACGGAACCCCGCCTCGGCAAATTCATTTAGCTTCTGCGCGGTCTTCACTATTTGTTCACGATTCGTATTGAGTTCAGTAGCGAGCTGCTTAACCGCCTGCTCACTCTGAGAGCTATAAACACGCAAGCGGCTGATCGTCTTACTTTGCTCGTCTAACTTTGCCGATAGCTCCGTAATATGAGTCTCAAAACCATTAATCACTTTTTCAATCTGCGCTGCGCTTGATTGACTTGCAGAGACAGTTTCATCGATTGGATTAAGGCGTTGGTTCGCATTCAGCCCAAAATATAGGCCTGCGCCACCAAGCACGATTCCGAACACAGCAAGTGCCAAAGGAACCATGTTGCCCGCGGGTTGAATATCGTCATCTTCCATATAGTGTCAAAACCTAAGAGATTCAACGAACTGTGCAAGCAATGGATACGAGAGGTTGCCAGTTATAAAAAATATGCCCAACTTGACTGTGATGCCTGATCCAACCAAGCCCTCCAAGCGACTATTACGCCTGCTATTGCTGCTAGGTGTCTCTATTGCCATCGGAGCAGCCTTACTCTACGCTGCCTGGAGTGCACATCCAGATATTGATTATTGGCTAGAGCTCGTACACCAAATCCAGGCCTTCCTAGTAGCGCATCCGCTGCTACTTATTTTAGCACTCGCAACACTGCCTGGCATCGGCGTACCACTCACCCCCGTACTACTGCTGTTTGGGATCGTCATGGGCTCCCGCTTTGGTATGCCCGCCACCTGTTTCATCGGTATGCTTACGATGGCTGTCTGCACCACATGGACCTACCTACTTGCGGCCGGACCGCTGCGTGGATTTTTAACAAAGTACATACTGAAACAATGGCAATTGCCTGAGCTGTCTGATCAAAGTGCGCTACGCTTGGGTCTGATTATTCGCATTACCCCAGGCCTCCCCTACGCCCTTCAAAATATCGCCCTAGGTGTAATGGGCATGCGTCTTAAACCCTACTTAATGGTCTCGCTACCGATTCAGAGCCTCTACACCGTCGCTCTCATCATTACTGGCGGAGCACTTTTTGAAGGCCAGACCGGCATCGCATTATTTGGAGTACTTCTGTTCATTATCATTATTTTAGTGGCTCGCATGTTACGGAATCGCTCTAAACAAACACCCACTCATGTTAGATAATCTTATCGCACCTGCTGCCGATCAGGTTTTAAAAGTAACTGAACTAACTCGCCAGATTAAGGCGCAGTTAGAAGAGCGCTTTACGCAACTATGGGTCCAAGGTGAGATCTCCAACCTCAGGCGGCAGAGCTCAGGCCATATTTATTTTTCACTTAAAGATGCCGGTAGTCAGCTCCCTTGTGTCTTATTTGCTCGCGATGCTGCTCAACAAAGTTTCCAACTCGAAGACGGCATGGAGGTCCTACTCTTAGGAAGTCTCTCCGTATACGCTCCTCACGGACGCTACCAATTAATCGCAAAGATGACCGTACAGAGTGGCCAAGGTCGTCTCCAGGTAGAGTTTGAACGTCTCAAAAAAAAGCTCTCTGCTGAAGGACTTTTTGACCCGTCGAGCAAGCGCCCACTACCAACATTACCGATGCGGATCGCCGTCGTAACTTCACCCACTGGAGCCGCGGTGCGTGACTTTCTGCGTATCCTCAAGCGTCGCAATTACAAGGGCGAGATCATCGTCTTCCCAGCACGGGTACAGGGCAAAGGCGCTGAGAAAGAAATTGCCGCAATGCTGGAATATGCAGGCGCCAGCAAAGACTTTGATCTTGCGGTAATCACCCGTGGCGGAGGCAGCATTGAAGATCTATGGGCCTTTAATGAAGAATTGCTCGCAAGAGCCGTCGCCACTTGTCCACTGCCAGTGATCTCTGCTGTCGGACATGAGATCGACACAGTCCTTACAGACTATGCAGCGGATCAACGTGCCGAAACTCCCTCCGCCGCAGCTGAGCTGATCTCATCTTTGGCGATTGAGGCTGAACAACGTTTAGAACAGGCTCAAATTAACCTACTCTATAGCATTGAGACGCACATCCATAACCGCCGCCAAAGTCTAGATCGACTGCAAACAAAAATGCAGCTCATCGCACCCGCGCGACAAATAGAGATATTGGGGATGAAACTGGACGACCTTGAAAATCATCTCAGTCAAAGTCTGCAGACGCGATTAAATCAGGAGCGTACAAAACTGGCGCAACAATCTCAAAAGCTAGCTGAACATCATCCACGTATCCAAATCAGCTTAGCACATCAGGCACTCGGAAATCTTGACCAACGTCTAGGTCGAGCTGCTAAAGTCGAAGCACACACGAAGCAAGAACATCTACTTCATTTACAAAAACGCCTAGATAACAGTAGCTTGAATGCCACATTGCGCCGAGGCTATGCCGTTCTAAAAAATACTGATGGCGCGATCATCAGTAGCGCGAAAAACGCGCAAAATTCCGCACAGCTCACTGCACTACTCAATGACGGTGAAGTCGCGCTAAAGGTGCTGAAATAATGCAGGCCTCCAGCAAGTCACATACAAACATCACCACTGCTAAAAACACGGCTTTTTATCAAATTTAGTAAATAATTAATAAAAGCCGCTAACCACTCAGGCAAACGGGTAAAATTAAGTTTACCAATCACAAGAAAACAGATTGAAAACATTTGTGAGTGAGCCATCTGAACAACCCAATACATTCAAATTAAAACTCTCAAATCCTGAAGCTGGAGTGCAACCCGCACCTTCGATTCCACCAACACCTGGTCCAATTGTACCACGTGAACCGCTCAAAATTGTTGCCCGCGAGTCCACGAGCGCCAATTGTAATTCCACACCACCTACCCGGCCTGTAGCGGTTGAACCAAATCAGAATCAAGCGAATCCACAAACAATCGCACAAATCTCTTCGCCATCCCCAAAAAGCCATCTGCTGGGTAGCATACTCTTTATGATAGGAATATGCGGCATTCTGACCGCAGCAATTACTGGCATTTGGTATCTGCTAAAAAATAATACGACCGAACTCTCGGCAGAAAATACCCCTGTAATGAACGCAGCGACCGTCAACCCGATCGCAAATGCTCAAGTAGCCGTTAAACAAACACCCCAGCAAGCAATCGAAGAAATAATGAAGGCGCTGGATCCTACTGCCAGCACAATGGCTGACACCCCCGCGCCTGAAAATGAAGGCCCCGCAGTCTCAGAAACAACATTAACAGCAGAGGCCTCCGGATCGTCACTCCGAGAGCAAGTTTCTCAATATCTGCAAACGATTCAGATCGAAGGCATACGCTCTGGGCTGCAAGCACGAGTAATGCTTCATGGTAAAAACTTCAAGATAAACGAAGTCATTCAACCTGATACTGGCTTAATATTTATCGGAGTAAGTGATCAGGAATTGCGATTTAAAGACCGTAACGGAGTGATTTATGTTAAAATCTTCTGATTGCACTCTACTAAAAATTCATTTGTTATCGTAGGGAATATGAAATTTAAAGCAACAGTTCTCTCTCTCCTCGCGCTCATCGTAGCCTTTTTTTCCGGCTGCACGACACCAGTCGCTATCGACCCAATGACAGGGCAACAGCAGACAGCTCAATATCAAGGTGGCTACTTTTATGCACCACTCGCAGCTGATACTGATGCGATCTTCCAGGCGACTATTCGCGAGATGGATAAAATGGGCGGGCTCTTGCGCACGGGCGAAATCCACAAAAATAACTACATCAAAATCTACGCACGCGTGGTTGGAGATAAAGAGGTCGTCGTACGCATCAAACAAGTAGCCGCTGGAGAATCTGAAATTCGTATTCGTGTAGGCGCACTTGGTGATCTCCCGTATTCTCAAGTGATCTTCGCTAAAATTCGCGACGCACTGTAATACCCCACACAAAAGCTTTCCAAACCGCCTTTCCACTTGGATCGGCGGTTTTTTTATGTTTTTCTCGGCTGCAACTTAATCACCCTTACCTGATAGATATAGTATGAACTCAGCATTTACCATCATCGGTGTCGGCAGCCCAATAGTCGACGCAATCGCCCAAGTTCCAGACGACTTCATCGAGCAAATTGATGGCGAAAAAGGAGGCATGGTACTGGTCGATGCGACGACCATCGATCGCCTGATTCATTCATTGCCTAAGCCACCGGTCAAAGCCCCTGGAGGTTCTGCCGGTAACACGCTCTTTACCCTCGCTCGCCTAGGCAACCACACTCGCTTCCTAGGCAAGACTGGCAACTGCTCTGAAGGCGAATTTTATCGGCAACAATTCACCCACCTCGGCGGAGACAGTTCACGCTTCAAGATTGCCGAGCAAGCCAACGGTCAATGCCTCTCACTCGTCACACCTGATGGTGAGCGCACCATGCGCACAAACCTCGGCGCAGCGATGACCCTCGCGCCCGAGGAGATCTCTGCGGCCGACTTTGAAGGCTGTCAGCACGCGCACATCGAAGGCTATCTACTCTTCAACGAAGCGCTCATGATGCGGGTGCTTGACTCTGCCAAACAGGCTGGTTGCACCATAAGTCTCGACCTGGCTTCTTTTGAAGTGGTCCATGCCACCAGCAAAATTCTCCCAAAAATACTCGATGAGTATGTCGACATCGTCTTTGCCAACGAAGAAGAAGCCGAAGCCTTTACCGGCATCAAAGAAGATTACTCGGCAATGACCAAAGCACTTGCTGAATATTGCGCGATCGTTGCAGTCAAGGTCGGTGCACACGGCTCCTACATTGGGCATGCAGACACTGTCACTCAAATCGAGCCCATGCATGCAGCTAAAGTAATCGACACCACAGGTGCAGGTGACCTGTGGGCAGCTGGATTCCTTCACGGCTGGTCACACCAACTCAGCCTCGCTCAAGCCGCAAAAATAGGTTCAATTCTCGGTGCGGCTGTCGTCCAAGAACAAGGCAGCGCATTACCTCAACACATTTGGGACGACGTCGTTAGCGCAATTCAGTCGTAATTTCTCCGTCTCTTTCGACACACCTACATCCTAATTTTCCACATGGACACTAATCAAATCACCATACTCATCGAAGACATCGCCAAGCGTGCTCGTGCCGCTTCGCTCGATCTGGCTACATTGTCGACAGACTCCAAAAATGCCTTCCTCGAACAACTGGCGGACGCACTCATTGCCCAAACCCAAATCATCATCGAAGCCAATGCACTCGACCTTGACGCAGCCGAAAAAAGCGGCCTCTCTGGCCCCATGCTGGAACGACTCAGCCTCACTGCAGAACGCATCGAAGCGATGGCCCAAGGCGTGCGCCAAGTCGCCGCACTGCCTGATCCTGTCGGGGCGGAAATAGAGCGCCTCGCTCCGCCAAAAGGCTTCGACCTACGCAAGATCCGAGTGCCTATGGGTGTAATTGGCATCATCTATGAATCGCGACCAAATGTGACGATCGATTGCGCGATTCTGTGCCTCAAATCCGGCAACGCCTCGATTCTGCGCGGCGGTAAAGAAGCCTTTCACAGCAATATGAAGCTGGCTGAAATCATTCGCGGTGCACTCCAGGCATCTGGCATCAACGAAGATGCCGTGCAAGTCATCCCGACCACCGACCGAGCTGCTCTCAACGTTCTACTGAAGCAAGACGATACCATTCACTGCATCATTCCACGCGGCGGCGAGAGTTTGATTCGCTTCACTGTTGAAAATAGCCGCATTCCTGTAATCAAACATTACACAGGTGTCTGCTCAATTTATATTGATGCCGCGGCTGAGCCTGAAAAAGCGGAATCGATCCTGATCAACGCCAAATGCCAGCGTCCCAGCGTCTGCAATGCTGCAGAAAATTTGATCGTACACCAAGGCGCAACTGCACAACTCCCGCAGCTTGCTAAAGCATTACACGATCGCGGCGTTGAGCTGCGCGTTGAGCCAAAAGCCAAAGCGATTCTCACTGGTACAGGTCTGCCTATTGTCGATGCCACTCCAGAAGACTTTGCGACGGAATACACGGACCTGATAATTTCGATCGCAGTCGTCGCTGATACCAAAGCAGCGATCGAGCTGATCAATGCCAACGGCTCTGGCCACAGCGACGCGATTGTGACCGAAGATGCTGAAGCAGCCCGCTTATTCCTCGCGGGAGTCGATGCCTCCACAGTGTACCACAATGCCTCGACCCGTTTCACAGATGGTTTTGAATTTGGCCTCGGCGCAGAAATCGGTATCTCCACCGACCGCTTACATGCCCGCGGTCCCATGGGACTAAACGAGCTCTGCACCTATAAATACGTGATCCACGGCCAGGGTGAGGTGCGTTAACTAAGAAGCAGTCGATCGCCTTAACTAGTTGGAGGAAAGTCTACAGCTGTGGATCGAGATATGGACTGCTCGGCTTGGCCTCAGCAACAGCCATCGCCTTTTCAGTCTTTAAGCGTAGCTGCCCACAAGCAGCATTGATATCGTGCCCCTTTTCACGACGAATCGTCACAGAGACACCACCTTTGCGCAGCACATCGACAAAAGCATCCTGGCGGCGGACGCTTGGACGCTTCCACTCTAGGCCTTCCACTTTGTTATAAGGAATACAATTTACATGCGCATGCAGCTCGCGGGCGATTTTGGTCAACTCTTTAGCTTGATCGAGGCTGTCATTAATGTCCTCGATCATAATAAATTCGAGTGTGAGCATGCGCCCATGCTTATCTTTAAACGCCTTCGCAGCAGGAATGAGTTCTTCCAGCGGATACTTCTTATTCACCGGCATGATTTGACTGCGCACCTCATTGGTCGCGCCATGCAGCGAGATTGCCAATCGCACAGCAACGCCCTCCTGCGCCAATTGCATAATTTTGGGAGCCAGCCCAGAAGTAGATACGGTAATGCGTCGTGCACCAAAATTGAGACCCCACTCGGCATTGAGAATCTTAATCGTCTGTACCAGCGTATCATAATTCGCCAAGGGCTCACCCATGCCCATAAACACAATGTTATCAAAGGATGCGATTTCCTCTTTGGCCCGCTTCGTATGAGCATCTTCCATCTTACAAATATGCATCAACTGAGAAACGACCTCGGCTGCCATTAAGTTACGCTTAAACCCAGCGAGCCCTGAAGCGCAAAATTTACAGCCATACGCACAGCCCACCTGAATCGACACGCACACCGTCTTACGTGAGTTTTCCTGACCCACACCTGTCTGGGGAGCACGAATCAGCACCGTTTCAATTAACGATTTATCTTCCAACTCTAGTAAAAATTTCTGCGTCACATCATCTGAACGCTTATCTAGCAACGAATTTGTCGGATACAAAATATACTGCCCATCTAGCCATGTGCGAAAGGCCTTTGGCAGATTCGACATCGCATCCCATTTATCGACACGCTTCTTGTAGAGCCATTCCATGACCTGCTTACCTCGAAAACTAGGAAAACCCGCTTCTACAACGCGCTCTGTCAGACTTTCAAGTGTTTCGCCAAATAGGCTTGGTTTTTCAGGTGTAAATTTCACGAAAAGCGACCTTGCACGGATTTTCAAGAATCTCCATCGAAATCGATTCGCTCATTCTTGGTGATTGCTAAAACTAAAAATCCTGCCATATTAAGTGAACATATGAGCACTTTACAAATATCCAGTCATAGGATTAAAGATATGGTGGTAAGCGATCGTCCGCAAGAGCGGCTCGAGCGCCATGGGGCCGAGGCACTGAGTGATCGTGAAATTCTAGCAATGATTTTGCGTAGTGGTCCGAAGGGGGTCGACGTGCTTACCATGTCTGGGCAATTAATCGACCAAGCCGGCTCACTCTCACGACTACTGCGCTGGTCCGCTGAAGATTTTCAAACCATTCATGGCATCGGTAAGGTGAAGTCGCTTCAACTGCTCGCAGTGATGAGTTTTGCCAAGCGAATCTTACAAGAAGATCACACCCAAGAGACCCTATTTGACTCCCCTGAGGTAGTCGCCCGCCACTTTCGTACACTTATTGCTGGACTCGAAGTCGAAAAATTTTGGGTACTCTGCCTCGATCGTAAAAACCGTCTACTACGGCGTATTGAAGCCACCTCAGGTACGGCGACGTGTGCGTTGGTACACCCTCGAGAAGTGTTCCGCGAAGCCATTCGGCTCAGCGCAGCCGCGATCATTGCGGTTCATAATCATCCCAGCGGAGACCCAGCCCCTAGTCGTGCTGATATCGTGGTTACACGTCAACTCAACGATGCGGCCAAAGTGATCGGCATCGATCTGCTTGATCATATTATAGTAGGTCAGCGCAACAAAGATCCGAAAGATGTCGGCCTCTTTAGCTTCAATGATGCCGGCTTAATCTAACTGTGTGCCACAGGCTTCTGCACGACCCAAAAACGGCAGTCGTCAGAAAATGCTGCCACCTCGGTGGATTCGTGAGCGAGCTGCGAGCGCATAACCGTTGCCTCGATCCGAAAGCCCGTACGCTCTAACACTGCTTCCATCTCTGGCATAGAAGGCACATGCATGTAATGGGCACCATCTGCCGTCATTTCAGTACGGTCTCCGAAATCATCTAGCTCGGCTGATTGCTCTGATTGCTGCCAGCGTCGCTCTTCTTGCGTCCAAAAGCTGCTGTGTGGTGAACGATCCCGATCGTGGGTCGTAAAAACAAACCAGCCCTCTGGACGGATCACCCGAAAGATCTCACTCAAGGCCCGTTCACGACGCGATGCCTGGGGGATCTGCATTAATCCGTTAAAACCAAAAATCGCCCCATCAAACACATTGTCTTCAAACTCCAGATCCGCGGCATCGCACACGCGTAATGGAATATTATATTCCAACAATGTCGACAGATGCCGAGCGCGCTGAATCATGGGTTTTGAATAATCTGTCGCCATGATATGCTGATACCCCAACTCATGCAGGCCAAATGCAATACGCCCCGCACCACAACCAAGTTCGAGGATCGAATTCTGCGGCTGAAACACTCGGGAAAAAATCTTCTCTTCAGATTCCCACAAGCCCACTTGTGTGCTGGCCAGTGCATAATGATCCACCACAGAATCAGCATCGAAATATTTAAGCACCGTCTCGCTATCCATAGATCTAACAAACGATAAAGGGGCGGCAATTAGCAACTTTTATCTTAACCTGTCTGAATCAAGGCGAACGCAACCCTTCGATACCTCCGAATTTTCCAAAAACTTATTCTAATGTTGAGAAGGCTGCGCGTGGCTCTCAACTCACTGCGGCCTCACTTACCGTTTCACGCCACTCGCCAGTACGGTCTGAAAATTGGGGGCTTCCTCTTCACGAGCGACCACGTTGATTTCTACTTGGCTAAAGCCTGCTTCTTTTAAGAATTGATATAACGTGTTCTCTGAAAAACCCAACCAAACATCAGCATACAGCTCATGCGCTTGTTCAAATTGGTGCTCCAATAGATCGATAATAATCAATTGACCGCCGGACTTAAGGATGCGGGAGGCCTCACTGATCGCTTGTTGAGGGTGTTGCGCGTGGTGCAGGGCTTGACTGAGTAGCACAAGGTCAAATACCCCATCTTTTGATGGTACATTTTCGATGTCGCCCAATTTATAACTCAAATTGGTAAAGCCATTTTTCTTTGCTAATTCACTACCAAACTCAACCATCTTTGGTGAATTATCCACACATACAACTTCGTCAGCTCGCCGTGCCAACAATTGAGAAAGTAAGCCCTCACCCGCGCCCAAATCTGCAATCTTAATCTTTGGTGTGAGGTGTAATAAGAAATGCCCAATCGCCTCCCAGCTCCGCCCTGGGCAATAGTTTTTTCCTAGGCGCCCTGCCACTGAGTTGAAATATTGCTCGGACTGCTGCTTACGCTTTTCCAAAATACGTTTCAAATTAGCAGTATCCTCTTGAATCTGACTGGTGCCCTCAACCGCGGTACAAGCGGCCTGCATCAGCACCTGTCCGTGCGTATCGAAGCGGCCGTTTAACGCATAAAAAGTCTTCTTACCTTCACGACGGTCATGCACCAGCTCACCTTGCCGCAATAGCCCTAGGTGCGAGGATATACGTGATTGCCCCATATTCAGCACCTCTTGCAATTCTGCGACAGAAAGCTCTTCCTTCGTCAGTAATGAGAGAATGCGCACACGCGTCGAGTCCGCTAAAAGTTTTAAAATTTCCCAAGAATCAGCCATATCTAAGCCGCTAATAATTATAGACTTCAACAAGATTGCGAGGGGATATTTCAATCGAAATGCGAAACTCCCTTAGGCAGGTTGCTTTAGAACACTAACAAAATAACAATACAATAATCGCAGATAGTGGCGTTTAAGTGAAATATTAATTAAATAAATGCCAAATTAGACTGGCAATAACGCTTAAAAAACATATGTAGGTGACGTAATTATTAAGGACATAGGGCAACGAAATGCGCGCGTACACAATCTGAAAAGAAGTGATCAGTCCCGTCAAATCGTGGCGACAACATACTTAATATGGACAGGCCTGCTCAAATTGAACCGAACAGGAACAAGCCCAACATCGACTCCAAGTACCCAGGTAATAATCGATCATATACCACGAAAAATTCTGCGGTCCTCGGATCTACGCAAGCAGTTCTTCAGCGTGGGCACGAGCAGAGTCAGAATGGCGATCTCCAAGCATACGGGCGAGCTCGCTTAGCCTGGATACACGACTCTCATGTATCGGACCGATGGATACAGTGGTCGAGTCTATATCCTGAGATTTAGTCACCACAAAATGATTCTGAGCAAGCGATGCAACTTGCGGCAAATGAGTTACACAAAGCACTTGATGTCGCCCAGCTAGGCGCGCCAACTCTGCGCCTACAGCCCGGCCAACTTCTCCTCCAACATTCGCATCAACCTCGTCGAAGACCAACAACGGAGTGTCATCTGCCTCCGCCAAAACAGTCTTTAGCGCCAGCATCACACGCGCGGTCTCACCGCTAGAAGCGATCTTATTAAGCGGCAGTAGATCTTGCCCAGCATTGGGAGCAAATAAGAATCGACAGCGACTGTCACCAAACTCTTGGAGCTCAGACTCCGTCAATAGCCCAATCTCCAAGCGTGCACGCTTAAAGCCCAATGCTTGTAGTAATGCGGCGGCTTTCTCCGCAAGTGTATTGGCCGCTTTTTCACGTGCCTTGCGAAGTTTTGCAGCACCTTTCCTCAACTCTTCTTCAAGCTCCGCAGCGGCGGCTCGTTTCGCTTTGAGTAGACCTTCAATATCTCCCTGTAACGCGAGTTTCTGCGCTAGCTCATCACGCTTCACAATGACCGCTTCAACACTGCCGCCATATTTACGCCGCACTTCTTGCCACAAATTCATACGCTCTGTCGCCTCTTCGACAGCTTCAGGGTCAAAGTCGAAATCACTCGCAAGACGACCTGTCTCTTCACCAAGATCCTGCATCTCGATCAGCAAGCTTCGCGCGCGCTCAAGCAATGGCATAGAATCCCCATCCACTGAAACTAAAGATTCATAGTGCCCAACGATTGTGCTTAATTGCTCACAGAGACCTTGATCACCTGATAACCCCTCAGAACAACCAGCAGCGAGCGTGACAAGCTCCTGCCCTCCTGCCATTCGGGTAAAATCGCGTTCCAAAGCTTCTATTGATGTTTCAGAAACATTTATACTATCGATCTTGTTAATCTGTTTACGCACAAACTCGATCTCATCTTGATCCAACTGTTCGCCAGTTTCGAATGATTCGATCTCTGTTAGTTCCGCCCGCCATTTAGTATAGCCTGATTGATACGTTGCGAGTAAATCGCCATTGCCAGCATACAGATCAAGCATCTCAAGCTGTCGACGCTCTTGAAACAGCTTTTGCGGTTCACCCGGCCCATGGAAATCAATCCACGCTTCCCCAAGACCCTGCAGTTGGGCAAGCGTCGCCATACTGCCATTGATTCGGATACGCGGCATCTTTTTACGATGTATACTGCGCTGCAGTAGTAGGACGCCCGCCTCACAGCGCGGCAACCCCGCAGCCTCCAGCAATACATCGATCTCCTCTGAAGCCTCGAAATACAGCGCCGCTTCGACTTCAAGTTGATCCGTGCCTTGACGAATCAAAGTCTTCTCAGTACGCGCACCTGAGAGCAATCCCAAGGCCCCAAGCAGCACGCTCTTGCCCGCGCCAGTCTCACCAGTGACGGCGGTAAACCCGGTATCCAACTCGAGCGTCACTTCATCGAGCAAAGCGAGGTTCTTAATTTTGAGATATTGTAACATGGCAAATAATTAAGCAGGAACCGCAAACAATTTGGCCAACAACTGAGCTAGCAAAGTTAGCGGAAAAAGGCTTACCAACACCGTGACGACCAAGCAAAGAAATGTTTTAAAAACACTCAGCCGCAAAGCAGCCGACAACGACAACAGAATGATCACGTAGCCATAGACAAAGATCGCAAAGAAAAATGGCGCATACCTGACGATTTGCTCTGCATCTACCTGCACCGCTAACATAAAGGATAATACCACCGATAGTAGCGTCCAGGGCAACAGACCAAACCCGAGTGCAGTGCGTGTCTCTTTCTGAGTCGTATCTGCGCCAAACCAGCGCCCAAAATTACGCGCCAACCAGCCGAACAAATACAAACCAATCACACCAGCTAAACCACCAAGAACGAATGGCAAAGGACCCAGCTCCTCTTGTGCACGCACCGATTGACCACTTTGTACGGCACCAAAAAAAGCGGCAATCATCACCGCAGCCATCGTGTGCTGCCCACGATCGAGTAGCTCGCGCAATGCTGTGGACGGCTTGTACCAAAGTGTTAAAAACGGGTTCTGTCTATTTTTAGTGCTCATATGTCCAAGTACTTTCACTAACCACAAAGAATATTAAAGCGATATGCAAGTCTGCGTCGATACAGAGACCGTATATTTTTAAACGTCTTTTGCTTTGCCTCTTTCCAGACATCCGTGAACCTCTGCCAACTTTGCATGCTCACCTTCTCAAAACTCAGTAAAGGCTTCGGCCAAAAAACCCTATTCACCGACATCTCAATGCGGATTTTGCGCGGCGAGCGAATCGGTCTAGTAGGTCCCAATGGTGCCGGTAAAACGACGCTCTTTTCTATTATACTCGGTAACACTGAGTCCGATAGCGGAAAAGTAGAGTTGGATCGTGGCACAGTCATTGGCTTCCTGCCTCAAGAGAGTGCTCCAGCAGGTGATGAAACTGTGGCCGAACTAGCCACAGCAATTTCCCCTGAATTTGTCACTCTCTACAACACGCTACGCGAATTCTCTGACCCCGATACACCCGAGCACATTGATGCAATGCAGCAATTTATCGAACTCGATGGCTACACGCTCGAAGCCAAGGCCAAACGTATTCTCGCCGGCCTAGCCTTTCGCCCTGAGGATTTTGATAAGCCTGCACATACATTAAGTGGCGGCTGGATTATGCGGGCGCACCTGGCACGCCTACTAGTCATGGAGCCAGACCTGCTGATGCTTGACGAGCCCACCAATCACCTTGATCTGGAAACACTCGGCTGGTTCCAAAGCCAACTGAAGAACTACTCAGGTGCAATTCTGACCATATCTCATGACCGCGAATTTCTAAATGGTGTTTGTGATGGTATTGTCGAAATCGCGCACGGACAACTACATCGTTACCACGGCAATTATGAGACCTACATCGCGCAAAAAGCCGAACGCGAAGCGCAACACCTCGCCGCGTACAATAATCAACAGCGCGAGATTGCGCATCTAGAAGACTTTGTCCGGCGCTTCCGCGCAAAAGCTTCCAAGGCCTCGCAAGCGCAAGCCCGCATGAAGCAGCTCGAGAAGATGGAGCGTATCGCCCCGCCCGAAAGTGCAAGCGACACCATCTCTTTCAGCTTCCCTCAGCCCCAACGCAGCGGTCAACGCGTCGCTACCCTTGAAAATATTCAACAAGCCTACGGCGAGCACATCGTCTACACGGATCTCAGTCTGCTGATTGAGAAGCAACAACGCATTGTACTGGTGGGCCCCAATGGTGCCGGTAAATCAACACTGCTAAAAATCTTGGCAGGCAACATCCCGATTCAAGGCGGCACTCGCGAGCTCGGCCACAACGTGAGCGTCGGCTACTTCTCACAACAACGCGTCGATGTGCTGGATGTCGAGCGCACCGTGATCGACGAAGCCATGGAACGCGTCGAAAGCGGGCTCAATGAACAAAGCGTGCGCGGCATTCTAGGCGCCTTTTTATTTCGCGGTGACGACGTCTTTAAGAAGGTCAAAGTACTAAGTGGTGGAGAAAAGAGCCGCCTAGCATTAGTTAAACTCCTACTCGCACCTCCCAACTTGCTATTATTGGACGAGCCAACCACACACCTCGATATGCCCAGCATCGATGCACTCATCAGCGCACTCAAACGCTACACAGGGACAGTCGTTTTTGTCAGCCACGATGTACACTTTATTAGGGCCATCGCAGAGCACACCATTCAGATCCAGGCTGGAACCACCACCAACTATGCGGGTGACTACGACTACTATTTACGTAAATCAAACGCCAGTTCAGAACAAAGCGGGCTAGTCGCAGGGATTAAAAATGCCCGCCCAGACTTTGAAAACAAACCCGTCAATAAACCTCAAGCCATCAGCGCTAAAGAGCGCCGACGCATCGACGCAGAAAAGCGTAAAGTCGAAGCAAAGGGCCGTAGAAGCTTAGAGAAACGCGTCGCGCTACTCGAGTCAGACATACTTGAGCTAGAACAAAAACAAACTGAAATCATAGCACTACTGGCAGATCCCGAATCTTATGCCGACAAAGAAAAAGCAAAGGAGCTCCAAATCCAATCCGCACGAACTTCAAAACGTCTACAGGAAAAAAATTATGAGTGGGAGAGGCTCGTAAGTGAATTGACCAACAATAACAGATAATTAAAACTAAATAGTTATTATTATTTTTACATAAAAAACACATAATTTTGGCTTTTCGCTTTACATAACGCTCTTAAAGCAAGACTTTCGACTTTCTTAAGGTTTCCCCTAACCCAGTCTATTTCGACATATTTTGCTACTTTCGTCCGTCAAAAAATTTCTATCGATCGCAATACTCGCTTCATTCAGCTTGGTTTCTAATATTCAAGCACAAGATGCGAGTCAGCTCGGCTTCTCAGATCTACAAGCTCAAGCCAACACACTCGTTGAGCAAGGGCAACTGCTCGAGGCAATGCCCTTGCTTGAAGAATTGATCAAGCGTGTCGAAGCAATCAATGACTCCGAGATAAAGCTCGATTTTCCAATTTTTTTGCTTGGCACTGCTCATATTCAACGATTCGTGGATACCAATCAAGCCTCCGAGTTGAACCAAGCCTTACAGTGGTACGAGAAACTCGAGAAAGAATACCCAAACAGCCCAAAAATCAAAGATGCGGTCATCAAAAAAATAGATGTGTTACGCATCTTGAAAAGAGAAGATGATGCAATCGCACTAATGAAACGGGTACTCAATGGCGGCTACTCCTTTCGCATTAATGTAAAGCAAGAAAGTAAACTGCTTAAAGATCTCACGCAAATCTACTACAACAAAGGTGCATGGAAAGACGGCTTGCCGATTTTTCAGCAACTGATGGATACTTCACGAAGTTTCGAGGATAAGGCTTGGGCTGCAGCAGCCAGCTTCGAAGCGTATGTCGCCGAAAAACGCCTCGACGAAGCAATGAGGCTCCTGCCCATCTTGGCTACCGAATCCGAAGTACGCTATTTACCTCGACTCAATGTAGCGCTACTGAAGACGAGCGATATTATGGTTGGGCAAGCGCGACTGAGCGATGCCGCGATCCTGCTCAACTTGATCAAAACAACGGACATCATGATCGAGCACAACGAAATGAATGTTGCTCAGAAACAAGCAAAGATTCAATTCAACGCTGATATGGGTCGCAACCAAGAGGCGACTGAAAAGCTCAAACAAGAAGTTAAAAACCTAGAAGCCATCCTCATACAGCTGCGCAAGCTTCCAACCCTGCGCAACGAACTACTGGTACGTCGCGCTCGTAATTATACCAAAACGGCTCGTCGCTACGAAGCATTCTGGATGTTCCATGACCTGATGGTCGAAAATCCCAATGATCCGCAAACAGAATTCTTCACCTACGCCACTTTTTCCAACGCTCTACAGCTCAATAAAAAGAATACTGCGATTGAAGTCGGTAAAGCCTATCGCAAGCAATTTCCTCGAGGCGACTTCTACTCAGATATCAGTATTGCGCTCGTTAGCACCTTGAAAGATAGCGGCGATAAGAGCGAATATGTACAAATAGCTAAAGACTTCCTCGACACTCACCCGTTGGACGCAGTCTGCAGTAACATGCTGTCGCTCTGGGTCAGCCACTACATGGGCAGTAATCAATTTGAAACAATTATTACACAAACGACTGAGTGGCTCAAACTACATAATAGGCCAATCTTCGAAGACGGGCTTTATTACTGGCGTGGCCTTTCTGGACTGCAAATAGGCGATTACAGCACTGCTATAGCCAACTTTACGAATCTCCTAAACAGATACCCAACCAGTATTTACGCAGAAGATTGCCTACTGCGTAAAGGTGCTTCCCAATTCTATGCACAAGACTTTGAAGCTGCACGTAAAACACTCTACAGTTACACAGAAAAGTACTCTCGAGGCACTGCGCTCGACCAAGCATACTATTTCCTAGGCGAAATCGAGAACCTCTCGGGTGACTCCGAACTAGCCCTAAAGCACTTCAAATACGCCGACGAGATTACCACTCTTCAAGACATTCACGATGGCTGCGCATTTAGTATCGGCACAATCTATGAGAACTTGCAGCGCTACGAAGAAATGGCTACTAATTTTAAGTCATACACGAATCGCTTCGCTGAAAAAGGCCGCATGACCGATGCGATCTTCCAACTCGGCCGAGCATACGAGTTTCTCCGACGCCCCAACGATATGCTTGCGCTCTATCGTAAATATATTGAGAAATTCGTCGATGATTCAAGCAACTCCGGTGTCGATGTATTGATTGAAGGGTACACTGAAAAATATAATCTCAACAAGGCCACACTGAAAAAGACTGTTGAATTCCTTGATCGACTGGAAAACGACATCGATTTCCGCACTCTAATCGTCACCGACCGCGGATACTTATTTGAATACTTTTACGTCAACACTGACCTAGATCAAACGCTCTACAACCGCCTTCGTAACCATCCACAATTTGGCGAGTGGCTCGTCAAAGACCTTACCCCTATCAATGAGGTCACTTCCATCTACCGCAAACAACTCGCAGACTACCCGAATGAAACTCCTGAAACATTTTTCCGTGAGCACTTATCTAAAGTCAAAGTAGCCAAACAACGTGTCGGCGAAGCACGCATGCTCATGGGGCTGTACCGGAGCGATGTCACACTCGCTCCCAGCGAACCATATGACACTGAATTCGTCAATGAAGTTAGCCCGCGCGTAATGCTTTATATCGCAGACTATTCACGCACTGATAAACTAAACTTTGCTGTCGAAGTGTGGAATGCTTTACTCACCAAATATCCGGATGATGACGGCGCAATTGTAGCCTATTTGCGCCTCGCTGACGTCAGTGAGCAACGTGGTGACAAGTCTGGGGCTTTGAACTACCTTAAAGCCATTGAAACTCAATTCCCAGGGACATTACAACTACCAGCAGTCATCCTCAGGCAAGGTGAGCTACTCACTGCAATGGGCCGCGGCGATGACGCTCGCAAGCGCTACCAATATATACTGCGTGTGCCCGACTGGCGGGGCATTGTTCATGCACAAGCGCTCTTTCAAACTGGAGAATCTTACATGACTGAAAAGAAATACGCTGAAGCCCACGGCTTCTTTGAGCGCACTTTCCTCGGCTATTCCCAATTCAGTGAGTTGTGCGCCCGCGCTTACCTCGCAGATGCTGAAGTACTGCTCAGCCTAGACTCCCGATCAGATGCAATTGCCACTTTGAGCGAAGCGGTTGAAACTCTCTCAGAATCAGCGCCGCCAGAATTAATGGCACCCATTCAAGCTAAACTGGAAGCCCTAAAGCCAGCCATTCCTTCGCCTCAGTCATAACAGCCAATTACCATCGGATGCGTTACCCTTCAATTAAAGCCCTACTCTTCACAGTATTGTCCCTCGGCTTCTCGCTCACAGGACTGGCCGACAATCCATACTGGGCTGACTTCGGCGATAAGCCCGTCTACGTCGAACAGTCCAACGGGCGTGCAACAAACAAACTTAAACTAATCGACTTCAAAGATAACATGCTTGTCACTGAGATGACGCTCGATGGGAACCTGGCAGAAATGTCACTTCCGGCCAATGAATCATTATTTAAAACGCTGCAATTTAATTTACCTGAAATGCAGAAAGCAAATAATCTGATCCGTAATGACAACTACGCAGGCGTAGTCAAACTGCTGCGGCCAGTCGTCTATCCGTTGGTCAAATTTAGCCAAGTTCCTGAACTTTTCACCCAACTACATTCGCCCCTACGCGCATTGATTGGTAGCCTAATTAGCTCAGGAGAGCTGTCTGAGGCAGACGATTTACTCAGCCGTATCCCGCTCGATAAAGTCGATATTAAGTACAGCCAACTAGCTATCAAATTGATGGGTAGCTACTTTGCCGAAAATGACTACTCCGCAGCGGCAAGAATCGCCCGCAACTTGCCCAAAAGCGGCGGTTATACTGCTAACATACCCCCGGTTGTAAATGCTGCGGACGAACTACGCGGAGCAGGACAATATGATGCGGTTATTCCATTGTACCGCGAAATTGAAAAATCCGTGCCCGATGCCATGCGTAAAAACATGCGAATGTGGCTCGCCTATAGTTTGGTTCTAGCAAACCGAGTGGATGAAGCCTCTCCGATAATCGACGACATGCAAGAACCAGAGAGTAAGGATCAGCTGTTCTCCCTGTATAAGCTATTGCAAGGGTCGCGCGAACACCGCAACGGTCGCTACGATGATGCGCTAGACGTTCTGACCCGAGGCTTTGTACGTGCTCAGACCTCCTATGTTTGGGTACCAGAAATGCTCTACCTCATCGGCGATTGCTACGAACAAGCTGAAGATACCATTGCCGCAAAAAATGTCTGGTCTGAAATCACCGTACTCTACCCCAACTCACCATGGGCAACTCGTGCCGCTGAATCACTCAGTCAACTACCAACGTCGAACCCCCTTCCCGTCGCTAATTAATCTGAAATTTCACAAAACAAACTCAACCAACAGTCTTTACCAACAAACGTCATGAAAATATCAAAATTCCGCCTCCTTCCTTCAATTGCTGCGCTTGCACTGTTTGCCATCGCCACGCAATGGACACTGACCACCTCACTAAGTGCGCAAACAGAGCCTGCCGCCGAAGACGCTGAAGTCGTTGCAGTTGACGATAGTAAGTCACTCATCGATATGTATAGTGCCGGTGGTTGGGCAATGTACCCGCTCACCCTTCTTTCAATTGCAGGATTCGGCCTAATCGTGTATAACTTCATGGCCGTCAAACCGGGCCCTATCTTGCAGTCTGAAGTCGTTCCACAATTGGAGGAAGCCCTCCAAGCACTCGATATTGGCAAAGCAAAATCAATCTGCGATGAAAACCCTGCGCCGACTACCAACATTATTGGCGCTGGATTGGCCCGTGTAGACTTAGATCACTATAATGCAGAGCAGGTTAAAGAAGCGGTCGAAGAAGCATCTGCTGAAGAACTAGCTGACCCGTTTGTATTAATTAACTACCTCTCTGTGATTGGTTCCTTATCGCCAATGGTCGGCCTACTCGGAACCGTTTCTGGTATGGTTAAAGCATTCAATGTGATCGAAGCTGAAGGAGCCGGTAGTGCACAAGCCCTCGCGGGTAACATCTCGGAAGCCTTGATTACCACTGCTTCGGGTATGATTGTTGGCATCCCTGCAATGTTCTTTTTCTTCTTCTTTAAGAATAAATACGGTAAAATCACATCACGTGTTGGTCGAATTGTCGGTGACCTTCAATTCACCATTAACACCGCACTCACCAAACGCTAATTCGCACTGACGCGACTTAATTATTATAACCGATGAAAACTTGGACCCCAGAAGAAGTCGACCCGGAGTTTGAACTCACTCCGATGATTGACGTCGTGTTCCTACTCATCGCGTTTTTCATGACATTGATCAGCTTTATCAGTGCCGAGCTCATCGAGCTGAAGCTGCCTGAAGCAAAGCAAGCAACGGTTGCCGAAGATCCAGGCGAGCGCCAATACATCTCTGTTGATCTTAACGGGGACGCCTTTTATGGTGCCAACCGTATCAGCTATGAAGCACTTCCAAATGTGCTCAGAGCCACACGTGAGGCGCATCCGACAATCAAGATCTATCTTCGAGCAGATGCAGAGGCCCCTCACCGTCATGTCAATCGCGTCATGGAGGCCTGCGCACAAGCCGGGATCTATGACCTAATTTTTGCCTCCAATAAGGATTAAGCTATGGCTGTTGTTAACAAAGTTTTACAATCCGAAGATAAAGTCGACATCACACCAATGATCGATGTGGTTTTCTTATTGCTGATTTACTTTATGTTTCTGCCCCTCCAACAAGAGGCAGACATCGGTATCAAGCTACCAAGCCAGACGCCTCCTTCGGATAATATCGAGCTACCCAGCGAACATATTATTGAGATCTTCCCGAATGGACTGATCTTACTCAACGGTGCTCCCATGGACTCCTCAGACGATCGAGTTATGGCTCGCCTATCCACCACACTCACACGACTGCGGATGTCCTCAGATCGCTTGGGTGCTGATACTGTGGTGAAAATTCAGGCCGATCCGGACTCCCCCCACAAGCGCTCAATCGACGTACTTAATGCATGCTCCAAAGCAGAGATCTCCAAAGTCTCTTTCGCCGCCTATGCATTATAACAGGGGTATTTAATTAAAAATATGTCTAGCGTTTCAGTACCCTTGCGAATCTTAATAGTAGCACAGAGGGTTTAATTATTCGGTATATTCATAAGGAAATATTTGTATTGCATTAATTATGTAAATATTTACAACATATTAATACTTTTTATATAACCGGTCACCTACAGCAGGGACTGGCCTATTTTTACCGCAACTTAAGATGCTCCCATCAACTAAGAAGAAAAAAATAAATTCACTACTGATGAAAGTCATCATCATCAGCGTGGGATTGCACGTCATCGTTGGCTTTATCGCTGGCATCATTAAGGTCGCGACGATTATCGCTCAGCCAGATGCACAATTCGAAGTGCCGCCAGCTGTAGTTGAAGAGGAGTTGCCCGTTCCAGTGAATACGGAGATCCAACTTCAAAAGCCGATACCCCCTCAAATAAAAAGCCTATCAGCTTACAAAGTGGGTGAAGTCAGAGTTTCCAAAGTCTCCGTTGTTTTACCAAACATGGGGCAAAACTTCACCGTCAGTGCGGGCCTAGGCAGTGGAAATGGCAGTGGTGGCCTGCTGGGTCACAGCATTTCCGACAGCATTGCTATCGGAATGTCAGATGTCAGCGTCTTTGGTCTCAAAACACGTGCTGAACGCATCCTCTTCGTAATTGATACCCACGCCCAAATGGTCAACGATAAAAAAGGAGGGCTTAATAGCTACCAAGTGATCAAAGATGAAATCACAGATATGGTAGGTAATCTCTCTGCAGGAACGCTGTTTAATGTCATGCTACATGACCGCACAAAAACAGTTTTCTTCAAGCCTCAGCTTATTTCTGCAGGTGCTGATGTACATCAAGAATTGATGCAATGGATCAGTCCGATCAATGCCAGTGCTGAAAATATAGGCTTACAAACGAATCGACTAGCCCGAAAGAACCCACTTAAAACACTTAAAGATGAAGAAGTACATCTTGCTCTAGAACGCGGTCTCTTACCAGGCAATGAGACTGGTTTCATAACGCAGACAGTGCTTGAGCAAAACGTCGATTCGATTTTCTTAATCACTGGATTTCATCGTGGTTTTGAAGACATGTATCGAGATCTTAATATACACGAGGAAGCCGAGTGGCAGCGTAAAATATCGAGCCCTAACTATCAAAAAAAACTTGCAGCACATTTTAAAGAAATCCCCCAAATGAAACTTCGTATTCAGGCCACACTGGCGAAGTTAAATGAAGAGCGCAAAGCCAATGGCCAACCACCACAAATCCTAAAAGAACGCTGGATCTATGAAGACGTAGAAACATTAAATCTCAAATGGGTGGCGCCACACCCAGGACACAAACCAAGTATCAAGATGCCTGAAAGTGACGTGATTGCATACTTCCGCAAACTAGTTGATCAACTGTACACCATTCATGATAAGGAAGTACCATCCATCAACGTGCTGCTTTTTCTCGCAAAGGATGAGGAGCTACCCAAAGAGTGGCAGCACGAATTAAACACCTACGTGAGATTCTTCCGCGGTAAAGATCGCATAATCCGCGGACAAGAAGAAATCCAAAACGCACGCAGCTCAAAAGAGGTCAAGAATTAGTAGCTCAGAGCCAAATCGTTGTCAGCAAGAGCTAATACGCCTTCCTCAATGACCTATTTAAGCGTTGGGATACCCTACTCATTCCGGCTAAGTAAGAGGAGCCAAAAGTATACCAAAACGCTTTGAGCAGACAAGATTCCGGGTTTAACTAACCTCTAATTAAAACCAAATGAGAGATTTTTTTTCATAAAATCCATGATGAACTGATTTATAGGACATTAGATACTGCCCTTCGCAAAATCGTCCATACATTTGCAATTCCGATATTTGCAATTCCGATCCCAGCATTTATTGAATTAGCCTTTGATCCGTTGGATCAAAAAAAGGCTCCACGCGTTAGCGTGAAGCCTTCAAAATAATGTATCTAACTGGAATTAACCGTTACAGCTTAGCAGAAATCGATGGCGCAGCCTTGAAAGAAATTTTCTTCTTCGCCTTCACATTCACAGTTGAGCCATCAAGTGGATTACGGCCTTTGCGTGGAGCCGAAGCACCCACATAAAAATTACCAACACCGGGTAGTGGTGCTACAACAGAGGGCTTTACAGACGATTCACCCTTTTTAGGCTTTTTAATTGCTTTAGCTGCCTTTTTAAGAGCTTTCAAGTAAACGGCTCCAACTGCATCTAGAGTGCGTGTTGCTTCTGCTTTACTTTCTAAACCAAGCTCCTGTTGGAGCGCTTCTACGAGTTCATTCTTAGTCATAATGGTATTTTATCTGGTTGAGGTCACCGCACACGCGGTAACAGTAGACCCCTAAACTTAGGTACATTTAACTAAATACCAAGCATTTAAAGGCCGAATCTACTAAAATTTGCGAAATGCATCAGCATGACTTTAACCATCAATAAATGCTCCATAAATAGGAATCTATCGAAGCACTACACCTTTATAATTCAAATCAATTTAAGTCGATCAATGAACAAATAATAACGAACTTAGATTAGGTTAATCATAACTAAAATAAATCACATCATGGAGTCCACCGGATGCACACTCCATTGGTACTCAAATTAATTTCAGACTCGAGTCCAGAGATAGTGCAAATTCAGCATAAAACCTTGGGCTAAGGTGCAGATTCAACATAATATTTATTCCTACAGTGCAATCCTAGCATAGTTTCAGATTACAAAGATACTTCACTCGAACAAGATACTGTATACCCGAGGATTTTTATAGATTTCATTAATCGTTAACTAAGTCGAAAGCCGCCCAATAGTGAAAACTTAACATTAATTCATCTATAATAGTGCACACTCAACGCTGAAATAATCAACATCCGTTGTATACCAATCACTTACAATACTTATTTATTCTTGTTGTTTTCTCTCATTTAAGAACTATCGGGTACGAACTAAATTATTCAAATCTGCACAATGGAAGACGACCACCTCACTGAAGAAGCAATCATACAGGCCGAATTTTTAGATCTTGATATCAGCGATGAAAATTCCCCTGAAGTGCTCTCCCTAGGTAAGGATGAGCGTAACCTAGCTGAATTCCCAATCGCACTTCTCAGTCAACGTGCACCCAAAGACTGTACCGAATTAGTCTTTAAGGACCGGTGGACTGACCGTGATGGCCGCCCCTTTGAGCGCGAGCTAAGAATCTCCGCGGACCCAGATCGCGGACTTCCAACCGCATTTGACGACGATGTCATCCTTGGCCTCTTACAACTCACAGCCAAGGACAAATTCAAAAGTCGCAAGGTACAGTTTTCAATCTATGAGCTCAACCAGGCGATGGGCAACAAAACCTCTTCCGGAACACGATTTGCCCGTATTAAAGAAAGTTTAATGAAATGGACCCGCGTCAACCTGTCCTATGAAAAGGGCTGGTATATCCATAAATCTGACAGTTATAAAAGCGAGCACTTCCACATTATCGATAATTTCCGTGAGCCTCAGGCGGATAATGGCAAGTTTGAGATCATTTGGAATTTCGTACCATTCGCATCTTTTGTTGCTGGCAATCTGTATACTATCGATTGTACAGCAATGGCCCAACTGGGGAATTCGATCGCACGACGCCTTTACCGCCTACTGGGTAGCAACTTTCGCAACTGCCGATCTCTCACTTATGATTTAATCGAATTAGGTCACAACAAGCTTGGTATTGGCGCCGCAGAAGTTGGACCGCTAAAGCGTAGAATGCTGGCTGCAATCGAAGAGTTAGAGTCTATTTTATTTATTACGAAACTACCTAAGGAAAAGCGCTTTACAAAAGTAAAAAAGGGCTCGCACTTGATTCACTTCGACCTCTTGCGGATGCCCGATAAAAGTGGTGAAATGATCGACACTTCGGTGATCCCTCCACTGGAAGCCAAACTAAAGGAACATGGCATCTCTACACTCGTTGCATCGCAACTCGTCGCAAAATACCCCCAAAACGACCTCACCCAACAAATCAGCTATCTAGAATACCTAATAGCCACTAAGAATGCCAAAAGTATCAAGAACCGCGCTGGATACCTGCGCCGTGCCATCGAAGAATGCTACAGCGCCCCTGCGGGATACAAATCCGAAGCTGAGCGTATTGCAGAAGAAGCCAGAGAGCGACGCGAACTGAAAAATTCAGAGCGGGCGATTGCAAAACGCATTCGCACCGAATCACTTAAAAGGGTCTTTATACAAATTAAGAAGGATCAGCTTGCACGCAGCCAAGCACATTTCAAATCCTGGACGACAGAGGAACAAAGCCGTTTTTTGGATAAGACATTTGCCGCTGAATTCAAAAAAGACCCAAAGCTTACTAACAATGCGAACAGCCGAACAATGCTCTTCGAGCCAGTGATACTTGCTAAAATTGTAACAGATTACTTAAAAGAGCCAGAATTTCTATCCATAGACTCTGAGTGGTGGGCCGAACAGTTTTGCGACACTGACATAGAGATTCCGTCTAAGCTCTGCGGGTGTAAGGACTTGTTTTTTACCGAAATGCGTGTTCGTGACCTATAAGTCGCCGGCCATATTAAGTCATCGATGGTCATCTGCCGACCAAGCATTCTCATGACTAATCATCTCTTGTAACGCTCAAAAAATAGGGGCTTTCGATGAACGAATAAGCATCCATCATTAAAAAGATGTAGAGAAATCACCCTCAAGGTGAAAAAATGCTCAGTTTGCACTCTTTTATCCTAAAATAGGTGAATTCTACTGACTTTATCTCAAATATTTAAGCTCACCACCGCACTATGGTGAAATCTCAACATCATTTTTAACAAACCATGAAAACTCGGCATCATTTTTAATGTAAATCGTGAAAACTCGACATTTTTTATGCCAAACACTGCAAACCTGACATTTTATAATTTTGTGAGTATTCACCCGATTATTTTACCATAAATTGTTGTATATCATATATTTAATATCAAAATTAGTGATAAATAATATAATAAACTAATACGGTATTTTTACTTTGACTTTGAGAAAAACATGCGCAAGGTAATGATTATGTCGCGACTAATCGAACCGCTGCCACAACTCACACCTCGCCAAGAAGATATTCTTCGCTTTGTCTTCAAGTATTTCAAGGAGTCGCTTTCTTACCCGACAAAGTCTCAGATATGCAGGCATTTTAATGCCAAGAGCAACAACACCGCAGCGCTAGTGAATCCATTATTCAAGAAAGGATTCCTCAGGAAGTTACCTGAACGGGGTGCTTATGAATTCACGGAACAAGGCGTCGAAAAAATTCGCCGCATGGGTATCCGTATTCCAAAGCGTATTTTAGAAGACGATGGTCCCGTTGAAACCATTGATATCGCAATATAATACCCCACTCCTGGATAACGCCCTAGCCCCCACGCGCAGACACACTTTCAATGCCCTCCTCCGAACAGTTTGAGCTTTTCGCAAGCGATAAACCGGAACTAACACCTCCAGTTCAATCGTCTGCGTCTGCTCTTGCATTTAGTCCCAATAAAAATAAGGGAACTGCGGAGCTGGCCCCTGAAGGTACGCATCTAAACCGCGACCCAATGGCAATTCGCACTGAGGGCACAGAGCAGCTTACTGACTATCTCAAAGACTTTTCCTCCTCATTTTATGTCGTGCATTTCCCGAGAAGGCTACTCAGCGTCTTCGCATTTCCACTCACCCAACAACAAAGCTGGAAAGCCACGCATCAAAGCGAAAACTATACGCTAGAAACTGGCATCTGTGAGGGCTGCCCTGAACGTAGCCCTGAGGTGATGACTATTCGCGACTTCGGCTACTTCATGGCACTGTATTCATTAGTTAAAAATGCCCCCTTAGAAGACCGATCAGTCGAGGTCACAATGCGTCATGTTGCATATGTTATGGCAGGCTTCCCAAAAGCCAGCGATTTCCCGAAAATCAAAGATCCGGAAGAACTCGACCGAAAACTGTCGATGAAAAGCCTAATTGGAGGGAAAAAAGCCAAAGAATTCGGCGAAGCCATTAGTAAAGCATACGGCCGCCACATGCACTACACTTTGCCGCAGCGCAGCGGAAGCTCTGCACCAGGCACAGAGCACTGGCTTTCTATGCTCAACTACGAAGCCACCCGCCGCACACTCAACCTAGGCGAGAAATCTGGTAAATTCTATCGTAATTTCACCATTGGCAGCGCTTTTGACATTCTCGCCCCATCCCCAGATGACTACGTCTCATTTGACTGTCGGCAGTTTTTCCGTGCCGGCTCCTGGATCGCTCGTGCTGTCCTGTTAAAACTCATGCCTCGCATACTCGCAGGAAACTACAACAGCCGTCACAAGTATCTGAGTATTAAGGCAAGTACCCTGCTCTCTCAAATAGGTGCTGCAACATACACCTATGACCGTCCCGCCAAAATGGTCGCAGCACTACAACCAGTCGCCAACTCTCTCGACAAGCTAGAAAGCGTTCTGGGTACTCGTATACGGACAAAGCTTAGTCAAAAGCCGCGTAGTGAACCAGAATTTCTCATCTACATCGAACCACTGCCAAAGCGTAAACAAGAGCAAAATAGCCTCGAAAATGGGGAGACTTTTAAACTTTGGTTGGCATGTGGTAAATCAGCTGAATCCTTCCACCAGCGTCTGCTGGCAGGTCGTAAAGCTAAACTGGACTTGACCGACGACGACCAATTCGAACTGCAAAGTATTGGATTGGATTGGCATTCGATGGAGCATTATCTACGCCTCACCAAGCAGCTTCTACATCAAGATGCATTTTCCCAGGCGATCTCTGACTTCAAAGTGGCCACTCGCGAGGGTACCATGAGCCCGACTCCCAAGGCACTCACTGGCTTCATCAAAGAGGCCATCCGTTGCCTGAAGTCTTAAAACCAGAGTAGCTTAAATCGCTCAGAGGCGCACGCATGCTGCCCTTAAATGGCTAGGCTTCTGCCATCAAATTAACGCCATCTGTGGGTCAGAATTAGACATATAGAGAGAGATAGTAATTTACGGATAAATTAGGTGGCAAACACTACCGATAAAGCTGGCTGGCTCCATGACTATGACGGACTAATTTTTGGAGTAAAATAGACCGGATTCAGAGCGCCAATGACACTGTACCAGACGACTCAAAATTGTGCTTTAATTAGCCTTTTTATAAGCTGTTAGTTTGGATTATCAGAGACTTCCTCCAAGAAACTGATCCGACTGATTAGGCTCCATCTCGAGTGGACCAAATAGTGGTAATAAGCTTGGTCAATTCTTCTACATCTAGTTTCCAAATCATAACGAAATGATTCTTATGTCAGTCCGTTGGTTAGTGATCATATTAGACGGACTATACTCTATATGAGTGATCATTGTAGACGCCATACCTCTCATTTACTCCACTAAAGAGCTGCAGTAATAAGTGATCATTTTAGACTAAAAATCTGAATATTGAGTGATAAATTTGGACGGATTGACAAATTAATTGGCAATAAAAGGACCATACTTTGCAGTAATTATGAGTGATCATTGTAGACGAATTAGTCACAAAATATTGAATATTTTAAATTTTCGTCCAAATTGATCACTCATTTAATCGTGAAATATATGAGTGATCATTGTAGACGTAATAAACTAAAAAAATAGAAATTTAATGAGTGATCAAACTAGTCAGACCGAGTGATCATTATAGATCACCGAGTGATCAAACTCTCCACTTGAGTGATCATTTTAGACTCATAAGTGATCATTTTAGACTATTTAAAATACGTAAAGTATTCTTAATAAATATATTACGTAGTTTTTGCACTTCCTCTTCTTTGTATATATCTTACTATATTTATCTTATTATATTTATCTTATACATTGTATAGCCCCCGCTGGGGGCCAGACCATTTGCTCGATTATAAAGGATAAACGCCGAAGCTAAGAAATTAAAAAATTACCGACTAAATATTTGAGAATATTGTACGGTGTGTAAACTCTCTCTACTTTCACAAAAACTCACAATTATGATACCGAGTATACGCAAAAGAAATACTCCACCACCCCATTAATTTTTGATATATATTTTCTACGTCCACTGGTATTCCCGGCTCTTTTATTACTAGACTCAAATTTTTTGAATACTTTGCGCACATGTTCCAGAATATTTTGCATTCATTTTAAAATGATAGATTTCAGATACTCAGTGATTTAACAAAGAAGTCTCGGAGAAATAATTCAGTCTCATATTTCAGCTGCATATGGAAGTTAGAAACTCACCATGATTTAGACATTCACCTTAGGGTGCAAACTCGACATTATTTTATCCGAAATCCATATAGTTTTACCACGCTAAATTTATTTTTTGATGTCGAGTTTGCACTATTAGAAAAGTGTATTCAATCGGGCTTATAATATTGATTAAAACTCAGTCCATTTTGCCTCTGCTATTGCTCACATATTGAGCATCAAAAGTTCATTTATGGTATAACCCTAAAGTTTTCTTCTTCTGCTATTTTCGAGATAAATCTACGACGATCTAATTCAAATTTTTCAGCACTGAATCGATTGGGAATTAAGTCACGAAGAGCCACCTATGTTCCCTGTATTATTTGTTAAGTAATGTGTGGCTATGATTGTTTCGAATACTAATTAGTCCTATTCGAAATCATCAGGCAGTGGTCTTATTTAAATACAGTTGCAGGTAAATTAGACGGGTGCTGATTTTAAACGAAAGAATACCAATGAGATTTCATCTCAAATGCATAAGACGAATCTGGAAGTTTAGGATCCTACTTGGTGTCGAAATCTTTGGGAAAGGCTAATTTAGTCATCTTCAAGATATCAAAGAAGTGAAGAGACACCGCTGCTGAATCAATACCAAGCAATCAAATCAAAAAATCAGGTGTTGGGCTATTAATTGCTAATTATTGAGACTAAAGTACTCACTTACTGGTTACAGTGCTCCAGAGAAGCTGTGTGGGCGATCTTTGTACTTTTATAAGATACAGCAGTATCATCTCATATTCGATAAATACGGCTCAGGACAAGCAAAGTTGCTGTTACAGTTTAAAACTGATGCAGAATATCTAAAGTTAAGAGTAAATCGACTACTGTGGGCATATTGAACAAGTTTAGCCGGATCTCAGGCCTTCTCCATTCTTTAACTTTGCCGAATCATTTAATATCGATGTGTCCGTTTTGTTCCATCTAGAAGCCATCGAGGCTGGAGCTCAGAAGTAGTTATAGAATTCTATTAAAAAGATGATCTATAAATCGAATCAACTTCACGTGACCCTGCGTTGTTAGTATTGGAAATAAAAAAATTCCTGATGCTTATGTTTTATAATGAACAAAAGTTAGTAGACCCCCCCCTTTTTTATCGTGGATCAATAGAATAATAAAAGAGAACAGCATCTAAATACATAAATGTTCATTAAGAGCTAAATTTTGTTACCAATCTAATCTAGAGATATTATGGAAAATTAGAAATTTCCAATGAGATTGAATTTTACCTCAAATATTAGCCTTTCTATATGCGAATATTCTGTAGCGTAGCCCAAGATTGTTGTGAATATTCCATTCTAGCGCAGTTAAGTTCAGTAGTGTTATCATGATCACCTATTTGTGGCGCTTAAATCCAAGGCATCAATAACCTAACGCTTTTATGCCGTTAGGTTTTATAATTAATCTAGCGATTAGAGAGCAGTATAAGGTGCGAATCATCTAAAATTCAGCTAACATGATAACACTATAAGGTGCTGCTTGAAATATCAGCCAAGTTGAAGTGTAGCATTGCTTGAGAACAAAGTGTCGACTGTCGGCCTATGGCGGTGACTTCTAGGCACACTGCATATAATTAGAACGCATAGTGATCCACAATGGCGGATTCAAAGGCTCTGCGCGAGTCCCCTATCCCCTAATGACTTTAGCAAGAATGGCTAATCCCTATTCTCGGCATAGCGCTTATCTTTCGAGCGGACTATTTCAAACAATTCTAGTAAACGCTTAGGATCTTCCTCGCTTAATATATGGGCTGCTTTTATACCTACTTTGGCTACCATGTTACGAGTTGGATACTTCAGTGACCCCGAATGAGTCATAAAACTCATAGATACTTCCTGTAAGTCTTTCATGTCATCAGCATCAAATGCAATGGATGTCATCATATACTCTTCAGCCTTCTTTTTTTGAGCCTTTTGAGGTTTTGCTTTCTCAGGATCCTCTATTTTTTCTATAATTTCTGTCTCAGTGATTGTATTTGGAGTCAGCTTTACAGGGCTTTTTTCCAGTTCAGCAACAGTTTCCACCGCTTTTTTAGCAGACTCTGGAGTGCGCGTAGGCTCCGGTTGCGGTGGCGTTGCGCCAGTTACTTTAGCTGCACCACCCATTAAGGAGGTCAAATCTGGTTTTTTCTTTGTTTTACTCATTTGATCATCTCCTTGATTACTTGTTCGAGTTCTTTTTGGCAGAGTGATGGCAGCGCATCTCCCCCGCTAGCGAGGCCATAGCCATAGCCGACACGGTCGCCTATGTGGTTTTTAAAGGCAGATACGCCTAGTGCAGCTAGAACATTCCCCTTATCTTTGAATGCGGTTGTTTGTGCTTTGACCTTGTTAAACAAGACACGGACCTTCTCAGTGTCTGCGGCATGTAGTGCGTCAATTGTTTGTTTAGTTCGGCGTATGTCGGTCGCTGACAGTGCAAAAGGTACTACTATCACGTCACACACGTCGGCAATACGGTCGATCTCCTCTGGAGTGATGCCTCCAGGTGTGTCTACAATGATGTAGTCATATGCCTCTTGATCTTCATCGATGTCGAAATGTGCCATCCGGTCGTGTCCGAGGTTGTTCACGAATTGAGCCGTGTCGCCGCCTTGATCTAAGTCGTGGACACGTACTTTAGAGTTTTTCTTCTCTGCTAGGTGAAGCGCAGTTAAACAGGCCAGTGTGGTTTTGCCTGTACCGCCCTTGAAATTCATGAATCCGATAACTTTTTTCATAGTCATGTAGAACACTATAAGATACATACACTGTCAACTAATAAGATATATAGAAATTTAGTTATTATAAAAACAGTTACATTGATATGGTAACTTACAGTCTACATGCGACATCGATAACTGGATTCGATAAGTTGTGGACTTACAGTTTTGTACCCTATTGCCCTTCTTTGTAAATGCGCTATACTGTTGTGGCAGCGCTCCATCTTAAGTTTGTGCATACTTTTCTGCTAAATAATAAGTTATAGTCTTGTTAAGATAATACCATGTATTTACCTTCTGTTGTATCTGAATGCAGCAAATTGTAGACTCTGGTGTAAGTTTTAGGCATGGTCTATGGTGGGAATTTTTATACGTGTTAACGATAAGCTAAGTTGTTGTGATAATAATGATAGCCCTCTCGTAGGTGGGTTAATGTATTCATTTGCGTAATTTAATATGTTATGGAATTAGTATGTCTATAACTTGTATTGTTAAATAATAGTTTATTTAATCAGAAGAGTGTATGTTGCTAAGTTATCTTGTTGTATTGATAGGCTTCCTCATTTGTTGAGGCCCCGTCTACTAAGTATATATAAGTTGTTGTGTTATAGTGTTATGATGATAAGCAAAGGAGGTTAAGTGGTTAACTCTTTGTTTCTACCTAGGCCAGGGATTCGGTTTAGTAGGTCTGTAAGTTATAGTGATGCTTTGTTGCGCTGATGTAGACGCTTGGTGCTTGTCTAATTCATTGTACCCTAGGTTGCTCTGGCCATTATTCCTTGGTAATTAAATGGATGTAACCATATTATCTATATGCTGGCTGCCAGTCCTAGCCAAATGAATAGGGATCTGCGCATATTTCAGGGGAAGACCACCACGATTCGTGAATCCAACTGGCGATGCGAACTCAATAATCAATTTATAGTAGATAACGCGATAAGTTATATTAATAAAGTTGTGATGTGTTTGCCGTATTTTTCACTACTTAAGCGCTAGGAGGTAGACATGTATCTAGGCATCACCAAGCTATTGAATCAATATAGGGTTGTTTTATATTATTGAAGATCAGTCACTTATACTTCGCATGTTTTTTGATCTGTATTATATGACTTATCTAGTTAACTTGATGATAAGTTACAGTATTGTATGCTATCAGTTTAATACTGGATTTAGCATCTGTGATACGTCCGTTGCTTGGCAGCGGATGATTTCTGTGTGTACGACGAAAAAACTGAGGAGCCTTTAAAATGAGCAATTTCGTCTAACAGCATTGGGCTAGGGAGTAGGGTAATAGAGATTATCCTCTAGTTGGGGACTGATCACTTTAAGAAACGATGGTTTTTAAGCCGCGCATCTACCAAATAAGGTGATCATAAGACAGTAGCTTGAGTACGAAGCGCAATAGTTAACGCTGATTTTCAGATAAGCCAAATTTGCTCCTGTAGGTACAGGCCATTATTGATTAATGGGAATAAGCTTATTCTTCGACCTCATCATTGCCTATTTCGGCAAATCGTATGACCTCTTCAAAGGTAGTGGTACCATTTTTAATATGCTCCCAGCCGCTTTGTTGTAGTGATCGCATCCCTTGCTTGATTGCAGTTTCACGTATCAAGCGTGAAGAATCTCGCTGGACGATGTGTTCGTGAATTTCCTCCGACATCCTGAGAATTTCGAAAATAGCAACACGTCCCCGGAAGCCAAGTTTACGGCAACGTTCACAGCCATTGGGGGCTTTGGCTAGACGGCCATGCACTGTTTCACTGTGGTCAATTCGCATGGTAGTGAGGCAGCGTTGGATGTGAATTGGATCGTAGTTAGCTGGTTGAGCGCAATTGGGGCAGAGACGCCGAACGAGACGTTGAGCAATGATCATTTCCACCGATGAGGCGATAAGGAAGGGCTCGATGTCCATATCGGTCAGTCGCGTGAGTGCTCCAGGGGCATCGTTTGTGTGAAGTGTACTCAACACCAAGTGACCGGTGAGTGAGGCGCGAATTGCGATGTCGGCGGTTTCGCGGTCACGAATTTCTCCAACCATGATCACATCCGGGTCTTGCCGCAGCACGGCACGTAGCGAGTGTGCGAAGGTGAGGCCAATATCCGCATGGACCTGTGTCTGGTTGACGCCAGGGACTTCATATTCGACTGGGTCCTCGACAGTAATAATGCGACGCTCAGGACTATTAATGAGGCGAATAAATGCAGTCAGGGAGGTGGATTTACCAGAGCCAGTTGGGCCAGTGACAAGCACGATGCCGTGTGGAGCAGCCAATGTACGGGTGACTCTATCTTCTTCATCTGAAGTGAGGCCTAGTTCGCGCATAGACAGAGGTTTAGACTTTTGGTTGAGCAGACGTAAGCTCACGCTTTCACCGTACATGGTGGGGAAGGTTGAAATACGAATATCGAGTTCGGTATCGCCCGCACCAAATGAGATACGACCGTCCTGGGGTCGCCGTTTCTCGGAAATGTTGAGCTTCGCCATGATCTTCAGGCGAGAAATAATTGCGTCTTGAAAGCGGATTAAATTATCCGGCACTCGAATTGCGACGAGTTCCCCATCGATACGATAGCGAATTTGTAGGGTGTCGCGATGTGGCTCAAAGTGGATATCAGTTGCACGGTCGCTGACGGCTTTTTGTACGACTTCATTAACGAAGCGTATAACCGCGGCGTCATCGTCCTCCTCTTCATCGTCTTCGTTGTCGTTGGTGATGACGTCTGATTCATCCAAGCTGCCTGCACCCACGCCAAAGCGCTGAGTAATGGTATTAACGACGCGCTCTGGATCGCCGAGGTGCCATTCAGGCACCCGACCGCTGACTGCAAAGATCCAGCGATTCATTTGGTCGTCTGGGGGCCATAAAGTAACGAGTGGCATGGGTGTGTCGGGAGTGATAGGAGTATCAATGGACTCACCCTCTTGAGAGGCTTTTCGCACGGGCACGCATTGGTACTCATGGATTAAGCGCAATGGCAGTGTGGCTGTAGGGTTATCAATCAGTTCGATCTCGCTAATAATAGGGAGATTGGCAATTTCGGCGACTTTAGTGACTAGTTCGCTGGTGGAACAGTTTTGCAGAGTCGCAATATGAATAAGGCGTTCAGAGCGTGGAAGCGCTTCAATTTCTTCGCGCTCGTTTTCGCTAAGACCTTTGTAAAGAGGGGAAAAATCCATTTTTTATGAAAAGCTAAATAACCGAAAAGTTGAAAAAAAGGGGAAGGGATGAAGGTGATTACTTTCCATGAGTCGAAGGTCTAAGTAGTATTGAGTATCACTGGTCCACAGGCAACTCATCCTTTTCCCAATAATCTTCACCGTAGTCGAAGAAAATTTCTTCACCAGGCTCAATTGTACACAAGGCTTGGAAGCGAGCGGTTTTCCATCTAGAAGAAACAGTTAAAAAAGCATTCGGTTCGTCGCTATGGTTGATGTAGCGAGTGTAATTGGCCTTCGGCCCTTCACCTACAATGATATGTGAGCGGCAAACCCAAAGTACATATGCTGAAAAAGGGCGGTTTGGATGGTGAAATTCTTCCTCGTTGATTATTTCGCCAGTGTAATAGCCAATCGTGTCGTCTGGTTGTATGTGGGTTTTGCTAAATAAACCTTGTCCAGCGCCCTCGATGCTGGAGGCTCGGACTTCAAAATCAGCTTCATTCCATTTTTTTGATTGAGACATACAAGGTGCGAGATTGTTCGTTCGTAGCGGGAACGACAAGTTTGGATTTTCACGTTCTCGTTGTGGTATGACAGGTTTAAATTTAGGAGAAGGATTACCGATCGGATCTGTCGCAATCAACGCATAAAAAACCGAGCCGCGTAGCTCGGTTTAAAAGTGGTGGTCGAAGGGGGACTTGTTCCGAGGCCTTCAGGCCGACAAAACCGGTCGCGCAGTGGGCCGGACCACCGCAGGTGAAAGTCCCATCGGATCTGTCGCAATCAATGCATAAAAAAACCGAGCCGCTAAGCTCGGTTTAAAAGTGGTGGTCGAAGGGGGACTTGAACCCCCACGCCTTTCGGCACGTGTCCCTTAAACACGCGTGTCTGCCAATTCCACCATTCGACCGGATGTGCTCCACCTTATTGCGGTGAAGCTCGAAGGTGATAGGTTAGAATTTTAAGAGATCAACACTTATTTTTAAAAAATATAAATTAGTTAAAAAAAGGCAGCTACAGAGCTTGAATCTTAGACTTCTTTCCCTTACCACAATAGCTTACGAAATTACTACACACACGCAGCCGGGTTCTTTTCGGCTCGTTTCCTATCAAAACGTTATGGCTGAAAAACCAGCAGATAAGTCTCAAAAGTCGCCCAAAAAGGCGCTCGATCTCAATACACTTTCCGGTCTCGACTTCGGCCCATCTTGGGCAGACGAGAAAGCGAAGCGCCCATCTCAGAAGCAGTATGAGTCTCGTGGAGATTCGCGTGGAAAAGGTAAGCGATCTGGCGGGAGTGGCTCTCGTGATCGTCGTGGACCAAGTGGGGGTCGGTCACAAGGCGTTAGCCGCCCACAAGGTGGCGGGCGCCCGCAGGGCGCTGGAGATAGCCGTCGTCGCGAAGGTGATCGTCGGGGTGGAGGACGTCCCGAGCGTGCGGTGTACGAGCCAGTGGTAAAAGTCGACTTGTATCCTCAGGACGAAGCGTTTGAAGTCTTAGTTAAGCGCCTACGTTCGACCGTCCGCACTTATCAATTGTTTGAGATTGCGCATCTTCTCTTGGAAAAGCCAGAGCGCTATGTTGTGGTGGTTGAGAATAAGACAAAATCTGGCGAAAAGCCTGCGCCGTTGCATTTTTCGGTACCAGGGCATTTACCGTTCGAGACTGAAGACGCGTCGGTCAATCATGTCATGGCCAATCACCTCGATTTATTCTGTGACATTGAAGAGATTGAAGTGGAGGCACCCAAGGGTAATTTCCAGATGGTGAATCGCTGCTCTGTGACTGGGGAATTACTTGGGCCGCCGAATTATCATCGTTATCAAGAATTTTTGCAGCGTCACTATGCTGCGAAGATCTCGGGCATGTCGTTTGATCGCTTTACCGCCAAGGTAGAGAGCGTGAAGGAGCAAGAATCGATCGATGCGTGGGTGGAGTCGATGAAGAAGGGCGCGCGTTATACGCTCAAGGAGCGTCAAGATGGGGAGCCAGAATCGTTCGAGTCGCTTGAGGCAGTTCGGTTCTTCCTGTTACAGCATCGTAAGGACAAGATCGTAGGATCGGGCGAGACGATTCGCTTTGCTGGTCGTGATATTGAGCGTCTGCCAAAGGGTGCCATCCGCCGCTCGGTGGAGAGCTATATTGAGCAACAGTTACATTTCCCGCTAGATTCTGCGAATAATATCCGTGGGCGTCTACGGCGTCATAAATTTGCTGTCTATAAAAAAGGCTCTAAAGGAGTTTCCTTTGTTTGTGCGGTGAAACGTAAATTCCGCGACAGTAAGACAGTCTTTACCTCATCGATTCAGGGACTGATTGAATTTATTGAGCAGCACCCTAATACACCAGCATCGAAGTTGCCGAAACTTTATATCAATATCGATACAGAGAAACAGCAGCCAGCGAAACTTGAAATGACTGAGGCTGAAATTGCTGCTGCTGCCGCTGCCGCCGCTGAAGCCGCTGCAATTGCTGAGGCCAGCGAAGCAGCTAGCACTGAAACTGCTGCACCTGCGCCAAATGCTGCTGCCTCGACGGAAGCGACGCCAAAGCTTGAATTGAGTGAAGATGAACAGAAACAGCTCAATCAATTGATGTTGGATTTACGCTGGCTCATTGTGGAAGGCTATGTGACTGAGTATGGTGACGGGCGACTCTTTGCTGCACCGCCAATGCCTGAGGCGAAGCCTAAGCAGGCAAAGGCGCCACCTGAAGATGCCCCTGCGGCAGCTAATGCTGAGCCACAGGCTGTCGAGGAAGCAACGGTGGAACCTAAGGCCGAACCTAAGGTTTTAGAAGAAGCAGAAGTGGAGAGTGTTGCTGAAGAACCTAAGGCCGAACTACTGCCTGATGTCCCTGAAGCAGCGCCCGAAGTGCCTGCAGACGAGGCGACAGATGCAGCCGAGCCCAAGGCGTAGTTCTCTTATATAAGACAGTCAATCGTCAGGTGGCCACGCTTTGTCGGTTACCCTTATTCGATGTTCATATCGAGAGCGCCCGCGAGTGTAGGTATAAGCACCGCTTCAGGCGATTTTCTAAAACAGTGTGTGAGCGACTTCAACTGTTTGCTGAAACCTGACTCTACTTATATCAAATATTACGAGACGTGTCGTTTTTATTCGCGCTTATGCGTCACGCTCAGCGCGCGCGCGTATGTAGAGCTCACGGCTGATCCAAGCATCAGTGGCGGCATAGCGAATTTGCTTTTGATCGAGCTCGGGGCGCGCCCAGTTTGATACCTGTGCAGCCTTGCTGATACGGCCCTGCATAAGAAGTCCAGCGAGCGGGCGCAGGCCACGATTCTCGTAGCCAAGTTTCAAAGTGATGTCCGCGATTTCGACAAATCCGGCAGGTCGAAAGTCTTCCATTTTACGCAGTTCTTTAACGTCATCTTTGATTGCGACACCAGTTTTGAGTATGGTTTCGGACTCAAGTAATGGTCGCAAAGGTGCCAAGGTTTTACTCAGGCTGATTCGAAAGAGATAGACGCACTCGAGGGTGCCAAGTTGGATGAGCGCGGGGGGATAGTATTCGCCCTTTTTGAAGCTCGGTCGGGTCTCAGTGTCGAAGCCAAGGACAGTTTCATGTCTTAGTTTCTCAACTGCTTGAGTCATCTCCTCTACGGTTGTAAGTATTTCGATGCGGCCTTCCCAACTAATGAGAGGAAGTTCGTTGATTTCTGCTTTGGAGATCTTGCGTGGCTCAGTTTTCGCTGAGGTGTTGTTATCAGACATGTAAAAAGTTGTTGGAGAGTACTGGCTTTTTATTAGGCAGCAATTGCTCAGCTATGCATTAATCACTAAGCCATCGTAGGCGAGGATGATACGGCGAGGAAAGAGAGAGTCCCTATGGGGATAATTTTCTTGGTTGAAGCTGCTTTGAAATTGCAGGCTTCCTGCGTGGACTTTTTCGATGTCGCTGTCCTCATGAGCTGGTTCGTGATGGAAGATGATGAGTTGTTTGACTTGCGCACGGGCTGCGAGTTCGACCGCAGTGATGTGATCCGAGTGACCCCAGTTGCGCTTGTCGGTTGTGGCTTGCTGAAAGGTATATTGACCATCGAAAATAAGTATATCCGCACCTTGAAAGAAATCAACGAATCGATAATTTGGATTGCGTGCTTCTGGTCCATGCTCGGAGTCCGTCGAGTAGATCACGCATTGGTCGTCTTGCTCGAAGCGATAGCCCCAGGAATCACCTGGATGTTGCTGCTTAATTGTGCGGATGGTGACGTCGCCGACTCGAAATGAATCGCCGGGCTCGCGGATATCAAATTCGATGTCTGCATGCATGCTCTCAAACGGCACAGGGAAGTAGGGAGCAGCCATTTGAGCACGTAGTGCGGCTTCAGTCTCTTTGTGGAAGCCGTGGAAGATGATTCGATTCCCAGGGACGTATGCGGGGCTGAAAAAAGGGAAGCCTTGAATGTGATCCCAATGTAGATGGGAAATGAAAATATGGTAAGTTTTAGGAGAGGCACCTTCAGGTTGAGCGAGTGCGAAGTCGCGTATGCCAGTGCCTGCATCGCATAGAATGACTTCTTCATTCCCGGCTTCAATTTGCACACAAGAGGTATTGGCCCTGTAAGTGCCGCACATATTGTGCGGAAGTGAGTCGATGAATGTATCTACTTCCGCCTCGGAGCTGAAACGTTGATTTCGGGCAGCCCACAGTGCAGCGCTAACCTTGCTTCTGATGTTGGCAGAGGATGCGGGTGAAGGCAGGGAGCCACAGGAGCCCCAAATGATAGCTTTAATACTCACAGTAATGATGTATGCGTGACTATGCGTCTCTCGACGACTGAGTCAAAGCAAAGGATGTGCGGCGGCGAGTTAAAGCAGGCATGTAGCTCTTGAGTCGCTCGGCCGGCAGATGTGACTTAGAGCCGAAGTAACAGGCTCATCCCATATGAGCCAAGCCATCCGATACAAAGGGAAATCAGTCGGGCTATGAGGGTCATTTGTAGGGCAGTCCCTAAATCATGCACTTGGGTCATTACTCTTAAGAGTACCAGCATAATCATGAAGCTAATGCCGATTCGTGCGGGATTAAATACTCCAAGCTCGAGTGTCCCAAATAAAATTGCGCCGACTGCAGCGACGATCAAACAGATAGTCAGTATTTGTTGAGGCTGAAAGCGATAGTCGCTGAATTGAAATGCGACCTTCAGAACAATGAAGGGAATAGCCAGTTCGATAATGAATTCGATCAACGCGATGAGGGCCAAGTTTATCGTAGCAGATCGGCTTTGCTGCTGCATCCGGGCATCGTAGGAGTCCAACGTCCGAGCTAAATCTTGCATGCCTTGAACGTAATCAGAATCAGTGTCATTCTGGATGACCGAAAGATTCTGGGAGCTTTCTGTGATCGTCAGCTGATCACGCATGAGAGGCAAGGCGAGCGTATCTTTGATGAGTGCTGCGGGCGATTCCTCTAAAGTGTCAGTGTCTTGAAGGCTGATCTCAGCTTTGATGAGTTGATTGAATTCGTCACTACTCGGTGTTTCACCTTGTGCTGCCACTGTATGGCTCGGCATAAGGGCATAAAATAAGCTTAGAAACGCTAATAGGGTAACTTTCATAAATCAGGGTAGTAGATGTAACGAATTACTTACTGGAGCGTAGGTCAACACTCTAGGTTACCCCGTTCGACTTTTGGGCTTATTTGTGGCACGTCGAAACACCAGACGTGTATTTGTGCTATTGCGCCTTTAGGTAATAAGCGAGAAACGACTATAAATCGCCAGAGTCACTGATTGTGATTTGGGTTTTAAAGAGTTAGCGAGGCCCGCTAGGAATCACCGTTACGCGGGCTTGTGTGCCTTTTCAGCTTCCTCGCGGGCGGCTTTTGTCATCCGTACCACGTTTCGCACGGGATTTTTTGTGATTACGTTGCCACCGGTGCCACGGCCGCGCACTGAGAGTTCACTGAAAAGGACTTCCTCCTCTGTCTTACGGAGGCGCGGAGCTGGCTTGAGGTTGACTTTAATTGCGTCTGGATTACCGCCTTCTGTCGGGTAGCAAGAAATATAAAAAACGCGTGAACCAGGTTTGCCTTTGGTCAGATCGTATTCCTTATCTCGCGTGACGCCGCCAATGGTGAAATGCTTCGCAACTGTCGGGCCAGTGCGGCCGTCACGATAGACCATACAGTAGGTCAGGGCGTTGGGTTCCGCGCGATTGAAGACGTCGATGTGAAGGATGTGTTTACCAAAGAAGGCTTTGCTGCTGACTTTAGAGACGATCAGCTTTCCTTCTTGATTGATAGTGATCAGATCGCTGAGGCTGGAGCATTTGCAGACGGCTTCGTCTTTCTTCATCCCAATGCCAGCAAAGCCCTCCTTGCGGTCAACGAAGAGAGTCTCGTTGGCGATGACTACTTCGTGTGCGACCACTTTTTTAAAGGACGCGAGCTCGGTCTTACGCTCTCGGCCATTGCCATATTTCTTAATCAGCTCCTTGAACCAGCGGATGGTGTATTTGGTGAGTTGTTTAAGATAGCGCTGTGTGGTAGCAATGGCCTCTTCGAGGCCTTTGATTTGTTCGTCGGCGCGGATCGCGTCGAATTTGGAGATACGCTTAATCTTTATTTCCAGCAGTCGTAGAATGTCGTCGCGATTGATTTCACGTTTAAATAGCTTCTTAAAGGGTTTTAAGCCTACGTTGACTGTTTCGATCACAGCTTCCCAAGTCTCTTCGTCTTCGATACGGCGGTAAATACGTTTCTCGATGAAGATTTTTTCCAGTGACGAGAAGTGCCATTTCTCTTCAAGTTCAGCGAGTTCAATCTCGAGTTCTAATTTGAGTAACTCACGAGTTTTCTCGGTTGCGAGATAAAGTAGATCTTGAGCGGAGTAGAAGTGTGGCTTCTCGTTCTCGATGACACAGATGTTAGTGGAGATCGAGACTTCGCAATCAGTAAAGGCGTAGAGAGCTTGTTCGGCAGTCTCAGCGTCGACGCCTGTAGGTAAGTAGACGAGGATCTCGACTTGATCCGCGGTGTTATCTTCGACGCGCTGAATCTTGATTTTGCCCTTTTCATTCGCGGCAATGATTGAGTCAATGAGGGAAGTGGTGGTTTTGCTGAACGGTAGTTCGGTGATAGCCAGTATGTTCTTCTTACGTGCTTCGATCCGAGCGCGGCATTTTACGCGACCGCCGCGCTTGCCGTTGTTGTATTCCGAGACGTCGGCAATTCCTCCAGTGGGGAAATCAGGGACGATTTCTGGAGTTTCCTTGCGCAGAAAGGAGATGCAGCCTTCGAGAAGTTCGATAAAATTGTGCGGCAGAATCTTGCAGGATAAGCCGACCGCGATCCCTTCGGCACCTTGGGCGAGTAGCAGTGGGAATTTTACGGGCTGTGTCTCAGGCTCTTTGTTGCGGCCATCGTAGGACGCTAGCCAGTTGGTGGTCTTGGGATTAAAAACCACTTCGAGGGCAAACTTTGACAGCCGTGCTTCGATGTAACGAGCTGCGGCAGCAGAGTCGCCAGTCAGCGTATTACCCCAGTTGCCCTGCATATCGATCAGTAGCTCTTTTTGGCCAAGCTGCACCATGGCATCGCCGATAGAGGCATCGCCATGCGGGTGATATTTCATGGTATTACCGATGACATTGGCTACTTTATTGTAGCGCCCGTCTTCGAGTTCACGCATGGAGTGCAGAATCCGGCGCTGCACTGGCTTGAGCCCGTCGTTGGCGTGGGGTACTGCGCGCTCAAGTATAACGTAGCTGGCGTAGTCGAGAAACCACTCGCTAAACATATCGTCGACGTGGCCAGAGTCGGGCTTCATCTCGAAGATGTCGTCAGGTTCTGATGCCTCCAAATCGAGTGTGGGCTCGTTGCTGCTTGCTTCAGCAGGGGTTTCGAGCGGGAATTCTAGGTTGTCGTCGTCGGAGGGCTTTTGTTTGCGGGGCATCTTTGGAAAAACTGAAAGTCGGGTCTGTCGAAGTACAATACTTTGATTTGTGCTACTTTCAGAGATGGAGACGGATGCGCACGGATCAAGTGTGAATTACAGGTTTGTTGCGGATTTGGCTTTTGGCAGCTGTTGTCAAACTGCGAAATTGAAGTCTGAAGCTGCGTTTTTTAGGAGTCGCGCCGACACGCTGTGTTTTTTTACATGAGTGGATTGAGGGAAAAAAATATAAAAATGGGCTTTTAGACTCATTGAAAACTTTTTTTACTTATCATACGGAAGCGGTCTGTTAGACTATTTATATGTTGAGCAACGATTCACCAAACACACAGCATAAAGCGCTCTTAAAGTGGGCGGAAAAAATGATTACACTGTGCGAGCCAGCGGCGGTACATTGGTGTGATGGCTCGCAAACCGAAGCGGATGCTTTATTTGCCGCAATGGTGGAGCGTGGCATGTGTATTAAGCTGAATGAGCAGAAGCGGCCGAATAGTTATCTCTTCCGTTCAGATCCCAACGATGTGGCACGAGTTGAGTCAAAAACCTTTATCTGCTCACAAAACAAGCATGCTGCAGGCCCCACCAATAATTGGGAAGAGCCCCGCACGATGCGTCGCAAGATGAAGCGGCTTTTCAAGGGCTGTATGCATGGCCGTACCATGTATGTCATTCCCTTCAGTATGGGCCCAATCGGTGGGCCGATCTCCAAGGTTGGGGTCGAAATTACGGACTCACCCTATGTCGTGGTCAATATGCGTATCATGGCACGGATTGGGGATTCGGTGTTGGAGGTACTGGGTAATGACGGCTTCTTCGTACCATGCTTGCATTCGGTCGGTTGCCCTTTAGGGGAGGGAGTGGAGGATGTGATCTGGCCTTGTGATCCAGAGAATACTCATATTGTTCATTTCCCAGAAGAGCGCACCATTGTCTCATACGGCTCTGGCTATGGCGGTAATGCCTTGCTAGGTAAAAAGTGCCTCGCTCTGCGGATTGCATCGACTTTGGCCCGTGATGAGGGCTGGATGGCGGAGCATATGTTGATTCTTGGAGTCGAAGAGCCAGATGGGCGAAAGACATATGTGACGGCCGCTTTCCCGAGTGCCTGCGGTAAGACCAACTTTGCGATGCTCATTGCTCCGCAAGCAATGCAAGGATACAAGGTAACATGCGTTGGTGATGATATTGCGTGGATCAAGCCAGGGGCGGATGGGTGTTTGTACGCGATCAATCCAGAAGCTGGATTTTTCGGAGTAGCTCCAGGGACTTCCTACAAGACCAATCCGAATGCGATGGATTCGTGCGCGAAGGATTCGATCTTTACCAATGTGGCATTGACCGATGATGGCGATGTGTGGTGGGAGGGCATGACCGATGAGGTGCCCTCGCATTTGATCGATTGGAAGGGCAATGACTGGACGTCTGAGAGTGAGGCCCCCGCATCACACCCGAATAGCCGTTTTACGGCACCGGCTGCGAATTGTCCCGTAATTGACTCGGATTGGGAGAAGCCAGAAGGGGTGCGCATTCATGCGATGGTCTTTGGTGGTCGGCGCGTGAGCGACGTACCGTTGGTGACGCAGGCTTTTAATTGGGGGCATGGCGTCTATCTTGGGGCTACGATTGGTTCGGAAATGACTGCTGCAGCTGAAGGCGCAGTTGGACAGGTCCGGCGAGATCCAATGGCAATGTTACCGTTTTGTGGATACCATATGGGGGATTATTTCCGACATTGGATTAACATGCAGCGAGAGCTGAAAGAAACGCCACGCGTATTTAATGTGAATTGGTTTCGCAAAGATGCAGAGGGGAACTGGTTATGGCCGGGATTTGGTGAGAATATGCGTCCATTACGTTGGATCGTTGAACGCGCGACGGGTCGTGCGGGCGGTCTGGAGACGCCGATTGGTTGGATGCCCAGATATCAGGATTTGGATTGGCGGGGCATTGATTTCTCAGAGGATGCTTTTAACAAGCTGATGCAGATTGATAATGAACGATTGAAGATGCAGACGCTGCAGCACGAGGAACTGTTTTTGAAGCTGTTTGAGAATTTACCGAAAGAAATGATCTTCGAGCGGGAATTATTAATTTCTCGTTTGTAGTATGCCGCTGCCACTTAGCTTTTTAGCTGGTCGGCGCCAGTTAAGAGCAGTGATAGGGCATCGAAATACCTTGGCAGGCCGTATTGATGTCATTTGATTCAGGCGGGTATGAAATTCCTATGTTGCCTATTGGCGTTGTGCTCCTTGTCAGCCTGTAAAAGTTCGTCGCTAACCCCGATCAATAGCGGTTCTGATCCGAAGTGGACAGGTGTAAACACGTATGAGGTATTGGTAGCGGTCCAGGCATATACGCCTGAGACGCGGTTATTGTTTGAGCGTGACCTCGCAATTGCCTTAAAAAAAGAAGGTATTCGTGCTGTGCCCTCTTACACAGTGTATCCGAATATCGCTTTACTCAATGGAGATACGTTTTCTAAATTTCTCGCCGCAGACCCAAGGCTAGCGGTGTTATTCATTCAAGCTAAGAACGTGAGCAGGCAGCAGACGAATACAAATAAGGAAGAAAGTACGCTATTTTCAAATTTAATGCGTGGTGGGGATTGGGATACGACGTTTGTGGCTCTACTGGAAGGCGGGCTTTACGTACAGGGTCAAACGGATGCGGTTTGGTGGAATCGTGTTAAGTTGGAAGCCAAGGACCAAGACGTAGCCGATGTGGTGCAACGCTACGCCCGCGAATTGATCAAGGCGATGAAGCAGGGTGGTGCGATCAGTCGGTTGCGATAAAGGATACGCCTACCAATGTTCTCACTCTGCGCGCCGACTAAGCGCTCGGCGTAACGCCTTTTTTTAGTAGGATGTTACCGTATTTGGCAGTGTCACCAGTCATCACAACGGCGAAAGCGCCTTTGGCACGTTCATAAAATGCGAAGCGCTCGATGCGCTCGATTGCTGCGGCATCGGGAGCATGGGTCTCGATTATTGCGCGGTAGTTGATCTCGACTTCTGGGTCGAGCGTATCACCAGCGACCGCAGCCATCATGGCCAACGGTGCCGGTACATAAGCATCGAGCTCAAAGAGTGGCAGGACAGCGTCCAACAGCTCGGTAATGTGCAGCCCATCTGCGCGAACGACTGTCTCATTAAAGGAATCTCCGGGGAAGTGCGCGTCCGCCAGAATGATTTCATCACCATGGCCCATTCGCGCAAGCGTGGCTAATAATTCTGGAGAGATGAGTGGTGAAATTCCTTTAAGCATGCGACTCGTCTAATTGGTATTGATATTATCGAATAAGAACTCCCTTGCCTCTTAGCAGTTAAGAAGCAGCAAAAAACTTAGATTTTAAGTGTAAAGCGGACCATACGATTCGCAGGCGCGGAAGTCGGCACCTTCAAGGTCAGTGGTGCCGAAAGCGCGCCATGCGCTCGGGCGGAAAACGCGCGTCTCCTCGACATTATGCATGTAGACCGGGATGCGCAGCATCGATGCCAGTGTGATATAGAGATGCCCCACGTGGCCAGCAGTCATCACACAATGGTTGGCGCCCCAGTTGTTCATCACTTCATAAGTCGAACTGAATGCACCTGCACCCGTCAGGCGCGGAGCGAACCAGGTTGTCGGCCAAGTTGGGTTGGTGCGTTGGTCGAGTGCATCGTGCACCTTGTTGGGTAGATCAACGGTCCAACCTTCCGCAATCTGTAGGCATGGTCCCAGGCCGGATGCGAGATTGAGCCGAATCATCGTGGCTTTCATCCCACCCTTGGTACGGAAGCGCGTACTCAAGCCACCACCTGGGAAATACTCAGTGATCGATGGGTGCCATGTTGTATTTTTAAGGCTGGCAGCAGCTTCCTCGTCGGTGATTTCCCAGTAAGGTTTCATGGTCGGGTTACCAGCAGCATCAGTCTGGTCGCCAGTACCATCCAGTGCCGCCGGGCCTGAGTTGATCAAGTGCAGCAATCCGTCGGCAGCTTCACCGTCAAGCTTGTGTCCACCTGAAACACGCTCGACTGCATCTGGACTCCAATAAGTGCGCAGGTCTGCAAAAATTTGCGCGCTGTTGGTGAGTAGTTGGCCGAAAAGCATGCCCGCGCCATTTAGCGCATCGTTTTCAGTCGCGACAATATACGGAGGGCGTTTGCCGTTCCAATCAAAGGATGTATTGAGAATCGCTTCCATGAAATCGCCGTTCGGAAAATGATCGGTCCATTGACGTTGGCCTTGGAAGCCCGCTGCAATTGCGTAGTGGCCTTGCGCTTGCTCACCATAGCCTGCTTTTGTGAGTTCGTCGTTACCGACCATGAGGTCGCGGGCGATCAGTGCCATCTTAACCGAGTCTTGCCATTCTGTGTCGATTTGTTCGCGGCTACGCTGGGTGTCGTCACTGTTGTAGTCCTTGCCCTCCGGGCAATTTTCTTTGACCCAAGCCAGCGCTTTTTCGAACTCGACCTGATCGTAGGTCCCTTTGCTCATGCGGCCCGCGATTTCAGACATGTCGATGGCCTCGACCCGCATGCCGAGGCTGCGCTCCCAGAAGGAAGTGTCGACGACGGAGCCAGCAATGCCCATCGATGTGCCACCCATCGAGAGATAAGCTTTGCCTCGCATGTAGGCGACCGCGAGACCGGCACGGGCAAAGTTAAGCAGTTTCTCGACGACGTCTTCAGGCATCGTTTCGTCGCCCGCTTCTTGCACATCCTTGCCATAAATACCGAAAGCAGGAATACCTTTCTGGGTATGGCCTGCTAGGGCGGCAGCAAGGTACACAGCACCCGGACGTTCAGTGCCGTTGAAGCCCCAAATTGCTTTCGGGCGGTGTGGATCCATGTCCATTGTCTCAGAGCCATAGCACCAGCAAGGAGTTACAGTAAGACTCAGGCCGACCCCTTCGCGCTGGAATTTTTCTTCGCAGGCTGCGGCTTCACGCACGCCGCCGATGTTACTGTCGGCAATCACACATTCGACTGGGCTGCCATCGAGGTTACGCAGCTCTTTGCTGAAGAGCGTTGCGACACGTTTGGCCATATTCATGGTGATGTCTTCGAGCGACTCACGGACGCCACCGAGGCGGCCATCAATAGTGGGGCGAATGCCTATTTTCGGGAAGGGGAATGGGTGTTTGGTCATGTCCAACAGATTAGCAGTAATGACACTTGCCTGTTAGTCATATTACTGACTTTATATGGATATTATTGAACGATAAATCTATTTTTTTGTAATGGAAAAATCCCCTCTGGAGCTGTCTCCGCAAGTGCGACACGCGCGTTATGCTACCTTTTCAAGACCGACAGAGGGTGTTGAGCGTCTTTTTATGGCCGGCTATGAGGAGTGTGCGCCTGATTATATAATTAACCGAATTGATTTCCCATTTTGGACATTAGAGGTGGTCGTAGGTGGGTATGGATCGTTTCGCGAAGATCGGCAATTGCGCCAATTGCGGTATGGGTCAGTATTCACCCATGGGCCAGGCATCGTGCAGCATTTTGGCAATGAACCGGAGCGCCCGTTTAGAAAGTATTTCTTTGCCAATGGAGGGCGTGAGTTCCCAATGGCTTGGCATGCGATCGGGCTCAGGCCGGGCAAGGTAATACAACTGGGTGATGTATCATCGCTAGTTGGTAATATGGATAAAATTGTAGATGAGGGCCAACAGAGTGATGCGCAGACCGCCCAAGTCGTAGACGGTCTTGAGGCGGTACTGTTGGCATTGATTGCACGGCATCAAGTGTCGGCGAGTGGAGTGAAGTCTGCTTCGCGCGTGGTCTATGAGTTGGCGATGGAAATTTTGCTACGGGAGTATAAAAGTTTGCAGACCCTGTCTGATTTGGCGGCACGCTCCGGATACAGCAGTGAGTATCTCTGTCGCATTTTTAAGAAATACCACGGTGAGTCGCCTTATCAGGTGTTACTACATCGGAAGATGAGTGCGGCATGGCTGCTATTGCGCGACGGTCAGTTGCAGGTCGGTGCCGTGGGCCGCGAGCTTGGTTATGATGATCCGCTGCATTTTTCACGAGTCTTCCGCAAAGTCATGGGCTGCCCTCCGAGTTCAGTGGGATTGGGATAGGATGAGGGGGGCAATAGGCATAGGCCTGGGTCCTAATGAGTGACTAAAAAAGCCCGCCTTAATGAGGCGGGCTTTAGCGAGATTCGCTAATGGTCGTTTAGATTTTGTCGACGATGGCGTCGGCTAAGCCGTAGTCGATCGCTTCTTTGGCGGTCATGTAGAAGTCGCGATCAGTGTCTTGCTGAATCTTTGTGAGCTTTTGTCCGGAGCTTGCGGCGAGGATCGCGTTGAGTTCGTCGCGAAGGCGCTCCATCTCCTGTGCTTGGATATGAATGTCAACGGCGACGGCGACCATTTGTCCGGAGATAAGTGGCTGATGTATCAACACCCGAGAGTGCGGATATAGGAAACGCTTGCCCTTGTCGGCGCCGCAGAGGAGGATTGAGCCCATGCTGGCTGCCATCCCCGTGACGACGACTTTAATTGGTGAGCTGATCAACTTCATTGTATCATACACGGCCATGCCAGCTGTGATTGAGCCGCCCGGGGTATTGATGTAAAAAGTGATCTCTTTGCCCGGTGCATCCGCTTCGAGGTAGAGTAGCTTCTCAGTAATATCACGTGCTGACTTGTCAGAGACCTCTCCCCATAGAAAAATTTTACGCTCTTTGAGGAACGTTTCTTGAATCTTAGGGCCTGCGCCTTTGTCGGTGTCTTTAGTCTTTTTATCTGCCATGGAAGTGTGTGTTTGGATTAAATTTGGATTGTGTAAGTGCTCGTAAGATTAGCATTCGATTTTTTCGACACGCCGCGTGTGGCGTCCGCCTTCAAACTCGGTGTCGAGCCAGATGCCCACGATCTTCAATGCGAGTGCTTCATTGACAGGGCGAGCGCCGATAGCGATGCAATTAGCATTGTTGTGCTCCTTGGTCATTTGCGCGGACCATTCGTCCCAGCACAGACCGCAACGTACGCCTTTAACTTTATTTGCGACGATCGCTTCGCCGTTACCGCTGCCTCCGAGCACAATGCCGTAATCGGCCAGTCCATCAGCGACAGCTTGCGCTGCAGGGCGGATAAAGTCGGGATAGTCGCAGGAGGCGTCGGAGGTGCAGCCGCAGTCAATGACTTGGTGCCCGCGCTCGCGTAGCAATTGAATGATAGGCTCTTTCAGCGGAAAGCCAGCGTGATCAGTGCCAATTGAAACTGTTAGGGTTGTGTTGCTCATTTAAGGTGAAGAGTAAAAACGTGCTGTTGTTAGGAGCGCAATACACAATCATAACGAAATGCGGATCCTTACTTTTACAAGTTGTTTCAGTATCTGAATCTCCGAATGGAAGCAGATACTGTGTTTTGGTCAAATACCGGATTGATTTAAAGCCTTGGTTCAGCGGTATATATTGTAAATCGAACGAAAAAAGAGTTGCGCTAACCACTCAAGCACCTAATTTCCGCTCTTTTTTCAAAATCCAACAGAGAGAATTTTAGTTATGCCAAGAGAGCACGTAATGATCGAATGCACTGAAGCCCGCGCTGAAGGCAAACCAGTGTCCCGCTATATGACGTCCCGCGATAAAAAGCAGCAGCCAGATCGCGTCGAAAAGAAGAAGTATAACAAGTTTCTTCGCCGTCATACATTGCACCGCGAAATCAAGAATTAGTCTTGGTTTGTGAAAGTATTTTCTAAAAACCCGTCTTTTAGGCGGGTTTTTTTGTGTCGAATAGGGACGGTTCGTTGGTGAGTTTGGCGTTTGATCGCAGGGAATTCACAGCTCTTGTGCGACACCAAGAGCGCGATACATGTCCAGTCTTAACAATGCCAGAATGATTGTCTCACAAAGTCCATACAGCCAAATATTCTAAAACCGAGGCGGTGATGGGTTTGCGCTGCTTTCCAGTTGTTTAGCGAAAGTACTGATGGCCCTACACAATTGTTGTTCGTTGTGCCGCTATAAGATTGAGAGCAGGTAGCATTGCGATTACTTTTCCTTGGATGGACTAGGTGCCATAAAAAACCTCAGCGGTGAACTGAGGTTTTGTTAGAAATTATTTTTTGCCAGCTGCACGGGTGCTACGCCAATTTTCACGGTGTTTACGAATCCAATCCAGAAGTGCGCGCTCGAAGCCAATGTCTTTACCTTTTTTCTCTGATTCAATCCACTTGTGCCGCAGGATTTCATCGCGCTCAGCGAGGAATTCTTGATACAAGGTCGAGCGCTGAGCGAAGTCTGAAGAAGAACTAGCAGATGTGTTGGTGGGTGACATGTCTTTATTATCCTTACTCATCAGAGGCAATATGCCAGAAGTTAAATCAATACGATGAACATAAAGTGACATTTTTGTGACTGGCTAGTCCAAAAACCCCCAACAAGCATATTTGCTCCAAAATTAAGTATGGAGTTGATCGATGATTCGGCGAGCGACTTTGAAAAATTCTTTGGCGGCAACTGATTCAGGATCACTGACTACGATAGGAATACCGTTGTCACAGCCTTCGCGGATCGCTGTATCGATCGGAATTTCGCCCAGTAAAGGTGTTTCTAAACTCTCCGCAGTTGAGGCTCCACCACCTTCCCCAAATAAGTGTTGGCGTGTGCCATCGTCAGCTTCGAGATAGCTCATATTCTCGACGACTCCGAGATAGGGGACATTGACCTTTTCAAACATTCGCGCTCCGCGACGGGCGACATTGGAGGCTGCCGGTTGTGGCGTCGTTACGATCACCGCTCCATCCAGTGGAATTGTTTGCACTAGAGATAGTTGTGCATCGCCTGTGCCTGGCGGTAGATCGACAACTAGGATTTCTAGTTCGCCCCAGTTTACATTTTGCGCAAACTGCTGAATGGTCTTCATGATCATCGGGCCACGCCAAACGACGGGGGTGTCTTCGTCCACCAGAAAGCCCATCGACATTGTGCTGACACCGAAATTCTGAAGCGGGAGAATCAGGTCGTTCTCGATTTCTGGACGACCCGCAGCGCCTAGCATCAGTGGAATGGATGGTCCGTAGATGTCACAGTCCATAATGCCGACGCCCGGCTTTCCGTCTGCCTCGAGTAAACGTTGGAGCGCACACGCGAGGTTAACAGTGACAGTTGATTTACCGACACCGCCCTTGCCGCTGGCTACGGCGATTGCGAATTTCACATTTTGCATCGCAGCGCTACTGGCTGGAGCATTGCCATTGGCGGCGCCATTGGGACTGGGCTGATTTTGCGGCGTAGAAATTTCCATCTGGACTTTGACGTCCTGAACTCCTTCGAGCGCGCCTACGGTCGCCTTAATGTCCGCGGCGATCTGCTCAGGGATTTTGGTATCACCGGTGGTGATCTCGATGCCGATAAGTGCTTCGCCGTTATTGAATTCGACATTTCTAACAAGGCCGAAGGAGATGATATCACGGCTGAATCCGGGGAATTTGACCGTTTTAAGAGCTGCTTTGATGCTATCTGTATCCACTGTAAATTTTGGTTGAAGAAGGGTGCAGATTGAAACTCTTAGCCTGCGACTCAACACGAATCGGCTGATTTCTTGTCGAAACTTAGCGATTATGAGTGAACATATTCAGTCTGCGGTTTGATTCCAGTTAAGTTTGGAATGTTAGACTCCTGAAAAGAGATGAAAAATGATTTACCAAGTGGATTTGCGTTTGCGGTTCACTCAGCCCTTCGGCTATTTCTTTTGTATGCGCTTGTTTTACTATTTTTGTCTATGCATTACATCGTCTTTGGGGCTGACAGTTGCTGCCACTGCAGAGTTGATTGATGCGGGTGAGGTGACTCGTCAAGGAGCAGGGCGACTTGCGATCGCGGTGACTAGCAGCGACGCATCGCTCGCAAAGTTGGCGCGTCGAGCCTTCGGTCTGCATGGTGGGTGCACCGTGACGCCTGCTTCGAAAGCAGCCTTTACGATAGAGATTGAGCGGGCAAGTGAATCGTCAGTGACGCTGGTCATCAGTTCTGCGGGGCAGGAGCAATTGCGCCGCACGGTTCCCGGGAGTGATTTACAAAATGCGACGCTGCGGGCCTGCGATATGGCTGTTGAGGCGACTTTGCATATTCCGGGATTCTTTGCAGGAAAGTTGGCGTTCGTGGGTAAGCAACGCGGGGTGTCAGAGCTTTACACTAGCGATCTATTATTTGGGCGAGTGCGCTCGTTGACGGCAGATCGTGCGCTGATCACTGGCCCAAGTTGGTCTGCGGATGGCACCAAGCTACTGTACACGACTTACTATAAGACTGGCCGGCCAGATATTTATAGGATCGATTTGAATAGTGGCTTAAAGAAGCCGGTCGCCACCTATAAAGGCACGAACTCGGGCGGAGCGTTCAGTCCGGATGGACGAAGCATTGCGATGTCGCTGTTTGCCTCTGGAAGTGCGGAAATTTATGTTGGCGATGTGACGGGGCGCAACCCGCGTCGTTTGACGAAAAATAAAAGCTTGGAAACATCACCCACATGGTCTCCCGATGGCCGTCGTTTGGCCTTTACCTCGGACGCGCGTGGCAAGCCACAGATCTATCAAATCTCAGCAACTGGTGGCCCGATGCGCCGTATTCCAACCAATGTCAGTAGCCATTGCTCCGAGCCTGCATGGAATCCGCTGAAAGAAAATCTGATTGCCTTTACCGCTGCCGTCAGCGGTGGCTTTCAAATTTGTGTGTATGATTTTAAAGCGGGCAAAAGTCAGGTGCTGACTGCGGTTTCACAGTCCGCGGTGGAGCCTACATGGTTAAACGATGGTCGGCACTTGGTATTTACCCAACGACAAAAGGGGCGCGCACGATTGATGCTGCTCGATTCTGAGACCAAGAAAGTGAGTGCGTTGCACTCCCCGGAGTTTGGTGATGCGTTGTCGGCTAGCTTCGTTTATTAAATTGGAATGCCGGAAAGTTGTCACAATCAGTTGTTGAAGGTCTCTGCCCTTGTGGCGTCTGCGCTTGCGCAGGCCAATTTGAGCGGCTCCCTTGACTTCGGGCCGCCGCAAGCGACGACGCCACGTGAGAACTTTCGCAATGACAGCCTAGCTGCCTGCGTTGACGAATAGCATCGTTGCTTTTCAGTCAAAAGCTGTCCTATCTTATCGACATGAATTGGAACAAAGTCCGTGAGTTTGAAGACATCATTTACGAAAAATGCGATGGCATTGCCAAAGTGACGATTAATCGTCCGCACCGTCGCAACTCGTTTACACCGGATACCGTCACCGAGATGATCGAAGCCTTCACCGATGCGCGTGAAGACACTTCGATCGGAGTCGTCTTGTTGACTGGCTTCAATCCGCAGACCGATGGTAAGTTCGCATTTTGCGCGGGTGGTGATCAGAAGATCCGTGGGCACAAGCAAGGTGGCTACATCGGTAAAGACGGCGTGCCACGTCTGAATGTGCTCGAGTTGCAAAAGTTAATTCGTTCGATGCCAAAGGTCGTGATCGCACTGGTCGCCGGCTACGCGATCGGCGGTGGGCATGTATTGCACGTCGTCTGTGATATGACGATTGCTGCAGACAATGCTGTGTTTGGTCAGACTGGGCCAAAGGTCGGCAGCTTTGACGGTGGTTTTGGCTCCAGTTATCTAGCACGTATCGTCGGCCACAAGAAGGCGCGCGAGATTTGGTATTTGTGCCGCCAATACAACGCGCAAGAGGCGATGGATATGGGCTTGGTTAACAAGGTCGTGCCGTATGAGCAACTCGAGGCCGAAGGTGTGGCATGGGCAAATGACGTGCTTCAGCATAGTCCACTCTCGATCCGTTGCCTCAAGTCTGCATTCAACGCTGACGTCGATGGACAGCAAGGCCTGCAGGAGTTGGCCGGTAATGCGACCCTGCTTTACTACATGACCGAAGAGGGTGAGGAAGGGCGCAAGGCATGGAACGAAAAGCGCGCGCCCGACTTTAAGAAATACCCTTGGCTGCCGTAGGTGGGTACTGCCTGACTAACTCGCATCGACCCATTTACCGTGCTCTTTGATTAGGTCAATCAGGCGGTCGAGGGCTTCTTCGGCGGGGACGTTATATTTTACGCACTCTTTGCCTACGTAGAGATTGATCTTGTCAGGGGCTCCACCGACGTAGCCAAAATCTGCGTCAGCCATTTCTCCTGGGCCATTGACGATGCAGCCCATGATTGCGATGGTTACGCCTTTCAAATGATCGGTGCGCGCGCGAATCGTTTGAGTGACGCTTTGTAAATCAAACAAGGTGCGGCCACAGCTCGGACAGGCGACAAATTCGGTCTTAGTGATCCGAGCGCGTGCGCCTTGTAAAATATTGTAGGCCAAAGTGGTCGCTTTTTCAAGCAATGGCTCGGTCTCGATACTGATTGCGTCGCCGATTCCGTCGCAGAGCAAGGCACCACTCAGGATACTGCATTCGAGTAGGCGATTAGAGAAATAGTCTTTTGTTGCGAGTGTATTGGTTCGTGTGTTGCGTATCCAAATCGGTACGTCGGGTACGAAGGCCTGCGCGGCTTCGGCTAGGGCTCGGTAACTGCCAACGGGGTGGTTGGGCGATTCTGATGCAGAGCCCGAGCAAGCTCGGACGCCACTGGTTAGGATTAGGCGCTCACTGCCCATCGGGGCGAGTTGTGCGCCGATTTCGTCGCGTAGTGCGTCGGCTTGGCAATCGATTGCGCAATTGAAACCTTTTTGGCGACAGAACTGTAGTAGGTTGGTCGCGTAAAAGGCGTCTTCCTTTTCGATGTGTTGCAAGAGAGTGATGCCAGCTAGGCCGTCTGTTGGCCATTCGAAGGCTTCAAGGTCAGTGAGATCTACTGCCTCGGAGAGTTCGAGGACGAAGGCTTGCACGACGCTGTGCAGGGCTTCGTGTAGTCCAGTAAATGCTTCGAGGTCGCCGCTGTTGTTGACGTCAACTTGTAAGCCTTCGAGCTTACTTTCTTTAAGTGACGTCTGCGTGCGGCAGACGTCTTGTATGATTTCGTTCGCTGCGCTGAGAGGGTGCGCTGTCTTGATGATGACTGCGGGGGCGAGTTCGCCGCCGATACGACAGTTGGGTCCGAGTTCGATCACGCGTGTGTTGCGACGTCGGTAGTCGAAGGGATCTATGCTGTCTTTGTTTGGCTCGAGAATCGGAGTATCTGCGTTCTGTTTCCATAGGGCCATGGCTTTGTCAGCAAGGTCACGAGCGACGGGCACTTCATAAATCGGATCTTCGGTAAGCGAGACACGAATGGTGTCGCCGAGTCCATCGTTGAGCAGGGTGCCGATCCCGATCGCGCTCTTAACGCGAGCGTCTTCGCCGTCGCCAGCCTCAGTCACGCCGAGGTGGAGCGGATAGTTCATGCCTTCCTCAGCCATGCGTGCGGCTGCGAGGCGATAGGCCTCGATCATCACTTTTGGATTGCTGGCTTTCATTGAGAGGCAAATGTCATGATAGTTATGTCTCTCGGCGATGCGGATGAATTCGAGCGCACTTTCGACCATGCCCAGTGGCGAGTCGCCATAACGATTCATCAGGCGATCGGCAAGTGAGCCGTGATTAGTACCGATGCGCATAGCGCGGCCCAGCTCTTTGCAACGAAGTACTATCGGGGTAAAGGCTTCGTGCAACCGTTCGAGTTCTTCGGCGTAAGCGGCATCGGTATATTCGAGGACGGCGAATTTCTTTTTGTCCGCATAGTTGCCTGGATTGATACGTACTTTCTCGACGTGGAGAGCGGCCTCCATCGCAGCGGCGGGGAGGAAGTGAATGTCAGCGACCAATGGCACGTCACATTTGGCGGCGCGGAGTTGTTTAGAGATTTCGCCGAGCGCCTTGGCGGCGGCTTTGTTGGGTGCGGTGATACGGACGATCTCGCAGCCCGCTTCAGCGAGGGCAAGAGTTTGTGCGACGGTAGCATCGATGTCCTGCGTGTTAGTCGTCGTCATCGATTGGATGCGGACCGGATTGTCGCCACCGATGGCGACGTTGCCGACTTGGATGATGCGTGACTCGCGGCGTGTTGCCTGAAATCGAGAAGCGCAGTAATCGAGATTAGAAAGAGAGGGCTGAGACATTACTGATGACAGAGGCTAAGTGATCTTTTGAAACCACATGTAGATCCCCCAGAGATGGCGGAGCAATGAGTACGCATTTACGCAAATAAGAGAATGGGTTATTCCGAGTGCTGAGTGGCTTCAGTTACTTCCTCGATTTCAGGTGTTTGAATAGAAGTAGGCGATGCTTCCACACTTTGTCCGATACCGATATCCTGACCGACGCGTTTTACGTCGAAAAAGGAAATATAGAGTGCAAAAGAAATTAGCAGAATAAAGCATGCAGTAAAGGCGCCTTCCATTACTTTGCGTGGGATAGGCCGTCCAGTGATTTTTGCGATGGTGGCAAACAGCATGTGTCCGCCGTCGAGTACGGGAATCGGCAAGACGTTGAAGATCGCCAGATTGACGTTGATTAGAGCTAAAAACCAGATCAAGTCGACCCAGCCGTAACGCGCCATTGTCGTCAGTCCATGGACGATGCCGACTGGTCCGCTCATGTTGCGCACTTTGACGTCTGATTGGGGGCTGATGAGTGCCACGAGTGTCATTTTCATGGTATTCGCCATGATCGTGAGTTGCTCGATCGGCGTCCGGTGCACGCGCTCTGTTTCTGTTTCGTAATAGTAAGCAAAGCCAAAGCGTGGCGACGCTTCTCCGGGGGCAATACGTGGCTCAATAGGTAGGGTGATCTCTTCGCCCTTCCGTATGACAGTGACGTCAATACTGCCGCCAGGATGGTTTTGTAAATATACGCTAAGGAATGCGGAGGAGGTGATTGCTTCGCCGTTGAGCTTGATGGGTTGGTCGCCTGCAAGCATACCTGCTTCAAAGGCAGGCATATTTTCTTGTACCATGCTGACCACGAGTTCGGTGCCGGGTTGCACGCCGAGGGTGCGAATGTCTTCGGAGGAGATGAGTACAGGATGGGCCGTCATCGTGAGCTCTGTATCATCCCTACGAAGCATCACTTTAGTGGTCGGGATTCCCTCAGCATTGCGGCCAGTACTGGTCATCACCGCATTTTGCAGCTGCATCCAGTCGCCGATATGCTCGTTATCGACTTTGAGAATCGTATCGCCTGGTAGAATGCCTGCTTCGAATGCCGGGCCTGGGACAACTTCACCTCTAGAATTAACGATTTGAGCTGGGACGGCGTCGACTGTGGTCGATTTGACAATCTCTCGTCCAACACCCCAGAGAATCAGTGACAAGCAGAAGGCTAGGAGGATGTTAAAAACTGCGCCCATGACGGCGACGATCATTTTATCAGTATACGAAATTGGCGGGAGGGTGTCAGATTCACCACCCTCGCCACCTTCCAGCCTGCCCATGTCCGCGAGTTGGGGGAGGGAGACGTAACCACCGAATGGCAGCAGGGAAATGCGGAAGTCGGTGCCGCGCCAGTTCCAGCCGAAAAGGCGTGGGCCAAAGCCGATGGAAAAGCGATCCGCGATCAGACCGCGTTTTTTGGCCGCAATAAAGTGCCCGAGCTCGTGAATAAAAATACAGAAACTCAGTGATAGGAGTCCGACTATGATACAGAAGATGTTAAATAGCATGGGTTGGAAATTTTGAACGGTGAACTCAAAGCGTTCACGGTTGGATATCTATAATGTTAAAAAAGTTACCTACTGGGACGTTGCAGGTTGGGTTTAGGATAGTGTCCGACGATATACTCTATGTTCAACGTGCGGTGCTTGTAAAGCTACTCGCTACGTTACGCGCCTCAGCATCGACCTGTAAGAGTGCTTCAAGATTGGTCGCAGGAGCGGCATTGACGACGCTCAGTGCATGCTCGATGACACGCGGAATGTCGAGGTAGGCGAGTTCGTGGGCAAGAAAGCGATCAACTGCGATTTCATTCGCGGCATTAAAAATGGCAGGTGCGCTGCCGCTGGTGCGCATCGCATCGTAGGCGAGTTGCAGGCAGGGAAAGCGGGCGATTTCAGGTGCTTTGAAGTCGAGTTGCAATGCTTTGCTGAAGTCGGTAGTTGCGTCCACCCCTAGCGCACGGTCGGGGTAGAGGAGGCAGTGTTGAATGGCAAAGGTCATGGAAGGCGGGCTGAGTTGCGCGAGAATAGAGCCATCGATAAATTGCGCGAAGGAGTGAACGATGCTCTGTGGATGAATGACCACTTCGAGACGATCTGGTTCCAGCCCAAAGAGCCATTGTGCTTCGATTAGCTCTAGGCCTTTGTTCGCCATCGTTGCCGAGTCGACTGTAATCTTTGGGCCCATCGACCAGTTGGGGTGCTGGGTGGCGTCGGCGGGCGTGACGTGGGCTAACTGCTCGAGCGGGGTATCACGAAATTGCCCGCCAGATGCGGTGAGAATTAGCTTTTGTAGGTGTGCATGGGAGTGGCCTTCAATGCACTGAAAGATGGCGTTGTGCTCACTGTCGGTGGGGAGCAGGCGCACGCCGTTGCGCTTGGCAGCTTCGATGACAAAAGCGCCACCGAGCACGAGGAGCTCTTTGTTGGCCAATGCGATGTCTTTGCCAGCTTCGATCGCGGCGAGGGTGGGTTTGAGGCCACAGGCGCCGACCACGGCGACGAGCACGATATCCGCCTCGGGCAAAGTGGAGACTTCGAGCAGGCCTGCATCGCCGCAGTGCAATTGGGTACTGTTGGGGAAGTTGCCACCTGCTTTGGCTGCAGTGTAGGCGGCTTCGCTGGAGAGAGTGGCATGGGGTACGTGAAACTCTGCACAGATTGCGGCGAGCTCATTGTGGCTCGAGTGAGCCGCGACGCCGACAAGCTCGAGGCGATCAGAGTGGGCTCGCAAAACACGTAGTGTGCTAGTTCCGATGGAGCCCGTCGCACCCAAGAGCACGACCTTCTTTTTAACAGACTCTGCCATTTAGAAGATGAAGTATTTGAACATCAAATAGCCGAGCGGTGCAGTGAGTAGAAGGCTGTCGGTAAGATCGAAGATGCCGCCGATCCCAGGAATGATATTACCCGAGTCTTTGACGTCGGCTTGTCGTTTGAAAGCGGACTCAACGAGATCGGAGGCGATCGAGGCAATGCCGATCGGGATCGCCATGAGTGCCGAGCGCCACCAAGTGAAGCCTTCGGGTGCATAAACATTAAAGACTCCAAGAATAAAGAGGCCAATGAGCATGGCAAAAATAATACCGCCTGCGCCACCTTCGACTGTTTTTTTAGGGCTAATCACGGAGAGTGGGGTCTTACCCATTTGCATCCCAACAAGTAGTCCGCCGACATCAGTGCATTTGGCGACGGCTACAATCCAAACAGTGAGGAAAATACTGGTGGCATCGCTGTAGCCGTTTAACTCCGCAAGTTTAACGACTTTGACGAAAAAATGCAGCATGAAGGGCACATAGAGCAGCCCAAAGAGTGTCGGCATGAAGCTGCGTAAGCGGCCCGCTTGTAGGTCTTTGATGATGATCGTCAGTGCTAGGGCCAAAAAGCAGAAGATAAAGATGTCGGTGCCCGCATCAAGACCGTCCATGTAGTAAGCGCAGAAGATCAGAATGGGAGCGCAAAGAACACCGAGCGATTTGTAGGGCTTGAGTCCCATCTTGTCGAACAGCTGGTAGAGTTCCAGTTGTGTAAAAAAGGCAAGTGCTGCGATGAGCCAGACACCTGCATCGATGCCGAATATAAGGAGAGAGACAGTGACGATCAACCAGAGGATCGTGAAGCTGAAGATACGTTGCTTCATAGAAATAAAAGAGTTAAGTTGAGGGTAATAGGTTTGGTGAAGAGTTACGATTGTCAGCCTTGTAATTGCTCGGCAGTTTGCCCATAGCGGCGTTCACGTGCCGCATAATCCGTCAGGGCTAGTTTAAATTGTTTTTCGTCAAAATCGGGCCATAGCACGGGAGTGAAATAGATCTCAGCGTAGGCAGCTTGTAGCAGTAGGAAGTTACTTAGACGCGCTTCGCCAGAGGTGCGTATTACAAGATCTGGATCAGGCAGGTCTTTGGTGTAAAGGTGTTGCGCGAATTGCTCGTAGTTGAGCTCGTCTGGATTGATTTTACCTGCTTGGGCTGCTTGGGCGATGGCTCGTGCGGCGTCGACTACTTCAGTTCTGGCGCCATAGTTGAGCGCGAGTGCGAGGGTGTAATCAGTAAATTCCGCGGTGGCCGCTTCGACGTGACTTAAGCGCTCGCAGATATGCTCTGGGAGCTCTTGGTAGCGACCCACGACGCGCAGGCGGATTTTACGTTTAACGAGTTCAGTGAGTTGTTCTTGAAGAAAACGATCCAACAGCTGCATGAGTGCATCCACTTCATCTTTTGGGCGATTCCAATTTTCCACGCTAAATGCATAGAGAGTAATGATTTTAACGCCGTTTTCCTGGGCAGCTTTGAGTGCGCGCTTGACGGCGTCAGCCCCACGACGATGCCCCTCAATACGGGGCAGGCCGCGTTCATTCGCCCAACGCCCATTACCGTCCATAATGATGGCAACGTGCTTTGGAGTATTATGTATTGCAGATGAAGATGATTTCACGGTGCTGAATCAGGGAAGGCGTAAAGAATAGCTCGTTATAGTGTGTGTACTAAACTCAGTATGAAACTTGATAAAAAGACCTCTTCGCTCAGGTGCAAGGGTAGAGCATCTCGACTTGCAGCCAGGTTTGGCTTTTATTGAGGAAATAACAAGTGCCAGATCTTCGGACTGCTGAATGGCTGATTTGGGTCGCTGTGTGGCTGAATGTGCGCTTACCCAATACGCATTTAGCGGTTAGATCTGGTAGTCAGATCCAGCGTTAGATTCGTGCAGTCCGCACTCGCGCTTGAGACCGCCAAAACGCGTTTCTTCGGCATTCATGCCTTGACCGAGCTTGCTGGTGCTGTGCCAGTCGCCGACAGAAACATAGCCCTTTTCCCATAGTGGGTGATATGGTAAGTTGTTCTCAGTGAGATAATTGTAGATCTCTCTATCGTTCCAATCGATGATTGGGTAAACCTTCATTATCTGGTTTTGCTGCTCTATCACGGTACGCTTTTTACGCGAGGAAGATTGGTGCCTACGCAGGCCAGAGAGCCACGCGGTTGCACCGAGTTCTTGGACGGCGCGGTTCATGGGTTCCACCTTATTGCTGAGATTGTATTGAGTGAGGCCATCGATGCCTTGTTCCCAGAGCTTGCCGTGGACCGCTTCTTGGTGAGCTGCAGATTGCTTGGGTAGGTAGGTCTTTAGGTTTAAATCAAGCCGCTCTGTGAGTGCTTCAGCGAAGTGGTATGTTTCAGTAAATAAGTAACCCGTGTCGATGAAGACGACTGGAATTCTTGGAATTTGTGTGGTGACTAAGTGCAGCATGACAGCGCTTTGGATACCAAAGCTAGTGCTCAAAACTAGCTTGTCGCCATATTCTTCGTACGCCCAACGCACACGATCCACAGCAGACGCATTTTCCAAGTCCGGCTGTGTGGTGCTTTGAGTTTCAACTGCTTGTACCTCTTTCATTGCCTTTATCTTTATTTCTTGACTCAGAAAGTCAAGATTAGGGGTAGTCTATTTTAAAGACAGCTAAACCCATTGATTATTAGTGTTTTATGGGATATTTTTATTAAGCTCGATGAATCCCCTAGAGATGCTTTGTAGGCTTCTGATTCGAAAATACGCGAATGTGTGACACACGGTTACGAAATACCGAAGGGCCATCAGTGTTGGGGCGCTTAGGACTGCGCTAAGCGATATTTTCATTACTTCAATGTCAGATGAAGCACTCTCCACTGCGGTTTTATGAATCAGCGGGCGACACTCGCAACGGTGCCGTGGTAATTCCATCGACAGTGCGGCAGGAGTGAATTGCAAATTCATCCGCAAATGCGGGATGGCAGATTGGATAGGCTGCCTCGACTGTCGCCTTGAGCGCATCAAATGTATCTGCTTTGATCAGTGCGCCACTGGCTCCCTTGTCGCCACCACCGAGCATCCGTTCTCCGAGTACGCCTGGCACGCTGCGAGCGATGTCGCACATCGTCTCTAATTCGGGGCCACTAATTATATAGTCATCACGGAGGCCAATGCCATCCGCGCGGAAGTTTTTACCAACTTGTTCAATGTCGCCACTGCGCCATGCTGCCAGGGTTTCTGCGAAGCGTGTCTGGGCTTCATATAGATACTTTAGGCGGCCAACACTGGCTGGAGCTAGCGCTTTAATATAAGCAGCAGCTGCAGCAAACTTCTCGGCGGTGTTGACTTCTGCGAGTGATGCGTAGCCAAATTTTTCAGTGAGCAGTGCCTTCATCTGATCACACTCATCGCGGCGAATTTTGTAAGTCGATTTCTCTAAGCCCGGCCGTTTAGTGCCTGTATCCAAACTGACAATACGAAAGTCGTCTGTATCACCTCCGAACGGGATGTGATCGATTGTGCCTTTGTTGGGGTTGAAGTAGGTGCCCATGCCCGCTTTTGCGAAGTAGATCATGATCTGATCGAGTTTACCGCACGGTGAGCCAATGTAATCCGTCTCAACCATCTGCGCGAGATCCACGATGCGCATGCCATCTTCGACTTCGATTTGGTTGACTACAAAAAAGGTCAGGATCAAATTTAGTGCAAGTGATGCTGAGCGAGACATACCACCGCCGGGGATGTTACCGTACAATACCGCATCAAACCCTGTGGTGAGTACGTAACCTTCGCGGCGTAAGATGGACTCGACCCCATGTGGGAAACGCCCCCAGCTATTTTTCAATGCTTCGGGTTGTGCAGATTCACCAAGGGCAAAATCGACCACACCATCTGCAGGAAAGTTTTCACTCAAGATACGCACCCGTCCACTCGCGTTTGGTTTAAATGCTAACCAGATAAAGCGATCTGTGCCGACACCGAAGAGCTCCATACCATTGTAGTCGCCGTGTTCAACACCGAAGCAGAAACGTGATGAAGTGCGGCGCACTTGACCGCCGTCAATATCGAGGCCGAATTTTTTCGCTGCCCGCGCGAGCTGATTGTGAATAGCTTGTTCCATTGTCTATTTGCTGCAGTGTTTGATTAGTCTTGGTAGCCTTTGGGGTGTGCTTGGTGCCACGCCCATGCGCTAGCAATGATCGATTTTAAATCTGGAAATTTTGGCTCCCATTTAAGCTCACGAGTGATCTTGCCACTGGCTGCGATTAGTGTCGCGGGGTCGCCTGCACGGCGTGGCTTTACGTCTGCAGGGATTGCGTGACCAGTGACTTCGCGTGCCGCTTCGATCACTTGCTTCACCGAGTAGCCTTGGCCATTGCCGAGGTTGTAGATTTTATTTTCGTTCTCGATCGCGCCGAGTGCGAGGATGTGTGCCTGCGCGAGATCGATCACGTGGATGTAGTCACGCACGCAAGTGCCGTCTGGAGTGTCATAGTCGTCCCCAAACATGAAGATCTGTTCGCGTTGGCCGAGTGCGACTTGAAGCACCAAGGGAATGAGGTGTAGCTCGGGAGTATGATCCTCGCCACATTCAGCGCTTGCGCCTGCGGCGTTAAAGTAGCGCAGTGCTGCGTAGTTGAAGAATGGATATACGCGCGACATCCAATGCAAGTAGCGTTCGATGATATACTTCGACTCGCCGTATGGGCTACCAGGGATAATTCGCTCATCTTCAGCGATTGGCATACGTTCAGGGTCGTCGAAAAGATTGGCAGTGGAAGAGAGGATGAAACGCGGCACCTCGAATTCGACGACACACTTGAGTAGGTTCAGAGCGTTGGAGACATTGTCACCCAAATAGAGAAAGGGGTCTTCCATAGATTCGCCGACTAAGGATTTAGCAGCGAAGTGCATGATTGCCTCTGGCTTGAAACGCCCCATCGCTTCGCGGATAGAATCGATATTCGCCAAGTCGCCAACGACTAACTCTGCGTCCGGATGCACTGCGGTGCGATGGCCGAGCGAAAGATTATCAAATACCATCACATCATGCCCTGCTAGGACGAGTTGTTCCACTGCGACACTGCCGATATAACCGGCGCCTCCTGTTACAAATACTTTCATACTATTTAATCTATTTTTTAGTGTAATGAATTTCTGAGAGTGCCGCTAGCTGAGTGGCGGCTTGTTCTGGGGTTAAATCACGTTGTGCATTGGCGAGCATCTCATAGCCCACCATGAATTTCTTGACGGTAGCAGAGCGCAATAGTGGTGGATAAAAGTGTGCATGCAACTGCCAATGATCGATAGCATCTGTTTGAAATGGTGCACCGTGCCAGCCCATTGAGTAGGGAAAAGATGTTTCGAATAAATTGTCGTAGCGCGTGAGCAAACGTTTGAGGATGTCGGCTAAGTGGTCGCGCTGAGAATCCGTTAAATCGCTCAAGCGCTTAATTGAGGTACGCGGTAGTAAGAGTGTCTCAAAGGGCCAAGTCGCCCAGTAGGGAACAACGACTACCCAATCGTCATTGATTGCGACAATGCGTTGGTTTTTCTCTATTTCGGATTGCGCATAGTCTAGTAATAAGTTGCTCCCATGACTTTTCAAATAAGCGGCTTGGTGGATGTCTTCCTTGGTCGCTTCATTCGGCAGAAAGTCGCTGGCCCAGATTTGTCCGTGTGGGTGCGGGTTTGAGCAACCCATTGCCGCACCTTTGTTTTCAAAGATTTGTACCCAGCGATATTTATTGCCGAGTTCTGTGGTTTGATCTGACCAGAGATCGACCACCTTTCGAATCGCGGGCAATTCCATCTCCGGTAGGCTTAAGTCGTGGCGCGGTGAGAAGCAGATTACGCGACATTCACCGTGCGCGGCTTCCCGCTGAAACAGTTCGTCTGTATGGTTTTGGTTGGATGTGTTGTCTGTGGCGGTCAGTAATGCGGCAAAGTCATTTTTAAAGGCATAGGGTCCGGAATAGACTGGGTTTTTTTCACCACCAATACGCTCGTTGCCTGGACAGAGGTAGCATGTTTCGTCGTAGGCAGGTTTTACTTCCTTAGAAACCGTCTCCTTCGCGCCTTGCCAAGGGCGAAGTGCGCGGTGTGGCGATACCAAGATCCACTCACCACTGAGTGGATTATGGCGGCGGTGCGGATGATGTTCGGTCGGGTTCATTGCTAGCATGGCATACAGTTTTGTATCTATGGAGCGTTTAATATTAATAATTAGGGTCTATGAAGACCCATCTAAGGTTCCTTTAGACTAGACAATAGCAGATAATTAGGGCTCTTTTTAAGACACAATTGGCTCATTTTTTTAAGTAATCAGGTCAAATTGATTATGAAACGTATTGCGATATTAGCAGAAACCTCGCTCGCATCAGGGCGACAGATTGTGACGGGAATCTCCCGTTTCCTCGATGAGCGCACTGATTGGTCGGTTTTTCAGCATTCTGGTCCTTTAGGTGCGATGGATCCGAACGCGATCAGTCAATGGCAGGGCGATGGTATTATTGCGCGTATTGCGAATCCTGACTTGCTCGCGTTGATTCAAGCAAAAGGACTACCGACGGTAGATGTACTAGGCAATGTGAGTCCACAAGCGTTCCCCTTAGTTAAATGTAACGATCAATTGATCGGAGCTTCAGTTGCGAAGCATTTTATCACGAATACTCACCGGCACTTTGCATTCGTTGGTTTGGGGAATGAGCGCTGGTCGATCGAGCGTGAGAAAGGGTTCAAAGATGCGCTTACGACGCATGAGGGGTCGGTGCAGACCTTACACATCGATCAACACCGATCCCACGATCGGACTCTGGGTGATAGTTTGCATAGGGTTAAAGCATGGCTGTCAAAGTTGCAGGCTCCCACTGGGTTAATGGTCGCCAGCGATCAACTCGCTCCGATTGTGTTTGAAGCGTGTCATCAGCTCGGCCTAGCGATCCCTGAGCATGTAAGTGTGGTGGGCGTTGATAACGACCGACCATTTTGCAATCTCTGCCGTCCACGGCTCAGTAGTGTGGAGCCCAATCATGAATTGGTCGGCTACCGAGCAGCGCAAATTTTAGAACGGTTGATGCATGGTGAAATACTCGAGCGCGCAGTGATTGAAGTCAGCCCATACACTTTGCATCAACGACTTTCTAGTGACTTGGTTGCGATTGATGACCCCGCGCTGTTAAAAGCGCTCAATTACATTCGAGAGCATGCAAGCACGGGAGTTAACCTAAACACGATTGCTCAAGCAGCGGGGCTTTCGCGAAGCGTGCTGCAGCGTCGTTTTCGTCACAGGCTTAACCGCACGGTAGGAGATGTGGTGCTCAACGAAAAACTTCGCGTTGCGCGGGAGATGTTAACTGAGACAGAGCTCTCGATTTCACTCGTTGCGGAACGCAGCGGATTTAATTGCCAGGAATACATGAACCACATCTTCAAGAAACACCTGCAAACGACTCCACGTAAATACCGTTTGCGGTAATATTGTATTTTGGTTTTATCTTGCTATAAGCTGCCGGTTTAATGGGCCTTTTTTAGCTTCGGTCATGGCAACAAGCTTTGATCTATGGTTAGGGGTTTGGGTATGAAATTAAAGTGACTGGGTCGGTTATTCTTCCTCTTCTAGAAAGCGATCATGCCCATCGCTTTTTTGTTTTTTAAGCTGTGCCAGCAGGTTTTTTGCTGCGGTGTAGTCGGCTGCAGTTAGGGCCGCTTCCAATTGCTCTAGGGTCTTGACGCTTGCTTGCATGGCTTGCTTGTAGTCCGCAGTCATTTTTACTTGAGCGGCGTTATCAAGCTTAGATGTTTGTGCTGGGATCAGATCGATGGAAGCCTTCGCATGTTTGAGTATGGTTTGCGTCAGCGCGATATAGTCCGCTTGATTGCCTGCATCTGGTGTTTTACGAAGGGCCTTGGATAGGCTGCGATAGGACTTATTCATCGCCGACATTTCTTTTGCTAGGGGCGTATCCGTCTCGTGCGCAAAGGCAGTGAATGCACCGAGCATACTGAGGTTGAGTAAAGCAATGATAGTTAAATGATTCATAATAGACTGATCTATAGTAGCTTCAGTGCAGATCGCAAGTACAGGTGTTCAAGCAAAAGTGGATCGAATCAGCAGGTTAGATTCTAATAGAATTCTTTGTAATGATTCATATTTTCGAGCTTCCGTCTTATTCAGGTTCACAGTAAGAACTTTCAGTATGCCAAAATCCTTTCCGTCTAACCGCCGTCAATTTGTTAAACAGCTCGGGCTTACTGGCATCGCAGCTACTTTAGGAGGCAATGCTGCGGCCAGCGAACATCCGCTTGAACCAAAGCCACGATTGGCGAAGAATATGATTTTTTTGGTAGTCGATGGTATGTGCACCGGCACCTATGGCTTCGCACATCATTGGAGCCTTCGAAATCGCAATGCACCCTTGCATTGGATGCAGCTCTTTGAGCAACCAGACCTTGCGCGTGCGCTACAAGATACCGCTTCAGCTAGCTCACCTGTGACTGATTCTGCTGCCGCCGCAAGTGCGTGGGGCTGTGGTCAGCGCGTAATGAATGGTGCGATTAATGTGGATGCTGAGGGGAATTCGTTAACGCCATTACTGACGCATGCAAAAGCGGCTGGTAAGGCAACTGGCCTTGTGACAACATGTCGTGTAACACATGCGACGTCAGCGGGGTTTGCGGCCAATGTCGAACAACGCGCAATGGAAAATGAAATCGCACAGCAATATTTGCAGCGTGACGTTGATGTGCTGCTGGGCGGCGGCTTGGATTATTTTCAAGGAGAGTCGTTGGTAAGTATCGAAGATTTCAAGGCAAAGGGCTATCAGTGCTTGCGTAATCGAGCTGAGCTCATTGCACATGCGACTCACCCGCAGTTGTTGGGTCTATTTGCCAATTCGCACATGCCTTATGTGATAGACCGTACGAATGATGCCAGTCTAGCAGAGGTGCCGAGCTTGCCAGATATGTTTCGTGCGGCGTTGCAGAGCTTGAGCCAAGCACAAGATGGATTTGTCTTACAAGTCGAGGCGGGGCGCGTCGATCATGCAGGCCATGTCAATGATCCTGCGGCAATATTGCATGAACTATTAGAGTTTGATGAGTGTATCCCGCTCTCGCTGGAATACATAAAAAACGATCCTGATACACTGTTGATCATTACCACCGATCACGGCACCGGCGGCTGTCAGCTAGATGGAGCAGGTGCAGCATATGCAGACAGTGGCCCAGCCTTGGAGCGAATTAATACGATGACAGCCAGTTTTGAGTCCATGGCGCGTGCTTTCAGCGCGACTGGCCGATTTGATCCGGATCTTTTTGAGCAGGGTACTGGTATGGTTGCATCCAAGGCTCAGGCAGATGCGATTCAAACCATTATCGATGACCCAGAGACACTGTATCTCTCTAGCGCGATGGCGAACATTGTTGGAGACTCGCTGGTGGCCGAGACGGCAGTTGGGTGGAGTTCGAATAATCATACATCTGAATGTGTGGATGTATTTGCCTGTGGCCCGGGGTCTGAGCGCTTACCGTCTTTTATCAAGAATTACGAATTGTTTGGCATTATGACTCAGGCACTTGGCTTGAGCACATGAGTGTCGCACGTTGCAGTGACCCGATGCGATCGACTCGATCAAGTGATTGTGGCTTGGATTTGTTCCAATGTTTGAATGCCACTTGAGGTTTCAAAGTAGAGTGCGTTTTCCGGGGCTTCAAAATCGCGTAGCAGATCGTTGTCGATGAGCATGAGCGCAGTCGACCACGCGTCGGCTAGTGTCGCATTTGGTTGCAGAATCCATGCGCGCTTGTAGGGGTAGGTGGCGGGTTCGTTACACTCGCTAGGGGACACAATATGGCTGCCTTGGATGCCGATACCAGAGGCGCTGAGCGCTTGATCGTTGAGTTCAATGGTGAGCTGATAGGCGTCGCCACTGAGTTCGATCGGCCATGTCTTCGAGCCGAATGCTAGCTGGGTACTTGCGCCAGCTGAGACCAGTGCTGACTCAATGTCCCACTCTTTGAGTAGATCTTTCAATTGATCGAGTGCATAGCCTTTACCGATGCCACCAAGGTCGATCTCACGGCCAGGGGCGTCACAAGTGATCATGGGTCGATCGGGGTCTATGCGAAGTGCACCTGTGATAGATGGTGCGCTACCATTGCGGGCATTTTTTTGATGTTCAATGAGTGCGCCGAGGGTGATGTCGAATCGACCACCGGTTTGTGCGTGCGCATCGGTTGCCAGTCGAAGGCAGTCATAACAGGTTTCGCTGATGAAGAGTGTTTGCCCAGCGTGCATGTGATTGATCCGAAAGACGTCGCTACCTTCGATATAGCGACTCAGGGTGTTCTCGATTTCATCAATACGGGTAATTGCTGCGTGCGCGGCATTATTGGCTCGCGTTGCATCATCTGAAACGATGCGGAGGACGAAGGTGGTCTTCATCGCAGTGTGATCAAATTGGTGTATCTGGCTCATTTTTCGTCGGTGTGTATCCAAGCTTCCCAGATGTCGTGGCGTAGGTACAAAGTGATGGTTACATTGGTGCGCAGTGCGCGCGGTAGGGCTACGTGGCTGCTATTCAGTAACTCGTCACATGCTCGGCGGTGTTCAGGCATAGCAAAGATCAACGGCAAGTGCGTGAGAGCTTCAGTCGGTGCAGGCCAGTAGCCAATGGTGTTGAAGCTTCGCAGATACCAAGGCAAGGGCCAGTAGCCTTGACCCACAACGGCAATGGGGGTAAGAGGCGCCGCGTCAGGCAGTACCGCTAATTGTTGCAACCAGTGCTCTATTGTAGGGACGTCTTTGCTGGTCGGTACGCAGGCGTAGGGGTTGCGGCTATCATTGGCGAGTCGCCCACTGGCATGGATGCTTTGTGTTGTTTGATAGACGAGCCCGCAGAGTAAGAACAGGCTTAGCACAATGCGGCGACTCACTTGGAGCTGATTGATTTGGCTAACCGCATAGCCTGCTAGTAGGCAAACATGCGCCCAAGGAACCAGCATGAGCCATGGAGTTTTATAAGCGATACAGCTGTAAATTATAAAATGTCCGAGTGTGGCGATAGCTAAGAAGACAATCGACCGTTGCAGGCGAGGTTCGCCCGCTGCTCGAGCGATGGCGACTAGTGCCAATAGTGCAACCATGAGTTCGCTCCACCAGAGCCCAAGTTGATGCTTTGGCCAGAGCAGTAAGTGGAGATAGTAGCCCGCACCTTTTTCATGGCCTGCAGTGGTTTCGTAACTGAAGTAGGTGCGCACGGCGTCGATCATGCCCTGTGGCGCGCGAAAGCCATCGCTATAAAAATAAGCGGCACTGGCAGCGGTTGTCAGAATCAGTAGTACTGCAGGAAGCAAATACAGTTGTAGCTGAGCTATGTATTGCTTCAAGCCGCCATCACGTTGATGCAGTAGGGCGCAACACAAAGCTGCTGGAATCCATGCGAGCACAGAGATCGCAAATGTTTCTTTGGTCGCAAACATAAGTCCGAGGCATAGCCCAGATAGAGCCCCGCTACGCAGAGTTGGTTTTTCACTGAAGCGAAAGATTACGGCACAGGCGCACATAGCAAAGAGCGTGAGCAGGCTCTCATGAATGTACATCCGATTGTAATAGACCAACAAGGGCGATGTGCTTAGCAGTGCTGCAGCGGTTAGGGCGCCCCAATCGCCTAGGGCACGTCGCCAGAGTAGTGGTATCGCAATGAGCAGTAGTCCCGCCAGTGCAGCTTGGTAGCGTAATGTAGTGGTGCTCAGTTGCGCCCAGCTTCGCTCGTTGCGGGCAGCTGCAATTGGTAGCGTGCTGACACTAAGGAGTGGGCCATGGAAGTGCTGCGGATTAAACTGGTAGATCTCGCCGTCGAGTTGTTGCGCTAGAATTCGAGCGCCAGTGGCTTCATCGGCATGCAATGGGCGTTCCTCCAAATGGTGGAAGCGCAAACCGAACCCGAGTATGAATAGGCCGATCCAGGCGATGATGATGAGGGCACGTTGCGACATGTATGAGTGCTATAAGATGGGATAAATTTACGCGCTGCAATCTTGCTTTGCCGTTGAGTTGCGAGCCATGGCTCGATTGTCTCATGCTGAAAGATGGCATCTGAAAAACAAATTGTATTAGTGACCCCAGTATGGAACGACTCCATACGTTTGGGACGCTTTGGTCCTGAGTTGGCGCAAGCGCTTGCGTCTTCAGGGTTGTCGGTGCGTTGGATCGTCTCAGATGATGGATCCTCGGCGCTGGAGAAAGCCGCGTTAGGTACTTTAGTGGATCGTTTACGAGGCGTCTATCCGCAAATAGAGTTGCAGCTCAATCAGGAGCGTGTTCGCAAAGGTGGTGCGATTTATCGCGCTTGGGATATGTGTACGGAAGCGGATATCTTAGCCTTTGTAGATGCAGATGGTGCGATTGATGCGGCGTCTGTGCTACGTTTGCTCAGCCATGCCTGCGCGCAAGACCCGATGAGCGGCGTGGTCGGTATTCGCCATAATACAGTGGCTACTCCCGTGCAACGTCCCTGGCAGCGAGCGGTTTCATTCAGGGTATTCACGATTTTGGTACGGCGCTTAATCGGTGTTGATTTTGAAGATACGCAATGTGGCATAAAAGCCGTGCCCGCGGCGGCTTATCATACGGTGGCAGCCAATCTGATGGAGCGCGGGTTTGTGTTTGATGTTGAGCTGTTGCTCGCGCTCCAGCAGCAGGGTTGTAAGATTACTGAGCTTCGAATCCCATGGCGGGAAATCCCTGGGGGCAAGCTACGCCCGTTGCGCGATGCTTGGGGAATGATTGCAGGCCTGCTACGGATTCGGCAGCGCGCCAAAGCGGGTCAGTATTAAAAAAGTGACTACCCTAAGCGCGTGTAGCCATTGGTGAATGACGGGGCCCTGCATCAGGGCTTTCCGTCTCATGCGTCCGACATTAGTTTGGCTGAACCATGTTCCCTACGGTAGCGGCCCGGTGCGATACCGAAGAGTTTTTGAAATTCACGGGTGAAGTGACTGTGATCGTAGAATCCGACATTTTGGGCGATTTGGCTGACGGTAGCGTCGCTGTGCATCAGTACTTGGCTCGCACGAGTCAGTCGGTAGCGGATAATAAAGCGTGCTGGTGTCTGCTCAAAGACAGTGCGAAAGCGGCGTTCAAGTTGGCTAATTGATAAATTCGCGACGCTCGCAAGGTCGGCGATCTCGATGGGGTCTGTGTAGTGCTGACTGATGTATTCGACCACTGCGTTCATTCGTCGATAAGGCTGCCATGCGTTGTCGCTACGGTCAAAGTCACGCATGCTACCAACGATTCCGACACAAGTGCCTGATTTATTGTAGAGAGGAAACTTACTGGTAACATGCCAAGATACCGAACCGTCTGGGTTGGCTACCAGTTCGACACGGCGCAGGATCGGTTCGCCGCTGTCCATCACTTGCGTGTCATCTTTGGCGTAGTGGGCAATCATGTAGCTGGGAAAAAAATCATAGTCTGTTTTACCAATGAGTTGTTCTTCAGAGTCGAGGCCCAGCTTTTCGAGTTGTAAGTTATTACCCGCGAGAAATCGCCCTTCGGTGTCTTTGATGAAGAAGTAGACGTCGCCGAGTGCCGAGAACAGCGCCATGATGCTGGTAGGATCCATCTCATTGCGTGCGAGTATGTTGGAGTTGGTAGAAGCCATCGTATCTATAGTTTGTGCTGATTTTATACACAAAAATGCTGAATATTTCCAAGGTTCAAATTCGAACTTTATGTTATCTTATAAATATCACCTAAAAAGATCCCCCATGCGATTCGGCCTAAATACATTTTTAACGAGCTCTGGTTTTACAGATGCTGACCTACCCCTGATAGCGGAGTTTAAATCTCACGGGGCAGACGTGATTGAATTAGCAGTCGTCGATCCAGCGAGCATTACCGTTTCGAAGTTAGTCGAGGCACTCAATGCATCTGACATGGAGCGACCGGTTGTTTGTGGGGCAATGATTCCTGGCCGTGATTTACGTGGCAATGGACAAGAGCAGACTGATTGTGTGACTTACATCAGTGAGTTGATCGAAATGGCAGGGGAAATCGGATCGACTGTAGTGTGTGGCCCATTTTATTCGACTACCGGGCGAGCGAACAGCCATACTGCAGAGGAACGTGAGGCGCAGCTCTGCGTGATTGCTGGGCATTTGAAGTCTCTGTCTAAACAAGCACAGGCAACGGGTGTTACTTTAGCCATTGAGCCGTTGAATCGTTTCGAGACTGATTGTGTCAATACGCTTTCACAAGCGGTCGATTTGATTGAGCGTGTGGGGTGCTCTGCGTTGAAAATACATATTGATACTTTCCATATGAATATTGAGGAAGACGATTCAGCCGCGGCAATTCTTGCAGCAGCGAGTCATATCGGGCATGTACATGCGAGTGCCAGCCACCGTGGCTTGCTAGGCCAAGATCAAGTCGCATGGGATGAAGTTTTGGGCGCGTTGCAAACAATCGGCTATGATGGTGACATTGTGATTGAGAGCTTTTCTGCAGATAATGACGCCCTCGCACGAGCTGCATCTATTTGGCGGTCGTTGTATGAAAGTCCGCAGCAGTTAAGTGTGGAAGGTCTAGCATTTTTAAAGCAAACTTGGAAAAGCATCGAATCACAGCGGTGCGCAATTAATCGCCAATGAGAGTTTTTCACATTCTGAATTTTTGCATAGCGCTTAGTTTGTGCCCTTGTTGCCCATCAGCACTGGCTGAGACTGATGCCGAAGTGAAAGAAATCCTCTTTCTTGCTGGCAAGAAGAGCCATGGTTATGGAGCGCATGAGCACAAGGCTGGATCTCTGCTACTTGCCCGATGCCTGAATGAGAGTGGATTGAGTGTGCGTGCGCAGGTTGTCACAGAAGGGCGCTTGCCAGAGGCGAATGGGCTACAGAACCCAGATGCGATCGTCATGTATTGCGACGGATTCAAGCGGCATATGGCGAAGGATCATCAGGCAGAGATTCAATCTTGGGTCGATGACGGAGTAGGGGTGGCGTGTTTACATTTTGCCACTGAAGTCGACCCTGAGGAACTCGGGCAACAGTTCCTAGATTGGATCGGCGGTTATTTTGCAATCGGGTGGTCGGTGAATCCACATTGGGATGCGACCTTTGATACGTTTCCGGATCATCCGATTACCAATGGAGTCAAGCCCTTCACGATTCGTGATGAATGGTATTACCACATGCGTTTTCAGCCAGAGATGAAAGGTGTGACGCCGATTCTGTCGGCATTGCCGCCGATACGTACATTGACGGATCGCGCGAAAGATAAAAACCGCGGCAGCAATCCAACTGTAATGGCCGCAGTCAGTGCGGGGCAAAAACAACATGTCGCCTGGGCCTACGAACGTGCTAACGGGGGCCGTGGTTTCGGCTTTACCGGTGGGCATTTTCACCAGAACTGGCAGCAGGACGATTTCCGAAAGATAGTATTGAATGCGCTTATATGGACCGCGAAAGGCGAAGTGCCAGTCAAGGGCGTGCCGTCCCGCACTCCTAGCGATGCCGAAATGGCGCAAAATCAAGATTACCCGAAACCTAAATCCAAGTAACTTTCACCACTCCAAAATATGATACAAAAAATCAGAAAATCCTTCTGTATTCTGCTTGTTGCGATTGCGGTGTGCAGCAATGCATCCGCTAAGCCTAAAGAAGCTGGCTCTGTAATGAAGGCGCTATTGATCACAGGCGGTTGCTGTCACGATTATAAGGAACAACGTGAAGTAATCCCCATGAGCATCGACATGCATTCGAAACAAAAAATCGAATGGACAATTCTACACCAGCGCACCGCGAATGGCAGCTTCGAGTTAGACTTTTATAAGAATCCGGATTGGGCAAAGGGCTACGATGTGGTCGTGCACAATGAATGCTTTGCCAATATCGGTGATCCCGAGTATATCGAAAGTATCCTCAAGCCACACCGCGAGGGCGTGCCAGCCGTGCTAGTGCACTGCACAATGCATTGCTACCGAACGGGGCCGACCAAAGACGAGTGGTTTAAGTTCTGTGGCGTGCATTCGCCCGGTCATGGGCCGAAGCATCCCTTCGAAGTCCAGATCACCGCGCCTGAGCATGAGATTATGCAGGGCATGAGCAATTGGACAACCCCACAAGGGGAGCTCTACTTTATCAATAAAGCCTATCCCACGATGACGCCGCTGGCTGAGTCGAAGTCTGAAAAGACCGGTGAGATGAACACCAACATTTGGGTGAATGCCTATGGTCCCAACAAGACGCGCGTGTTTGCCACTACAATCGGTCACCACAACGAAACCATGATGCAGGCCGAGTATATGGAAATGATCACCCGTGGCTTCCTCTGGGCGGCTGGTAAGCCAGTCGCTGAATCACTCAAACCCGCTAAGAAATAGTCCCAATCTCCCCCAATAAAAATAGCTATGAATAACTTCACACGTCGCGATTTCGTTAAGGCCGCCGCTGTTTCTGCCGCAGCCGTTTCCACTTTCAATATTCTCGGCGCGCAGGCTGCCGCCGGTATCAATACCAGCAAGATTAAGGTCGGCTTGATCGGCTGTGGTGGACGCGGCACCGGAGCGCTCGATAACTTCAAGGAAGCAGCTAAATTGCTGGGCATTGAGGTCGAAGTTGTCGCAGTTGCGGATGCCTTTAAAGACAAGGTCGATGGGGCGGTGCAGAAGTTTGGGCTGTCTGCCGAGCAGGGGCATTTCGGATTTACTGCCTATCAAATCGTCGCGAACTCGGATGCGGAAGTCGTTATCATGGCGACGCCGCCGAATTTTCGCCCCGTGCACTTCGAGGCCTGTGTCGAGGCCGGTAAGCACTGCTTCATTGAAAAGCCTGTCGCAGTCGATCCAGCGGGTGCGCGAAAGGTCATCGAAGTCGGGGAACTCGCTAAGTCCAAGGGTCTCACTGTTATTGCCGGTACGCAGCGTCGCCATCAGAAGAACTACCTCGATATGGTCGCTAAGGTGAAGGCCGATGCGATCGGTGAAATCGTCGGTGGTGCGATCTCTTGGAATATGGGTGTGCTGTGGAAGGCGTCTCGCAAGCCAGGGATGAGTAATTCGGAATTTCTTGCACGTAACTGGCTCAACTTTACCGAGATGTCCGGCGATCATATTGTCGAGCAGCACGTGCACCAGATGGATGTGACCAACTGGGTGATGGGGCGTCCACCGAAAGCGTTCATTGGTTACGGTGGTTGCGCACGTCGCGAGATCGCTGGGGGTAACCAATTTGATTTCTTTAGTGTGGATATGGATTACGGCGATGGGATTCATATTCATAGCCAATGCCGTCAAATTGATGGTTGCTATAATCGGGTGGGCGAAAGCTATCGTGGCACCACAGGCTACACGAACGGCACCAAGGTCAGCGGTAAGGATGTCTCGATCGATCCAGCTGTGGTACAGCATAGCTCTGGCATGATTCAAGAGCACGTAGATCTACTCAGTAGTATCCGTGGCAACAGCGAGCCGTTCAATCGCTCACGTGAGGTGGCCGACGCGACAATGTGCGCGATCGGTGCACGTATCTCAGCTTATACCGGGCAACTGGTGCGCTGGGTTGACCTGACTGCCAATACCAAGTCCCCGTTTTATAATCTAACCCTCGCACCCGCGGCGCTCGACTTCGAATCAGGTGAGGTGGCAATGCCTGACGAATTACCCGTTTTGCCAGGCAAAGAAAAACAATGGCTTGAGCTTGGGTAGACTCACAGGTGTACTTGCGAAAGTTGTCACGTGGCGTCGTCGCTTGCGGCGGCTAAGTAGTCAAGGCAGCACTCAAATTGGCCTGCGCAAGCGCAGACGCCACGAGTTCAAGGGCTTCAACTATCATTGTGACAACTTTTGGAATGATACCCTAGCCTTAGGCTAGCTCCGATCTGCGATTGAACACCGCGCTCAGTCGCGTCACCTTCGATTAACTGAAACTGTATATTATACCGCGCATCTACACCTTGTGATTGCGCACAAAAAAGCCCGCATCGTTGAATGCGGGCCATTGTCGTTTAAATCTGAATACGTGGCTTATTTGCCGTAGACTTCCACTTCGATGTAGTGGTTCATGTCGTTGGCGGTGTTGCCGTTGCTGTAGAGGCGGACGTATTGTGCCTTCGTGTTTTTGGCGTCGATCAGCTTGCCGAAACGTGTTTCGACGTATGGCTTGGCGTTGCCTTTGCCTTGCTCGACAGAGTTGTCGTAGTCGTTGTTGAATAACGTGGTGACACCCGTTGCGAACTCAGGATCGTTGGAAACTTGCACGATGACATCGTGGTAAGCTCGCTTTTGCGAGTGGTAGTGCCAGATCCAAATCGCAGCCAACTCAGCTTCGGCTTTGAGATCGATCTGTACCCATTGTAGACCATCCATGAGCTCAACAAAATAGCCTTCGCCAGCTTCTTTGTCGCCGTCGGTGATGTATTCGAGCTCGCCGATGATTGGGAAGTCGTCACTGCCTGTTACAGGCTTACCTGCAGAAAGCAATACGGTGCCTTCTGGAACAGCCAATGAGGGAGCGCTAGTCGGTGCTTGTTCTAAGTTGGCAACTTTAATCGGTTGCGGTGTGCCTTCGATCAGTTCGGGTGGGATCTCTGTAGTGAGTGCAATGCTGCCGGAACTGGCAGCCGCTTCAGGAGCCGCCGAGTTGTCGTTAGATGTGGCTTTGTCACCGCAGGCAGTGAAAATCAATGTACTGGAGGCCAGCGTAAGAAGAATTAAGTTTTTCATGATATGGTTGTTGGTTGGAAGTGGTTGGTTGAGAGTGCAGTGAAATTACTGCTCTCTATTCTCAAGTTTCAGCTCTCAAGTTTCTCTAAGTGTGTAGGTGCTCTTCAGTGAAGAAGATCGTTTCTTTGGTTTCAGCCGCGTGGTTGACCCAGTAAATGGGAGCTTCGGATTCAAGCGCGTGACGCGCATCGCAAGTCAGGGTTGCTTCCCCGCGGATCGCCGCGAGGAAGTTCTCAATGTGCGGCTGGTGCGGGGCTTTGCTCAGGCCGCCCGGCAATGCATATTCATCAGGCGGTGCCGATTCGTAGGAGGCGATGGCATCCGAGCCACCAGCGGCTTTACCAGCGGCTTGCTTTTTGAGCAATCCGCGCTGGGTGAGCTCATCCCATTTTGTCCCGTCGGCACCGGACTCTTTGTAGATTTTGGTGTAGGCACCGCGTTCGGAAATATTAATCGTGCCCTCAGTGCCCATGAAGGACTCATAATAGCCGCCTCCAGAGCTAGTGGTGGTAAGCACTTGGTAGAATGCGCGAACATTGCCTTGGGGCGTGTCGTAGTCGAAGACACACATCACATTGTCAAAGTGCTCGCGGTCCTTGAAGTAGCTGCGGCCGCCAGAAGCCATCAATGAGGTGGGCTGTGCCCCTAGATACCAGTTGAAGATGTCTATTTGGTGCGCACCCAGATCCGATATGGGGCCACCTGAAAGGTCGGTGTAGAAGCGCCAGTTAAGAAAGCGATGGCGCAGCTCTTCGAGCGAGAGCTCATGATCAGCGCCTTGGTTGAAGCCGGCTTTTCTGAGTGTATCCGCATCGGGTAGTATCGAAGGTTTAGATACGATGTCTTGTGAGGAGCTGAGCGCTCGGTTCCATTGACCATTGATGTTTACGATTTGGCCACAGATATTCTCTTTTTGGATGAGTTGCTCAAGTGTGTAGCGATAGCGTGGGTTACTACGGCGCTGGTGGCCAATCTGGCAGAGCTTGCCCGTGCGGTCCATTGCCGCGACCATGCTACGCGCCCCTTCAAGGGTGTTAGACATCATCTTTTCACAATACACATCACAACCAGCTTCGAGGGCCATAATGGTGTGCGGTGCGTGCCAAAAGTCCGGTGTGGAGACGAAGACCGCATCGAGATTTTCCTTCTCAAGCATTTCTTCGACGTCTAGGTAGCGGTTGATGTTGGTGCCAAAGCGCGATTTGATCGCAGAAAACGTACGGCCAACGCGGGCCTTCATAATGTCGGCTGCTGCAACGTAGCGAATGCCGGGAATATTGACCATCGCATTGAACAATACTTCGTGTTGCTTGCCGCACCCAATGAAGCCCACGCGAATGTCGTCTGCCGGCGCACCAGCTTCTTTCGCGCGTAGAATCGACGGTGCGCTGAGAGCGAGTCCAGCGCCTAAGGACGATTTAGCTAAAAAGTCTCTGCGAGAAAGGGTGGGGAGCTTTAATTTCATGTCTATGCCTGTACTTGAATTACCACTTTTTTAGGATGGCGAAGCGATTGTATTTCGCAAGTGCCAGGGCCAAAACAACCATGATAATGTGAATTCCTAGCCATGCGATGCCAGCATCTTGCTTAACGAGGATTAGGCCGAAAGTAAGACTAGTATATACAAGGCCCATTGCAAATAGCGAAGTGCGTTGTGCGATACCCAGTAAGACCGCCAAACCGAGGAGAATCAGCGCAGGTCCAAGGATAGTATCATATAAGTTGAGGCCCCAAGTTGGGATGAGGGGTTCGTTGCTAAATTTGTCGTAAAGCGTGGCGGGTACGCCATTGTAATTGCTGAATGCATAGACTTTTCCAGTCGCGGTTTCAGTGAGCCCATAAGCGTTCGGCGCTCCATCAATTAAGACATCCTTGTCGCGACTGGTGGTGCCAGCATATTTCTCAATGCCAGTGAGGATCGCACGAAAACCGAGCCAGATGCGAAGCGTAAGCATGCCGAGTGTGAGCCCTAGATCGTTGGAGTATTGTTCTTTTGAGGCCATAAATAGTACTGTGTTGGATGGGATACTAACACCAAATTTAGTGAATTATTCTTGTTTATACAAAAAACTTTAATCGAATCAATGAGTTTTTTTGCGTGGTGTATTTAGGGATGTGCTTTTCTACCTGACTTTTAAACTTTAAAATCTGCCTTAAGTTGTTCTTATATAGATATATATTTATTATTTGTGGGTGTATTTTTTTTAGCTAATGTAGTATGGTAGAGTTTTTGATTTGTATTAAAATTGACAAATATCGTCACCTTGTTGGCTATTTTACGCGTGTCTTGAGTTGTGTGCTGAGTTGGTGGACGATCTCGGGCTGAGTGGCTTTAAGATTTTTGGTTTCGGCGTCCGCGGTGTGATGGTCGTAAAGTTAGGTGGTGCCGTTTTTGTGGAGGATCAGGCGGTAATCATCGGTGCGGATGGTTTGTGCTCTTCCATTATATGCGATGGCGCTGTGGCCGGGAGCGAGTGGATCCTTTATTTGTGGAAGTAATGAGCGACCGTCGGTAAAGTCCGGTCGGCTTAGGCCGGCGAGGTCACAGAGTGTCGGAAAGATATCGACGGTTTCGACGATTGCTGCGGACTGTTTACCAAGCTCTTGCATGCTGGGTGTGTGGATGATTAGTGGAGAATGCAGAGACTCTTCGAATAGGGCGTGCTTTCCCCAGATCGCATGTTCGCCGAGATGCCAGCCGTGGTCGCCCCACAGGATGATGATAGTGTTGTCTGCCTGACCGGTGTTTTCGAGGTGCTCGAGGAGTTTGCCGCCTGTGTCAGCGTAGCTGACACAGGCGGCGTAGTGGCGGCGCACTTCATCGGCAAATTCGGGGTCGCTGCGTGGGTCGCGCTGCCAGCGGTTGTATTTCATGAACTCGCCGGAGCCGTGCCAGGTCGTTTTATGGCTGGGCTTCTCTGGATGTGGGATCGGTGGTAGTTCGACGTCAGTATAGAGGTTGAGATATTTCTTGGGCACACCGAAAGGGAGGTGTGGGCGAATTAGGCCGACCGCTAATAGGAAGGGCTGTTTGGCTTCGGCTAGTTGACTGAGTTGTGCCAGCGCCTCTGTGGCGATGAGTCCGTCGGGGTAGCTGTTGTCGTCGCCATCGAATGCTTCGAAGAGGTCATGTTGTTTTGAGTTTGTGCGTATTTTACCGTTGGCGAGGCCATGCATACTGCCGCGGGGGTGTTGCCATGCTCCGGAAGGCATTAAGTGGCGATCCCATGCGGCGGGCATTTCGATTTGGTCGGGTGCGTTCCAATCGGCTCCGCCGCGCCCGCCGGGATGGTGCGATACTTTGCCGACCGAGACGGTGGTGTAGCCATGCTGGCGAAACCACTCGGGCATGCTTGGTGGAATGTTGTGCGTTGGCTGCAGTAGGTCTTTCGCGCGTTTGAATAGTGCGCTATTGCCTGCATCTTCGTAGCGACCGTTGAGCAAGGTGTAACGTGAGGCTCCGCAGGTGGGCGCGTTGGTGTAGTGGCGGGTGAAGGCGCGGCCTTGGGCTGCGAGCCTGTCGATATTTGGCGAATGAATATAGTCGGCACCAAAGCATTTGAGCTCTGGGCGTAGGTCATCGATGCAGATTAGCAGCACGTTGCTCTTTTGTGCGGCAGTTGCTGAGGCACATAGAACGCTCAGAAGTAGGATTGGGATTCGGGTAAACATATGAGTTGAGGTGTATCGTAGTTTATAGAGTTCTTTTTCGTAGCGTGCAGCTTTAGCAAACGTTCAGTGCCTCTGAGCCATTGCCAGCACGATGCACGTTTGCTAAAGCTGCACGCTACGGGTATTTACGAGCTGTTTTTCGAAGGATCGGCCATAGTCGATGTAGCTCCTGTAGCATTGTTCTTTGTCGATGCCTTCGCCGTTTACTGCGTGGAAGACGGTGGCGACGTGCGGTTCGATGGCATAAGAACCGTCGTATCCATCGGCCTTGAGCGCGGCTAGGATTTCGGGCAGACGGCACTGACCTTCGCCAGGGAAGGTATAGCGCTCTGGCTCGTCGCTACCTTTGGGCGGATTGAGGCAGTCTTTAATATGCACGTGTGCGACGTGTGCTTTCACGGCCTGATAGAATTCGAGTGGGTTCTGCCATGGGTAGGGTGCAGATTTGGAGCGGTCGCGTTGGAATACCGGATTGCCGGTGTCGAATACGAGTTTCAGCCCGGGCACTTCATCGATGAGACGAAGTGTATGCTCTGCGGAAAAACCGCCCCAGTTCATACAGTTCTCGTGGACGGCTTGCAGGCCGGCTTCGGCAAAGCGGGCGACGATTTCACGTAGGCGCCGGAAGCGCTCAGCTTCGTGCTGATCCTCGCCCCAAGGTTTTTGCGCGTAAGACATGATGCGGATCAGCTTCGTCCCTAGGCGTTGCATGCGCGGGATGGCGCGTTCGATCTCGCCAAGTGTGATCGCGAAGTCGGACTCAATCGATTTTGACCAACTGCCGATTAGTGAGCCGAACTCGATGACAGAAATACCGGCTTTGTCGAGTTGGTCGGCTGCCCGGTTAAAATCAGCCTCGGAAAGATCGTGAATGTTCTGGCCGTCGATACTGCGCGCGGAGAGATACTTCCAGCCGAGTGCTTTTGTCGTCTTGATCTGTGTTTCGAGGGATTGTCCTGCTTCGTCTGTGAATCCTGATAGTTGCATAATAGAGTGATCGCGCTGCGCACTGAGTGAAACGCCTTCGTCGAGTGAGAGTAGGGGCGTAGCGTGTAGTTTCAGCAAACGTTCTTCGTGCTGGCGATGGTTAGCTCGGCTGTGGCACTGAACGTTTGCTAAAGCTGCACGCTACGAATGAAAAAATGATTATCTAAATACCTTACGTGAGTTCGATTTTGGCGCCGTTGTTTTGAGCGGATTGGTAGATGGCTTGAATCAGCTCGACGCTCTTGCGCGCTTCGCTGGCACCGGTGCTGGGCTCGCGGCCTTCCTGAATGGCGCTGACCACTTCTTCGAAGTTGCGCTGATGCTGGTAAAAGCTGATGGCAGTCGGATCGTTGGCGCCGAGGCCAGCATCGGCACCTTGCATGAATTGAGCGCGGATGGCATCGTCCGCTTCGGTCTCGTCCATGAAGTCCCACGTTTCAAAGGCTTCATCGGCTAGAAAGACAGATCCTTCGGTGCCGGAGAGTTGCACGCGTGCAGGGTGGCCGTCTTTCGACCATGTGCAGGTGCTGGCTTCGATGATGCCGCGGGCGCCGCTTTCGAATTCGACAATCGCCACTGCGATGTCTTCGACTTCGATGTCGGTATGTGCGAGGCAAGCCGTGTTGGCTTGCACGGATTTAACTGGGCCCGCCAAGTAGATGAGCGCGTCGACCGTGTGGATCGATTGATTCATCAATGAACCGCCACCGTCGAGCGCCCAGGTGCCACGCCAGCCGGCAGAATCATAGTAAGCTTGGTCGCGATACCATTTTACATACGCGGAAGCGGAGGTGAGTTTGCCAAAACGTCCTGAGTCGGCGGCCTTTTTGAAGGCATCCATGCCTGGGTGGAAGCGGCGGTTGAGCACGGCGGCGAGTGTCACGCCTTTGGCTTTCGCTGCTGCGACCATGAGGTCGATCCGCTCGGTGGTCACTTCGAGTGGTTTTTCAATGATCACGTGCTTGCCTGCTTCAATCGCAGCCATGGCTGGATCAAAGTGAGCGCCCGAAGGCGTGCCGATGGTGACGATGTCGATTTGAGGATCGGCGAGCATGGCTTCGACGGAGTCGTAGGCCAGGGTGTTGTATTGCTCGGCAAATGCCTGCGTGCGTTCAAGCACACGATCCGCCGCGCCAATGAGTTCGCCGCCTGTCATGGCTGCAATTGCTTTGGCGTGAAAACCGCCGATCATTCCTGTTCCTATGATTCCGAAGTTCATTATAAAATTATTGTGCGGTTGATTTGTTCCTTGAGGCGAATCCGCTCAGACCGATGACTGCGAGAATCACTAGACCCACGATGCCGATTAAACCCGGGGTGCCCTTGTTGCAGAGCGCCCAAACCGAGGCAAAGGTCGCAACGCCTGCGGAGAGGACCATGAGTGTGTTGATGAGGGCTCGGTTCTTGGGCAAATTGCCGCCCAATGCTGACTTCGAGTTCATGAGCAGTAAAAATGCGAGATAAGCAATCGGTAGCAGAGTCGTTGCGATCACGGACGCGGGGATCGCCATGGCGGCCTTGGCATCACCACTCCAGAGGTAGGGGGAGAAGAAGCCCGCGATTGCTGGCATGGATGCGCCGATGATGAAGATTTTCGCATTGCCGACTTTGTTGAATGCTTCGCTGATGGCGTAGCCATTCATCATCATGTGCACCAGTAGTGTGGAGATGGCCATGGCTAGCACGCCGATGCCGAAAATGGTCTGTGCATGTTTGCCCAGGAAGGGTTCCAAGGATTGGGCGAGATTGACTGAGTCGCGGTTGGAGAGCATGGCGGCGAGTTGTTTTTCTGCTAAGGCTGCGGATGCACGCGCTGCGCTCTTGGCGGTGTCGTCTAGCGTGATGAATGCCTCATTGTGTGCGGCTAAACTTCCATCCAACACTTTGTAGTAGGCTTTTTCCATTTCCGGAAAGGGTGTGCCATCTGCGGCAATCACATCCGCATGCTTGGCATGGAAGGAAGCTGCGGATGCGATGACGAGCGCGGACGCTCCTAATATGAATGGCACGAATAGTCCTAGCACGAGATCGTAGCGGGAGAGTTGGCGGTGTGCTTTACCCCAGCCTTTTTTCTTGAGGCTGTAGGGGAGTAGGAAGGTCATGTTAATGCCGACAGCGGTGCCAAAGGCGGCGATGATCTTACCTCGTTGCTCGGATGTGACATACTCTGTCCAGTAAGTGGCATGTTCGCCAGTCGTGGCGATGGCGGCTGCGATTTGATCGGTCGGTCTGAAGAGCGCTGAGAAATCGGGGATCAGGCCGGCAAAGAGGCTCCCCCATGGGACGGCACCATTCTTAATGAGCGTGACGACGACTCCCATGAACGCGAGGACGATGACCGCGACCAGGGCTTTGAGCAAATTGTCGATGATGCGTGAGGCTCTGTCGTTTTTCTGAGAGAGCGCGATCAGTGAGAGTGCGATGACGAACAAAGAGCCAGTGATCACATAGGGGCCGGGCGTGAATCCGAGATTGTCTTCGATCGCGCCACGGCCGAGTGAGAACTGTGCGGCGCAGAATACGGTATCCGCAATCACCGTGGCGATCAGCCAACTCCAGGCGAGCGTCGGCGACACCTTTTTTTGCATGACTCGGAACGGGCGTTCTTCGCACGAGAGCGTGACGTAGGAAATGGCCCCGAGCATGATGATGCCGCACAGCATCGCGAGTGGTTGTAACCAGAGGAATTCGTAACCACCAATAATGCCGAGGTAGAGCGCGCCAACGAGCGAGCCACCTCCTAGGGTGACAGCGGCCTGCACCCAGCCGGGGCCGGTTAGTTTACTGTAGCCGGCCAGTCTGCCGAGGAAGCCCCGGCTTTGGATGGATTGGATTTGTTCGATGTTGTTTTGCATTTGGAGCTGAGGCTAGTTCTTGAAGGATTCCTCGTAGCGAACGGAGCCGTCGACGCGGTGATGCTTGAAGATGATTCTTACAGTTCGCGGATCTGAACGTTTCGATACCAGACCTCATCGTTGTGGTCCTGTAGTAGGATCGGGCCAGTCCAGCTGCCGAAACCATCGTGCTGCTTGTATTTACTGTTCTGGAATTTCGTTTTCCAAGCAGCACTGTCGACTTCGATCTCAACGACCTTCTCGCCATTGAGCCAGTGTTCGATGGCGTTGCCGTTGGCGACGATACGTGCGTGGTTCCACTCGCCGACGGGCTTGAGTGGTTTGTTGTCGGGCGCGGCGACCAGTTCGTAAAGTGAGCCGGCTTGGTGCGTCGGGTTTTTACGATCCTTGTGTTTCGCGTCGTCGAGCACCTGATATTCGAGGCCGAGGCTGCCGCGGGTGCGGTATTTGACGCCGCTATTGCCGGCTTCGGAAATCTTCCAGTCAAAGCGTAGTTCGAAGTTGTCGTAGTGCTGTTTGGTGATGATGTCGCCGCCTTTACTGGGGCGGTGGACGATACCGTTGTTGATGTGCCAGTCTTTGGTGATGGGTTGTCCTTTGATGTTCGTCCATTGGGAGAAGTCGCCGGAGGCAAACAGAGGGGTCCATTTAGTTGAGCCGGAACAGGCGGTTGTGGTCTCGTCCGTGAGTTCCATGATCCTGATATTTCGGAAGCGGTAGGTCTTGCCTTTTTCGCCATGGTGCTGAAGTGCGATGTATCCCTTGGCATCTTCCTTGTCATGGATATCTGTCGTCGTGACGCCATTGACGGAGATCTTGATGTGGTCGCCGCGACATTCGATGCGGTAATGGTTCCAGCCATGACGTTTGAAGCTGTCGCCGGCGCGTTGGCGGAATGCTGCGATGGACTGTTCCTTTGCCTCGTCGGATATTGCGTGATCGCGGTTAGGAGATATAAACCAACGGCGTCGTCCTTCATCGTAGAGTCCGCCGGACCATTTTCTGTCGGATGGGTCAACTTCCGCCTGATAGCCGAACATCTTGTTCTTTGACTTGTGACTTCGGAACAGAAACCCTGAATTGCATTTCCCTTCAGGCATTTTCACTTCCACTTCGAAGATGAAATCAGAATATTCCTTTACGGTTGAGAGGAACCACTTGGACTTCTCCGTGCTGAGGTGGATTTCTCCAGCCACGATTTCCGCCTGCCCCCAGTCGTAAGGATTCTCCCAGTGTGCGAGGTCTGTGCCGTTAAAGAGCTCGGTCCATTCGCCTGCGATTGATGTGCTGGCTGTCAGCAGTGCTGCTGTCAGTATAGTAACCCAGAATTTTGTTTTCATTTGTTTAAAGGTGTTTGGTTTATTTTACAGTGCGTAGAATGCTTCCCATCCTTTGCGCGGTGCAGGATCGAGTAGGGCGTTGACTACTTTATTGTTGGTGATCTGCTTCCTGTTGATGTCGAAGTCTAGTTCGCCGCCAAAGCGTTGGGAGAGCACGCCGAGGTTGAATACCTGTGTGAGTGGCCCGCTGATGCTGAAGGGCGAGCGGGCTACTTCTTCGCCCTTGCAGGCGAGTAGAAAGTTGGCGTAGTGATTCGAGTTTTTTTGCGAGAACCTTGGTAATTGATTGCGCATGTCTTTGTATTTTGCGCGCGGAACCATTTGGAGCGGTTCGCCGTGGTGGCCGCCTTTGAAGGTGAGCTCTTTGCTGTAGAGCACTTTGCCGGGTTGCTTGAGTGTGGTGGGGCCGCGCGAGACTTCGCCGGTTTCTTTATTGGTTACTGGCTCGCTGAATTCAGCTTCAAGTTGTGGCTTATTTTTAACGCCGTCCAGCCAGGTGACTTCGCAGGCGGGCAGGTCGGGCCCACGCTCTGGAAAGTCAAAGCGGATTGTGGAGGAGTCAGGATAGATCAAGTCGCTCTGGTTGACGCCGTCTCGCTGGAGGGTGGTGATCTTCGTGGGAAGGCCGAGCTCTAGGAAGCGATGGCAGGTATCGAGAATGTGTGGGCCCCAGTCGCCGAAGCAACCGCTACCATAGTCATACCAACTGCGCCACTCTTGTGGGTGTAGCTTTTGACTGTAAGGGTGTGGTTGTGCGACCGTATCCATCCATTGTTCCCAGTCGACGCCAGCAGGGAGCGGCTCGCTCGGGTAGGCCGTGGTGCTGTTGCCCCAGCCATGCCAGCGGCGTGGCCTGTTCATGTGGGCGGTGATGCGGGTGATGTCTTTGATGATGCCTGCTTCGCGCCATGCTTTGAACTGGAAATAGTTGGCGCCTGAGTGTCCCTGGTTGCCCATTTGAGTGACGAGATTCGGGTGTTTGGCTGCCATGCGGATGAGTCGTTCGGTCTGACCAAAGGTGTGGGCGAGCGGCTTTTCGACGTAGACATGTTTGCCTAGTGACAGCGCCAGCATCGTCGCGGCGAAATGTGAGTGGTCGGGCGTGGCAATCAGCACTGCGTCGATTTGGCCAGCCATCTTATCGAACATGACGCGGAAGTCGGTGAACGTCGGTGCATCGGGAAAATCTGCCTGGCTTGCTTGGGTGTGTGCACCTTGGAGGTCGATATCGCAGAGGGCGACGACGTTGCAGTGGCCAGATCTGAAGAGGGCACGTAGGTCGATTCCGCCTTGGTTGCCGATGCCGATCACGGCTAGGTTTACCTTTTCGCTGGGGGCGAGGCCGCTGGAGGATTTGTTGCCCAACGCGATGTAGGACGGCAGGATTGTTAATGCGCCGAAGGCGGCGGAGGACTTGAGGAAGTCGCGGCGGGAGGTGTGTGGTTTTCTGCGGGGCATGACTGTGTGTGTTAAATGTGGTGTCGGGTTCCTCGGCGGTTTGACTTTTTTATCGAATGTTTAATTAATGAACAAACAAAAATGGCATTTGATGCTTTAGCAATCGAAAAAAGCTGTCTTGTTTAGAAATATGTCCAATCAGCAAAAATATGACCGTGGTGATATTCGTCGTTTAAATGCGGTCAGTGTGTTGAATCAGCTGAGGGCGCATGGGGCGCTCTCGCGTGCGAATATTGCCTCTGCACTGGGGCTGACGCGTGCGACCGTGTCGAATATCGTGGCGGATTTGCTTGCGGCCTCGTTGGTGCGGGAGACGAAGTATGTGGAAGGTGCGGCGGGGCGTCCAGGGTTATTGCTGGAGTTGAATTCGAATTGCGGCTGTATGATTGCGCTGGAGATTGATTTGGATCGCATTTCGCTGCTGGTGACCAATGCGGGGCGGGAGTCCCTGTGGCGTCAGGAGGTGCAACTTGAGGCCGAGGCGAGCGCGGATGTCACGCTCGCGAGCGCAGCGGAGCTGGTTGAGCAGGCGCTCAAGCGCGGCCTCCGGCAGGATTTGCCATGTCTTGGCATCAGCGTGGCGTGGGCGGGCTTGGTAAATCATGCCGATGGTCGCTTGGCGTATGGGCCGACCTCCGGCTGGTCGGACATTCCTCTCAAGGCGGATTGGGAGGCACGCTTTGAGGTGCCGATCACTATCCAGAATGAGGCGCATGCGGCTGCGATTGGGATGCATCATTTTGGGCCTAGGCCGGGAGTGCGTAACTTGATCTATTTAAGTTTAGGTGTGGGGCTCGGTGCTGGGATCTATGTGGATGGTTCGCTGTTGCTTGGAAAGCACGGCTATTTTGGGCAGGTGGGGCACACTCATTTTGCTGAGAACGGCATTACTTGTAGTTGTGGAAAGCAGGGCTGCTGGGTGACGGAGATTAGCCTGCCAGCTTTAATACGAAAACTTGTAGCAACTGGGGTGGAATTACCCGAGGGGAATGGCTCTGAATTGGATGTGCTTGAAGCGGTGTATCAGTTGGCGCAGGCTGGCAATGAACGTGTATTAGAGGTGATTAATGCGGTGGGTCGTCAGATCGGGCAGGGGGCTGCGCCTCTGGTGGAGAGCTTTAACCCATCGCAGGTCATTTTTGGTGGACGTATGGGTAAATTAATCAAACTGGTAGAGTCGGACGTCCGCTCGGCATTATTGGAGCAGACCTTGCCATATATGGCTGAAGACCTCGAAGTCGTGGTGAATGCTTCTGACGATGATTCACTCTTGGGTGGTCTGGCGACTGTCTTTGATGCGACGATGACCAACCCGATCCGGGACTTGTAGTCAGTCTTCCGCTTTAAATTGATTCAACTCCCAAGGACGCGCACCGCATTCGTTGGCGATCTGGTTGAAAGCCTCGATTTCAGCTTCAGAGAATAGGAGGCCGCCTGCTTTGACGACGCGCTTTGCCCAGCGGGCTTCGAGTTGCCCGGGCAGGAGGCAGTTCTCGTTACCGTGCCCGAGGATGTCTTCGATCACTGCTTTAACATTTTCAGGTTGATTGCGGTCTTTAGCGAATGCGCCCACATTCATGGCATCTGGATGGATCACCTGAAAATAGAAGGCAGGCGTGCGCTTTTCGCCTTCTGGGATTTTGCGACTGCGAAGCGTTGGTAAACTGCCACCGATGAAGCTAGCAACGATTTCGTTGATCAGGCTCAGGCCATAGCCTTTGTGTGCACCAAAGGGCATGAGTGCTTGGACTTCGTTGGCGTTTGTAGTCGGCTGCCCATTAGCATCGACAGCTGCGTTGGGCGGCAGTGCGGTGCCTTCCCGCTGAAATTGTTGCACGCGCCCCATCGCAATCACAGAAGTCGCCCAGTCGATCACGATCGGGAAGCCGACAGCATCTGTGGTTGGAAAGCCCCAACTATGTGGATTCGTGCCGAGGGTGGGATACTTGCCCATGAATGGCACCACTTCCGCGAGCGCTGCGGTGCAGTTCGTATAAGCGAGGTAGCCTCGTTTGGCGGCTTCCATCACGTAGCCACCGCCCCAGAGATAGTGAAATGCATTGTCGACAGACACCTGGCCGATCCCAAATTTATCCGCGAGCTCAATGGCGCGATCAATTGCGTCGTAGGCAGTCGCTTGCCCTAGTTTTTTATTAGCGTTCCAAATCTCGCTGGCAGCGAAGCGGGACTCGATTTTCTCGATCGTTGCCGCAGGGGTGCATCCACCCGCGGCGCTGCCGAATAGATGGTCGAGGTGAAGCGCCTTGATTGCATTATGTGTGCGTATGCCATGGTGTGAGGCGAGCTCAGAAAAGCGTGCGGCTTGAGCGGCTTCGTCGGCAGTGTATCCGCGGTGCTGATACGCTTTCTTGACGAGTGAGTTGTGCTGCTCTGCTGGGACGATGTAGAAATTTTCAGACATATTTAGATAATTAAAGTAAAGCGACAGGTGGCTCGACGTCGTTCACTTGCGCCAAGGCTTTTTCGCCTTTGAGCAAATTGACTAGGTTTTGAGTGGCCATGCCGGCTTGGCGTTGGACGCTCTCGAAGGTGCGAGAGCCGACATGCGGGGTGATGATACAGTTCTTTGCTCCAAGTAGAGGGTGGTCTGCCGCTGGCGGTTCCTGATCGAGCACATCTGCACCATAGCCACCAAGCTTACCGCTTTCGAGTGCTCTCGCGATGTCACCTGTATGAGTGAGTTCACCTCGACCACAGTTGATCAGTGTTGCGCCATTTTTCATATTCTTGATGCTGGCTTCGCAAATCATGTCACGCGTCTCTTCAGTGAGATTAGTGTGAAGCGAGACGATGTCGCTTGCGCGTAGTAGCTGTGTCACGCCGTTGGCACGCTCGATGTGTTGTTCTCTGGCAAAGTCTTCCGGCCAATAGAGATCGTAGCCGATGCACTTCATACCAAACGCATTGGCGCGGATGGCGACTTCTCGGCCGATACGACCGAGGCCTATGATGCCGATGGTCTTGCCCATGATTTCGTGGCCAGTCATGCGCTTCCATGCGCCAGCTGCTGTAGCGTTGGCCTGATCCATCAGGTTTTTGTTCAATGCGAGGATCAACATGAAGACATGTTCAGAAACAGTTGTGTGGTTCACGCCTGGGCAAAAGCTGACGGGTATCTTTTTCTCCGTCGCGTAGGCCACGTCGATCTTGTCCACGCCGATGCCATATTTGGCGATGACTTTAAGCTTAGGCAGGGATTTCTCGATCACGGCTTGTGTGATCTCGTCGTCGCCACAGAGGAAGGCGTCAAAGTCACCAGCAAGCTCAAGCATTTGGGCTTCAGATAGTGGACCACATTCGCGCACGATTTCAGCGTTGGTGCTCTCGAGGAGTGCGTGGTGATCGCCAGGGCAATCTTGGTAGGAAGTCGTGGTGAGGAGGATCTTCATAGTTTTATTACTTGGGTAAGCTGAAATAGCTTTTCGCGTTGTCGATGCAGATGTCTTTAACTAGCTGATTGAGCACCTCGGTATCATCTGGGATTAGGCCGGCCTCGACGTCCCGTCCGATGATGTTGCAGAGTAGGCGACGGAAATATTCGTGGCGCGGGAAACTGAGGAAGCTGCGTGAGTCGGTTAGCATTCCGATGAATTTAGGAAAGAGTCCGACGCTTGAGAGCGTCTCCATTTGATTCGTCATGCCGTACAAGGTGTCAAGGTGCCACCACCCGCTGCCGAGCTGCATCTTGCCGGCGATCTTGCCGTCTTGAAAAGCACCCATCATTACTGCGATGGGATAGAGAGCGGCGGGGTTCACGTGGTAGAAGATGCACTTTGGCAGTGCTTCTTCGACATCCAAGCTGTCGAGGAAGGGTGCCATCTTTGTTATGACGCCATCATCATACATCGCGTCGTGACCAGTATCGGCTCCAAGCTTAAGACGGATGCGTGTATTCGGGCGCCGGATAACTCCGATGTGAAACTGCATCGCCCAACCGCGAGCGGCATTCCAACGGGCGACATGCTGCAGGATAAAGGTGCGCCACTGTTCGTCTTCGAAACTGCTGAGTGCTTGTTCAGCACGCAGTTTAGCGAAGATCTGATCCGCCTCCTTGTCGGAACAAGGTGCATATGGGAAGGTGTTGACATCGTGATCCGAAAAACGGCCACCGCAGTCATGGAAGTGATCATGGCGGAGCTTGAGCGCAGCGATGTAGCCAGATGCGTCCGCCAGCGGTTTGTCAGTCAGCGCAGCCATGCGATCCGCCCATTGATTCCAGGCTTTCGAGTCCGCAGTGAGCATCGCTCCATCAGGACGAAAGGTCGGGCATAGACGTGTCGGGTGGTCGGTTTTCGCAAACGCAGTATGATGATCTAGCTTATCAAGCGGATCATCGGTGGTGCCGACGGCATGAATCTTGAAGTTTGTCAGGATATTCTGAACCCGGAATTTATTCGAAGCGAGTTGCTCGTTGGCGAGCTCCCAGATGTCCTCTGCCGTGGATTCGCTCAGAACCAGATTACAATTGAAATAGCGCTTCAGTTCGAGGTGCGTCCAATGATGCAGCGGATTACGAATCGTTTGAGGAACGGTTCGCGCCCATGCGAGAAAGCGCTCTTTGGGATCGCTGTCTTTTCCCGTGACCAGCTCTTCGGGAATGCCGGCAGCGCGCATGGCACGCCATTTGTAATGGTCTCCGGAAAGCCAGATGTCGGCCAAGTCGCCAAAGCCTGCATTTTCCGCGACGTCTTTTGGTGAGAGGTGCGTATGGTAATCGAAGATCGGCTGTTGCGCCGCCACTTCGTGAAACAAGTGCTCTGCGGTCTTGTTGCTAAGAAGGAAGTTTTCCTTGAGGTAGCTCATTTTAATTTATCAATTAAATCGTCATGGAGGCATAGCCTCCATCGACGACGATCTCTGCTCCGTTCATAAAGCTGCCGGCATCGGATGCGAGTAAGAGAGTTGCGCCGATCAGCTCGTGTGCTTCGCCAAAGCGCTTGGCTGGGGTGTGACTGATGATCGATGCGATACGGTCGGGCTTGAGCACCTTCTTGTTTTGTTCGGCGGGGAAGAAGCCAGGGACGATGGTGTTGACACGCACCTTCCGCTCGGCCCATTCGCGGGCTAAGTTTTTCGAAAGGTTATGCACCGCAGCTTTGGTCGCAGAGTAGGTGAACACACGAGAGAGTGGGATGATGGCACTCATTGAACCGATGTTGATGATGCTACCGCCTTCGCCGCGCTCGACGAAATACTTGCCGAATATTTGCGAGGCGAAGAGCACTGCCTTTAAGTTGGTATTTAAAATTGCATCAAACTCGCCTTCTTCGATATCAAAGATAGGTGTGGGTGAATTGATACCTGCGCCATTGATCAGGATGTCGATTTTCCCCGACTTGGCTAATACGGCGTCGAGCAATTCTTGGATTGAGGACTTAGAATTAACATCCACTTTTTGGAAATATGCGGTGCCGCCTGCCGATTTTATTTGAGCGAGGCGGACTGCGGCTTTCTCTTCGCTTCGGCCTGCAAGGATAGTTTCTGCTCCAGCGGAAGCAAGGCCTTCGGCCATCGCGCCACAGAGTTCGCCAGTGCCGCCGATAACGACTGCCACTTTGTTTTTTAAGCCGAAGACGGAGCTTAGGTATTTTGAGGAGGTCATGATTACGCTTTTTGTTCTATCTTAGCATTCTGATGCTTTAGTGAGGGCATCTTTGACTTGTGTGGTGATCGTGCCCCAGTCTTTTGCTTGTATTTGTGCTTGAGTGGCTAACCAGGATCCTCCGATCGCAAATACTTCTGGCATGGCCAAGTAGTCATTCATGTTGTCAAAAGAGACACCACCAGTCGGGCAGAATTTCACGCCGAACTTTGCGTAAGGAGCGGCCATTACTTTGAGTCGTTTGGGGCCACCCGCAGCACCGGCAGGGAAGAATTTGAGATGCTGACAGCCAGACTTGATTGCTGATTGGATGTCTGTCGGCGTCATAATGCCGGGGATGAATGGAACATTTCGCTCCTTGAAGTAAGCAATTGTTTCAGGGTCGGTACCGGGAGCTAGACCGAACTTGCTGCCTGACTCGATCGCGATCTTCGCCTGTTCTGGAGTGACGACAGTGCCGGCCCCCACGAGTATTTCGGGGAATGCATTGGCAATTGCTTCGATGGCAGCTGCTGCGGTTGCTGTGCGGAAGGTGACTTCAATGATATTGAGTCCGCCTTCGAGTACTGCATTGGCGAGTGGTTCGGCATCCGCGACATCGTCGATGACGATCACTGGAATGACTGGGAATTGATCTAGTTGAGACATAATTTTTGATAACTGAGCCTAGCGATCGACTCGTGCGCCACCGCCGTCTTTGACTTTTTTGACTTCTTTGAGTGATACCATTGTGGTGTCACCTGGAGTCGTCATAGCGAGTGCGCCGTGCACGCAGCCATAGTCAACGGCTTCCTGTGGATTATTTTCGATCAGAAATCCGTAGATCAATCCCGATGCAAAACTGTCGCCACCGCCGACACGGTCGAGGATCTCTAGATTCGGAAATTTGATAGATTCGAAGAATTCACCATCATGCCATGCCATTGCTGCCCAGTCGTTAACGGTCGCAGTTTTTACAGCGCGAAGCGTGGTGGCGGTGGCCTGGAAATTTGGAAACTCACTGATCGCTGTTGCGATCATGTTTTTGAATGCTTTGACTGGGATGTGTGAAATGTTCTCATCGACGCCTTCGACTTCGAAGCCGAGGCAGGCAGTGAAGTCTTCTTCATTGCCAATCATCACATCCACGTAGCGGGCGATCTCGCGGTTAACTTGCTGGCACTTCTCAAGCCCTCCGAAGTCTTTCCATAGTGACGGGCGGTAGTTGAGGTCATAGCTGACGATGGTACCGTGCTTCTTGGCACATTTGACGGCTTCAAGGACGACGCCTGGAGTCGTGGCGCTCAATGCGGCGTAGATGCCTCCGGTGTGGAACCACTGCACGCCGCACTTGCCGAAGATTTCTTCCCAGTCAATGTCGCCAACTTTCAATTGACTCGCAGCGGTGTTACCACGGTCAGGACAGCCCACGGCACCTCGAATGCCGAAGCCGCGCTCGGTGAAGTTAAGGCCGTTGCGTACAGTGCGGCCAATGCCATCATAGTCGACCCACTTGATGAACTCCGTATCGACACCCCCTTGTAGAATGAAGTCTTCCACGAGTCGGCCGACAGGGTTGTCTGTAAATGCAGTGACCACCGCAGTTTTTAGTCCGAAGCAGCGACGCAGGCCGCGAGCCACGTTATATTCTCCGCCGCCTTCCCATGCAGTGAGTTGACGAGAGGTGTGCACGCGTCCTTCGCCGGGGTCGAGGCGGAGCATAACTTCGCCGAGGGAGATGCATGCGTATTCGCAGGATTCAGCAGGTTTAATTGGTATGGCCATTGTAGGGTTACTTAAGTGGTTGGTGTTGCTTGAATATTGGGGAGTCGGGTGCCGTTGTTTGGCCATGCTACAAGACAATAGTCGATCTGGTCGCTAGATAGTAATTGCATAAACCTACATTTTTTTACATAATTGCGCATATTATGAAGATGAAGCATGTCTTAATGGTGTTGGGAAGTTATGACCAATCGGCGCACGAGGGAATAGCCCAGTATGCCGGCCAGCATGGTTGGCACTTGAATGTTGGCACGCTGAAGGATTTTAAACTTCCAGATCATTGGAAGGGGGATGGAATCATCACTTCTCTAAATGGTAGTGTGCCGCTGGAGGAGTTTGTCCTTCAAGCCGAGGTGCCAGTAGTCGATCTTTCGGTGTGGCGTGAAGATATCGAGTTACCGCGAGTGGTGGCTGACAATAGTGAGATCGGTTTGTTAGGTGCAGAACATTTTCTGGCGATGGGGCACCAGCACTGTGCGTGGTTCGCTTTGGCTAGCAATCCAGTGAGTCGCGCACGTTACAAGGCATATCGTGATCGCTTGGCGAAGGCTGGAGTTGATTGCATTCGTTTGGATGTGAAGCGCCCGCAGGATGCTGCATATGTGACAGAGCGACTTCGTGCGCTGCCAAAGCCTTGCGCGATTTATACGAAGAGTGATTACGATTCAGCATGGATCCTCAATGTGTGCATGGATGCAGGGCTGCGCGTGCCTGAAGATATTGCGATTCTCGGAGCTGATAATAATCTTTTGATCTGCGAAAATCAATCTGTGCCTCTTTCCAGTGTGCGCCACGATCTTAAGAAGATTGGGTATGAAGGAGCGGCGCTGCTGGATCAGTTGATGCGAGGTGAGCAGCCTGAGCAGCGTCTAAGACTTATCCCTCCGCGTGGGATTGAGATTCGGCAGAGCACCGACTCACTAGCCGTGACTGATTCATTGATACGGGATGCGATCAAATATTTAAAGGACAACTACAGACAGTCGATGAGTGTGGCTGATGTGGCGAATGATCTTCAGGTGAGCCGACGTAAATTGGAAGTACGCTTTAGAAATAATATGCACTGTAGTGTGCATGATTTCTTGATTCGCGTCCGTATTGAAGCTGCTAAGCAATTGCTTAAATTTTCCGATGAGCCTGTAGAGGGGGTCGCCGCGTTAACAGGATTTTGTCATGCGCCTCATTTCAGTAATACATTTAAGAAGCATATTGGAGTATCTCCTTTGCAATACCGTAATGCGCTTTAGGACATTTCGACCGAGTTACCTGTGTGTGGCTTTTCTGTCGAATTGGATTAACGTATGAGTTTAAGTTTTGGCTATTTAGTTCATTAAATATAGTTTCTTTTGATTTTATTTATTCGATTGGATGCGTTTCTTTTGTATTCGTATTTTTTAACGTAAGATACATATTTATAGTACCTTATGAATTAAAATTGCCTTTTTTTAATTTATATTTCGTAGTTTAATCTGCCTATAGTTTGATTAATTTCTTGTCATATTGCGTCATGTTCGACTTTGTTTGATTCTATTGTAGATTATGCAGCCATTGCCCCCCATCGAACCGACTGCCGTCAAGATGCAGTCTGATTTCCTGACTTCTTTGCGTCCGGGGCAGTTGCTTGAGTCGCTGTTTGATCATGTGCCAGGCGCATATTATTTCGTGAAGGATCGTGAGAGTCGGTTCATGGCGGGGAGTCAGAGTTTTGCGCGGACCCTAGGCGAGCAGTCGATTGAGGTGATGTTGGGCAAGACGGACTATGATTATAGCCCAGATTTCCTAGCGGATGGATTTTTTGCGGATGACCAGCGAGTGATTCGTACAGGTGAAGCAATTGTTAATAAAATTGAGCTGGTCCCTTCTGCTGATGGATCCTTGGATTGGTTGTGTACCACTAAAATTCCGTTGTTTGATGCGCAGGGCGTAGTGGTTGGCCTAGCGGGCGTCGCTCGTATGATACGTGATGACGACGCAGTCTATGCGGAGCACCCTGAGATGCATCGCATTGTGAATCATGTGCGGCAGCACTATCGCGAAAAGCTTTCGATCGCGGACCTTGCTGAGGTTGGTGGCATTTCGGTAAGTTCGCAGGAGCGGCTATTTAAGAAAACCTTCGGCCTGACTCCGCTGATGTATTTGCGTAAGACGCGCCTGAATGCGGCCTGTAAACTGCTACGTAGCACCAAGGTTGGCCTCTCCGAAATTTCGGTGCAATGCGGGTTTAATGATCAGACGAGCATGACGCGCGCCTTTCGTCAGGAACTCAAAATCACGCCGCTTAAATACCGTCGCAGTTTTAGCGAAGCACCTAAAAAGCGTGGAAATGGCACTTCTGTTGTTGTGCTGCGCTCGCAACTTTAAATTTCACCCACTGCTAAGAAACACCACACTCCATTAACACCTACTGATATGCATCAAGATATTTCACAAAAAGATAAACAACTGCTTTTCTGGGGCAGTTTTCTAGCCTTGTTCGCTGCTGCGGTGGGCTTCGTATTCCGCGTGATGGTTCTGGGGGATTGGCAAGCTGAGTTCAATCTAACGGGAGCTGAAGTCGGGCGCATCTTCGGCGCATCACTGTGGCCGATAGCAGTCACAATGATCTTCTTCAGTCTGATCGTGGATAAGGTGGGCTATAAGCCGTCAATCTATTGTGCCTTCGCTTTGCAGATTATCGGTGGCGTGCTGACTTTCATGGCGGACTCGCCAAACACTCTTTACTGGGCGTCGATTTGCGCGGGCTTAGGGCATGGTGTCGTGGAAGCAGTGATCAATCCAGTGTGTGCGAGCATCTATTATAAAGAGAAGAGTAAGATGCTAAATATTCTGCATGCCTCTTGGCCCGCAGGCTTTGTGATTGGTGGAATTTTGATGCTGAGCCCCGGCTTACGCGACCTTAGTTGGAACTTGAAGGCACTGTGGATCGTGCTTCCAGTTCTTTGCTATGGAGTGATGTTCATTAAGCCGAAATTCCCAGTGGATGAGCGCGTGTTAAATAAAGTGCCTTATTCGGAAATGTTGAAAGAGGTCGGGTTTTTAGGCACTTTCCTCGCTGCATTTTTATTGTTTCATGAGCTGTATGGTCGGTTCGGCAGTGAGACGGAGCATCTGATTTGGATCAGCTTGGGTGCGGGCGCGCTCATTGGTGCTGGTTTTGGGTTTTTTACCAAGTCTATTGGCAAGCCGCTGTATTTTTTACTGTGTTTATTGATGATTCCTCTGGCGACGACGGAGCTTGGCACTGATGCCTGGATCAAGGAGTTGATGACACCGACGATGGGTGAATTTGCCGGCTGGGCGATTGTTGCATCGGCTTTGATTATGATGGTGCTGCGTTTTCAGGCTGGCTTCTTGACGAGCCGTTTCTCACCGCCGACAATTTTAGTGATTAGTAGTCTCTTCTCATTCTGTGGATTGATGGCACTTTCCGTTTCCTCTGGCGTTGCGGTTTGGGGCGCTTTCGTGCTCTACGCGGTAGGGCAAACATTCTACTGGCCGACAGTGCTCGGCTTTATTGCAGAGCGTTTCCCGAAGGGTGGTGCTTTAACGCTCAACTCCGCGACTGCGATTGGCTTGCTCGCCGTAGGGATTATAGGCACGCCAATTCTAGGTGTTTTTAACGATAGTCATACCGTCAGTAATGTGAAATTGGTATCCGCAGAGATACACATAGCGGCTAAGTCTGATGCCTCGTTTTTCGGCGCGTCGTATGAATCGATTGATCGTGCAATGGCCACAGAGCTTGCTGCAGAGCAGGGCTTGAGTGATGAGTTGCAAGGCGCGATGAATGAGGCCTCTCGTCAATCGCTACGAACCACGGCCATCAGCTTTCCATTGGTCATGCTGGTCGCGTTTGGCTTGATCGCTCTCTACTATCGCAAGAAGGGCGGTTACCAACCGATCGAGTTGCACCGCGAATCATCCAACAGCTAATTAGTATGACTTCTCCTAGAATTCTCAATGTCGGTCTCATCGGTGGTGGCGGTGGCGCGTTTTTCGCGCACCCACACCAGAAGGCAATTCACTTTGACGGCACACGCCGCATAGTGGCCGCTGCGTTGCGTAGCAATCCCGAGGCAGCAATCGAAGACGCGTCGAACTGGTCGTATCCAATCAAAGGATACGCGACCTACGACGAAATGATCGCTGTGCAAAAGGATCTTCCTGAAGAAGAGCGTCTGGACTATGTGGTGGTGGTCACGCCGAATCACGCGCACTTTGCTCCAGCGTTGAAAGCGATTGAAGCGGGCATCCCAGTCTTTTGTGAAAAGCCACTCACCTTGAACCATGCCGAGGCGCAGGAACTCGCCGCAGCAGTTGCAAAGTCGAAGGTGCCGTTTGCGGTGGCGCATACCTATCTCGGCCATTGGAGCACTCGATTGGCGCGGCACATCGTGCAGAATGGACTGGTCGGTGATGTGCGCTGGGTAGATTCCTCTTACATTCAAGGTTGGCTTGCGGGTAAGACAGAGGAAGCCGGGGTGCAGCAAGCCGAGTGGCGCACTGATCCGAAAAAGAGTGGTGCTTCGAATTGCGGCGGTGACATTGGCACACATGCGCTGATGCAATTGCGCTATGTGACTGGTTTAGATATTTCCAAACTGTCGGCTCGCCTCGAAACATTGGTTGCCGGTCGTTCGCTGGACGACCACTTTACGACTTATTGTGAACTTTCCAATGGCGCCAAAGCGCTGGTGCGTGCTTCGCAGATCGCGATCGGGCACAAGAATGACCTGAGCATTGAGGTGAATGGCAGTCTTGGCACACTGGTCTGGCGTCAAGAAGATTCGGAAGCAGTCAAAATTATGCTGCCTGGTCAGCCGGATCGTATTTACTGGCGTGGTGAAGTGGCTGCTAATGATGGCTTTCTGGGTGACTTACCCGAAGATCTGATGGGGCAACCCACATTGCCCTCAGGGCATGTCGAAGGCTTTCACGATGCACTCGCGCGTCTGCACAGCGACTTCGAGTCCGACGTGCGTGCTTACAATACTGGCGCAGCCTTTGACTGCGACGGATCCAAATACGCCAACGTTGAAGATGGTCGTATTGGTTTAGCATTTATTGAAGCCGCGGTGGCATCGAGCGCAAAGGATGGCGCATGGACAACTCTTGATTAGACACACGATGCGGCGATTCATCTCCATTCTATCTTTGTTACTGATTGCTCCGCTACTCAACGCACTTGAGGCGAAGTATACGACTATTGATGAAGCGATTGCGCGCGACGACCTTGCAGATGTGACTCTGCAACTGGCTGCCAACCCCGAGCGAGTGAACCAAGGAAAGCATCCGAAACTCTCGCCACTCAATCAGGCGATCTTGCGCAAGCGTGAGGCGATTGCTCTGCTCTTGATCGAGAGCGGGGCAGATGTGAATGCGCCTGACACGAGTAAACGCACACCGTTGCATCTTTGTGTCGATCGGGATTTACCCAAGGTTGCGACTGCATTGCTCAAAGCCAAGGCCAAGCCCAACGAATGGGACAAGGCATGCTGGACGCCGTTGCATAATGCGGCCGCCAAGGACCGTGTCGCAGTTGCTAAAGTACTACTCGCTGATGGTGCTGCCCCAAAGGCTTTGAGCGAGCGTGGCGGCACAGCGCTGCATGAAGCAGCTGCCAGTGGTAGCGCTGAAATGGTGCAACTATTGCTCGATTCAGGTATCGATCCATCTGTGAAAGCCACTAACGGTGATACCGCGTTATCCATCGCAACCGCCAATAAGAATGAGGCTGCGATCCCATTGCTTTAAGCAACCAACTCACAACTTCCAACGCTCAACCAACAACATTCCGATCATGTCACGTCCTGTTACACTCTTCACCGGCCAATGGGCCGATCTTTCATTCGCCGAGTTGGTACCCAAAGTAAAGGAAATGGGCTTCGACGGTGTCGAACTCGCCTGCTGGGGCGATCATTTCGATGTGCAGGCGGCGCTGAATGAACCAGACTATATCGCTAAGAAGTGGGCACTACTTGAGGCGAATGACCTAACTTGCTACGCGATTTCAAATCACCTCGTCGGCCAAGCAGTGTGCGACTTAATTGACGAGCGCCATGCTGCGATTCTTTCGCCTGAAATTTATGGCGATGGCGATCCTGAGGGTGTTCGCCAACGCGCGGCCAAAGAGATGCAAGATACCGCGCGTGCTGCCCGCAAGTTCTTCGATGCGAAACCAGGGGGCGCACCCGAGCGTGTGGTGGTGAATGGCTTTACCGGTTCGTCAATCTGGCATCTGCTTTACTCTTTCCCACCAATCGTGCCCGGTCAAATTGAAGCAGGTTTCCAAGACTTTGCTAATCGTTGGACACCAATTCTCGATGTGTTCGAAGCCGAGGATGTGTATTTCGCGCTGGAAGTGCATCCGACGGAAATCGCCTTTGATATTGCCAGTGCGGCGACTGCGCTGGAAGCGATTAATTATCACTCGCGCTTCGGTTTCAACTATGATCCGAGTCACCTCGGCTATCAGGGCGTGGACTATGTGAAATTCATCCGCGACTTCGGCGCCCGTATTTTCCACTCGCATGTGAAAGATGCCTGGTGGGGTCACGGCAATGGTGATGTTGGCGTCTTTGGTGGACATACTGATTTTGGTGATGCGCGCCGCTACTGGGATTTTCGTTCACCGGGTCGTGGCGATGTGAACTTTGAAGAAGTGATCGTCGCTCTGAATGATGTGGACTACCAAGGACCACTCTCGATCGAGTGGGAAGACTCCCGCATGGATCGCTTTCACGGCGGTACTGAGGCCTGTCGCTTTACCCGCGGCTTGGATTTCGCTCCAAGTAATGTGGCTTTTGATGCCGCCTTCGATAAAGAAAAACAGTAATGAGGCTCTGTATGAGTATTACACCGATTGCATTTATCCAAAACTTTAACGGGTCGGAGACTGTTATGATCGGGGCCGTCGTATTACTTTTCTTCGGCGCGAAGCGTATGCCGGATCTATTCCGCTCTTTCGGCAAGTCCGTGCGCGAGTTTAAAAAAGCGACCTCTGGCATCGAAGACGATATCCGCAGTGCGATGGATGTCGATGTCGAGGCAGCATCGACGATTAAGCGGAATGCGACTGATCGTAAAGATGCTGAAAATACCTGATCACCCATTGCCTGTTTAAGGGTGAATCATTTCAACCCAAATAATGTAGCTGGGTTTTTCAGAGTACGAGGGTTTGACGGCTAGATTATTGGGCTTCCGGGGCAGTGATTTGAATCCGTGGGATTTTTTGCTAGGCGCAGCCCAATCTTTCCGATACACCTCCCGCTCAATCTATGTCGCACGCAGACGTGCGATTGCGTGCTTCGGGAGCAATCCGACTTTTTGAGCAGGCATCTATTATCCAAGTTGAGGTTAAATACACTCAGCTAGCAAAGAGTCGCATGATCGGAGAATCGCCTCATTTTAAGGCGAGCAGAGCGTCTCAGTACTCAAAGCACATTGTTATGTTATTTTCTGAAATGGGACTTCTTCCCGAACTCGTAGCAGCTGTTGAGGCGAAGGGCTATACCAAGCCGTCGCCGATTCAAGCACGCTCCATTCCTGCGGTCCTTGAGGGCCGCGATGTCCTCGGCGGCGCACAAACCGGTACGGGTAAGACTGCTGCCTTCAGCCTGCCGTTGTTGCAGATTCTGTCGAAGTCCGAATTTAAAGGGCAAAACAAGCGCCCCCGTGCCTTGGTTCTGGCACCGACCCGCGAGCTCGCAGCTCAGGTGCATCAAAGCATCCTTGATTACGGCAAAGGCATGCACATGCGCTCGGCAGTGATCTTTGGTGGTGTTGGTTTTCAGCCGCAAATTAATCTCTTACGCCGCGGCCTTGATATCATCGTTGCGACTCCGGGACGCCTGCTGGATCTTTGCCAGCGTGGCGATGCACAGCTCTCTGGGGTTGAGATTTTGGTACTCGATGAGGCCGACCGTATGTTGGATATGGGCTTCATTCACGACATTAAGAAGATCCTGCAGCTGATCCCCGAGAAGCGACAGAATTTGTTCTTTTCCGCCACTTATTCAAAGGACGTGAAAAAGCTCGCGGATTCGATGTTGCACAACCCTGTCGAAGTTGAAGTGGCGGCGCGTAATGCCACAGCCGATCGCGTTGACCAAGAGGCCTATGTCGTCAGCCAGAAAGCTAAACCAAGGTTTCTAATCGATTTAATTAAAGGCGACAACTGGTCGCAGGTACTCGTCTTTACGCGCACCAAACACGGTGCCAACCGTTTAGCGACGCAGCTTGATAAATCGGGCATTGGTGCGATGGCGATTCATGGTAATAAGAGTCAATCCGCTCGTGAGCGTGCACTGGCATCTTTTAAGGCCAATAAGATTCGAGTACTGGTTGCCACAGATATCGCGGCGCGCGGTTTGGATATTGCCGATCTCCCACATGTGGTGAATTACGAACTTCCAAACATTCCGGAAGATTATGTGCATCGCATCGGTCGCACTGGTCGAGCCGGTAAAGCAGGCAACGCGGTATCACTCGTCAGCGATGTTGAGGAAGGCTATCTATGGGATATCGAGAAGACGATGAAGAAGCACATTCCGCTCTTCAAAATCGACGATCGTGGCGAAAAAATTGCGCTACCACGTCCGGCAACACGTTCAAAACTTTCGCGTCCTGCGCCCGGGCAACAATCGCGTGGCGGTCGCAGTCGTCAAGGTGGCGGTGGTAAAGGTCGTCCGCAGGGTGGCGGTCGCGGCAAGCCGCAGGGCAAGCGTAGTGGCGGCGGTCGACCACAAGGCGGGAGTCGCTCTGGTGGCGGCGGTTCTAGATCAGCTTCATCGCAAGGCGGTGGGTCCAGCACAGGCCCACGGAAGCGTAATCGCTAGAGAATCTTTGATAAACGTCCGCCTAAAAAAGGCGGGCGTTTTTTATGGATTAGTGTAGACGTCGTGAGTTATATTCACGGATCGAAAATGTTTTATTAAGGTAGCTTCAAAGGAGGTGCATTATTAGTCCTCACAGCGGGTAGACAGTGCATATTTAGCCTGCTCAGGCTTACATGTTTTTTAGTTTAGTTGTGAGATCAGTACTCATTTTATTCAAACCCTCGGCGTTATTGAGATATGTGAGTGCTCTATGGTGTTTCATGTCGGATGGAATGTCGCTTATAGATTGTGCAACAGGAATCACTATCTTTCCCAAAGTATGCGCAATGCCTGTTTCATACATAACATTAGGATTTTTGGTGGAGAAGTCTACTATTACAATTTTAGACCTGTAGATTAGGTTGAAGATGTCTTGTATTATTGTGTGCTCATCCCAGATGTTATCTGCTCTTAAACATTCTTTTCCTGCTTCAATACACGCTTCTTTTATTGCTTTTTGTACAGGGTCGAAGTCCGAGTCATATGGCATCATCAGTGCCACTAAATTAGGATGTATTTCAGTTTGCGGTATGGAGAATACATTAGGTGCAAATGTTATTTTCTTTTCCGATGGTTTTGCTGAAATGTAAGTTGATTCAATGCTCGTAAAGGTCGAATCAATATAGTCTTGGATTTCTTGTAGGCTTTCTGGCCGAGATTCGGAAATGCGTCGAAGAACTGCTAAAACACAGCTTCCATAGTCTTCGTCGCCAAAACTTAAACTGCGAAAAAGTCTGCTATGCCCAGATATAAGGTCCGAGCCCCCAGTGATGAGGCCGATTTCTTCCCAATTTGCATGGGTGAAATTTTCTTCGATGATAGACCTGAGCCTAATGATTTCTTTACCGATGGAGTTGTTCATTTCTTTCACTTATTGCCGTGATCGCATTTATTGCATGCACTTATTCTATGTCAAACGGTTTTATGAGTAGATACATCAAGCTTTTCTTCATCCCTTTCTTGGTGATCTGACCAGTGGGTCCAGCGCTTTTGATTCGCCAAATGGGCAGTCGCTATTTAAGGCAGTAAGGGATGAGTTCTATTGATGATTTATTACAAACTGTCGCAGCGCTGCGTGAGCCAGAGACAGGATGCCCTTGGGATATTGAGCAGGATCACCAATCGCTGGCGGAGTGTCTGGTCGATGAGTGCTGTGAGTTGTTACAGACGATCGATCGGCTCGACATGAATCATATGGAAGAGGAGCTGGGCGATGTGCTATTGCAAGTGGTGATGCATGCGCAGATTGCCAAGGAGTCAGCACATTTTGATTTTGAGGCGGTTTGTCGCGTGGTGAATGAGAAATTGGTGACGCGCCACCCCCATGTTTTTGGTGATAATGCGAATTTGGGTGACTCGGAGGCTGTTCTTAAGCAGTGGGATGCGATCAAGGCCGCCGAGAAAAAGCGTGGTCCGCAACAGGTCGGACGTTTTAAGGACCTGCCGAAGCAGCTGCCCGCGTTGATGTTTGCGCAGGATGTGTACAAGCAGATACAGAAACAGCAGATGGATGCGTCGGAGGTGCTGGATGAGGGTGGTATTGCGATGACTGCCACAGCGCTGGCAGCAGATGAGGCTGCGCTCGGGAAGCAATTATTCGAGATTGCGGCTGCTTGTAGAATTAAGAAAATTGATCCAGAGTCGGCGCTGCGCCGCTATACCCAAAATGTGATGGATCAGTTGGAAAAAGCGCAATAGGCGTTTCTCCTAATGGCTGATTAGTAAGGAATCATGGGGAATGCATTTCATTTTAGGGAGGGACGACCTCCCTGTTGTCAGTGCAATGGCTTGAACTTACGCGGACGACACGGAGGTCGTCCCTCCCGACTACTGTTGAATGTTTAGCATCTTGATCAACGATGAGCCGGTGTCAGTCGAAGTGAAACGGCGCAAGGGCACACGGCACTTGCGGCTGAGTTTGAATCATCATAACGTGGCGGTGGTTTCGGTACCGTGGCAGTGCTCGGATCGAGAGGCGCTCAAGTTCGTCGAAAAACAGCGTGCGTGGTTGGAGCAGCAGTTAGCGCGGACGCCGCAGACACGCACTTTATGTCAGTGGCTGACAGAGCATCCTCAGCTTTCGGGGAGTGGCGATCGATTTGTCGTGCGAATTGAGTCGGCAGAGCGTTTGCGGGCAGACTATATTTTTGATGCCGGGGGAGCGGAGATTGTGTTGCGACTGCCTAAGACGAGTCACGATACCGATTTTGCATTATTACAGTTGGTGAAGCGTTTCGCCAAAGATGCGTTGGGTTGCCGTGTCGCTTATCATGCCAAGCGGCTGGACTTAAAAGTTTCGAAGTTGAGCGTACGCGACCAAGTCAGTCGCTGGGGTTCGTGCTCAACCAGCGGCGGAATTTCTCTTAATTGGCGCTTGGTACTCGTTGCGCCAGAGTTGCAGGACTATGTGATTCTGCATGAGTTGGCACATTTGAACGAGATGAATCACTCGCATCGCTTCTGGTCATTACTGGATCACTACGATCCAAATCGAGCGGTGCATGAGGCGCAATTGGATGCACAGACCGCCGAGGTCATGCGAGTGGGGCGATGTGAGCTTTGAACATTGAACGCTGATCGCCAGTGAAGCCTCAGGAATATATTATTCAGAACAGATTTGTGGTTTCGAACTCCGAGCCTATCGCTACTGCTTGGGATGCAGGTTATTTGACGTTGAATGTTTATCGCCCATTTCCGGGCAGGGGCACAAAGCGTACACCGACCATATTATAGTCCGCGTGGGTGCCATCGGCGAAGTTGGCATCTTTTGGTGGATTGAGCATGCGGCCTTCAGCGATCATGATTAGCTCGACACTTTGGTAGTCCTCGCTGCTCAAGCGCAGAGTGTAGCGGCCGTTGGATAAGTGGCTAATAGGGACAAGGTTGCGTCCCATCGCGAGGCGCTCGACGCGATGCGGTATGCTACCATCTTCGGCAATAAATTCGATCTGCGCCCCTGGTCCTGTTTTGGGGTATTGGGTAAATTCAATCATATGCTCGTTGGCATAGCGGATGCCGACGTGCAGGATGCCGGGAGTCTTTTCCGTAGCCTTCGGTCCTAGGTAAATAAACAGGCTGCCGACTAGGGCGGTAAATAGGACTAGCCCGAAGGCGACATATTTTCCGGGAGTCCCCTTCGCTGGTTTGATGTATGGTGTGTCGGTCATATGTGCTGTTATGGGCTAGGATCAGCGTCTGAGAAGTCTGAAATGTATGTTGTACTGGTTAAACCAAAGGAGCGGGGTGATTCAAAGCAGATTAGTTTATATAATTTTAACTAATCACTATCATTGTTTTTGCTAATTGTTGCTGGTAGAGGGAACAAGTCGTTGCGTCAAAAAATCTATCCTACTAATGCTCTGCAATGTATTCACATTTACCTAGTTGGATCTCTATTTAATCGGGATTTGCACCACATTCACTACACTTTACCAACGCATTAAATAGCATGTGTTTGGCTGTTTTATTCTCGGCGAATTGAAATTCGCTGATAAAAAACGGTTGCCATGCCAATTAGGCGCACTTTTAACAGTGCGCTTCAACACTGATGAACAGCGAAAAAACTACTACTCGCAAAGGATTTTTGACACGAGCAGGCTTGGCATTTGTCGGAGCGTTCGCGCTCACTCGCGCAGCTAGCTCTGAATCAAAGTCCAAACCTACTCAATTTGCCTCCACGATAGAGCCGCGTGCGATGTCTCGCATACGACCTGCTAAGGGAGCAGTTGAGCGTAAAAACGTCTAATTGGGCGTGGATAATTTTTTTAATATATAAGCGATGGCGAACGTATTTCCGAGGTGGGTCAACACGATCCCTATTAAAGTAATCGTAGCACTGGTGCTCATAGTGACGACTGTCACTGTGGGGATTACTTACTATGCAACTCCCAAGTATACTCGGGTAGGCTATGCGCCGACACAGCCAGTGGCGTTCAGCCACGCGCTGCACGCCGGGCAACTTGAGCTCGACTGCCGCTACTGCCACACATTTGTGGACCGCTCTGAGCATTCTAATGTACCGGCTTCGAATGTCTGCATGACCTGCCACAGCATGGTCAAGAAAGACAGTGCGACGCTTGCTCCGGTACGTGAAAGTTATGAGTCAGGGGAGCCGATCCCATGGGTGCGTGTGCACAAGACGCCTGACTACGTCTATTTCAATCACTCGGTGCACGTGAATCGCGGGATCAGCTGCGTGGAATGTCATGGTCGTGTAGATCAGATGGAGGTGGTCGAACACGCCAAGTCCTTTAGTATGTCTTTCTGCTTGGACTGTCACCGCAATCCCGAAGATAGCATTCGCCCAATCGAAGAAGTTTATAACCTAGACTGGGAGCGTCCTACAGGCCCTGAAGCACAAGCCGAATTTGAAGGCTTTGTTCACGACTGGAAGGTCAACCCGCCACAAAGCTGTTCTGGCTGCCACCGTTAATCGCCACTTTTTAGACAATGAAGAACTCTGAATTCTCAGGCCCACGTTACTGGAAAAGCCTCGACGATCTTGCGGAAACTCCCGCTTTTAAGGATTGGATCGAGCGTGAATTCCCTGCCGGCGCTGCCGATATGGAAGGTGTCAACCGTCGCCATTTCATGAAGGTCATGGCTGCCTCCTTTGGTCTTGCTGGCCTTGGTATGGCGGGTTGCCGTCGTCCGGAACAAAATATCCTCCCTTATTCCAAACAGCCTGAGAATGTGATTCCAGGTGTGCCGGTCTATTACACGTCTTCGATGCCGAGCGCGCGTGATAATGTGCCAGTGATCGTAGAGACCCACACAGGTCGTCCAACTAAGATCGAGGGTAACCCAAGCTTTAAGCCATATGGCGGCGCTACCACTGTCTACACGCAGGCAAGTATTCTGGATCTATATGATCCTGATCGTGCGACGAAGAGTAAAGCCAGCGGAGCCACACTTTCGCCAGCTGCGGTGCGTGATCGTCTCGATGCGCTTCGCCAAACACACGGGGCAAACCAAGGCGCAGGCCTGGTCTTCCTTGCCGAGCCGAGCACCTCGCCGAGCCGTGCGAAGTTGGTTAAACAAATCAAGCAGGCTTTTCCGCAAGCAATTTGGGCCGAGAACACGGCGATTGATCAAAGTACCTCCGAGCAAGCCGCGCAGGCTGTTTTCGGCCAGTCGCTTCGTTCATTGCCAGAGTTTACCAAAGCTAAGCGCGTACTTGCGCTAGATGCTGAGTTCCTGATGAATGCGGATGGCTCGCTGAGCCAAGCGCGTGATTTCACCAAGACTCGAAAGGTCAAAGATTCCAAGGACGCTAAGAAAATGAGCCGTCTCTATTCTGTAGAGAGCACATTGACTTCGACTGGCTCGATGGCCGATCACCGTCTACGTCTTAGCTCTAGCCAAATGGGGGCATTTATTGCCCAAGTCGGTGCTGCAGTGCTGAATAAAAAGCATGTAGGCGGCCCATTGGCTGCTGAGCTCGCCAAAATTGGCGGATCTCTTAAAGTAGACGCCCAATGGGTCGACGCTTGTGCGACTGACCTCGTTGAAAATGCGGGTCACTCGATCATCATCGCAGGCGAGCATCTACCGAAGTCGGTACATGCGATCGTCATCGCGATCAACGAAGCGCTTTCCGCTCCGATTAATTACGTTGCAGTGCCGACTGCAGAGCAGGGTATCGCAGCCGCGGTGGCTCGTTTGAACAAGGGTACAGTTGAGACTTTGGTAATCCTTGGTGGTAACCCTGTCTATGACGCCCCGATCGATCTTAATTGGTCCGCAGCTCAAGCGCAAGCAACTGAGAGTATCTACATCGGTGGTTCCGCGAACGAGACTTCTGAAGCTGCCAGCCTCTTTATTGCACGCTCTCACTACCTTGAAACATGGGGTGATGGTCGCACATTCGACGGTACGCTGGTGCCAGTGCAGCCAATGATCGAGCCGCTATTTGAGACATTCAACGAGCTTGAAATCCTTGCGCGCCTTGCTGGGGAGTCTGTCACAGATGGCTACTCCATCGCTCAAGCGACATTTGCTGAGCTCGGTGGCAGTGATTTTAACAAGTTCCTAAGCGATGGCGTGTTGGACGGTTCCGCTTATAACAGCGCATCGCCAGTGCTCGACTACCTTCAGGTTGCATCTGCAATTAAGTCGGACGAGCTGAAGGCATTTGAACTCAGTGCGGATCAGCTGGAAGTACGTTTCGCCCCGAGCTCGCATGCATATGACGGACGTTTCGCGAATAATGGTTGGATGATGGAGTGCCCGGATCCGATTACCAAGTTGACTTGGGATAATGCGATTCAGATCAGCCCATCACTTGCGCGTGAACTCGAGAGTACGCAAGGCATTCAGATTTTCCCAAGTAAGAAGCCGATGAACAAGCAGAGCGACTTCTTCGAAGGCGCCAAGGGGACGCTGCAAACCAACAAGGCGAATTTCCGTCGCGGTAAGGAAGACGCAGTGGTGGTTGAGTTGACAGTCAATGGCGTTACGATCGAAGCACCGATTCACGTCGTACCTGGTCTTGCCAATTACACGGTGGTGTTACCACTCGGTATGGGCCGTAAAGTGGTCGGCCGTGTGGGCCAAGGGGTTGGGTTTGATGCCTATGCTGCGCGTACTTCCAGCAGTCTCGGTTGCGCTCTAGGCGCATCGATCAAGCTCACTGAGAAGACTTTTTTCCTGGCGAACACCCAAGAACACTGGTCGATGGAAGGCCGTGCACTGGTGCGCGAGAATACCGCTACCGGCTATGCAAAGAAGCCTGACTTCGTAAATAAGGTAGGTGTGGAGTCGCATGCTCCGTTGAATTATGGCAAAGATGCGGATAAGTCGCTGCAGGAGCAGTCGGTGAACCAGTACCGCGGTAATTCTGCCTACGACCACATCTCGTTCTCCAAGCCGGCACCTAACGTCAAGGTTTGGAAGGGCAACGAGGATAAGTTTCCCGTACCACAGCAGTGGGGGATGGCAATTGATATGAATAGCTGCATCGGCTGTTCTGCTTGTGTGGTTGCCTGCCAAAGTGAGAACAATGTGCCGATCGTCGGTAAAGATCAGGTCCTGCGTGGCCGTGAAATGCACTGGATGCGTATCGATCGTTATTTCTCAGCGGAACAGTACGACCAAACTGAAGTGCCCGATGATGTGCAAGTGTCCTACATGGGCATGATGTGTCAGCACTGTGAGAATGCGCCGTGTGAGCAAGTTTGTCCGGTCAATGCGACGGTACACGACACTTCTGGTCTCAACACGATGGCGTATAATCGCTGCGTGGGTACTCGCTACTGCGCGAACAACTGTCCTTACAAGGTCCGTCGCTTTAACTTCCTCGACTGGAACAAGCGCCAGATCGGTGAATTCTATAAGGGTCCACTCGGCCCAGTTGACGAGCCTGAGCTGGAAAAGATGAATGCGAATCCAAATGTCACAGTGCGTATGCGCGGTGTGATGGAGAAGTGTACCTTCTGCACGCAGCGTATCGAAGCTGCTAAGATCGAGCAAAAACGCCTCGCTGGGGCTTCCGATGATATTCGTATCGCCGATGGTAACATCAAAGTCGCTTGCCAACAGGTCTGCCCAACAGATGCGATTACCTTCGGTGATATCTCCGACGCGGACTCTGAAGTATCGAAGATGAAGGCCAATGATCGTAATTACTCGGTATTGGGCTATCTCAATGCGCGTCCACGTACCACCTATCTTGCCCGTCTGCGTAATCCGAATCCAGAGATGCCGGATGCTTATGAAAAACCATACGCGTATGCTCAATACGACGAGCGCTACGGGCATGGTAGCCATGACGCCCATGCAGACGATCACGGAGCAGGCCATGACGATCATCATGGGCATGAACACTCCTCTCACTCAGAAGACGCGCCCGCCGCTCACTAATTTCTAACTTGCGAACCTATAAAAATGGCTACGACTACTCAAGATAGCTCGCTCGACGCGACACAGGCCGCTCTGTTGGCCAAAGTGCAACCGGCGGAGCTTCACGAACAAGCCCTTGTCACGAACGATCGTGATTTTAACTGGGTCACCGATAAGATCTGTCGCATCGTTGAGACCAAAACACCGATGTGGTGGTGGGTCTGCATGGCGATTGCATTGATCACCGCATCGTTCACTGGCATGGGACTGGTATGGCTGGTCAGTACGGGTGTGGGTGTCTGGGGCTTGGCGAATCCGATCAATTGGGGTTGGGCGATTGTTAACTTCGTTTTCTGGATTGGTATTGGCCACGCCGGAACACTGATTTCTGCCGTGCTGTGTTTGCTCAAACAAGGCTGGCGCACCTCGATTAACCGAGCCGCCGAGGCGATGACAATTTTCGCGGTGGTGTGCGCGGGTATTTTCCCGTTGTTCCACGTCGGTCGTGTTTGGTTTGGCTGGTGGCTGTTTCCGATTCCTAATTCGAATGGCATTTGGCCGCAGTTCCGCTCGCCCCTCGAATGGGATGTGTTTGCGGTATCGACTTATGGTACCGTTTCGGTGCTTTTCTGGTACATGGGTATGATCCCTGACTTGGGTGTGTTACGTGATCGTGCAATCCAACGCCTGAAGGCCGGTGGCTACGAAGGCACGTCTGAGATGCAGAAGAAGATGGCAGAGGGCATGGATGTGTTCCGCAAATATCTCTATGCAATATTTGCAATGGGCTGGCGCAATGCTGGTAATCACTGGCGCAACTACGAAATGGCGTACCTCATCCTGGCAGGTATCTCCACGCCGCTGGTGCTATCAGTGCATACGATCGTATCGTTTGACTTCGCTCTCGCGGTATTGCCTGGGTGGCACACGACGATTTTCCCACCTTACTTCGTGGCAGGCGCGATTTTTTCGGGCTTCGGCATGGTGCTGACCTTGATGCTACCACTGCGTGCGCTGTACGGCTTACATGATTTGATCACGCAACGTCACATCGACAACATGTGTAAGATTTGTTTAGGCACTGGTTCGATCGTTGGATACGCCTATATCATGGAGTTTTTCATCGCATGGTATGGTGCGAATCCCTACGAGAGCTTCGCCTTTATCAACCGTGCATTCGGCCAATACTGGTGGGCCTATTTGATGATGTTCAGCTGCAACGTGTTCACCCCTCAGCTCTTTTGGTTCAAGAAGGTACGCTGCAATACAGCGATGGTTTGGATCATGTCGATTTTCATTAATGTGGGTATGTGGTTCGAGCGTTTCGTGATCACTGTGACTTCACTGGCCAATGACTTTATGCCAAGTAGTTGGGGTTACTATTCACCGACAATGGTCGATATCCTGACCTTCTTCGGAACTTTTGGTTTGTTCAGCGTCTTGTTCCTCTTGTTCCTTCGCTTCTTACCTATTATGCCGATCGCCGAAGTTAAATTTGTGATGCCTGCAGCAGACCCTCATGGGCATCACGACGATAAAAAAGGAGGACAACACTAATGTCTGAAACACACGGAATTATCGCTACCTTCCCAGATACACCTGCTTTCTTCCACGCGGCAGAAAAGGTGAGGGACGCTGGTTACAAAAAATGGGACACGTATTCATCGTTCCCAGTTCATGGAATGCCTGCTGCGCAAGGCCAGCCGCGCTCTAAGGTGCCTGTATTTACCTTTTTCGGTGGTATCAGCGGCTTTTCACTGGGCTTGTTCATTGTTTGGTTTATGAATGCCTATGAATACCCACTGATCGTCGGCGGTCAGCCGTACTTCAGCCCGGTGTTCCCATTCCCGATTATGTATGAGTTAACCATCTTGCTGTCTGCATTTGGTACACTCGGGGGTATGTTTATCACAAATCTCCTGCCGCAGCACTATAACCCACTTTTCAATAACGAAAAATTCCTGGAGGTATCCGGAGATCGTCTTGTCATCGCAATTGAAGCGCGTGACTCTAAGTACGATGCCGTTGCCACACGTCAGTTTCTAGAAGAAATTGGCGGAACCGATATCGAGGAGGTCTCAGCGTAGGACATCATCATGCGTATCTTTCTAGCACTTTATGTTTTTACTGTCGTAGCGGCGGTGTCGATTCTCGGCTTCCGCGGTTCCATCAGTACAAAGCCGCCACTCGAAGTCTTTCCGGACATGGATCGCCAAGCGCGCTACAAGCCGCAGGCTGAAAACGAGTTTTTCGCCGATGGTCGGAATGACCGACCCGTACCAGCCAATACGGTCGCTCGTGGTAACTACTTCAATCAAGCAGAGGTGTTCTCTGCAGGATTTGAAGATCAGGCGCTCGGTGACACCGTCCTCAACGATGGTAAAGATGGCGCAGGCAATTTCGTTAAGACCCTGCCACTGGAGGTCAGTCACGCGCTGATGGCGGAAGGCAAAGCGAAGTATGATATCTTCTGTACGGTCTGTCATGGAGCCGCAGGTGATGGCAACGGTGTGACCAAGCCTTACGGCGTGCTCGCTGCCAGCTATCACGATGATCGCCTACGTTCGGTTGAAGACGGCTACATTTTCGATGTGATCAAAAACGGCAAAGGCCTCATGCTGCCATTAAATGATCGTATTTCACCTGAAGAAGGTTGGGCGATTGTCCTTTATGTTCGAGCCCTTCAACGCTCACAAAACGCAGACGCTAAGGAGCTTTCCGCAGCACAACGCACAGAGTTAGGATTTTAATACTATGAGTTCGGACGCATATCACGCTCAAGCCAACAAAGTAGGCAGCATTGCCCTCATTATTGGTCTCATCTTCACCGCAATCGCAGCATTCGGCTTATTCCAAGGTTGGACTACAGGTGACGCTCGCCCATTCATGGGTTGGTTGCTCGGCCTCGGCTTCTGGATGTCCATTGCTATTGGCATGACCTTCCTGACACTGATCTGGTATGTCTTCTACGCACGCTGGCCGGTGATCATTCGCCGTCAATGTGAACATGGCATGGCAGTCTTCCCATGGTTACTACTGTTGTTCTTGCCACTCTTAGCGATCCCATTTTTTCACGAAAACCCCGGTCTATTGTGGAAGTGGATGAACGGGCTCAATGAATTGCCGGGACATGGCACTGTCGGTGAGGATGCAATCGCTCTTTGGAAGCAGCCCTATCTCAATATCGAATTTTTCGCAATTCGTGCAGTGGCAATCTTTGGCGTTTTTATCATCATTACCAGCCTCCTGCGTAAGTGGTCGTTCGACACCGACAAGACTGGCGATATTAACAACACGACTAAAGCGCATGCGCTCTCTGCGGTTGGATTATTCCTCTGCGCAATTGCGATGACACTCGGCGCGATCGACTGGTTCAAATCACTCGAATACCACTGGTTTTCGACTATGTACGGGGTATGGTTCTTTGCTGCGTGTATCCGCGCGGCCTTAGCGACGCTGATTATTCTTACCGTAATTCTTGCGGCGAAAGGCTATCTCAAGGGTATCCTCAAACAGGCACACCGCTATGACATTAGTTGCATGATGCTGGCATTCACGATCTTCTGGGCGTACATCAGTTTCTCTCAGTACTTCCTGATCTACAGTGCCAATATTCCTGAAGAAACTTTCTGGTACAATATCCGTGAGAAGAATTTCGACGGCACTTCGAACTCATGGTGGGGGATCAGCATGGCGCTAGTTTTTGGTCACTTCCTGACCCCGTTCTTATGCCTACTTTGGTATAAAACCAAGGTGGTGGTGTGGCGCACGGTCGCGATCTCAGTGTGGATCCTCACATTCCACATCATCGACCTTTACTGGAACATCATTCCTGGTAAGTTGGTGAACCCTGATGCTCATGCTGCAGGCTACTTAGTACGTCAGTTTTCTGTAAACTGGGTGGATGTCACATCGCTGATTGGTATTGGTGGCATTTGTATCTGGGCATTTTGCCGAAGCACAAAGAAGGCCGAGCCGATCCCAGTGCGCGACCCAAATATCGTACTTTCTATCAACTACTCGGAGTAATTTAAGATGTCTCAAACAGAATTATCCAAGAGCACTCGATTGCTCTCTTTTACTGGAATCGTCATTGCGCTTCTTGCGTTTGTAATGATTTTATTTGTTGCTGATTTGCCCAGCGGTTCCACTCCTGTGGATCAGGCAGTGAATGAGGCCCGCCAAGCGAAGGCGGATGAAGCGCGCGTAGCGAGCCTTGCTAAGCTAACTGGCTACGAAGTTATCAATGCGGACGCTGGCATTGTACGCATTCCGATCGAAGATGCGATGAATGCAACTGTGGCGGCTTATAAAAACAATTAGGAATGAATCATTGCGGATTTGGAATCATGTTTCAGGCACTCTAATTCTTAATAGTTAATTCCAACTTAAAATTCTTAATTTTGAATTCAAACCAACAGTCCAACTCTCCGACCACTGGCGCGGCCCCATCTGTGCGCTCCGTGTTAAATCAGGTGGATGGGTCCATTCGGTTGCCGGCATTGTTTTTTGTTGTCGCCGCAATTTTGTGGCTTGTGGTCGGTACGGCGTTTTCGCTGATCTCGACACTGCAATCGTATCTGCCCGACTTTATGTCGAGTTGTGAGTTTATCACGTACGGACGACTCGCGCCGGCTGCCGCGAATGCACTGCTGTTTGGTTGGACATGTAATGTTATTTTTGCGCTTGGATTGTGGATCATCGCACGCCTATCACTCGCACCGATTCCCAGTGGTGGTTTACTGCTGGTTGCAGGTCTATTTTGGAATTTGGGTGTAAAAGTTGGCTTATTCGGAATTTTAGTGGGTGATTTGACTACGGCTGAAGGACTGGAATTTCCTGGGTATGCGACGCCGATTCTGTTGTTCGCGTATACGTTGATTGCAGTGTGGGGTGTCATGGCGTTTCGCGCACGGCAAGGTGGGGGAGTCTTCGTCTCGCAATGGTATATTCTGGGCGCGTTGTTTTGGTTTCCTTGGTTCTACACAGTGGCTCAATTTATGGTCGTCTGGTTTCCAGCACGTGGGGTGGTGCAGTCCATCACCAGCGCATGGTATACAGGCAACTTACTTAACCTGTGGCTCGCGCCGATGGCTCTGGCCACTGCGTATTACGTGATTCCGAAGGTGCTCGGCCGGCCGATTCACTCTTATAATTTGGCACTGCTTGGTTTTTGCTCGTTGGCTCTGTTGGGAAGTTGGACGGGTGTGGCTCAATTGATTGGTGGCCCTGTGCCGATTTGGGTGAGCTCTGTAGGTATTGTTGCTTCGGTGATGATGATTGTGCCTGTGATGACCAATTCGTTGAATTTATACCTGTCAGTGAAAGGTGCTGGTACCGAACTTTGGCGAAGCCCCGCACTTCGCTTTGTTGTCTTTGGAGTGTGTTCTTATTTCCTCGCGAGTATGATTGGCTCGGCGATGACGTTTCGCTCTGTCAGTGAGATTCTCCACTTTACTACGTTTGCTAGTGGCCAGTCTCTGCACCTAAGTTACGGATTTTTCTCGATGGTGATGTTTGGTGGACTGTATTTTATGGTGCCTCTATTGACCAAGGTTGAGTGGCCGTCGGCTGGATTGATTACCGTACACTTCTGGGGTAGTGCGCTTGGCATTACTATCAGCGTGGTCGCACTGATGTTGAGTGGCTGGATCACTGGTCATCAAATGAATGATGCTGCAGTGCCTTTTATGGATGTGGTGTTGACGACGACTACATGGCTCAAAGTAGGCACGGTGGGTACGCTTTGCCTGACGATTGGACACCTTGCCTTTGCCGTCCATTTTCTCTGGATGTTGTTTGTCACGGTCACGATACAAGCGAAACAGGGGTCTATATTGCTAGATCCTGCGAGTAAGGAGGGGGCAGCTTAATGAAAAATCTACCGATTATTTTTTGTCTGATTCTTTCTTCTTTGGCGTTTTCCGTCATTGGCTTGGTTTTCAGTAGTAATATACAGCTTGGCAGTTTAACTCCAACCACAGAGACCTTGGATGAGTCGGGTAACCCAATCGCGGGGGATCCACTCTTTCCTGTGACGATGCCGGGCGTGGCCCAGCAGGGTGAGGCGGTTTACGTAGATCTCGGCTGTATCGCTTGTCATACACAACAAGTGCGCCGTGCTGGTTTTGGTACCGATATTGATCGGGGCTGGGGCAAGCGTCACACCGTTGCTCGCGACTATGTCACTCAAGGACATGTCCTGGTCGGTAGTCAGCGTGTCGGACCTGACCTGAAGACGATTGGCGAGCGCCAAGAAGATGCCAACTGGCACCACTTGAACCTGTACAATTCAAAGATCATATCTGGCGATCGTTCGATCATGCCTCGGTATGCGTTTCTTTACGATGTCCGCGAAATTGAAGGCACTACTGCCGCGAATGCCTTACAATTCGAAGTGGGGTCACCGTATGCACCAGCAGCAGGGTTTGAGGTGGTTCCCACACAGCGTGCCGAAGTATTGGTTGAGTACTTACTTAGCCTGAAACTCAACTATAGCCTCCCAGAGGCACAGATTTCTGAAAAATGAGCGACGAGCAACATACTAAAGATTCGGGTGAGCAGGATCTACACGATCCCTTAAAGCTTGAAAATGAGGAGCCCAGCACAGGTGATTCGCCGATCCCTATCTTTCTGCTGTTCCTTCTTGCAGGATTGTGTTTTTGGGGTGGGGTCTACCTCGTGCAATTCGGTGGTGAGAGTGGTTTCAGTAAGGAGGCTTACACGCTTGATTACGATCCGCATGCAGATGTGGTCATTGTCCAAGTGTCTCTGTTCGATCGCGGTGCTAAAGTGTACCAGGCGCAATGTGCTGCGTGCCACCAAGGCACGGGTCTTGGCGTGGCGGGTGTCTACCCGCCCTTGGCAGCTTCAGGCTGGGTGACGGGCCATCAAGAGAGTTTAGCGCGTATTTTGATCAACGGTCTGAATGGGCCAATCGAAGTCGTTGGTAAGTCTTACAATGGCAATATGCCAGCGTTCGGCCCCAACGGTCTGAATCTCAAGCCGTTGGATATTGCCGGAGTACTGACTTATATTCGCCAAGAGTGGGGCAACGAAGCCTCTGAATTTACTGAAGCAACGATGAACAGCTACATGGATCAATATGCCTCACGTGCGACACCATGGACTGCTGAAGAGGTCGTCCTCGACCTTGGTCCCGAACCTGTGGCGGACGCCAGTATTACGGTCGAGGCGGGCGCACCTGTAGCTGAGGCTGCTCACTAGGCGTTTATTCTTAGATTTTTTTTAGCCCTGCTGGCATTGTTCGGCAGGGCTTTTTTGTCGGTATTACCCTCCGATTAGCCTGGGGCCTGATCGGAGGCGAGTAGTATATCGTCAGTACTCGCTGCGACGGTGATCGTATTACCGAGAAATTCGAGTAAGATTTGGACACGATTCTGAGCCGGAAGTTGTGCCAGTACTGTACCATTCAGACCTTTTAGACTGCCGGACACGAATTCGATCTCGGCGCCGGGGTCGAGGCTCGGATCCGGTGCTACAATAATGTCGTCTGGCAGGCTTTCACGCAGATCTGTAATGATGCGTTCAGGAATCGCGCGCTGTAAGCCATGGCCTACGATGCCGCTGACCCCTTGGGTATGCATGACACGGCGATAGTTTTCCCTATAGCAGAATTGGGCAAAAACATAGCCGGGAAACATGGCTTCTGTGAAGCGTTTTTTACCCGTCCTGGTTTTTTTAATTTGACTGACGCGGGGGCAAAACACGCTAACCGATTCGATTTTCGACAGAATGGCTGCAGCAATATGCTCCCGTTTTGTCTGCGTGCGTAAGCAATACCATTCGTGCGCATGGTCTTTCGTTTGCTCGTGCGGTGCAGTCGTCATATCAAAAATGGCTTATTGGAGTAGCCCCCTAGTCATTCATATTCGTGGGGCTGGATCTTCCAAGTCTTTATTGGTTTGTTTATCAGTGCCCACTCCAGTCTCGTTAGATTAATTGGTGGTGATTTGGGTGGATGTTAGCGACGACGACCCCAATTGCCTCCGCCAGGAGTGTGCCATGACTTGGCGGATTCGAGTTGCTCGCGCTCTTTTTCGCTGAGGTCACTTTTGTCCAAGTAGTTAGTAAAGCTTTGTGCATCCTCGGTTTTCCAATTGGCTGCTACTTGCTCCATCATTTTGCTGCGCATACGGTCGTTGCTGATTGATTCCGCCCAACTCATTGCGGTCGGCGGGTCTTCCTGTGCGGCGCGGTAGGTATATGTCGCGACTGCGCGATCGAGCTCTGGAGACGCTGGGAGCGAGTTGAGCCATTCGGATGAGGCAGTTAGGTCGTAACGCGTCCATTCGCGTGTAATTTCTGCAGTGGCACGCCCGTAGGCGGGGTCTTCGCTGGATAGGGTACTCAACCAAGCGGCAGCAGCGGCAGGATCGTTTTCGGCCCATTCTGAAATTAAGGTGGTCTTTAGTTGGGTATTGGCCGCGTCGCCAAGCGATTGCACATAGGCAGCTGCAGCGTCAGGGTCGAATGCCGCCCATTCATCGACCAATTCACGTTGCAAATGCTCTTTAGTCGGGCCATCTGCCAGCAAGGCGATGGTTGTTTGTGCATCGCCGAGGCCTCCGCTTTGAATTTGTGTTTCGATCACTGCACCCAATAAACGGTTTTTGTAGCGCATGTCCGCAGGGGTTGCTTCGCTCAATCCATTAGCATAGCTGAAGGCTGCTTTAGGGTTGCTTTCGGCAAAGCCTTGCATGATAGCGCGCATTTGTGAGCTGCGCAGGTTGGAGGGGACGTCGGCTAAATGCGTATCTGCCCAGGCGAGAGCAGCCATTGGTTCGCGGTTGGCCCAGACTTTGAGGATATCGGTGCGTGCGCGTTCGGCGTCGCGTAGCGATGAAATCGAATCAGTTAATTCGAGGGCTGTCAGTGGGTCGGTGATGGCGAGCTGTTTGAGTAAATTCCGTATGGTGGAGGATCTGCTCGGGTCTGATTGGGGTAATTCAAAGGCAGCGGTGAGCATTTGCAGTGTCTGCTCGCGATTGGGTTGCTGAAGTGGTTGCAGCTCATTTTCGGCAGCGTTTTCGGCTTCCTGGCTGCTGGCGGCTCGGTTGAGGCTGCTGCTAGAGCGCTCTAGTTGCAGCGCTTCTAAGGCAGTTGGTGCGCGTTGGTCTCGCGTGCTGCTGCCAGAGAATGACAGCGAGCGGCCGATAAAGAAAGCGATCGCAATACTGGCAATCCAGACTGCTAGATATAGTTTTAATGACGAACGTGGCATGGTGGGTAGTCGAGTAGTGGGCCATGCTTCAAGTGCATGAACTGATTAGAATCGGGATCAGCTTAAATAAGTTTCATCGGTGGCTGTAGATTAACAAAGAAACAGACGGTTGCCTAGTCACCAATCCAGATTAAATCGCCTTCGTCGACGCAATCGAACAGTTCGGCCATGTCAGAATTGCGCAGTTCGATGCAACCGCCACTAAAGGGGACGCCGATGCGCGCTTCGTGGTTGGTGCCATGAATGTAAATATAGCGTTCGTAACTGTCGCACCCAGTGCCACTATTATGGCCCGCTTCGAGGCCGCGGAGGCGGATGATTCGGGTAGTGATCAGATTGCGCTGTTGCGCCTCTGTGGAGCATTCGGAGAAATGCAGCCCGATAGCAACTCGACCTTTAAAGACCATGCCCAAGGGAGCATCCGCACCAATTTTGTCGCCGAGTGCATGCAGTCCCAGAGGCGTACCATTCGAATCTGCGCGACAAGAGGGCGGGTTTTTTGAGGTTGAGATCGAGAAAATACGCTCGATAGTACCATTGCGTAGCAACGCAAGTTCCTGTCGTTCAATCGAAACGATTAGTTGGCGCGGTGTCGCGGTGATTGACAAGGCCTTGCAGCTTTGTTTTACACGCCCGCTTTCCTTTATAAAATCAAATGGCATACAAAGTAGGCATCCTCGGAGCGACTGGTGCAGTCGGTCAAGAAATCATTCGTCTTCTCCACGAGCGTGAATTCCCCATTGCGGAACTTCACTTGCTCGCATCTGCGCGTTCGGCGGGGAAAACTCAGTCCTATGGCGACAAGATTTGGACGATTGAGGAAGCGACTCCCGATAGCTTTGATGGGCTAGATGTAGCGATTTTTAGTGCGGGCGGCGATCAAACACTGCAGTTTGCTGAAGAAGCGGTCAAACGTGGGTGCATCGTGGTGGACAACAGCTCGGCGTTTCGTATGGATCCGAATGTGCCGCTCGTCATTCCCGAAATTAATCCAGACGCAGTCGATGCTCACCAGGGGATCCTGGCCAACCCGAATTGCTCTACAGCCATCTCATTGATGGGGCTTTATCCGTTGCACAAGGCATTTGGCTTGAAATCCTTTATCGCTTCGACGTATCAAGCTGTTTCAGGCAGTGGCGCGGGTGGCTTGATTGAGCTCGACCAGCAAGCACGGGCGTGGGCCAAGGACGAGCCGCTGGTGAAAGAAGTCTACCCACATCAGATCGCATTTAATCTCCTCCCGCACGTCGATGCCTTTCAAGACGACGGTTATACCAAGGAGGAAATGAAGATGCTCAATGAGGGTAAGAAGATTTTGGGGCTGGCTGACTTACGTGTGACCTGCACCTGTGTGCGCGTACCGGTGTTTCGCGCGCATTCGATTTCGATCAGTGCCGAGTTTGAAAAGCCAGTAAGCGTCGAAGCCGCTAAAGCTGCGATTGAAGCTTTTGACGGTGCGGAGCTCGTCGATAATCCTGCTAACTTGGAATATCCGATGCCGATCGATTATTCTGAAGTGGTTCCATGTGGCGTCGGTCGTATTCGTAAAGACAGCGTCTTTGAAAACGGGCTCGCACTTTGGGTCACAGGTGACCAGCTCTGGAAAGGTGCTGCACTGAATGCGATCCAGATTGCAGAGCTGTTGCATACCAAGGGCTTACTGGGTAAAGGCAAGTAGTGCTATAGCCAGAATTAGCGCTGCTCTAGAGTGCGTCAAACGCTCTATCCGCTGCGATGTAGAGGGGGTGTTTGGGTGTTTGGTTGGCGTTTTTGCCCAAGCAGAAAAGGTTAAGCTTGGGCTGTTTGCGGAATGGTTCGAGCAGTTTCAAGACTGCGTCCTGACGTCCTAGGTGCAGACCGTGATTGCCCCAGCCGCCGACGATATCGAGCTGTCCGCCGTTGCCCTCGTAGGCTTCAGTGATTGCAGTTTGAATATGGTTATCATTATTGGCTCCCACAGGATCTTTGACCGCCATCATCTCTTTGGGGTCGGTCGCGCGGTAACTAAATATATTGAGCATTAAAAACTCATTGGCATTGAGGCGGCCACAAAATGATTTGATCCGCGTGAGGGTAGGGTCCAGCTGATTTTCGTCTGCGGTGGATGGGTTCAGACAGATGAACAGTGCGCGCCGACGCGCAAACAGTTCGTCCCATCGATGTAGCAGGGTATAGCGGTAGCGTCTACATGCTGAGAATTGACACTCATTCTGCATCGTGACGAAGACCTACTGGAGGCTATTTGACATTATTGACAGTGCCAGCTGGCCAGTCATCAGTGCGAAAGGGGGTGACGGGTAGACCGTTGCGGTCCTGTAAATTGGCTACCGGATTGTCTGCCCATGCGTAGCGCACCGCAACTGGATTGGGTACGTTTGTGCTAGAGACGAGTACTTGGTCTTTACCGACGAGCGTGGCATCAGCATTGACGAAGACCTGATCCTCACCTGCGATGCTGAATCCGGTCGGGTATTTAACATCGAATGTAGTGAGCCCTTGCGCACTGACATAGTCAAACGTGACTGCGATGGCGCCGTCTTTGACTTGCATCGAGTGGAAGCGCGGGCTTTGTGAATCGATCTGGTAGCCATAGTCGTTCGCTAGAGCCAAACGTACAAGGCGATTAGCGACTGTGGTTTTATCGCGAGGGTGAATATCATGTCCTTCGCCGCTATCGATAATGACGGCTTGCCCGGTATTGGGCAGGCTGAGTGTCATGCTTTGTGCCTCACGGAGCTCAGCCCACCAGCTCTCACGCGGCTGCGTGTTTTCATTCATAAAGTCAGCGAGTTGTACCCAATAGAATGGGAAGTCACCTTGTTGCCAGAGTTCGCGCCAAGTGGTGATCAGTAGGGGGAAGAGACTGCGGTATTGATAGGCACGTCGGGCATTGGACTCGCCCTGATACCAAATTACGCCGCGCATACCATAGCCAATGGTTGGGTGTAACACACCGTTGAAGAGATTGCCCGGGCGGTGTTGTCCGGAGCGTATATCATTCGGCCAGCGCTTATTGGGCTCTGGTTTACCCGCGGCGACCCATGCGTTATATTCTTGGAGTTTGGCGGCATGTAGTTCATCTGTGTACGCCGCGACATTAGCGTCCCAAGAATCGAGTAGCTCAGTAAAAGAGCCGTCTGCTTCTAGCACTTTGCGTGGTATCCATGCCTCAGCCGCAGAGCCACCCCAAGCATTGTCGACTAGGCCAACTGGTACACCGAGCGCACTGTGGATGCGGCTGCCAAACAGATAGCCGACGGCCGAAAAATTCTTTGCAATATTTGGTGTGCAAAGGCTCCACTTGCCGTCGAAGTCCTCCTGTGCTACTTGTGTGCCGACTTGCGGGACTGAAATGAGGCGGATTTCAGGATGGTTTGCGGCGGCAATTTCCACTGCACCGTTATAAGTATTGGCGAGCGACCACTGCATGTTGGATTGGCCCGAGCAGATCCAGACTTCGCCAACGAGGACATCTTTAAAGGTCACCGTGTTGTTAGCCGCAATATGAAGTTCATAGGGGCCACCCACCGGGAGTGGCTGAAGATTTATGCGCCAAGTGCCATCGGAGCCGGCGGTGGTGGCGTGGGATTGGTCGTGAATGTTGACGGTGATTGACTCGCCGGGGTCAGCTTTGCCCCAGATCGGGTTGGCTTGTTCGCGCTGCAGCACCATGTGGTCGCCAAAGATATTGGGGAGGGTGACATCCGCGCTGAGAGCCGAAAGGCTGAGGCTGATTGCCGAGACAATGAATAGAGGGGTTTTTAAAAACAGCATGCATGGATGCTAAACTGCTCATGGGCTAAAAGAAAAGGCCTAAAAGTAGGACTACTGGAGGGAGGTACGGTTGAACCTTCCGCATCGCCATTGACTAGAAACAGACCATTCGAAGCCAAAAAAAGCGGCCACCTTTCGGTAGCCGCTTGTGATGAAACAAGTGGAGACAACTACTTATTCAGCAGCGACTGCTTCAGTCTCTTCGGCTGCATCGTCCTCGCCTGAAGCTTCCTTCGCTTCTTCGAGAGCGGCACGGCGCGATAGGCGAACCTTGCCCTTTTCGATCCCGAGGCACTTGACGACCATCTCGTCGCCTAGCTTGCAGATGTCCTCGGTCTTATTGACGCGGAAATCAGCCAGCTCGGAGATGTGCACGAGGCCTTCCTTGCCAGGTAAGCATTCGACGAAAGCACCGAAGTCCTTTACGCCGCGAACGATACCGCGGTAGGTCTTGCCGACTTCAATCTCTGCGGTGCAGGCATCGACTTCCTGGATCGCGCGATCCATGGATTCTTTGTCGGTTGCGAATACGAGCACTTGGCCTTCGTCGTTGATGTCGACTTGTGCGCCAGAGACTTCTGTGATGCGGCGGATGTTTTTACCACCTGGGCCGATGAGTGCACCAATTTTGTCTGGTGCAATCTTGATCGTGTGAATGCGCGGAGCGTGCTCACGGAGATCCTTGCGGGACTCAGGAAGGTGCTCGGACATGACCGCGAGGATCTTCATACGTGCATCGCGATTCTGCTTGATAGCTTCGAGTGCGATGTCGAATGGGAGACCTGTGATCTTAAGATCAAGCTGGAAGCCTGTGATACCTTCTGGTGTACCAGCAACCTTGAAGTCCATGTCGCCGAAGTGATCTTCTGCGCCGAGGATGTCAGTGAGGAGTACGCTCTTGGTGATCTTACCATTCTCGTCCTTTTCAGTCACGAGGCCAGTGGAGATACCAGCACAAGGTGCTGTAATTGGCACACCTGCATCCATCAGAGAGAGGCAACCGCCACAAATCGATGCCATCGAAGTAGAGCCATTAGAGCTCATGACTTCAGAGACAACGCGAATTGCGTATGGGAACTCATCTTCGGGTGGAAGGATCGGCAGGAGGGAGCGCTCTGCGAGTGCACCATGGCCGATTTCGCGGCGTCCTGTGAATCCGAAACGACCTGCTTCACCAACCGAGAACGGCGGGAAGTTGTAGTGCAGGATGAAAGACTTGCTCTTGGCACCACCTGTGAGGCCATCGATGTCTTGTGTGTCACGGCTGGTGCCTAGTGTTGTTAGGACGAGAGCCTGTGTCTCACCGCGGTTGAAGACAGCGGAACCGTGTACACGTGGGAGCACTCCAGAGTCGCAGGTGATAGTACGCAGGTCTGCTGCCGCACGTCCGTCCACACGCTTACCGGTGTCGAGGATGTTTTGGCGGTAGAGCTTCTCTTGGATTTCGTCGAATGCACGAGCAACGTCGTCACCCTTTACATTTTCAGCACCAAGCTTAGCTTCGAGCGCACCCTTTGTTTCCTTAGCGATCACTTCGATCGCGAGCTTGCGCTCGGTGTAGCTGTCGAAGTTGAGGGCGTCTTTAACACCTGCTGCAGCATGCTCTTCGCAGAAATCAACGATTTCCTTTGGGGTGACTAGAAGAGGGAAGTCTTTCTTCTCCTTGCCAGCAAGCTTCGCGAGCTCTTTTTGAGCTGTGATGAGTGGCTGAATGGCTTCTTGGCCGTAGACAAGTGCTTCGTAGAAACGCTCGTCGGAGATGAACTCGGCAGACCCTTCAATCATCAACATTTCGGTTTCGGAGCCGACGTAGATAAGGTCGAGATCGGAATCAAGCATCTCGTCGTGTGTTGGATTGGTGACGAATTCGCCATCAATTTGCCCCACACGAACACAGCCGATAGGACCGTTCCAAGGGATGTCAGAGATCAGAGTCGCAGCAGACGCTGCGTTGACCATGAGGATGTCCGGCTCATTGACAGTATCAGTCGCGAGGAGGAGGCCAATGACCTGCACTTCGTTCATGAAGCCCTTCGGGAAGAGCGGGCGAAGCGGACGATCGCAAAGTCGAGAAGTGAGGATTTCCTTTTCGGAGGGTTTGCCTTCACGCTTGAAGTAGCCACCTGGGAATTTACCAGCTGCAGTGAACTTTTCGCGGTAATCAACAGTGAGCGGGAAGAAATCCTGCCCGGGGCGGAGTGAGGAGGCTGCAGTGGCGGAAACGAATAGTTCTGTTTCGCCCATGCGGATGGTGACAGCGCCGCTAGCAAGGCCAGCAAGTGTGCCAGTAGAGATCTCGATACCGAGACCTTCAACGGATACGTTGTGTTTTTGTTTCATTCTTTTATCTATGTTTTGCTTGATGCATTCAACGACATGTCAGGGATAGGACCTTCAGTTGCCGCCGACCATGATCGGCATGGTCTGACTTATGTGATGTAGACAACACTGTAGTACTGTCTACGGCGGGAATTACGGGCAGAAATGCCTGTGTCACGGTACGTGAGTTCCCTAAATAAAAATGCCGGACCCTCACGAATAGAGTCCGGCATTGAAAAAGTGGTGCGATTAACGGCGGAGCTTGAGCTTCGAAATAATCGTGGTGTAACGATTGAAGTCTTGGCGCTTGAGGTAATCAAGGAGTTTACGACGACGTGCGGTCATGGCGATCAAGCCACGGCGCGAGTGGAAGTCCTTGCGGTTGTCGCGAAGGTGCTCGGTGAGGTGCTTCACACGTGCTGTGAGGAGTGCAATTTGCACTTCGCAAGAACCTGTGTCGCCGTCTTTCTGCGCGAATTCTTTGATGATCGCTGCTTTGTCTACGATTGTGTCTGTAATATCTGCCATGGTATTGATTTTTCTTTGCACGACTGTTGGATTTCGAGTGTTCGAAACCGCTAAAACCGCAACTGAGCCGTCTTAGCCGTTCTACCCGCAATGAGTGAGCGGGAAGTCGAGGAGCAGACCTTTCGCAAGGTGTGCTCTAACGCTGAAGGGCAGGAAACTGTGTGTTTCATTTCACTTCGCAAGCTAAAAAATAGGGCTAAAGACCGATTTCAAGACACTGCTTTATGTATCGTGGTACGATGAGCAAGTGCCCTAGGCAGACAATCTTGTCACTTTTGCACTGCTTTGTTAGTCTGCCACTTAGCGAATTGATACTCTGGCATGTCGGGTGTGCCGATCTGCATGGCGAGCTTAAGGAGTTCGGCAGCTTCGTTGCTGGGCCCTCTGAGGCGCTCGTACTGGGCCAGCCAGAAGGCAGCTTCGCAGAGTTGTTGCTGGGCGAGCTTTGGTGTCTCGGCCCGACCGGCGTCGTCGAGTACGGCTTTGCGGTCGAGTTCCCCTTGTATGTAGGCGAGAAAGTTTTTCAGCGCGAGTGAGGCGTCAGTGGCTTTGGTGCGTTGGTTGAGCTGCAGTATCGCGAGGTTGGCGTCTTGTTTGGCAGTGAGTATGTATGCGAGGTAAAAGGCGGACTCATTTATATGCTCGGGGACACGTGTTAGATACTGGTCGAGCGAAGCGCGGGCAGTTTTTGGAGCGTTGATAGTATAAGCCAGTAGTGCGTGAAGTAGTTGAATGCCGGAATTCTCTGGCATGAGCTGAGCGGTGAGTCCGATGGATTGCTCGGCTGCGGAGAGGCTACCCAGTTGCAGGCGGATGATCCCGAGGCTGTAGGTCAGCGCAGTATTACTGGGGTCGAGGATCAGCGCGCTTTCGGTATCGGCGGCGGCACCCCCGAAATCGCCGAGCTCGCGCAGTAGTGAGCCTCGCAGAGCGAGAGTATCAGCTTGATCAGGGCGAATACTTAGAGATTGATTAAAAGCGCTGAGTGCTAGGGCGGTCGCACCGTTTGCTTGATGGGCACGTCCCAGCATTGCCCATGCTTCAGCCGAGGGGCTGACCAGGTTCAGCGTGATCGCTTCGAGAATAGTGATCGCGCGCTGTGTCTGCTTGCGACGCAGTAGTGCGCGACTGGCGAGGATCGCTTCGTTTGCCGTTTCGGGGCGAAATCCGCTATCGAGTGCTTTTAAAATTTCGCTATCGCCGTCGGCGCTGCGCCCGGTCTGATCAAAGCAAACACCGTGGTAGAATTCGAGTGAGGCGCGAAGCTTGGTAGTGCCGTCGGGCAGAAGGCGTAGGGCATTTTCAAATTTTTCACGGGCGCTCCCAGCGCGGCCTTTGGCAAGTAGTGCGCGACCCTCGAGATAGAGCGCGATATCTTCCAGTGCGGGATTAGCGGCAATTGGGTCGATGATGCCTTGTAGCGAGTCCCAGCGTTCGGCGCTGGCATACAGTGAGGCAAGGGTGACGAAGGCCTCGAGGTTATCAGGCTGCTGGTGAGTGATGCGCTGCAGGTCGTCAATGGCTTCATCGATCCGGCCTGCTTGGGTGAGCACGCGCGCGCGCATCATTCGTAAAGTGGTTTGTTGTTTGAGGCTGTTTTCACCGGGTTGATTGGTTGCTGCTTCAAGGGCTTGGGTGATGGCGGTCACTGCTGTATCGGTATCGCCTGAGTTGAGCGCATTAGCGGCTTTTTCGAGATAGGCTTCACTGGCAAGCTCGAGGCTAATGGCAGCAGTTTGTGGATTGGCTGAGTAGATTTGATTGAAGGTGTCTGCCGCGGTATCCCAATCACCTTCGGCCATGAGGAGCAGGCCGAGTAGCTTGCTCGCGACCCGATAGTCGTCGCTGGCGGCAGGTGCTACTTGCATGACTTGTTCGATGCTACGAATGGCATCCTCTCGGCGGGTCATACTGCCTAGCACGAGCGCTTTTAGGAGTGTGTGTGCGTGGACTTCTGGCTCGAGAGTCTGTGCCCGCTCAGCAGATACCAGTGCGCGTTCGGGCTGGTTTCGGTCGATGTCGATACGTGCGCTTAGGGTGAGTGCCGGCACATAGTCGGCATCGATTTTGAGCATTTGCTCCACGCCCTTGGCTGCGCCTTGGAGATCCCCGATCAGGTAGTTGCCCTCTGCAATTCCGTGGTAGAACTCAATACGCTTATCGTTCAGCTCCGCGAGAACGGTGCAAAGCGGTAACAGTGAGAGCGCGATAACTATGCGAAAGCTAAGCGGCATAGTGGACAGCAATAGAGCAGTTTTGTGGGACGATCAAGGATGCTCTGTGGGCGCCGATGTTGAACTTAGGACTGAAGCTCGTTATACTTGGTTGTTCCAAGAGTCCGATAGCGGTCGAGCACTCTGTCCAAGATGGATTGAGGGTTGAGCCCGACAGTATCGCGTAGGGCAGCTACGGAGCTACCGTGCTCGATAAATTGATCTGGCCAGCCGATACGTTCAACCGCATGTAGACAATTGTTTGCCTGCAGCGCTTCCATCACAGCAGTACCAAACCCGCCGCTGATGATATTGTCTTCCATCGTAACGATGAGCGAGCTGCAGTGTGCAGACTCTAGCAGGCGTTTAGTGTCGAGTGGTTTAACGAAGCGGGCGTTAATGACGCCCGCTGGGATGCCTTGGTCGTTGAGTTGCCTCGCCAGTAGCTCAGCATCCGCTACCATTGAGCCGATCGCCCAAATTTCAATTTCGCCTTCAGGGTGTAGGCGATGCGCGATGCCTAGCTCGAGTGCTTGGGGGCTTTCTTTAATCGGGGTGCCGGGGCCTTCGCCTCGTGGATAGCGCACAAAAGAGGGACCTTGGTAGGCGATGCCAGTGGCCATCATGTCGGCGAGCTCATCTTCATTGGAAGGCGCCATGACAACGGCACCCGGGATATTACGCAGGTAGGAAAGATCGAATAGCCCGTGATGCGTCGCGCCGTCGTTGGGTGAGAGCCCCGCGCGATCCATGCAGAACATGACAGGTAAATTTTGCAAGGCGACGTCGTGAATAAGCTGGTCGTAGGCGCGCTGCAGGAAGGTCGAATAGATTGCACAAACTGGGTGAAAGCCAGAGGTGGCCATACCCGCGGCGGCGAGCACCGCGTGTTCTTCGGCGATGCCGACATCGATAAATTGTTCCGGCAGTGCTTGTTCGAGAATATTGAGTCCTGTGCCAGATGGCATCGCGGCAGTGATTCCAACGATATTTTGGTCGTCTTTGGCAAGTTTGACCAGGGTGTTACCCATGACGTCCTGATACTTGGGCCCAGGGTTGCCAGTAGCGGGGGCACTTTTACCAGTGGTAATGTCGAAGGGGCTGGCGCCGTGGAAGCGTTCGGGATTTTTCAGTGCGACATCGTAGCCCTTACCTTTATTGGTTAGGACGTGTAGCAGCACCGGTTGTTCCGCTTGCTTGGCAAATTCCAGATAGCGCTCGACCTGGGCCTGATCGTGACCGTCGATGGGGCCAATATAGCGGACGTTAAATTTTTCAAAGAGAGAGGAGGGCACCAGAAAGTCTTTGGTCTCCTTCTTCCATTTGGAACCGAGTTGGATGATTGATTCGCCCCCCGGCATTTTTTGCAGGAGCGATTCAACATCGTCATTGAGGCGATTGTAGAGGGGGTTGGTGATTAGCTCGTTGAAATAACGTGGGAGTGCGCCGACGTTTTTGGCGATCGACCATTTATTGTCATTCAGGATGATGATGAGCCGCTTGGTCGTAGTGGCGACGTTGTTGAGCGCCTCCATAGTGATGCCACAGGTGAAGGCGGCATCTCCGCAGACTGCAACGACATGCTCGTCGGAGCCACGTTTGTCACGTGCGGTTGCCATGCCGAGTGCGGCAGAGAGAGCCGTGCCCGCGTGCCCTGCGCCAAATGCGTCGTGAGCACTTTCGCTCCGATTCAAAAAGCCACTGAGTCCACCGCACTGGCGGATCTTGTCGAATGCTTCGCCATTACGCCCTGTGAGTAGCTTATGCACATAGCCTTGGTGTGCGACGTCGAAAATAAAGCGATCTTTGGGTGTATTAAAGATACGGTGCAGGCCGATTGTAAGCTCGACAACTCCGAGGTTAGGGCCGACGTGCCCGCCATTTTGCGATGTGGTCTGAATGATGCGCTCTCGTATCTCCGCAGCGAGCTTAGGTAGCTCTGCTTCGGTCAGTTTTTTAACATCATCGGGTGATTGAATGCACTCTAGTAGGCCCATGCTCTTAACTAAATACTGGTGGTGTGAGTTGGCTGTGCGTGCGCCTAAGCCTCGGTGCTGTCGTCTTCAAATGCTTCGACCTCGCCCGTGTTGATGTTGAGCTTTTCGATCTTTAGCTCGGCTTCCTTGAGCTTTTCCTGACAAACTTTTAAGAGAGTCGAGCCTTCTTCGAATTTTGCCACTAGATCTGCGAGTGGCGTATCGCCACTTTCCATGGATTCGAGGATGCTTTCCAAGCGCTCCAGTGCATCCTCAAAGGTGAGTGTATCGTTTTTCTTTGGCATGGTTAAAGTAGTAATGCGGTAGACTTAATTGCTCTTTGTTTAAGCGTCGAGCAAAGATGCCAGATAGTTTCAGGCCCTGGGTAGTATTTGCCGCTTGGTAGTCAGGCTATTTAGCTAGATGCGGTCAGATTCATTGCCCTAGGCAGTGTGTTCGGCTCCGAAGGCGTTGCGAATAACATCAAGATCGATGTTTTTTGAGATGAGGTCTTTAATAATGGGTATTTTGTCGGAGTCGCTCGGCTGTGTTTTGACTGTCATCTTATTTATTTTAGAGGCCACCGCATAGCTGTCATCTTGGCAAATGATGACTGGTATTCTAGTTTTTTGGATCATTTCCATGAGCTCTGGATGAGGCATGACATTACGCGTTAGAATGATGCCTGAGACGACTTTCTCGCCCGCGATGCCCTCTGCCGCGATTGCGCCAAGCAGGATATCTTCACGATCACCGGGTGTAATAATCAGTGAGCCGCGCTTGAGTAAGCTGACCAGCCCCTTCGCAGCCATAGCGCCGATGAGCACTTGCTCGACACGTTCGCTGGCGCCATGTTCGCGGCCGTTCAGCCAGCGTCCGTCGACTTCTTCGACGATTTGATTGAGCTTGGGAACCGTAAGTTCGTTTTCGATTGGTATGCAGCCTAACAGTGCCACGCCCATGCGCTCCAGAGCGATTTTGGTATATTTTTCGATCATCTCCAATTTGTCAGGCTCGACTTTGTTAATAATCGCCCCGATCACCTCAACGCCCGCTTGTGCAAACAAGGCTTGATTGAGTGCAATTTCGTCGATCGGCCGCCCAATTCCGCCGCGTGCGACGATGATCACTTTGGCTTTTAGATGGCGCGCTACGTCTGCATTAGACAGGTTAAACACGGAACCGACTCCCGCATGGCCAGTGCCTTCGATGATTACATATTCTTTTTCAAATGCAGCACGGTCGAAGGCTCGACACATCTGATCCACGACGACTTTGTGGTTTTTAGTTGGGTCGTCGAGAAAGTCGCGAGTGAAGGTCGGGTGAATCGCAATCGGGCTCATAGCTTTGATGGGCACTTTGATGTCGAAGATCTTATCCAGCAGAACTGAGTCTTCATCAATTTGGTGACCTTCGACTTCGACGAAGCGCTGGCCGACGGGCTTAATAAAGCCGACATTGGGCGTGTAGCTACGTAGGGCAGCAAATAGTGCTAAGCTAGTGGTCGTTTTACCGTCGTCCATCCGTGTCGCAGCGATAAAAATTCGCTTGGTAGTCGAATTTTTAGGAGTGGTGAGGAGTTCGGTATCGGACATAGCGGTGAGTCGTTTGCGTAGCAGTGCGGCTTGGTTTGCCGACTTAGTCGATCCTAGTCACATCTTCGTTGAGGTCGTCGCCATCGGTGGGATAGAGTAATTTATGATCAATTGCTTGTGAAGCGACCATCACTGCGGTGCCAAAGATATCGCTTGCAGTCGCACCACGGCTAATTTCAGCCGCGGGTTTGCTGAGACCTGTGAGGATCGGGCCATAGTTCCGAGCACGTGTGAGAAAGTGTACCAGTTTGGATGCAATATTCGCCGAATGTAGATCTGGGAATATGAGTACATTGGCTCGCCCGGCGACAGGGCCTTCAATGCTTTTAGTTTCAGCAATCACCGGATCTAGGGCAGCATCGACTTGTAGTTCACCATCAATTTCCATCGGGATGCCTAGTTCGTGGGCTTTTTTGCGGGCAAGCTCGGTCGCGGCTTTCATCTTCGCCACGGTCGGATTTTTACTGGATTTGCTTTTACTAGAATAGCTTAGCAATGCGACACGCGGCTTGATATTGGTCAAATGATAGCTGAGTGCTGCGGTCGTGATCGCGATGTCACAGAGTTGTTCGCTGGTGGGGTCCGGGATGACCGCGCAGTCCGCGAGGAATAGTTCGCGGTCTTTGCCTGTTTCGGGATCTTCGAGGTCAAAGATATTGAGCGAAGACATGTTGGAGACATTTTGTTGGCGCGAAATGATTTGTAAGAGCGGGCGGAGTGAGCTGGATGCCTTACTCGTAGCGCCAGAGACAATCGCGTCGACTTGTGAAGTCGCCAGCATGAGTGTCGCAAAGTAGTTGGTATTGTCCAAATAGTCTGCGGCCTCTTTGTCATTCATATTTTTGAAGCGACGCAGGCCTTGGAATTTGCTGACGAAGTTGTCCCACTCGCTACTGCGGCGGGGCTCAATAATACGAATATTTTCGAGGCTGATATTGAGCTTTTCGGCGTTGGACTTAATCAGTGCACGGTCGCCAAGGAGGACGGGTACTCCGAGCCCGCGCGTGGCAAATTTGCGAGCAGCTTGTAGAATGCGAGGGTCGGCTCCTTCTGGGAAGACGACCCGTTTAGGGTGACGCTTGAGGCGTTCGGCGAGTTTTGCGATAAGTGGCATGTTGAGTAAAAAGCTGGAGGATCTTGTTAAAATATTGCTTGGGTAAGGCGCACTGACGAGTGCGATAAAATTAGTATCATCATTCAATTAGACATTAAATATACAATTGCCAAAGTTTTTTCTAATGTAGTTTCTTGTGTCTCGCTGATCACTGCAAGTGCTCGACGTGGATTTATGCTCAAAAACCTAAAGAATATAGTAGTAGTCAGCCTGTCGACCATTGGTTCGCGTGTGCTGGGATTGGTGCGCGACATCTTGATCTTTATGGCATTGGGTGCAAGTGCCTGGAACGATGCCTTTATACTCGCATTTACGTTACCAAACTTATTTCGCCGCTTGCTAGGCGAGGGGGCGCTGACCTCGGCGGTGGTGCCGATATTTTCAGATGTATTGCGGCGGTCTGGTCGTGCCGAAGCATTTGCATTTTTCAATCAGGTTTTACTGCGGTTATTGCTGCTGCTGGTGCTGATTGTGGCGGCTGGGATGACCCTGCTTGGCTCGTTGGCGCATTTTGATCTGCTTCCTGCGCGCTGGGCGTTGAGTGCTGAATTGGCGGTAGTGCTACTGCCGTATACCATCTTGATTTGCTTGGCCGCAATTGTATCGGCGGGTCTGAATCTATTGGAACGCTTTGCAATCGCAGCGAGCACACCGATGTTGTTGAATGTTGCAATGATAGTGGCGTTGGTCGCTGGACTGTCCATGGGTGCGGATCAAGCTCAGCTCGTCTATTGGTTGTGTGGGGGCGTACTCTTTGGTGGACTTTTGCAGTTGCTGTTACCTGCATGGGATTTGGCACGACAGGGTTGGCGTCCGCGCCGAGAGTCACGCAGTATGCCGGAGCTGCGTACTTTGTGGCAGTTGTTTTTACCTGGGTTGATGGGTGCAGCAATCTTGCAGGTGAATATTCTGGTATCACGTTTGCTGGCATATTCACTCGATGAGTCTGCAGTATCTGTGCTCTATTTGGCGAGTCGTTTGATGGAGTTGCCGCTGGGGGTGTTTACCGTCGCGGTTGCTACGGTCTTTTTCCCGCTATTGGCCCGTGCGGTATCCGATCGAGACGATACTAGCTTTGCCAATGCCTTAACGCAAGGGATGCGCCTAGTCGTGGGCATTTCTCTGCCAGCTGGCGTTGGTCTATTGGTTTTGGGCGAGCCGATTCTCGAGCTGCTGTTTCATTGGGGTGCTTTTCAAGCGCAAGATGTAATGCAGACGTTACCGCTGGTTGCGATTTATGGTCTAGGACTGCCGTTTTATTCGGCTGCGACGTTTGCGACACGGGGTTTGCATGCGTGTAAGGATATGAAAACGCCTGTGCGTGTGGCGGGGCTCTGTTTGATGGTGAATTTATTCAGTGGATTGCTGCTGATGCAATTTTGGGGTGTGCGCGGTTTGGCTCTGAGCAATGTGCTTGCTGCAGGGATACAGTCTATTTTCCTATGGCGTGCGCTATCAAAGCATCGCAGCGAAGTTGGTTTTTTACACCTGCGAGGCGCTTTCGCTAAAGTGCTCTGTGCTGGTGTCGCGATGGGGCTGTTTTGTGGGTTGGGCCACGCATTCGTATTGAGTTTCGAGCTGGCCGATAAATTAAGCGCAGCGGCCATCGTCGGTGTGTTCGTGCCCGCTGGAGCGGCCTTTTATTTTTGGTTACTGTACTTGTTGAAGTTTGAAGAGCTGAATGTGCTGGCGGGAATGCTGAGACGTTTTATGTCGAAACGCACGAGCGGGTAGCAGCCTTCCAATATCGCTCATCAAATAGCTGGTGAATCATCTTCATTTCTTCTGTAGATCGTAGAGGCTATGCATAGATGAGCGCAGCGAAATCTATTGTCATATGCCGACTGGTTCACACCTGTGTTTTTAGCACTAGTTCGGCGATTTCATGACATAGTAAGGGCCACGAGCTAACCTTTTAAGCTCTTCGGTTGTTTTGTAGTGTGGTGACTCTCTGTTGTTGATACGTTCGTCGATTTCCAAGAAAGACGCGACCATCGCATCATAAAAAAACTGGAACTGTTTTACATCTTCTTCGTTTAGAGAGCTTGATAAGGTGTCCAATATTTCCTTTTTTCTTATAATCAAAGATACCTGACCTGTTCCATATGGCGGATAGAATTTTGCGCGAGTCCCATGATCCAAATTCCCATGGATTAAGCGTAATCCGAATTCACTTTCAGGGGCTTCATTGTGAAAAATTTCGATTAAAGTCAGTAGGCTAATCCTATGATTCACCATACCATTCTTCTCATTTTCGAGCGTCTGGGAATACTGACGCATCTTGACTAAAAACTCACTTTTCACCCTCTCTCGTTCTTTATCTCTTTCGTCATTAACCCACATGTCGTCACGGCCAGCATCGAGGTCCCATGAATAGGTTCGATAAAACCCAGTAGACTCGTCGATCTTATTTCCTAAGATGTCCACAGAGCATACAGTAATGCTGTTCAGGTATTCACGCGTTTGAATGATTGGATGAATCCATGATCTAATTCTTCTAACAGACTCTTCATTCAAACGACTCAGTGGTATCCTAAATGTATTCCCATCCGGATTCTGGACTGTTACGCTGTCTTCTGTCTTGTTTTTGATTATGACAGAAATTGATCGATCATCTTTCGCAGTGATAGTTACGAATTCATCGGCATATGATACTCCTCCAAAAGCACCAGTAAGACATAATGTGAATAAGATTATTTTAATCATTGAAATAGGCGTCTATTATATTTTTTGCCAAACCCTTTCGGTGAACGTGGAGATGTATCGATGGAGTGGAGGCGGAGCCGTAACGGAATTGATACGATCGTCTGGTTAGATCTGGTTGCTTCCTTGTGGTCTCGATTGGTTTTCGGTATGAGCTATTCTCTCGTAGATTATTACGGCCAGATAGAAGAGGACTCCCCATAGACCTGAGAATAAGGCAAACAATGCCCATAGAATTCTATTCTTATGAATTGGCGCAGTCTTCCAAATCCAACCAGCGGCAACCAAATGCTCAAGTGCACCTACAATTACAGCTACGTAGGTTAAGGATAAATACGTGATGGTTTGATCTTCATGCGCAGCAAGACGGCTTATCATATAAGGCATCATCATGCCTTTCGATAGGCGTGAAATGATTAAGATGGGGAGATACCATACCAGAAATTGTTCAAATTTTTTATTCATTCATTTCTATCGTAGAGAGGACTAATGAGTGAGCGGTAGCGAAACTCATTGAGTCACTCGACTGGATCTATCTTTCAGTGTTATGGTTGCTTTGAGTCCCAATGTAATCATTAAGAAAATGAGTATACAGAATAATAAGGATTCAATCCATAGGCTCGAATAGATGCGCAGTATGCTCTGTAGGAGTCTGATTAAAAGTTGTAAATCTCCAGTTGCAATCGTGGCCTCGAGTCCTGCGACTAGGAGTTGAGGAATTCCAAAGTAAATGCCTTTGATGATCGCAGTAAGTGCTACGGAAATCAGAATGATTAGCTTATGTTTTTTCACTTTTTTGTAGATCGTAAAGGTGTATCGTGCAGTGAGGAACGAACGGAATTGTCCTATCCTGCCTTGTTGGGCTTTAGTATTCTTTTGGACTTAGGCGCGTCGAGGTGTTCACCAATCCAAACTTTGATCAGGGATTGTCGAGGCACGCCAATGCGATTTGCTTCACGATCTAGGCGTTCGATCATCCAGACAGGAAAATCTACATTCACACGCTTCTGTTCCTGTCCTGGTCGGAATGCCTTCGATAAATCCAAGTGATCGTTGATGTCGACCTCGCCATCATCAAAAATTTTATCTAGATCTTTAGCTTTCATATAGTTTCCTTTCGTTGGTTCGAGCTCTTCTCACTGAGATGATCCGTGTCTTGTTTCCTCTGGGAGTATAGAACGCGACCCAAAGCTTCTCTTTCAACATCGCGAGCAGGGCGAAGCGATCTTCGTCCTCTGATTTCGCCGGAAAGCCAATACAATCTGGGTCATTCCAGAGGGATTGAGCTGCTTCGAAATCGAGACCATGCTTTGCCTTGTTTAATTCACTTTTTGCGGGGTCATACTCAAATTCCATTTAGGTATAGAAAATATACCAAATGTTGGACTTGTCAAGAGATTCGTTTTCTTGGCCAACGTCAAAGTGTATCACGTAGTGGAGCGCGGAGCGCGTAACGGAGTTGTGAACACTGACTGGTTAGCTCTTTCAGTGTCCAATGATGATCTCCTTAAATTGGATCTCTCCTGCAGCAAAGTCATCAAAAAAGAACCTTACCGAAATTCGATCATGCCATTCAAACCCCGACAACTTTTTAGTAACAGTCACCCATTCTCTTGATGACTCAAGTCTTATTTTATATTCTTTTATCATATCAGGCGATTGAGCATAAACCTTAACCTTGAGGTCGCCCATTATCAATCCCGCCGCTCGGTAAGTAAAAGAAACCTTCAGTTCACTGTAATTGCTTCTTTTAAAAGAGTTGGGGGCAAAGCTTTTATCTCCAATGATATCAGGAGTAACTCGTAATACTGACTCTTTTTCCCCGTCTACAATAACCTCGACGACTTCTATCTTTCCAAACCAGCCCTTTTTTCCATCTTCGAATGTTGGGTTACGATTGAGAGTCTTCGCGTCAAGGACTCCAAACAGAATACAGAAAAATAACAAAAAGAACTTATTCATAGTTAGATCACATTTTTAGCTAACGTAGAGGGGATGCATAGATGAGCGCCAGCGAAATCTATTGTCCATCTCCCGACTGGTTGGGCAAGTTTGTGAAGTAAGGATACGGTGATCGTCTGACGCTTCGTCTCTCACGCTTTGGGTCATGTTTCCCGCAGCAACCTTGAATCGTGATAGATCGTTCGGTTTCGTGGAGATCTGTGATCGTGACACGGCAAGTGAACGGAGCGCCCCAGGTAATCGGTATTCGACATTTTTGCGTATGATCATGCTGTTCAAAACATACATGGATTTGTATGCTAGTGACTTCTTCAGACGTTAACCCTACTGCACGAAGCCTCGTTTCTGCTTTCTCTCTGTATGTCTGCGTCACCAAACTACCACACTTTAGGCTTGGAGATACTGCGCCGTCGAGAAGACTAAAAGTCACTGCGCTAACGCCCCGTGCGCTGACTTCTGAGTAGATGACACCCATTCCCCAATATCCATCGACATCATTGTTCCGCGAGATGAAGGTGCCGGCTAAACCGGCGGCGATCCCCTTGAGCTGTTTATATGCAGACATTTTAATTTAGAGCCCAACGTAGAGATGTGACGATGGCGCGTTAGCGACATTGTCACCATCGACTGGTTCACGTCTAGTTTGTGTTTCGTGTTAAGAAATGGCTGATGCTCTTACTTCGTAGTGTGATAAACAAAGACATCACCATCATAATCGTGGAGTTAGCCATCGCGATTCCATATTGAGGCGGCATCCCTGTAGGTGGTCCTGCCTTCTCTTTATACCACTGGATTGTCGTGGAGATGAACGATGGGAAGTAGGTGATGAATAAGTATAGGCCGACGAGTGGCACTGCTGCTTGAATGAGGGTAGTCGCTGTCAGTGTCTTCTCTTCATTTACTTTTTCATTTTTGTTGAAGAGGAATTTCGAGATGGGCTTTGCAAAGACCATGAGTATGAGTCCGAAAAGGGACTGAATGCCGATCATGCTGACTAGAACTGCAAACAAGCTGATATTCTTCTCTTCACTTATTTGGTTGAAGCTCACGATCTGAGTGAAGACTCCTCCGCTGACGAATGCTGTGAGAGCTGCATAAAAATAGGTCAACCCGATGATTCTTAGGATGACTGTTGATAGGGCTTGTTGATTCATTTTTTTTCGTGAACGTAGAGGCTAGTCGCGTAGTGGAGGCGGAGCCGTAACGGAGTTGACTATGCTGTCTTGATCTACCTCGTAGGTGGTTGGGATTTCCTGACGCAGCAATAACTGTATCAAAGCTAATCCGATTAATA